>Ga0187861_10001141_pt1 | contig 28435 bp, 22 predicted proteins | sample June2016WEW_10_1_3_FD_132986 | JGI IMG/M metagenome (GOLD analysis project Ga0187861, IMG submission 132986) | Peatland microbial communities from SPRUCE experiment site at the Marcell Experimental Forest, Minnesota, USA - June2016WEW_10_100 | ecosystem: Environmental > Terrestrial > Soil >...
AACGAGCATGAACATGCCGGTTGCAAATGGTCTGAAAAATCGGGACCCGCGTTGCGCTATGTTGTTGAGGACGTAAAGGAGGTCATCGGACGGCCGCCCGTCGCGACACATGATATCTGTCGTAACGCAGTGCAGACGTTTCCTGTTCATCAGCGCCAGCGCGCGGCGCAGGAGTACCGGGTCGGCCAACTCGATGTCCGCATCAAGGAATAGAACATAGTGCGTGTCCGCGAGTTTCGCTCCGGCGTTGCGACCGACTGATGGGAGGCCCCCCGGGATCACCTTGATTGCTAATCGATCCCCGAAACTCTCAGCTGATTCAACGGTCGCATCACCAGACAAGGCATCAGCGACAAAGACTCTCGTATTCGACATCAACGGGTAATCCTGGCGCAGGAGCGAATTCAGCAAACGCGGCAACAGTTTCTCCTCGTTCTTCGCCGGGATCACGATTGTCAGTTCGTTCGACATATTCATTGATGGCAACCTCCCTCCCATCCACGGTGATGTACGTGGGACAGGCATTGGTCCATGCTCCTGTGTTGTAGTAATGAATTCCATTCGCGACTGCGCTGAACGGTTCGTGGGTGTGGCCGCAGAAAACACGTTCTGCGCCTCGCGACTGCACATAGGACAAGGCGCCTTCGGCGACTTTGGGCGTCAGCCTTTGCCAACGCGTGTTCAGCCTGTCGAGGAACCGCGAAAGACGCTTGCCGTTTTTGTCGAGCTTCTGAAACAGCAGATACAGTTGGGTCACAAACCGACTCATCATGAAGCGATTGCACACGATAAACTTGTCGAACTGGTGGCCGTGTATGGCGAGGTTCTGCTGCCCCTCGGACTCCCACATGTATTCCTGGTGAACGTGAACCCCGACGAGGTGCGACATCACGTCTGTGAGACCGTGGTCGTGGTTGCCTTTTACCCAGATCACTTCTACCCCCCGCTTCGGGTTCGAGAGCTTCCTGATGAAGGAGAGGAAATGCCAGTGGTCTTTAGTGAGTCGCCGGAAATTGAGATCGCAAAAGATGTCGCCGAGGAGAACCAGGCGACAAAAGACGAGCGAACGGAGCAATCGGAGAGCTTCTCGCGCTCTCGAGGTTTCGGATCCGAGATGCAGATCCGAGATAATCACAACCTCGTGAACCGGTGTCTCCATGCCCAGCTATTCTGGCAGGAGACTGTTACTCTCTGATGAGGGGCAGATGAAGTCTCGATAAAGAGAAAATGGTGACAGCCACCCTTTTTCGACCTACCTTCTCGGATCTGCCGAGTTTTTTCAGTCGAAAATTAGTGGCCGTCACCATTTTCTTGCCTCATTTTTCGGGCACGGGGTCCAGATTCAGACGCTTGGCTTCGGCGTTGAAAGCAGCGAGGTCGCGCGTGAGGACCTGCTGCAGATGGTCGGTCCGGACCTTGAGTTCCGCGACCAGATCTTTAAAGATCGGCTCCGCGTTGCCGATCGGTTTGCCGTCTCCTCGATTGACGACCGATAGCAGTGTCGCCAGCCGGTTATTGATCTTGATCGGGAAGTTCAGCGGATCCTCGCTGGCCTGATTGCGGACTTGATAGATGTCTTCTTCCACCGCGCTCAGGTTCTTGGTAAGCGTGTCGCCGGCGGTTTTGAGCTTAGCGTCCTGGGACTTCGACAGGCGATCGGCAACCTGTGTCCTGATGCCGCGGATCTGAATCACGGCGTTATTGGCTTCGCTGACTTTGTCACGAATCTGAATCGCCAGGTTGAACTGCTCCACCAAATCGGCGTCCGTGGCTGCATGGAGCGGGTGACGCTTCACCACGAGCGGCTGCGTTTGGGCTTTGCCGTCCACCGTCATGCGCACTTGATACGTTCCCGGCGGCGCCGCAGGCCCCGAGACACTGCCTCCCCAGAGAACCATACCCGGGAAGCTCGTCGCGTCCGGATAGCGCATATTCCACGTCGCCGTGTTGAGTCCCGCCGTCATCGGGGCAAAGGCGACGCCACCGCCGCGTCCGCCACGACCGCCGCCCCCCGCTGCTCCACCTGCTCCCGCTCCACCGCCGCGCCCGCCGGCCGCTGCACCGGTAGCCGGAACCGCACCGCCTGCAATTGATCGGACCACTGTGCTCTTACTGTCCAGAATGTCAATGGTCAGGCTCTGTGCGGGTCGCCGCAGCAGATAGGTTATCGTCGCGTTGCCGACCGACCGGATTGCCGATTCCGGCTTGAACAGGTACGAGTCAGCCGATGCAACCGCCGGCGCCCACTGCCGCAGGGGTTCGACGTGATCGAGAATGTAGAAGCCTCGCCCGTGTGTCGAGATCGTGATGTCATTCGCCTCGACCCAGATGTCGGAGACTTGCGTGTCCGGCAAATTCAACGAGAGCGATCGCCACGTGTCGCCGTCATCATAGGAAATGTAAAAGCCGTGCTCCGTGCCGGCGTAGAGCAGCCCGCGCCGCGTTTGATCCTCACGCACCGAGTGCACATAATCCTTCGCGCCAATCCCGTTCACAATCTTCGTCCACGTCCTGCCGAAGTCGTGGGTCCGGAAAATGTAAGGCGACATGTCGTTCAAGAGCGGCTTCTTCACCGCCGCATACGCCGTGCTTGCGTCAAACGACGAGGCATCGATGATGCTCACACGGCCGAAATCCGGCATCTCTTTCGGCGTCACGTTCGCCCACGTCTTGCCGCCATCGCGCGTGACGTTGATGAACCCGTCGTCCGATCCCGCCCAGAGCACGTTGACGTCGGTCTTCCCGGGTCCAAGCGCGAACACCGTGGCATAGACTTCAGGCCCGTTCATATCATGGGTGATCGGCCCGCCCGAATCGCCCATCGTTTTCGGATCGTGGCGCGTCAGGTCCTCGCTGAGTCGTTGCCACGTTTGACCGCCGTTGATTGTCTTCCAGACGTGCTGCGTGGCGGTGTAGAGCACATGCGGATCGACCGGCGAGAAGATGATCGGGAAAGTCCACTGCACGCGCTCTACCAGGGCGCTCGATGCTTCTCCCGAGAACATGCGCGTATACGGCCCGACCTCCCGACTCTCGCCCGTCCGGCGGTTTACCATGGTCAGGAACGAGCCGTTGTTGCCGCCGGCAAAAAAGACGTCGGGATCTTTCGGATCAGGTGCTATGTAGCCGGGTTCTGCGCCCCCAGGACTGTATGTCGCCGGCGCAGCGGGGCCGCCACGGCCACCCCCGCCTCCGCCCCCGCGGCCGCCGAAGCCTCCGCCGAGGCCCGTGTCGCTCGGCACGCAGATTGTGCTCGCGTCCTGCTGCGCGCCGCAGACGTGATAGGGAATGTGCTTCGTCGTGATGACGTGGTAAAACTGTCCGGTCGCATAGGCACGCGAGGTAAAAGTCGTGGGTTGCGACAACGCACTGTACGTCACCGCGCCGCCGCTGTCACTCGCGTGCAAAACGTGATTCGAGTCGTCAGGGTCAATCCAGAGGTCGTGCGAGTCCCCGCCGGTAAAGTTCACCATCGTCTTGCCGCCGTCCGTCGACTTGAATGTTCCGACATTTTCGACGTAGACGAGATCCTTGTTCTTCGGATCGGCGAACACATGCGTGTAGTAGAACGCGCGCTGGCGGAGATTGTTGTTCGGATTCACGAGCTTCCAGGTAGCGCCGGCATCGTCCGAGCTGAAAAGGCCGCCGTCGGCTGCCTCGATGATGGCGTAGACGCGGTTCGAGTCGGCGCCGGAAACTGCGACACCGATCTTGCCCATCACGCCCGGCGGGAGGCCCGGATTGCGCGTGATCTCTTTCCAGGTCTCTCCCCCGTCGGTCGATTTGAACAGGCCGCTTCCGGGCCCGCCGCTCGACATCTGATACTCGAAGCGATAGGCCTCCCAGAGCGAGGCGTACATCACGTCAGGATGGTTGCGGTCGATCGCGATGTCGGCCGCACCGGTCTTGTTGTCACGGAACAGCACGCGCCTCCAGTTTCTGCCGCCGTCCGTGCTCTTGTACACGCCGCGTTCGTCGCTCGTTGCCCCATACTTGCCGAAGGACGCGACGAAGACTATGTCGGGATTGGTCGGATGAATGCGGATCTTCGAAATTGCATCCGAATCGGAGAAGCCGACATGCGTCCATGTCTTTCCTGCATCCGTCGATTTGTATACGCCGTCGCCCGGCAGAATGTCGCCGCGGATGCACGACTCGCCCATGCCGATGAACACTTCATCAATGTTTGTCTCTGAGACGGCAAGCGCGCCGACAGAGGAGCTGTGAATCTGACCGTCGGTAATGGGCGCCCAGGTTTCGCCACCATCCGTGGTCTTCCACAATCCGCCCCCCGTCGCCCCGAAATAGCCTTCCTTCGGGCGTTCCCTCACGCCGGAGATCGCGATCGATCGCCCTCCGCGTTGCGGGCCGATGCTGCGCCAGTGAAGGGTGTTGAGGATGAGCGGATCGATTGGCCCGCTCACCGCCGGCACGGACCCGGTTTGCCGCGCCGCCTGCAGGTACAAACTCAAAGCTCCGGTTATGGCGAAGGCACATACGATTGTTAAAATGACGAGGCGCGCTGGGTGACGCATTCGACTCCTCCTATATGGCAGGAACATTCCCGATTAGAAAGGGCTCGTCCTGACTGACACCACGGATTAGGACGAAACGTGGAAGCATTTTTATCCCGCCTGACTGCGTCGAGCAAGGAAATTCCGGTACGATCAGGGGCGCGCTTCACCGAACTTCATCCATCGCGCGAAATCAGTGATATTCTTGCCCCATGACTGTTTAGCATTTTTCTGAGATTCGGATCGCATTATCGAAAGGCAGGACAAACCTCGAAGACTCAAAGACTCTAAGAGCCTCGAAGAGGCATTGGCGATGAGCAGCCTGGAATTCTGCGTTTTGACCGGCCTGGGATCCGTGGCGGCCGGATTGCTGGGATCGCTTACCGGATTGGGCGGCGGCGTGGTAATTGTGCCCCTCCTTACTCTGGTCATGGGAGTGGATCTGCATTACGCGATCGGAGCCTCGCTCGTCTCGGTAATCGCCACCTCGTCGGGAGCGGCAGCGGCTTACGTAAGGGAGGGCTTTTCGAATATCCGCATCGGCATGTTTCTGGAGATGGCGACTACCCTGGGGGCGCTGTTCGGCGCTGGTTTGGTGGCCGTCGTGCCGGCCGCCGCCGTGGCAGTTATTTTCGGGCTCGTCCTGATTTATTCGGCGTGGGTATCGAGAGATTCAGGCGGCACGGGCGGCAATAGCTCCCCGGATCCGCTGGCCGCCCGGCTCGGCATGGATGGCAGTTACCCTGGTCTGGAGGGACCTGTGGCCTATAACGTGCACGCCGTTCCTACCGGTTTCAGCCTCATGTTTGTTGCGGGAACGCTTTCCGGTTTGCTTGGAATAGGGTCTGGAGCTGTAAAGGTCCTGGCCATGGATCGAGCCATGCGCATCCCTTTCAAAGTCTCGACCACGACCAGCAACTTCATGATCGGCGTCACGGCCGCCGCCAGCGCCGGAGTGTATCTCCATCGCGGGTACATCGATCCCCTTGTGAGCATGCCCGTGATGCTGGGGGTGTTGTCCGGCTCCATGGTCGGAGCGCGCATATTGATGAACACAAGAACGAAATCGCTGCGCCAGATCTTCCGGCTCATCCTCCTGGTGCTTGGCATGGAGATGCTCTATAAAGCGGCGACGGGGAGCTTTTAAGATGCCCGGATCGAAGCACGCGTTAACGGATAAGCAGGTGGATCAGATCATCGGCAATCTGCTCAGGATCGGAGTTACAGTCGCCGCTCTCGTCGTGCTGGCCGGCGGCGTTGCTTATCTGGTCTTCCATCCTGGCGCGACGCAGAATTTCCGGGCGTTCTCTGGCGAACCCGCCGAGCTGCGGAGCGTATCTGCCATCGTCAAGGGCTCCCTGGCCCTGCACAGTGTCCAGATAATCCAGCTTGGCCTTCTGCTGCTGATCATCACGCCGGTGGCGCGCGTGACCTTTTCAGTCCTGGCTTTTGCGCTCCAGCGCGATCGCACCTACGTGATCGTCACGCTGATCGTGCTTTCGCTGCTCTTGTACAGCGTCCTGGGCGGGCGCTATTGACCGGCAAAAAGGGCTACTTGGAAATCACCGGCAATTCGACGTGTGATGGGTATCGGGGGCTCCGATAGATTCGCTGAGTAGCCTTCTGGTAGTCGCCCGGCCCGGCCAGAAAGATGTTCGGCACGAACTTCTGAGGGTTGCGATCGATCAGGGGAAACCACGTGCTCTGCACCTGGACCATGATACGGTGGCCCTTGCGAAACGCGTGATCATTTGTGTGAAGATCAATTACAAATTCGTACGGCTGGTTGGCCGCGAGCGGCTCGGCTTTTTCAAAACCGGCGCGGAAGCGCCCGCGGAAGACCTCATTCGCGATCATCAGCTGATAGCCGGCCATCGCCGGATCTTCAGGATAGGATTCCGGGTAGACATCGATGAGTTTGACAATCCAGTCGCTGTCGGTTCCCGAGGTCGAGGCAAAGAGATGGGTGACAAGATCGCCCGCGACAGTCAGATCGGCCCCTAGCACTTCGGTTGCCCATCGGGCCGTGTCCGGCCGCAGATCCACAAACCGCTGATCTTCAACCAGCCACGTCGACCATGTGCTTCCCGGGCCGTAGGTCGGCTGGATCGGCCTGCGTCTGTAGGGTAACGGATAGGCGGGATCCGAGAGATAGCTGTCGAAGGCCTCGGCATCGCTGCCTTTCGGTTCCTCGAAAGCGAGCCTCGCGCCGGGCTGAAAGTAGAGCTTGCGCTTCGCGACATTTCCCTGAGGCGGCCATGAATCCCACGTGCGCCATTGGTTAGTGCCGGTTTCAAACGTCAGCGCTTCCTTCAGCGGCAGGGCGCCCTTGTCTTTCAGCCAGTAATCGAACCACGCCTTCTGGATGTTTTCGCGAAAGTAGCCGCTGGTGTTGCTGCCGAATTGGACCTGCCCGAGTCGAGTGCCGTCGCTACGAGCCCATCCGCCGTGATTCCAGGGGCCGGCGACGACATAGTTCATATGCGCGCCGTCGTTTTTTTCGAGCAGCTCATAAATCTTCAGCGGCCCGTAAAAGTCCTCCTGATCCCACCAGCCTCCGACGTTGAGGTTCGGCACGGTGAGTTTCAGGTCCTTCAGATAGCGAGGAAACGCCTGTTTCTGCCAGAACTCGTCGTAATCAGGGTGTGCCACGAAATCGTTCCAGGTGGGTATCTTTCCGTGAAAATAGAGTTCATTGGCGCGCGACAGCGGCCCGAGCCGCAGATACCATTCAAAGGTATCGGCGATGTCGAACGGAAACTGGTAGTTGGTCTTGTCGGTTTCCATTTCAGCCGCATACTCGAAGCCGTAGCTGAGGCGGAAGGCGCCGTTGTGATGAAAGTCGTCGCCGAGGAACATATCGGCGGGCGAGGCCTGTTCGGACGCGGCCTTCAGCGCCGGATGCGGCTCCAGCAATCCCATCGTCGTCAGCCATCCGCCATAGGAGATTCCCAAAAGCCCCGCGCGGCCGTTGTTGCCCGGGATATTCTTCAGGAGCCAGTCTATGGTGTCGTAAGTGTCGGTGCCCTCGTCAATCGATTTGGGATTGGCGCGATCGCGCGGCGGCCGCTGCATGACGAACTGACCCTCGGATTGAAAGCGGCCGCGTATGTCCTGAAAAATAAAAATAAATCCCTCGGGAACCAGTTCTCTGTAATTGCCAAAGGTCCGCGAAAATCCCTGAGGATCATCATTGACGCCGTAGGGAGTGCGGGTAATCAGAAATGGAAGTGCGGAACCGGCATTCCTGGGGACACAAATCTCGGTATGCAATCGCACGCCGTCGCGCATCGGGATCATCGCTTCCTTCTTGGTGAAGAGCTGACTCAAATCCGGAGCGTTCTGGCCTGCGCCGCGGATCGAAAAGAACGCGATGGTAATAAAGGCACAAAACAAGGCCGGAAATCCTAATGATCTTTGCAGCTTCATATCAGCAACCCTCGTGGCATCAACCAATCTTTATGAAAACCATAGCGCATAGGTAAGCCACTTCGTTCGTGGACCTGGACCTAAACCTCGACCTGGACTTCGACGATCTTGTATTCGATACACTCGCGAATGTCCACGTCTACGTCCAGGACCAGGTCCAAGTCCAGGTCCACGTGCGGGGGGCTTATTTACTGCTTTCCTTCGCAGGAACTTCGGGCTTGGCAAAGTCTGGAAGCGGATCGCCCCATAAGTAATGGTTGAACCATGACAGGTTGTGCTTCATCACGGCGCGAATCGATTTGGGCTTTGTGATACCGTGGCCGTAACCTTTGTAAACGACCATTTCCACTTTCACCCCGCGATTCAATAGGCCCAACCTGAGTTCATAGCCATTCGGCGTCGGCACCCGCTTGTCCAGCTCTCCGTGCTGGATCAGAGTCGGTGTGCGCGCATTCTTGATGTACGTCATCGGGGAAGTCTTCTGATAAATCTCGGGGTCCTCGATAGGATCGGCGCCAAGGTAGTTCAATGTGAAGTCGGTGATATCGGTGTTGTAGTAATACGTCGCCCAGTCCGAGATCCCGGCGCCTACGGAGATGGCCGCAAAGCGATCCGATGACGTGGTGAGGAACGCCGAGATGTATCCGCCCTCGCTCCATCCCATGCACGCGACCTTGGCCGGATCGACCCACCCTTTGCCGATCAGATAGTCCACGCCGGAGATGACGTCCCAGGAATCCCCGACGCCGAGATTCCGCACATTGAGCATTCGGAATTTCTCTCCGTATCCGGAGCTCCCCCGGTAATTCACTTTGAGAATCAGCGCCCCGCGGCCTGCCCATATGTCCGCGGGATAGTAGCGGGTATCCGGCGTAAGCAGCACCGGACGATCGACTCCCGTCGGGCCGCCATGGATGATGCACAACAGTGGATACTTCCTGGCCGGGTCGAAATTCGCGGGTTTGATCAAGATGCCTTCAATAGCGGCGCCGTCACGACTTTTCCATGAGATGACCTCACGCGTGCCCAGAATGAAGTCTTTCGCCTGATCGGTCATATTCGTGAGCCGGCGGGGAGCGAAGTTCTGAACATCAGAGACCATGACCTCGCCCAGCGCGCTCGGAGATGCAATCACGAGACCCATCCGCTTTCCGTCCCGTGTGATCGAAAATGCCGATCCGATCAGACTGTCCGGAACCGTGATCCTCGAAATGTTCCCTGTCGTAGGATCAACCCGGAACAAGTGCGATGCTGTTTTCTGTGCTCCCGAGAAAAAAATGCCGCCGGCGTTCCATGCCACGAATCCCGGATTTTCGTCGAAGCCGTCGGTAATCGAACGGGGCGTGCCTCCCTCGGCCGGCACAACGGCCAGCCGTGTATTTTGCGCGAATTGTCTCGCATTGCCCATGGCGCTGGAAAAAACAATCTGGCGTCCGTCGGGCGACCAGTGGGGACTGTTGTCCGGGCCCGGCGAGGAAACAATCTTCTTCACCGCGTCGTCAGCCAGATTCAGGACATAGATGTCGGCAGTATTTCCTTGCGTCAGGTCCGGATTCACCGTTGCGCCGAAGGCGATCTTCGTGCCGTCGGGCGACCAGGAAAAAGAGCCGACGGTAAAATCACTGCCGCGCGTATGTTGTTTGCCGGCCGTTGCCGCGCGCAGGGCTTCCGCCACATCCACGACCCAAAGGTGAGTGTAGTTGTACTCTTCCCGCACCACCTCGTAATCGTCGTAATATTCCTTGCGGTCCTTCATGTACTGCGACGTGGTATCCGCGGCGCTGTAGGCGATCTTCGTGCCGTTCTCAGACCAGGCGAAGCCGCTGACACCCGTTTCCGACTTGGTCAGCTGAACAGCTTCACCGCCGTCGGGGTGAATCATGAAGATTTGATTTTTGTCTCCAACGCGGGCGCTGGTGAATGCCAGCCAGGTTCCATCCGGAGACCACTGCGGACTGGATGCGCCCTTCTCCCCTTGTGTCAATTGCCGGCTGGTACCCGCGCCGGCATCGGCTATCCAGATCTGAGTGACGAAGGCATCCTGCTTGAAGTCCGTTTCGCTGACCACATAGGCCACGTACTTGCCGTTCGGGGATATCTGGGCCGCGCCGACGGATTTCACCATCAGCAGGTCGTTGATTGTGGGAATACGCGGCGCGTCCGCACTTAAGGCGAGAGATCCACCCAGCAAGAGAAAGATCAAGGCGCGCGCAGTCATCGCAGGTCCTCCCCTTTTCAATTGGGGACAGGCCCCCTTTTGTCGCCATTAGCTGGCAAATCCGCCCAAATACTCCCGGCGACAAAAGGGGGCCTGTCCCCAATTGAAAAGCATTATTATGACAGAATCAATTTGGCGATTGTCTGAAGCTGCATGTTGGAAGTGCCTTCGTAGATCTTCCCGATCTTTGCGTCCCGATAAAACTTTTCCGCCGGAAACTCCTTGGTGTACCCATAGCCGCCGAACAGCTCCAGGCTCTGGCTGCAAACCATCTCCGCCGCTTCCGAAGCGAAGAGCTTGGCCATCGCAGCCTCTCTGGTGAAAGGACGATTGGACATGCGCAGCCGGGCGGCGTTATAGACCATGAGACGCGCCGCTTCCAGTTCCGTTGCCATGCGGGCAATCTGGAACTGAGCACCCTGGAAATTCGCAATCGGCTGGCCGAATTGCTTGCGCTCTTTCGAATATTGGATAGCGGCCTCAAGAGCACCCTGGGCTACGCCAATCATCTGCGCGCCGATGCCGATCCGTCCTTCGTTAAGCGTCTCAATCGACACCTTGTATCCCTTGCCGACATCTCCGAGCACTTGCGCGGCCGGCACGAAACACTCCTCGAGAACCAACTCGCAGGTCGAGCTGGCGCGAATTCCCAGCTTGTCTTCCTTTTTGCCGATGGTGAAGCCGGGTGTGCCGCGTTCAACCATAAAGGCGGTGATGCCCCGATAACCGGCCTGCGGATTTGCGTTGGCGAAAATGATGAAGAAATCAGCCTCGCCTGCATTGGTGATCCAGAGCTTGCGTCCGTCGAGCACGAAACCGCCATCACGTGCCGTGGCGCGCGTCGCGAGCGCGAAGGCATCGCTGCCGGAGCCGGCCTCGGAAAGAGCGTATGACCCGACGATGTCACTGCACAGCCGCGGAAGGTACTTGCGCTTTTGGTCCTCAGTTCCCCAGCGCAGCACGGCGTTGCAAACGAGCGTGTTCTGCACATCGACAAGGACACCCACCGACGCGTCCACTCGGGATAGTTCCTCGACGGCTTGTACCGCCATGAAAAAGCTTCCGCCTCCGCCGTACGCTTCCGGCACGCCGACTCCCATCAGGCCCAGTTCGAAAAACTGCCGGACCAGATCGGGATTCATTTTTGCGTCACGATCCATCTGGCTGACGTGCGGCCGGATCTGTTCCTCGGCAAACTGGCGGACACTGGTCCGAAAAAGCTGTTCTTCTTCCGTAAAGACGGTCAGCGGCAATGCTCCGCTGTCAGTTTCAGGCATTTGGGCAGCCATGGGAGTCACCTCGGTTGTAGATGTTGCGTTTCAGCAAGGTTTATACCACCAGGATCGGAACACATCCACTATAACTTGCAGACCCACTGACGCATGAAAGTGCAGTTTGCCGTATTACCCCTTGTGTCATGGCTCGTGGTCGTGATCGTAGTCGTGATGGGTTTTTTGCGTTCCGTACACCACCAACTACGATTACGACCACGATCACGACCACGACATTCGTGGAAGGGGCAGTTTTCAAAGGAGTGCAAAGGCGAGCGGGATGAAAATTGCGGGAACGCGAGGTGCCTCTCTGTCGTTAAAAGTGCGGGAGATTCTGGCACCACGGATTCCAATCCTGAAGGGGAGACGGGAAAAATCGATCGTGCTACTGTATCGATCGTAATTGAGGCGTGGGTGTGAATTGACACCCTCCGGGACAAAACCTATAATCTAGCAGTAAGAATCCATCCTCAGGAGTAATTGTGGTGACCAAACGAACTATCGACATCAGGTTTTACTCGCTGCTGTTCGCTTTGGGAATAGCCTCTTTTCTGTATGGTGCGCGGCAGCCGGGTAAGGGTTCCGATCAGCAACAGGCCAAGACCGACGGCCAGTCCCAGACTCAGGTGCCTCCGCCTCAGCGGCCCCCCGCAAAGCCCAAACAAAAGGCTGAGAACACGTTGGACAGCCATTACAAAAAGTGGCTGGACGAAGACGTGCGCTATATCATCACGCCGGAGGAGAAAAATATTTTTAAAGCACTCACCACCGACGAAGAACGTGAAAACTTCATCGATGGATTCTGGGCCCGAAGGAATCCGGACCCGCGCGAGCCGACCAATACGTTTAAGATAGAGCACTATCGCCGAATTCTCTATGCCAACGAGCATTTCGCCTCCGGGATCCCCGGGTGGAAAACGGATCGTGGGATGATCTACATCATATACGGCGAACCCGATGGAAAAGAATCGCACCCCTCAGGCGGCAGTTATCAGCGCGAGTTCTGGGAAGGCGGCGGCGAAACGAGCGTATATCCGTTCGAGCGCTGGCGCTATCGTCACATAGATAATGTCGGTGATGATGTCGAGCTCGAATTCGTGGATAAGACGATGACGGGCGAATATCGGCTTACCTCTGATCCGGAAGAGAAGGATGCTCTTCTGAACGTCCCGAACGCGGGATTGACCGATAACGAGCAGATGGGCCTCAGTCAGAAATCGGACCGCGTCAACTACGGCTATCAGGATCAAACCAACTTCCAGCGCTCCAAGGACGCGCCGTTTGAGCGCATGGCGCGCTACTTCAACGTTCAGCGCCCGCCGCAGATTAAGTTCACGGACCTCAGGAGCCAGGTAAACATCCGCATTTTCTACAATCAGCTTCCTTACACGTTGCGAACCGATTTTATCAAGCTCTCGCAGGACCAGGTGCTGGTGCCGATCTCCATTCAGTTGGACAACAAGGACCTCCAATTCAAGAAGGAGATGCAATTCAATCGAACCAACGTCCATGTTTACGGTGTAGTGAGCAGCCTGACGGGCAACGTCATCGCCGAGTTCGAGGACGATATTCACTCTGAGTATACGGACGAGACCTTCCAGCAGGGAAAAACCAAGCAGTCCATCTATCAGCACATCGTGCGGCTGCAGACCGGGCAGCGCTACAAGCTGGATTTGATTCTTAAGGATATAAACGCCGGCACCGCCGGCTCGATGAGCTATATGATCCCGGTCCCGAAATTCGATGGAGATGCACTGCAGTCCAGCAGCGTGATCCTGGCGAACGCAGTCTCGACGGTCGCTCCGACCTACGACCGGCTGGAGCAGTTTGTGATCGGGGACATGAAGGTGCAGCCGAACGTCAAGTCCGAGTACGTCAACGGGCAGGCTTTGATTCCGTATCTGCAGGTTTACAATGTCGCGCTCGATCAGACCACGCTTGAACCGTCGCTGCAGATTTCTTACACGATCAAATCCGGCGATACGATCGTGAAAGACGTCGAGGACATGAAGGGAAGATCGGCTCAATTTGTTTCTGGCCAGCGGGTTGTCATTGTGAGTGGTTTCCCGATCAAGGATATGGCGCCCGGCAAATACACCTTGGAAATCAAGGTTCTGGACAAGATTTCCAACAAGACGCTGATCATAAGCGCTGCGTTCCAGGTGATGGGCTCCTCTGGAACATAGAACCCAGGCTCAGACGCAATTCTGTAATGTTCGCTCGGGCAGGGGCGCGGCGTGCCGTGCCCCTGTTCTCATTTGGGGACTGTGTCTCGTCAGTTCCTCCCCGGATAAACTCAAACGAAGCGGTCGCCGATGAACGTATCTGTCGTCATCCCAACATGGAGAGGCCGAAACCTGCTGGAGAGTTACCTCCCGTCTGTACTGCACGCGGCTGTTTTTTATGAAAAACAAACCGGCTGTGAAACCGAAGTCATCGTAGTGGAAGATGCGGGCGGCGACGGCACACCCGATTGGCTGAGAGGCGCGTACCCAGACCGGGTTCGTGTCATGGAGCACGACTACAACAAGGGATTCGCCGCGGCCTGCCAGACTGGCTTCGAAGCCGCGCGCTACCCGGTCGTGTTGCTCCTCAACAACGACGTGCGTCTGCGTCAGGATTGCATAGAACCGCTCGTGGCACATTTCGCCGGTGCCGGGATGTTCGCAGTCACCGGCAAGCTCTTGAACCAGGGGGAAGAGACCTTCTGCAACGGCGGCAAGGTGGCTCGTTTCCGCCGGGGCATGTGGAGCACCTACCAGAATTACGACCTCCTTCCCGGCGCCGGTCGGACCCAGCCGTTGCTTTCCTTCACCGCAATCGGTGCCTTCTCCGCTTATGACCGCGCCCGGTTTTTGGACCTCGGCGGGTTCGATCCGCTTACCGCAATGGTAGAGGACGTCGAGCTTTCTTATCGGGCGTGGAAGCGCGGCTGGACTATCGAGTATGAGCCCCGCAGCATCGCGTATCACGACGCGAGCCAAACCATGGACCGGCGTTATCGACGCCGGGCGCTCGACAAGATTTCGCGCCGGAGCCGCATCCTCATGCACTGGATGCTGCTGCACGATCCGCGAATGTTCCTCCGGCATCTCGCGTCGATAGCGATCCGCATTCTGACGAGCTGGCTGGTCCTCGACTGGCGCTTCTATTGGGCGATTTGCACCGGCTTGGCCCATCTTCCCGCGATTCTGAAAAAGAGGCGCGCGACGCGCCGGACTATGACTCGGACGGATAAGGAACTGCTCGACATGCTTCAGCGCTTTTACCAAACAGCCCCGATTGCGCTACACTAGGCCCCCATGGAACGAATCTCGGCCACGCTGATTACCCATAACGAGGCGGCCAACATCGAGGAAGCGCTCCGGTCGCTGGCTTGGACCGACGAGATCGTCGTGGCCGACAGCGGCAGCACGGATGCAACCGTGGAGATCTGCCGCCGCTACACCGGAAAAGTGTTCGCGCGGCCCTGGACCGGCTTTGTCGATCAGAAGAATTATGTCGTCGAAAAAGCAAGCCACGATTGGATTCTCTCGCTGGATGCGGACGAGCGCGTCACCCCCGATCTGACGGGCGAGATCGAGGCTCTGCGGCGCAACGGCCTCCGGTTCGCGGGATATCGCATCCCGCGCGTCGCATTCTTCATGGGCCGCTGGATCCGACACGGGGATTGGTACCCGGATTATCAACTGCGGCTCTTCGATCGCAGGCGCGGCCGCTGGCAGGGCGGGCGCGTCCACGAATCGGTCCGGATCGAGGGAACGCCCGGCGTTCTTCGCGGCCAAATCCATCACTACACGTACCGCAGCCTCTCCGATTACCTGCGGCGCCTGGAGACATATTCCACTCTGGCGGCCCAGGACTATATGCAAAGGGGTAAGACCGCGTCCGCGGCAAAGCTGATGGCGCATCCGGCGGCTACATTCCTGAAAGCCTATCTGCTGAAACGAGGTTTTCTGGACGGTGCGCCCGGCCTGATGGTGGCGGCAATGGGCGCCGTTTCCGTTTACTTCAAGTACGCAAAACTCTACGAGCTGCAGAGAAATCGGTGACAGACAGCTGTCTGTCACCGATTTCTGTATGGCAGGATAGGTCTTATATGAAAATCATGGTGATCGGATGTCGCGGCATGCTGGGAACCGATCTGATGCGGACTTTTGCTTCCCACGATCCCCAGGGGCTCGACTTGCCGGAGTTCGATATCACGGACCCAAAGCAGTGCCGCCAACGCATATCGGCGTTTGGTCCGGGCACCATCATACACGCCGCGGCTTTGACCAATGTCGATTACTGCGAATCGCACGAGGAAGAGGCATTGCTTGTCAATGGCACGGGTACAGGCAATTTGGCGGCTGCGGCACATGCCGTGTCCGCGCTGCTGGTCTATTACAGCACCGATTACGTTTTCGACGGAACCAGCCAGGACGGATACCGCGAGGATGACGCCACAAATCCCATCTGCGTCTACGGCAAATCGAAACTGCGCGGTGAGGAACTCGTGCGCTCTTTGTGCCCGAACCATCTGATTCTGCGGACATCCTGGCTCTTCGGCTGCCATGGCAAGAATTTCATCCGCACGATCGTGGATGCCGCGAGGGAGGGCCGGCCGTTGCGCGTCGTAAACGATCAGCGCGGAAGTCCGACTTACTCGCTGGATCTGGCAGCACGCACTCTGGCCATGCTGGAAGCCGGCTGCCGGGGGACCTACCACACAACGAACAGCGGCGCCTGCACATGGTACGAACTCGCGCTCCGTTGCGTGCAATGGGCCGCGGTGCCGCAGGCGAGCGTCGAGCCGGTCCGCACAGACCAGTACCCCCGCCCGGCGCCTCGCCCTGCCAATTCGATTCTCGCGAACACGCGCATGTTGCGGGAAGGGTTCGAGCCGATGAGGCCGTGGCAGGAAGCCGCGCGCGATTACATTGCAAGCTGTTTGTCCAAGTCTTGACCTGTGTTACATTTGTGCTAAGGTGTCTGCTCTGGGAGCAGGCATGGCGCTTTCCCGAAGCGAAGTCGTCGCCCGCTGCTTCTTGATCACATAGCGGCGGTCATTCGGATCGGAATTCATGGACAAGGCGGCCTCCGGCGAGAAGCTCGTGGCTTCAAACCGGAAAGCATTTCACGATTATTTCATTCTGGAAAAGTTTGAGGCCGGGATTGCCCTCCTCGGCACGGAAGTGAAGTCGATCCGCGAAGGCCGGGTCAATTTGAAGGACAGCTTCGCGCTCGTCAAGGATGGCGAGCCTTATTTGATGAATTGCCACGTCAGCCCCTACTCGCACGGCAACCGGGAGAATCACGATCCCACGCGCACGCGGAAATTGCTCCTGCACCGCAAGGAAATCCGCAAGCTCATCGGGAAGACCCAGGAAAAGGGGCTGACCCTGATTCCGCTGCGAGTCTACTTGACCCGGGGCCGGGTCAAGGTGGAACTCGGCGTCGCGCGCGGCAAGAAGGAATACGACAAACGCGAGACCGAACGAAGGAAGGAAGTGGACCGCGAAACCAGAGCAGCAATGAAGACACGACGCTAAAAGAGACCGGAGACGCTCATGAGAATCGAGTTCCAGCCCAATAACTTTTCCGACGTCGAATGTGACCTGCTGGCCCATCCTGTATTTGAAGACGAAGCCCGCGATGGAACCTCCCTCCGGGCGCTGGACAACGCCACGAAAGGCGTGGCGTGTTCGGTGCTTTCCTCCGGTGAGTTCAAGCCGGAGCTGCACCATACATGTCTCATCCACCGTCCGGCACGGATCAAGGCGCAGCGCCTGCTTCTCGTGGGCGCGGGAAAAGAGCGTGAATACACACTTGCCAGGCTGAGGGAAGTGGCGGGCACCGCCGTCCGCGCCGCCCGCACCGCGCATTGCGGGAGCGTCGCGCTCTGGCTGCGCAGGACCATCACGGCGCCTGAAGCGATCCGCGTCGCGGCAGAAGGCGGGCTGCACGGCAATTACGAGTCTGAGATCTACAAGACCCGCGAAGTCGAAACCCAGGAAGTGGAACGGCTCATCCTTCTCAGTGAGCGCAAGATGCGACGGGGCGAGGTGAATGAGGGAATTCGCAGGGGAACCATCATCGGCAACGCCGTGAATTTTGCGCGCACGCTGGGAAACGAGCCCGCGAATATCCTGACCCCGGCCCGGCTCGCGGAGCGGGCGCTGGCGGAGGGTGCCAGGTCCGGTCTCGAGGTCCAGGTCCTCGAGCGCGACGAGATGGAAAAACTCGGAATGAACGCCCTGCTCGCGGTAAGCCGCGGCAGCGAGCAGCTGCCCAAGCTGATCCTCCTGCGCTTCCCGGGCATGAAACCTCAGAAGAAGACTCCTTGTTTTGCTCTCGTCGGCAAAGGCGTCACGTTCGACAGCGGCGGGATTTCCATCAAGCCTACGGAAAAAATGGAGGACATGAAGGCGGACATGTCCGGGGGCGCTGCCGTGATCGCCGCCATGAGCGCGCTCGCCGAACTCGGGTCGCAGCGCCCGGTTATGGGGCTGATTCCAGCCGTGGAGAATCTGCCGAGCGGCAGCGCAACCAAGCCGGGAGACGTAGTGAAGTCCTTCCTCGGAAAGACCATCGAAATCATCAACACCGATGCCGAAGGCCGGCTGATCCTCGCCGATGCTCTAGCCTATGCGCGCACGCTCGGCGCCAACCGCCTGATCGACATCGCGACCCTGACCGGAGCTTGCGTGGTGGCGCTGGGCCACATCAACGCTGGCATGATGGGAACGGATCTGGAAACCCTGGAGCGCCTGAAATCGGGGAAAAGCATCACCGGCGAACGATTCTGGCCGCTGCCGCTCGACGACGAGTACCGGAAGGTGATCCGCAGCGAAATCGCGGACATCAAGAACATCGGCGATCGCTGGGGTGGCGCCATCACTGCGGCGAAGTTCCTGCAGGAGTTCGTCGAGGACACACCGTGGGTGCACCTGGACATCGCCGGTGTCGACCTCGATCACGACGGCCAACCCTTTGCGGCCAAGGGTGCTACCGGCTTCGGCGTCCGCTCCCTCATCCAGCTCTTTACGTGAGGGGGTCGTACCTTCAAAATTCAATTTTCCCCACCAAATATTGGATTTTGAAGGTACGACCCCCTCACAATTGGAATTATTTAAACCACTGGAGTCGTTTCGGCGTCTATATCTTTGAATACATCCGCGACATCCTATTTTGGATTGGAGCCGACACACTTGCCCGGCACTCAGGGATGGGCTCGAAAAAGTGTAAAGGTTGCGCTTGTGCTGGTCGCTTTCATGGGCACAATTGCCGCCGCAATCCTCTGGACATCACATCACGCTGCGATCAAGCTGTCACTGGCTCAGACTCAAAACGCCCCTGCCTCTTCCCAAAACTCATCGTCCTCGGACATCGTCGAAGTAAAAAGAGGCGAGATCACGAAGATCTTGCTTCTGAGCGGTGAGTTGAGGGCGGTGCACGCCCGCTCCGTATTTGCCCAGTCTCCGCAAGAGACCAAGATAACGTATCTGGCGCCGGAAGGCAGTGTTGTCAAGCCGGGCGACCGGCTTATGGAGCTGGACGGCGGCACCATGATCCAGAAGATCAAGGATCTGGAGGAGAAGATCGTCGCCGCCGACAATGAGATCCTCAAGACCCAATCCGGCCATGAGGCCGCGTTGCGCGATATGGATGTGCAGCTCAGCCAGCTCTGGCTCACTCTCGAGCAGGCAAAGATCAAGGCCACGCCACCCGTTGACCTTGTCCCGCGCCGCGATTATCAGGAGAATCAGCTCGCGCTCGCCAAGGCGACGACGGAGTATGCAAACCAGGTGACCAAGATCGAGCAGACGAAAAAACAACAGGCTGCCGAACTGGAGGCGAAACTGATCGACAGAAAAAGCCTGGATGGCCAGCTGGAACAAGCGCGCAGAAACCTCGACGACGTGACTGTCAAAGCTCCTTCCGAGGGAATGGTGATTTACAGCGACCACTGGGACGAAAGAAGGAAGATTCAGGTAGGCGATGTCGTTTGGAGCGGACTCACCGTGCTACAGCTGCCGGATTTGCGCGAGATGGAAGTCTTTGCTCAGGTCAACGAAGTGGATGGACCCAGAGTATCGCCGGGCCAAAAGGCCACGATACGGCTCGACAGCTATCCGGATGTGCAGATCTCCGGATCGGTGCGGGAAATCTCCCAGACTGCGATCAAGGCCGGCTGGATGGCGAAGGCGAACGTTTTTGGAGTGACCATCAGTCTCGACTCGACCATGACCGGGATCATGAAACCCGGAATGTCGGCCCAGGTCGCCATCGACATCGATCGGTCAGGGCCCCAGCTTCTCGTTCCACGTTCGGCCGCCAGATTCGACAAAGACGTCATTGAAGTCATCAGGATTGAGTCCGGCGGCGCGCGCAGACCGGTCGCCGTCACCGTCCTGATGTCGGATGCATTCCAGTTTGCTGTTGCTCAGAACGGCGCTCTCAAAGAAGGGGATCGAATTCTTTCCGGCCGCTAGCCGAAAGCTCTCGAACTTCGCTCGATGTGCGTTCGAGACCGCCGGAGTTGGAGAAACGAGATGTCCTGGAGAAGCGGTTTCACCCGTGCACTGATTCTCCTTGTGATTGCGGGCGTTGTCGCGGGAACGGCCATCTTGCGACCATCGCTATTGCCTCATTCACTTGGCAGCCTGCTCTCGAGTGGTCACGACCATGTCGATGAATTGACCGTCTTGCCCAAATCACTGAGCTTCGGGGTCGATGCGACCGGCATCCTGCGGGCGACTTCCGTGCAGTACTTCGGCGCACCGCCGGAGTTCGGCAGTTACTGGGAGTTTCAGATTGTCAGCATGGCTGCCGAAGGGAAGACCGTCAAAAAGGGAGAATCTCTGATCTCTTTCGATGCACAAAAGGTCAGAGAGGATCTTCAGCGGTTTCAGAACGAGCTGGAGCAGGCGGCCAAGGAACTCGAGCGGACCCGGGATCAGATCGACCTGGAGAACCAGGAACTGAGTGCAAAACTGGCGGACGTAGAGAACCGATATCAGAAGATGCGCTTGAAGCAGGAAGGGATAAGCCCCGACCTGCAGGCGTTCAGGGACATAGAATTGGACCGCCTGTCCGTGGAGCAGGCGCGCCGTGAAGTCGAGGCGCTGAAAGACCGCATCCGCTGGCATCAGAGCTCGAGCGACGCCACGGTCAAGATCATCGCGAGCAAGAAAGCCCGGGCGGAAAATCAAGTCGAGGAAATCAAGAGAGGCATGGAGGGTTTTGAGGTCAAATCCGATCGCGACGGGATCCTTGTCTACAAGTTGAAATGGAACAACAACCGCTATCAGGTCGGAGAGACCTGCTATTCGGGGCAACCCTTGATGGAGATCCCTGACCTGAACACAATCCTGGTCGAGGCCTATGTTCCTGAGGTCGACATCGGAAAAGTCAAGCCCGGGCAGCACGTGGAGGTCTCGATTGATGCCTTGCCGGGAAGTTCTTTCCCCGGCGCAGTGAAGAGTGTCGGCACACTGGTCCGCACCAAATCCTGGGACGTCCCGAACAAGGTTTTGGAAGTGCTTATTTCCCTCGAGCACGTGGACCCCGCAACCATGAGGCCGTCGATGACAATCCGCGCGCGGATTGAGACGGCGGCTTACAGCGACGTGCTGGCGATTCCGCTCAGCGCGGTGCGCACGGTCGCAGGAAAGGTGGTGGTTAGGGTGAGGGAGGGCACGCAATGGCGCGATCGCAGCGTTGAATTGGGCGAGTCCAACGGTACCGAGGTCATCGTCAGGCAAGGCCTGCAACCGGGTGATCGAATTGCAACCGACTACATCAAAACCTCTACCGGGTCTGCAAAATGAAAAAGCCGTTGAAGACTCTGCGCACAACTGTCGCCACCATTGTCATCCTGGCAATTGCCTCCATGGGGGTCTGGGCGGCTTGGCGCGCGTGGCCCGCGCATTCTTCGGACCTGGTTCCGCTGACCATGAAGGTGGAAGCCGGAGATTGGACCATCAACATTACCGCCTCAGGGGAACTCCAGGCTGCCGAATCCGTCGCGGTGGCCGTGCCGAACGTGCCTGTCAACGGATTGCGTCTCGCCAGCGCCATACCCGACGGCCGGCGGGTGAACAAAGGGGATGTGCTGGTCGAGTTCGATCCGGCCGAGCTTAATCTTCAGGCGCTGGACCACCAATCGAGCCTCGCGATGGCCAACCAGAAAATAACCCAGGGTGAGATCGGCAACGAAATAGAAAAGGCGGATTTGCAGAGAGACAGGAAACTGGCGGAACTCGAGCTTCAGAAGATCAACGAATTTCTCCCGCGGGACGTACAGATCTACTCCCGGCGGGAAATCGTGGAAGGGGAACTCGACAAGAATTACAGCGAGCAGAAGATCGTCTTTGCCGATGCCCGGCTCGAACTCAAGGATAAGGTCTACTCCCTCGATGAGGCGATTCTTCTGCTCGAACGGAAACAGGCGGAAAACAAGATCTCCCAGGTCGAGAAGGGCCTCGCTGCGGTCAAACTTCTCGCGCCCCGGGCCGGGATTGTGGTTTACAACAACCCGGGCTATTACGTGAGCGGGTCGATGCTTACACCCGGAAGGGTTCTCTGGAGCGGCCTGACTCTTCTGAACCTGGTCAATCCCGACCAGATGGAAGCCCGGTGCTACGTCCTCGAGAAAGATGCCGGAGAGTTGCGCGCCGGAGAGCAGGTGACGGTCACGCTCGACCCGTACCCCGGCGTCCCGTTTGGCGGCCGCATCAAGAACATCGACCGGCTGGCCCGCCCGCTGGATAGCGACTCACCGGTGAAGTACTTCCAGACGGTTATCGCGCTCGACAAGACCGATACGAAGCTGATGAAGCCCGGTGTCAAAGTCAAAGCCGCAATTTCCGCGCTGCTGCTGAAGTCGGCAATCGTGGTGCCGCGCAGCGCTATCGCAAAGAAAGATGCGGGCTATGTCATTTTCGTGCAGAAAACCGCGGATCGTTTCGAGGCAATTCCGGTCAAATTGGGGCGGGGAGATCTCATCAAAGTTGAAATCGTGGAAGGCATCAAACCGGGGCAAATCATTGCGCTCAACCCTCCTGACATGAAGCAGGAGTGAGGAGATCATGATCCACACGGCCGACATGCGGCACGCGCTCGACAACTTGCGCATTCACAAGCTGCGCAGCTTCCTCACCATGCTCGGCATGATCTTCGGGGTCGGCGCTGTGATCGCCATGCTGTCCATTGGGGCCGGCGCCGAGAGCGAGAGTCTGAATATCATCGATGCCATGGGCCTCAGAAACATCATCATCCGGGACCGCGAGATCAAGGACGAGAATTTGAAGAAGGTGCGCGAGGAATCTCTCGGCCTCTCCTTGAGGGACGTGGAATCAATTCTGGCGGTGACTCCCGACACCACTGGATATTCTGCCAGGAAGCGAATCAAGACCTATCAGATCTTTTCTTTCACGGGCCGGTGTGACGATGCGAACGTTGTCGGCGTCAGCCCATCGCATTTCCGTCTGGCGCGCTATGACCTGGCGGAAGGGAGCTTGTTCACGGATGTCGATGCCAGAGGCTACGAGCAGTACTGCGTCATTGGTTCCGCCGTGCGAAGGAAGTTGTTCGGATATCTGCCGGCCATCGGACAGGCGATCAAGATCGACGACAAATGGTTCGTCGTGACCGGTGTGCTGGAAGATCGCAATCTTGCCAAGAGCGAGTTCGAAGGGATCAAGATTCAGGATTTCAGCAACGACATCTATATTCCCCTGGCGACGGCGCTCAAGAAGCTCGAGCTCAAGAGGCTGGAATCGGAACTGGATGAAGTTGTGGTCAGCATCAAGAACGTCGCCGCGCTCAAGGCGAGTGCGGCGCTGATCAGCCGAATACTGGAGACAACTCACGGGAAGGCGGACGACTATTCGATCATCGTGCCTTGGGAACTGTTGGAGCAGAACCGGAGCACCCAGCGGATTTTCAATATCGTCATGAGCTGCATCGCCGGCATCTCGCTGCTCGTGGGGGGCATCGGCATCATGAACATCATGCTCGCGAATATCCTCGAAAGGACCCGTGAAATCGGCATACGCCGCGCCGTCGGCGCGCGCAAGCGCGACATTTCGGTGCAGTTTTTAATCGAGGCGCTCGTGATCGCCTTCGTGGGAGGCCTGATCGGCATCCTGTTCGGGTTCGGGGTATCCAAGGGCGTAGCTCTGTACGCAGGGTGGAGCACCCTTGTGACCTGGACCTCAATTATTTCGTCTTTCGGTGTCTCCGCCGCCGTCGGCCTCGTGTTCGGCCTCTATCCCGCCATGCGTGCGGCCCGTCTTGACCCTGTCGAAGCGTTGCGATATGAATGAGTTGCTCTACCGACTCATCACGATCAATCAGATGTGCTTCAATAATGAATTCAAGGCTGTAGGTTCTCCGCAATGCAGAAATGTTTTATAGGATCGGGGGGATAGGCTGCGCCTTCACTCGTCTTCCTTATGAATGCGATTGACGTGACTTCCTATGACGCCGCCTATCACTCCGTGGCGCTCAAGCACAGGGGAACCTACGTGTCTGCCGACGACAAATATGTCCGCAAGGCCCTCTCCATCGGACATGTCATCGCGTTGAGAGATTGGAAATGAGACTACTGCATCGAGGTAGACACGATACGTCAGTGACTGAGGCGGCGATGCCGGTTGGCTCGCCGTACCGCTTGCTTGCCGAATATTACGATCGCCTGTTTGGATTCGGAATCCCGTGGTCTGAAGCCGCGCGCGCAAAGTTGTTGGGTCACATTCTGCCGCGGGTCCAGGCTGCGTGCGATCTGGCGTGCGGGACGGGAACGACAGCGGTTGCGCTGGCCCGCGACGGCATCAAGATGTATGCCGTCGATCTCTCGCCGACGATGTGCCGCCTCGCCCGGCAAAAAGCCGAGAAGGCAGGTGTGTCCCTGCGCGTCCTGCGCGCGGATATGCGAACCTTCAAACTTCCAGAGCCTGTGGATTTGGTTCTCTGCGAATTTGACGCGATCAACCACGTGCCGCGCACGGCCGACCTGGGCCTGGTGGCCGCCTCGGCGGCGCGCGCGCTCCGGGCAGGCGGATACTTTTATTTCGACGTGAACACACGCCTCGCCTTCAAGAAGCTCTGGCCAAGGGCATGGTGGATGGAGCAGCCGGACTTTGCGCTTGTGCTGCACGGCGGTTACGATCGGGCGCGCGACAAAGCCTGGACCCTCGCGGAGTGGTTCTTCCGCGAGGGCCGTTATTGGCGGCGGCGGAAGGAGCGCGTCGAAGAAGTCTGCTGGAACGCTAGCGAGATCCGGAGGGTGCTGTTGAAAGCTGGGTTTGAGCGGATTCGCGCGTTTGACGGCACACCGTTTCTGCGACACTCCCCCGGAATGCGTCGCGGTTGTCGGACGTTTTACCTGGCCCGCAAAGGATAAAGCGAAATCGGGACAAGTGGGTCGTATCTTTCATTTTCCTTTCAACGTTTTCACAATCGCTTGAGTCTATAGTAGGTAGATGGCAGTTCTTGAGCAGGATCCGCAGATGCTTCTTGGTGAAGCAGGCGCCCTACAGATTGCGGGAGAGAATCCGCTGACGATACGAGACGAATCCGACGCCTCGTCGGTCGCCAGGAATCTCGTCCTGCGCGCACAGGCGGGCAAACCCTATGCCTTCGAGCAGCTGATGGTTTGCTGCGAGAGGCAGGTGTTGTGCACGGCGACCCGGATTCTGCATCGATCCGAGGATGCCAAAGATGCGGCGCAGGAAGTTTTTCTTAAGCTTCATCGGTACCTGCCGCGGATCAAGCCCGAGGCCGTGCGGACCTGGCTCTACCGGGTTACAGTCACTGTCTGCAGTGACATGGCGAAAAAGAGCTCGCGAGTCCCGACGAGCAGTTTGGAGGACGAGCCGGCCAGAGAAGGGACGTCCGTTGCGGATGAGCAGAGAATCGAAGCGGGCATCAACCTGGAAGAACAGCGAGCTATTCTGCAGGATGCTTTGCGAGCACTTCCGTTCAAGGAGAGAGCCGCTCTGGTGTTGCGCGACATCGAAGGGCTGAGCACCGAGGAAGCGGCACGAATCCTGGGTAGTTCCGCGGCGACTGTACGTTCCCAGATCTCGACCGCCCGCGTAAAGGTGAGGCATTACTGCGAGCGCGCCATGGAGAGAACAAGATGATGGGGCATGTTGAGGAAGAAAAGATCGCGTTGCTTGCAGGGGGCGATCTGAAGGCGAAAGAGGCAGATGATCTTGCCGGACACATTGCCGCATGCCAAGCCTGCTCAGCCAGACTGAAGCGTTATCAAGAAGGACTCGTTGCCTTCGCGTCCCTCCGGGACGCAGGCCTGGGTGAGAGGGATTTCGATGATGTCCGCCGATCCGTGCTTTATCGGCTGAAGGAAAAAAGAGCGCCTCGCTTTTGGCTGGGAACCTCGTTGCGGTGGGGCGCGCTGGCAGCCGGAATCGTCATGATCGTGGTAATGGGAGCGTGGTGGCGAACCAGGATGCCTGCTGTCCACGTTTCGAGTACCCATATCTCAGGCAGCGGTCTCTCGTCAGGACACACTCGTGAACTTTCAACGGCAGTCATCGCCAAGAAGGTGAAGCCGCCGACACCGGCTATCAAGCATCCAAGGATCGCTAGAAACGCAGTGACGCCATCATCCACAAAGGTTCATGTGCCGCAATCAGGCGGCCAACCTGCATTTGCGCAGATTGGTTCGAGCCTTGCTGCACCGGTAGAGTCGAAGCCCGTACTTGACCGGATTGCTATCAAGCTGGAAACACAAGATCCGAATGTGATCATCATCTGGCTTGCCAGCTCAGAGGAGAAAATAAGATGACAAGGAAATTGATTTGGTTGGTTACGATCTTAGCAATGTTTTGCCTTGGAACAAAATTGGGGCACGCGCAGGAGTTGAAGCAGGGCGACACGGTCACAAGAGTCGTAAGAGTCGAATATGTAAACCCGGAGGAATTTGCCAAAGTCTTACAGCCGTTTACCTCGTCAGGACATGCGACCGTGATTGCCAGTAGGGTCCTGAAAACCTTGACCCTTTCGGGAAACGCTGATGTCGTTGATGCCATGGAACAGATCGTGCGGCAGCTCGATCTGGCACCGACTCCGCCTCCTGTGTTCAAGATGCCGATGCCGAGGGACATTGAGACTACAGCCTACTTGCTGGTGGCCTCCGAAACGGTGGGTACTCCACAGAGCATGCCCGCGCAGCTCGAGCCTGTTCTTAAACAGCTCCGCTCGACGTTCAGTTACAAGTCTTACGAGCTGCTGGACACGATTGTCCTGCGGAGCCGCGAGAGGATGAGTGCGTCGGCCACTGGGGTCGTCTCTCTGCCGCGTGAGCCAGCCAAGGGTGTGACGTACGACTTCGGATATACCATCGCTGGTTTAGAAGAGACCGGTGACACCGTCCGTTTTGATAAGTTGTCCTTGAATTTGAGTTTTCCTGCGGGCGAGACCATCAGCGCCGACGGAAAGCCGCATCCCGCTGTTCAAAACGCGGGGTTCAATACTTCGCTCGACCTCCACATCGGCCAGATGGCCGTCGTTGGGAAGTCGAACTTTGAGGTGGGCAACAACGCCCTGATCACCGTCATCACCGCCAAAATCGTCAATTGACCTCTTGCTGCTGTGCCGCGCCTTCGGCGCTCCTTTCAGAGGCACGCGCAATTCCCGGCCTGACGGCCGGGCCTATTTATTGCCGGCCCTTCGGGCCTCATCGTGAATTGAATCAGATGGGCGCTATCGCAATGTCGTCTTCCGGAAGCTCGGCCAATCCGAATGCTTCGCGGCATACGCTGATGGCCGCAAGCCCAGGCGCGAAGCGCCGGCAATGAATAGCCCCGCGCGTGAGCGCGGGGTTAGGGAGATTTTTGCAGCGAGGCCCAAAGGGCCGGCACAATATTTTCGCCTACGTCTAGGCCCGCAATGACCGTAGAAGGTGCAGGGCAACCCACCGCACCCCAAAGGCTCCGCTCATTTTCGAATCAGGCGGATGGCCCAGCGGATGGCGGAGATCATGCTGTCGGGGCGCGCGCATCCCCGATCAGCGATTTCATAGGCTGTGCCGTGATCCACGGAAGTGCGGATAAACGGCAGGCCCAGCGTGACATTCACGGCTTCCCCAAAAGCGAGCAGTTTGATCGGCGCCAATCCCTGGTCGTGATAGAGCGCCAGCACGGCATCAAAATCGCCCTGCGCCGCGCGATAGAAGAGCGTGTCGGCGGGCACCGGGCCTTCAATCGTGACCTCGCGGAAACGAGCGCGCGCCCAGGCAAGAGCCGGCTCGATCTGCTCGATCTCTTCGCGGCCCAGCAGGCCGGCCTCGCCCGCGTGCGGGTTCAATCCGGCTACGGCAATCTTGCGGCACGGCAGCTCTAACCGAGGAAACTCCTCGATGATCGTCGCCAGCTTCTCCTGGATGAGTTCCGGAGTAATGCGTTCGATAGCCGCGCGCAACGGAAGGTGAATGGTCGCCAGCACCACCTTGAGCCGGTCGCACAGAAACGCCATCGCAAAGCGCGACGCGCCCGAGAGGTGCGCCAGATACTCCGTGTGCCCCGGGAAAGCATATCCGGCTTCATGGAAGAACTTCTTGTTCAGCGGCGCCGTCACCATGGCATCCAGACATCTGCTCAGACAGGCACGCGCGCATGCCTCGATATTTCTCGCGGCAGCCTCGCCGCTTGCCCGCGAACCGCGGCCAACAATAATCTGCTCCCGCTGCGCGGGAACATCGACGAACGCACGTTCAGGCAGAGCCGGCGATGAATGCAAACTCTCCAAAGATATCGGATCGAAGTCGAAAGAAATTCCCAGGCGCGCCGCGCGGGAGCGCAGAATCTCCGCATCGCCGAAGAGCACGAGGCGGCAACGCTCCCGCAGTTCGGGGTCCAGCGCCGCTTGCAGAGAGACTTCCGGACCTATGCCTGCAGGATCTCCGGTGGTGATGCCCAGCCTCGGGGATGCAAATTGGTAGGATTCAGCGTGCAGTGTCATTCCCTCCAAAGAAAAAGGGACATGCCAAT
>Ga0187861_10001162_pt1 | contig 28189 bp, 33 predicted proteins | sample June2016WEW_10_1_3_FD_132986 | JGI IMG/M metagenome (GOLD analysis project Ga0187861, IMG submission 132986) | Peatland microbial communities from SPRUCE experiment site at the Marcell Experimental Forest, Minnesota, USA - June2016WEW_10_100 | ecosystem: Environmental > Terrestrial > Soil >...
CTCGACGAAACTGGTGGCCTCACGCAGGCTGCGGTGGGTGCCCGTGTCGAGCCAGGCCAGGCCGCGCCCGAGTTTCTGCACCGTCAACTCCCCGCGTTCCAGGTACAGGCGGTTCAAATCGGTGATCTCCAGCTCGTTGCGGGCGCTGGGCTTCAGGCGGGCGGCATAGTCGCAGACCTGGTTATCATAGAAGTACAGTCCGGGCACCGCGTAGTGGCTCTTCGGCTGCCGGGGTTTTTCTTCGATGCTCAGCACCCGGTCCTGGCTGTCGAACTCCACCACGCCATAGCGCTCCGGGTCGCGGACGTAGTAGCCGAAGATCCGCGCCCCGGACGCCAGCCGTGAGGCGGACCGGACCACTTCCTGGAAGCTATGGCCGTAAAAAATGTTGTCCCCCAGGATCAGACAGGCGGGCTGGCCGGCCAGGTATTCCCGCCCGAGCAGAAAGGCCTGCGCCAGGCCTTCGGGGCGCGGCTGTTCGCAGTACTCGAAGCGCAAGCCCAGGCGGCGGCCGTCGCCCAGCAGCTTGCGGAACAGCGGCAGATCGGCAGGGGTCGAGATGACGAGTATGTCGCGCAGGCCCGCCAGCATCAGGACACTGACCGAATAGTAGATCATCGGCTTGTCGTAGACCGGCAGCAACTGTTTGCTGACGACCTTCGTCAGGGGATGCAACCGGGTTCCCGCACCGCCAGCCAGCACAATGCCTTTCACAAGCCGCTCTCTCCTGTGACCAAGTTGCCTGACAGCCTATCCAGCCAGGTGCCGCAGACAAGTTCATTTGCAGCCCTGACATCTCTCAACGCAGCGGGCGCGGAGGAACACAGAGGGTATTCGTGCGAATAGACTTACTGTTGTTTCCATTGGTTCTTCCCCTGCGCACTCTGCACCGCTAACCGTTCATTTCTTTGCGCGGCGCGGAGATTCTTCAAGCTGCTTCAGCCAAGCAAGGCTGTCATTCGCCCTCCCCGAGTCACCGTGTCTCCGTGTCACCGTGTCTGGCAGACCTTTTGGTTGCGGCTCTAGCGCGCCGCTTCCGCTGCGTTGAATGAGTGGTGAGAAATGCGGCCTAAAACTGAAAGCCGGTATTGACATTGGCCCAAGAGGCTGCATACTGCTCCCGTGGGGCCAAGAGGGGCGTGAGAGAACCGAGAGCAGCGTGTTAAGGAGGCCAGCAATGGCTACCTACGTCTACGAAGCGATGGACGGGCAGGGCAAAGAGGTAAAGGCGGAGATCGAGGCGGCCAATGAGACGGAGGCGGCGGACAAGATCCGTGCGCTGAACTTCTTCCCGACCAAGGTCCTGCCCAAAGGCGGCAAAGCCCCCAAGGGCGGCCCCTCCGACGCGGCCGCTATGGGCCGGGCCACGTCCATCAAGGGCAAGCGCGGCGGCCTGGCCTTTTATTTTAGAGTAAACCAGAAACAGCTTACCCAGTTCACGCGCCAGTTCGCCACGCTGCTGGACGCCGGCCTGCCGGTCGTGCGCAGCCTGGACATCCTGCACGTGCAGCTCAAGCCCGGCCTGCTCAAGTTCGCCGTGGGCGACGTTAAGGAGGACGTGGAAGGCGGTTCTTCCCTGTCCGACGCCTTGGGCAAACATCCCAACGTCTTTGACAAGCTGTACGTCAACATGATCCGGGCCGGCGAGGCGGGCGGCGTGCTGGACGAGATCCTCAACCGCCTGGCCGATTACCGTGAGAAGGCGCAACGCCTGCAGCAAAGAATCATCGGCGCGCTGGTCTACCCCGCCGCCGTCATCACCATAGCCGGCTGTATTCTGGCCTTCATCATGATCTTCATCATCCCCAAGTTCGAGGCGATGTTCAAGGAAATGGATTTGGGCACGCTGCCTGCCATGACCCAGGTACTGATGATAGCCGCCAACCTCTTCGTCAACTACTGGTTCATTCTGGTCTTTGTCCCGGTCTTCGTGTGGTTGGGGATCAAGTTCCTCGTCAAGACACCCCAAGGCCGCCTGCTGGTGGACAAGGTCAAGCTCAAGATCCCCATCTTCGGCCAGATCATTTCCAAGTCCTCGATTGCGCGCTTCTGCCGCACTCTGGGAACGCTGGTCCAGTCCGGCGTGCCCATCCTGGATGCGCTCTCCATCATTAAGAACGCCACGGGCAACCAGGTCGTGGCCAACGCCGTGGAGACCGTGCACAACTCCATCAAGGAGGGCGATACCATCGCTGATCCGCTGCGGCATTCCGGCGTCTTCGACGATCTGGTCGTGAACATGATCCAGGTGGGCGAGGAAACGGGCGAACTGGACAAGATGCTGATCAAGGTCGCGGACACCTACGACGCCGAAGTGGACACGGTGGTCGGCGCCTTGATGAGCCTGCTGGAGCCGATACTTATTATCTGCATGGGCTTGACGGTCGGCTTCATCGTCATCAGCCTGTTCCTGCCGCTGATCAGCATCATGGAGCGCATCGGGAAGTAGTACTCAGTACTGAGTGTCGAGTGGTGAGTACTGAGAACCGAGCGTCGGAGAGAAACTTCATATTCGGCCATGCCGCCTCAAGACATGGAGCAAGTACAGTCCGGCTTTCCACTGGTCCTCGGCGTGAGATTTGAATCAGCACTCAGTATCTAGCACTCAGTACTCAGCACTCAATACTCAATACTCAATACTCAGGACTCAGTACTCAGTACTCGGTACTCAGTACTTCCTTTAGTATGCGCGCTGGAAGAACACCACGCCCACGGTCTTGAACAGAATGCGCAAGTCCAGTTCCAGCGACCAGTTCTCGATGTAATACAGGTCCAGCTTGATCATCTCGTCGAAGGTCAGCTCGTTGCGCCCCGAGACTTGCCACAGGCCGGAGATGCCGGGCAGCACTTCGAAACGGCGCAGGTGCACCGGGCGGTAGTTCTCCACTTCGTAAGCGATCGCCGGCCGCGGGCCGATCAGGCTCATGTCGCCCTTCAGCACGTTCCACAACTGTGGCAACTCGTCAATACTGTATTGGCGCAGGAACCTGCCGACAGGCGTGACGCGCGGGTCCGCCGTGAGCTTGTAGACGAACCGGCCTGTGGTGTCCGGAGCGCCGCCGGCCGTTCCGGCGATGTACTTCTTCAGATAACTTTTGTGCAGGTCCACGTTGCGCTCCGAGTCCGCGCCGACTTTCATGGTGCGGAACTTCCAGAAGCGGAACTTGCGGCGGCGGTAGCCCAGGCGTTCCTGGAAGTAAAAGACCGGCCCCGGATCGAAAAGTTTTATGGCGATGGCCGCCGCCGTAAACACCGTAGGCACGAGCAGCAGCAGCAGCACAAAGGAAACGGCGATGTCAAAGAGCCGTTTGCACAGGAAGTTGATGCCTTCGATGCGCGAGCCCCTCATGCCCAGCAGCGGGATGTCGCCGGCCAGGGAAAGGTCCATGTGGTCGAGCAGCATTTCGTAGATGTCGGGCACCATGCGGAAACGGATGTGGGCGCGGTAACAATCTTCGACCAGTTTGTTGAGCAGTTCTTTCGGCGCCTCGGGCATGGCCACGACAACTTCGTCGCAGTGCTCGCGCTGCGCCACCTCGAGCAGTTCGCCGGGCGCCCCCAATACCGGCAAGCGGCCGCCGCCGGTAGCGCAAGCCTCCGGCTTGCGACGCAATCCAGAGGATTGCGCCACGGTGCCGACGACGCAATTGGTGCCGCGCCGCTCCAAGGCCTTGGCCAGTTCCTCGGCGAGCGGCCCCGTGCCCACGAACAGGATGCGGTTCTGCCACACCCCGCGCCAGGCCAGCACGCGCAGCAGGCGGCGGCAAGCTGCGCGCCCCACTGCGAGGCAGAGCACGCTGCTGGGCAGGAACATGGCCGAGTACCCGCGGGAAAACTGGAACTGCTCGTGCATGTTCTGGATGCGCACATAGAAGCTCAGGGCCGCCAGCAGAAAGCCGGCGACCAGCGAGGCGGCGGCCAGCCGGAAGAACTCGCCCGTGCCGCCCTCCGGCTCGTCGTACAAACCCATTTCGCGGAGGATGAGCCAGAAAATGGGGAGCGTGATGAAAACCGCCAGGATGTAAGGCTGCGCAGGCGTCCAGCCCCAGGACGCCCTGAAAATGCCCCGGCCAAACTCCGTCACCAGCCAATCGTTGAAGTCGAAGCGCAGCCACCACGCCAACTGCATGGCCAGCAAGACCATCAGCGCATCGCAGAGCGCCAGGAGCAAGGCTTGGGTTCGGGTGCGGCCTTCACGCATGGGGGCCATTATACGGCAAGCCGGCGCAGCGTCCATACTTTAGCGGGAAGGAAATGATTATGGGACATTTCATTCAACGCAGATGTCGAGGACGTGGTGGGCAGCTCGCTGAGCATCTCCCACGATTGCGCCCGGAACATGCTCCATCACGACGTGATCCTCAATCCGGGCACGGGGAGATCCGCAAGGACTCATAATGGTGGGCGATACTGGACTCGAACCAGTGACCCCCAGCTTGTCTAGGGTATATCCCCAAAATGGCGAAGACTGCACAGAACCGCACAACTCTACGCGGCCTAATGAGATAAGCCAGGAAGCGGCTGCACAGGCCAGAACAGGTTTGAACAGCTTTTCTCCAAAAAATGGTGACTGTTGTGGTGACTGTTGCGCGGAAACGTCACGGGACGTTGACGCCGTGGTGAACATCATCCGCCGCCGCTGGGATGGTATGTCCCGCCGCCGACAAAGGGAAATCCTGAAACTCTTGGGTGAGAGGTAACGATCAATGCGTGGTGGAGCACGACCGGGAGCGGGCAGGAAGGGAGTGAACGGCTGGAAGCCTGTTTGCGCCACGCTGCCCCGCGAACTGTACGAAGCCCTGGAAAAGACGCGGAGACAGGGCGAGACGGTTGCAGACGCTGTGCGGCGGCATTTGGCCGCGCGTTTGATTCCGAATGAAAGATGCGGGCCAATTCCAGGCGAACGGAGATAGGAGTCCACCATGAGCAAGCACAATCCCACGCATACTAACCCGGCAGGCAGGGCCAGCGTTACAACGCCGCTCGATTCCTTGCGTGCTGAGTGTGCCTCTATTGGCCCGCGACTAGGCCACAGGCGCCGCCGCCACGTTTCGCGCAGTCTCTATGCTGCACTGTTGTCGTCTGGCGTGAAACCCGAAAGGGCCGCTGAGCTTGCGCGGGCTGTAGCTGGCGTCGAACCGAGCGAGTGGCTCCCCGCGCCAGAAGCATTTGTCCAGTTGCGCCGTTGGGGTGTGCGTCGAAACCGGCACTTCCTCTATCGGCTCGCCAAGAAGTTTGCCGGTGCTACTGAGCCGTCCGCAGTCTGGCTGGACGCGCGCGGGAATTGGGATGCCCCTGGGCAGTCGAAGCGGCCCGTGGCAGTGTTGTTTGTTCGTGGCGGTTCCCCACCGCGCTTCCGCGTCATGCCCGCGTCTTCCTCTGTCACAAACCCTGCAAGTCCATGACGCCTACCTTATGGCTCTCCCTTTCGGCCTGTGGTAATAGCAATATAGGCAGCGGCCTGTGTGCCGCACAGGATAAGGAGTTGAATCATGGCGATGTACGAAGTGACATTTTGGGACGGCTCCATTGATGAAGTCGAGGCCGACGACATCAAGGACGCGCGCGATCAGGCTAAGGACTTGAACGAGTCTGGCGTCAAGAAGGTCGTCTTTATCGGCGATGAGGACGACGAGGACGAGGACGACAAGGAGGACGAGAACCCCGACGACGAAGAAGATGACTAGATGGACGGCAACGTGCCAAACGCTTCCCGTCTACATACCTACTCAATCTACTAACCTATAGGGGGCGGCATGTGGCGCTGCAAAGAGTGTGACTGGCCTTCCACCGAACACCTCGCGGTCTGCCAGAACTGCGGTGCGTGGGGCAGTCTGGTTTCAGATACGGCGGCGGGGCCGCGCAATGCGGTCCTGCCGCGAGTGCGCGGCGCACTGGTCTCCACCAAAGACCTGGCGCGAATGGACCGCCCGTCATTGCCTCTCAGCGCGGCATGGAAGAACTTGTTCGGTTCGCTCCCATCGTGCTTCGGCCTGATGGTCTACGGCCCGCCCGGAAGCGGCAAGTCCCATTGGCTGATGTTGCTGGCGGCGGAACTGGCGCGCTTCGCCCCCGTGCTTTACGTGGCCAGCGAGTCCGGCCAGAGCAACGCAACAATTCAAATGGTGCAGCGGCTTGAGGTCTACAGCGACAGGATTCTTGTGTCTTCGGCGATCTCCGCCGGCGAAATCGTGGCCGACTTGTGCGCCTGCAACGCTCGCTTCATCGTCCTGGACAGCCTTACGTGTGTTCCCGATCTGTCACTCGTGGCGCTGTCCCAACTTGCCGAGAAAGAACGGCTGGGCGTGGCCTTCAGCCTGCACGTCACCAAGACCGGAACGTTCCGCGGCCAGTCTCATTGGGCGCACTGGACAGACGTGGTGGCCCGCATTGAAGACCACGTTCTAACCGTGGAAAAGAACAGGTTTGGCCCGGTGAAAGCGCAACAGTTGGACTATGCGGGCGAGCCAGAAGGAGTTGTCACGTGAGCTTGACCAAGGAACTGCCGTTGCGCCTGACGTGCTTGCTGTGTTTCGTGCCAGCGGCAATGGAGCGGCGTTACGACCGCAAAGGCCGCGTGTTCTACTCGTGCCCGCTCTGTACCCACAGAATCTTTCTGCACTCAGACACGCACGCTTACGGCATTCTGTTCTGGTCCAAAACGCTGACGGATGAACTGGCCCAAGCCGCGCGCGCGGACCTTGAGCGGGCCATAGCAGGGCGGCAGCAGGTTGCGATCCGGCGTCCGGTGTTGACAGACGCCGCGCCCGCTGCCGTTCCGGTCACAGCGCAGAACGCGCAGAGGTGAAGCCATGTCCTTGAACGGTGCAGCAAACTCAGCCAACGCCGCGACAGCAGCGGCGGTCTCGGATACGGCGGCAGACTTGGTGCGACAGGGCTTGTTGCAGAATGCTGGCCAGCCGGCGCAGGCCGGCGAGCCGCAAACGGCGCTGACACTTAACAGCCCGAACCTGTCGCCAGAACAGAAGGCCGAAATCCGGCGCATGATGTACGCCACGATCTACGAATGGCGGCGGCAGAAGGCGGAGCGTGCGGAGAAACGATGGACGAAGCGCGGCCTGTGCGCGGCAGGCGGCTACTTGTTCGGCCGCTTGCTTGTGCGGGCCGACAAGGAAAAGACGGCGCAACCAGTTTCATCGCCGGACGTGTTCGAGGAGATAGCCAGGCCCGTAAGCGACGAACTTTGCCGCCAATGCAACAGGCAGGAGCAGCGAACAGAACGCACTGAAGACCACAGAAGACGCCGCCGTTGGCAACACCGCTCACTTTGGCGGGACAGGAGACAGCAACGCCGCCTGGCGTATGCCGCGTGCCACTCACGCTTGCTGCCGCCGCCAGTGTAAGGAGGAAGTGCCATGACAGTTTTGGGAGGTATAGCGACAGTTGCCGCGCCGGTGGTGGCCAAGGCAGTATTGCAGGAATCGGAGCCACTGCCAACATCGGACGCCGCGCTGGAAGCTGAATACGTCCGCGCCAGAACCGAAATGGAGGCTTGGAAACTTGAGGATGAGCGGGACTTCAAACCCATGCTGCTTTCTGGCGCAGCGGGGTTGGTTGCGGCGCTGATGAGTCCAAGGTAAGGGCGCGCCACCATGAGCGACAGCCGCCGTGTTGCCCTTTATGCCCGCGTGAGCACTTCGGACCAAAGCCCGGACATGCAGCTTGCGGAAATGCGGGACTACGTTGCACGGCGTGGCTGGACGGCGCACGGGGAGTACGTGGACCACGGGATCAGCGGAACGAAACTGTCGCGCCCGGAGCTTGACCGGCTAATGGCGGACGCGCGCCGACGCCGGTTTGATATTGTGTTGTGCTGGCGCTTTGACCGCTTTGCGCGATCCACCGCGCACCTTCTGGCCGCGCTGGAGGAATTCCGCAACCTGGGAGTTGACTTCGTTTCGCTGCACGAATCAGTAGACACCACCACGCCGCTGGGCAAGATGGTGTTCACCGTTGTTGCGGCCGTCGCGGAACTGGAACGCTCGATCATCGTGGAGCGCGTCAAGGCCGGCGTGGCCAGGGCCAAGGCCAAGGGCAAGCGGCTGGGCCGGCCAACTGGCAGCCGCGTTGATTCTGCTGCGGTGGTTCGCCTGCTTGGTGAAGGCAAGTCCTTCCGGCAAGCTGCTCGTGAGTTGGAGGCGAGCGTCGGGACCGTCTACCGACTGGCAAAGCAGAGCCGCTGGCCTTCGTGTGTGCCGGCTACAGCCGTCCCGAAACTCCTTCCGACAGCAAAGCCGCAATTGCTGAAATGACAACGCTCCTGTTCGCGTGAAATCGCTGCCCGGGAATCAGTCGCAAATGGGACAGCCCCCTCATTTCACTCATTCCCGAAGAAACACTTGACAACGCCCCAACGAATCGTTTAACTAACAGCCAAATGGCCCTAATAACAGAAAGCGAACTACAGCAGCGTGCCTTCAATGTCAGAAAGGCAAAGCCCGTTAAGATTGCGTCGTCGCTGCTCAAAGAAGCTAAGGCAGAAACCACTGTCTTTCTATCCCATAGCCATCATGACAAAGGCCGGATAGAGTATGCGCGGGATGTCCTGGCAGCACTTGACGCCGACATCTACGTGGATTGGGAAGATCCCACTGTGCCGAGCATTACCCAGCCAGAGACCGCTCGCATCATCAAAGCACGGATTCAGGGGGCGAATAAGTTTGTCATGCTGGCGAGCCAAAATGCACTCGGCTCGAAGTGGGTTCCTTGGGAATTAGGATTCGCTGACGCGACTAAGGGCTTAGCAGATGTTGCCATTTGGCCTGTAGCTGATGATTATGGCAGGTGGGAGGGCAGCGAGTACGTAGCCATCTACCGCCGGATCGAAATCGCGGATGACGGTGATTTGGCAGTGTTTTCTCCCAACACAAACAAGGGCGTTGGCCTGGACACATGGCTTGCGAGTTGAGGCTTTGCACCGATGGACAAGGTTACTCTAGAAAGGTTTTACAGAACATATCTGCCGGCCATGCGCGACCAAGCCGCTGCGCTGTTCGTGGGGGCTGGCCTGTCAAAGGCATCCGGCTTTGTGGATTGGAAAGAACTTCTTCGTGAAATAGCGACTGATCTCGGTCTTGATGTTGAGTTTGAGACTGACTTGGTAGCACTAGCCCAGTATCACGTTAACGAAGCGCGCGGGCGTGGCGACCTGAATCAATTGCTGGTCAACGAATTCACCCGGAACGTTGAACTGACAGAGAATCACCACCTGATAGCACAGCTACCTATTGCCGCTGTCTGGACCACGAACTACGATGATCTCCTCGAACAGGCTTATCGTGAGCGGCAGCGCCGTTGTGACGTAAAGATTACGAAAGACAACCTTGCCTTTACGCTCCCTTGGCGAGATGTTACGCTCTATAAAATGCATGGTGACATTCACCATCCTGATGGGGCCGTGCTAACTAAGGAAGATTACGACAACTACAATGATAAGCGCCAGGCGTTTTCATCTGCGTTACAGGGTGATCTTGTTTCAAAGACATTCCTCTTTCTCGGATTCAGTTTTGAGGACCCGAATATTGATTACATTCTTGCTCGGATTTGGGTTCTACTGGGGCAGAACCGGCGGCAGCATTTTTGTATTATGAAGGAAGTCAAGACGCCCGAAGGAGCCATTGCCGAACAACAGGCAGACTATGACTACAAGAAACGCAAGCAAGCATTGCGTATCGCTGACTTGAGGAGATATGGAATCGAGACCTTGCTAATCGACGACTACGGCCAGGTGACCAAGATTCTGCGAGAGTTGGTGCGCCGGGCGAACCTGACGAACGTGCTCATCTCTGGTAGTGCTCATGAATACGGCGCGTTCGGGAAGGACCGCTTGGAGGCGCTTGCCACAGCTATCGCCAAAAAGGCAATTGAGAAGGACATGAACCTGATTAGTGGCTATGGCCTGGGGATCGGCGGCTGCGTGATTCGTGGTGCGATGGCGGCAGCACGTAACAACAATATGCCATTTAGTGAGCGACTTCGATTATGGCCATTCCCAACCGGTGGAGCACGCGACCCCGCACTGTGGGGAAAGTGGCGGGAGCACATGATTGACCTCGCCGGTTTCGTCATCTTTCTTGCCGGGAATAAGCTGGAAAACAACAATGTTGTCTTGGCAACTGGCGTCGAAGAGGAATTTGCCCTGACCGCGGCTAAGGGGCGATATCCGATCCCGGTCGGTGCAACAGGCTACACGGCCGAACGAATTTGGAAAGACGTGAACAGTCGCCTGGACAAACTCTACCCTGGACTGGCAGTACAAGGACCGTTTAGGGTTTTGGGTAATCCCAATGCAAGCACTGAGGCCATTGTGGAAGCAGTGTTCGAGATTGTGCGATTGGCGGGCGGACTTTGACGGAGGGTTTTGCGATGGCTCGTAGAGTGTTTTTCAGCTTTCATTACCAACGCGACATCTGGCGAGTGAATCAGATTCGGAGTCTACCCAATGTTGTTGGCACGGCAGCAGCAGGATTCCAGGATGCGTCTCTCTGGGAAAAGGCTCGGAAGGAAGGCGATGTCGCCATCAAGCGCCTAATCAACGCCGGCCTAATAGACACGACTGTGACAGTTGTGTTCGTAGGGGCACAGACGGCGAGCAGGCGATACGTGAATTATGAGATTAAACAGTCACTTGCGCGAGGCAACGGGCTTGTCGCTGTTCAGATACACCACCTTCAGAACCAAGATAAAGAAATTGATGCTCCAGGAGCAATCCCGGCAGGCATTAAAGACAATGGGTTCAAGGCTTACAGGTACGTTGATGCCGAACTGCTGGCGAAGTGGATTGAGGAGGCGGCAACCATTGCGGCCCAGAAAGAATAGGGGAAACGGAATCTCTCCTGACAAGAGGTCAGACTTAGCGAACAATCAGGGCCAGGTTGCACGCCACAGTTGGATGCTCTCGGCTTGGGCATCGGACCTGAAACGCTGGCTTGCCGCGAGATGATCTAAGCCAACGGGATTTCGCTGCAATCGGTCCCGCGAAAATAGAAAGCGGTCTCGATATTGAACTTGCCCCGCAAAGCGGACAACACCCGCGCCGGCGGCGTCTCTTCTTCTTCAAGCACTGGCGGCACTATTGAGACGCACTTTGCCTGCGGATCAAACCGCCCGCGCCAGGAGTGCATCGCAGGCTCACCCCAAACGCTGTTATGCGTGCCCGTGGCGGCGCTGTGGGTTTCCAGGCGAGAATTGCGGTACAGCCATAGGGTGGAATGCAGAGCGGCAAGGCCGTGGCCTATGTCAGTATAGCTGAGTCCTTCGGCAGGCATCACCGTACACCCTCGAACCAAGCGCCAGTTTCCTGGACAAGACGCGCGTGGCAAGTGCATGGTTGAGTTGGGTGGCTGGGAAGCGTTCATTAAAGCCCTGCCGATTCCTGGCCTTTCCGTGCCTATGAAGGCGCGGCCGTGAAAGTGCGTATCGGAAACCTGATGATTCTCTGAACGCTTCTCCCATGCTTGCCCTTGAGGAAGCAGTGGCGTCCACCAGTGCTCTGGCATAATCCTTGCGTTGCCGTCAGGCAAATAGGGAGGTTTTTCCGATGACACCGAAGGGGATGCGGTTGCAGAGCTTTTCTGTGGCGAACGGCGACGCGGTTCACGTCTACAGCAACGATAGTAAGCTTTACCTACAAATCCGGCACGGCGTGCCTACTGAGGTGAACATTGCCGCGCCCTCGTTCAAGGTGGCTGTGGAGTTGTCCGCTGCGGATGCACTGGCCATTGCAGGGGAGTTGCTGGGCGTTGCGGCACATTCGCTGAGGAAAGCCGGAGCTATTCCCGCGCAACGCGGCAGCGGCCCGCGCGCCTCTTCACATTTGCCTTCTACGGAATAGCGACAGTGAGAACCCGAAACCCAAAGCGGCAAGCTGGCACGGCCATTGCAATGGGGAACTTGCCGAGAGGCTTGGGCTGCCACTGTGACTTCTCACTGCGTTGCCGAATGCGGCACGTGTGGCAGATGAAACCGGTTGTCAGGATCAAATGATACTGGCAGAGGGGCAGGCAGCCAACAGGCTTCATAGGTTGCACGAAGTGCAGCATGACGCCGCTCATTGAATTGCCCTGATCCACCGGGACGAAGAAACGCCGCTGTTGGAGGAACGTGACATGGCGTCGAGAATCAAGGTCAAACCATCTGAGCGTAGCACGGTGGCGCACTCCAAGACCCGAAGGAGCGGAGTCGCGTTGAAGCCAAGGGTTTCTCATGCGGAGTCCGTGCGGCACCTCAAGCGGAAAATGCGTGTCGGGCATGTGCCACGCGCATACTGCTTCAAGTGCCAGCGTCCCATACGTGCGGTGTTCGCGCCACTGTATGTCAGGCGTAAGGGTAAGTGGGTCCGCGTGACGGTCTCTGCTACAGAGCGCAGGCGGGAGTCCTGGTGTGTGCCTTGCGATGCAGTGGTCTTCCACGGCGGCGCGGCCCTCGGCAGCGTGAGGTATGACAGCCTTTTTGACGGCATTGGCGTAGAACTGATCGTCTGCGATCACTGCCTGACCAAGCACCGCCGCCTGCTGCGGCACACGTATGATGAGAGACGCACGGCGAGGTTCCAAAGCGGCCGACAACTAAGAGATCGAGAAACCTTGAATCAGCTCAAGGGGGCAAGAATCACTTTCAGACTCAAGGAGTTTGTTCACGCCCTGTCTCGGTACGCTCTCGGTGGGGGAGACCTGGCTGACATCACCAAGCTTGGCGTCGTTGAGGATGTTGAGGCGGAGGCACGAGGGGAGGAGCAAGGCCGTGCCCAGGGGAACCTGCACGGCGCGGGGCCGCACGCGCGGCCAAGGCCAGGAGAATGACATGGCAAAGCGACGCAAACGACGCAGCGCCCTTCCTCCAGAAGGACTCTGGGTAAGCTCTGACGGAGAGGCCGTCCCCGTTGTGGAGCACCTTCTTGCCTTGCAGAGCCACCCTGAGCAATTCGGCTTGCCGGAGTCAACGCGACGCGCCGGCATCCCCGAACTGCGGAACCTCGCCGAGGGCCTGATACGCCAGGGCTGGGTGCGGTTCCGCTACCTCGCCGGGACGTATGCGTTCGAGGTTGACAACGCACGGCGTCGCATGAAGACAGTCACCAATATCCTGAAAGATGCTGATGCGTTTAGCGGCGAAACCGTTGCGATAAGCCAAGTTTTGCCGCTGCGGGAGTTTCAGGGAACAGTCGGCGATGTCTACGACAGAAGTGTTCTAGTGATGCAGGAGAACCCTGTGCGCAACCGCTGGAGGTTTACGCAGAGGAGAAGATGATAATGGCAGCGCGCAAACGCAACCCCTTGCCTCTCGGCGGCATCTGGTATTACCTGTGGCTGAGGCCGACTTGGCACCTATGTTTTGTCACTGACGAGCGGGTTCAGCACATGACGTACTGGCCGCGAGTTGTCGTGCCGAAACTGCAAGAACACTACAATTTAAGCCCTGTTGAAGTCCGCTCCCTGTTCGTGCTGTACGCTGCAATGCCAAGGGGTCGCATCGTGTCGCAACTCTACGGGAAAGAGTGGATACTGGCTCACGGTGGAGACTTCCCGCATGGGCTAGACCCTGACAGTGAAATTGACCGGCTCATTAAGCAGTTTAACCTGCGGGGGCAGCGCACAACTGGCAAACTAGAGATTGTGGTACATGAGCACGAAATGATGATTCCGCGCCACAAGAGAGCAATTCAGAAGATCATCGGGAAGGTGCCGTACTAAGAGTTTGGCGGCTGTTTTTCTGCGCTGTGTTGCTGACTGCTCCACATGTTGCAGAATGACGCCAAGGCTCAGGCACAATGGTCTGTGGCCAAAGGGGTTGCACAATGTGCCCTGCAACTCAATTCATTCAGGTTCCGTTGATCCCGGCTGACGCTGAAACGCCGCCGGCGGCGGTGTTCAACGTTGCCCACATAATCGTCATTGAGCCGCGCGCTGGCGGGGGAGCGCGGATCACTGTCACCGAGGGTAGCAACGGCGTGTTCTATGAGACACCTTGGAGCACGGCGGAAGTGCTTTCTGCCGTTGCCAGCGGTAGAGCGAAGCCAAGCGAGTTGCAACCGCGTTGACGAGGACAAAAGACAGTGCAATACCACTTCAATTGTGTTTCCGACACTCACGGCGCAGTCCCGCCTGACGCCTCTGATAACGGCATCACGGCGTGGCTGCACGCCGGCGACGTGTGCGATAGAGGGCAAGAACCGCCGGCGTTTGTGCGCTGGGCGGCGTTGCGGCGCGTGCCGGTCCTGGTTGTGCGCGGCAACCATGACGCAGGCCAGGGGGCATGGCTCGAAGAAGGCCGGTTGCACGATGTCTCCGAAGAGGTAGTCCAGGTTGCCCCGCGCCTGTTCGTCGTCGGCGTGGGCTGGTCCGGGATGAACTTCTGTTGCCTGCCGAGTGAATACGCGCTGAACGAAGTCTGCAAGAGAGTAATCTCCCGCGCGCGGTCCAAAATGGCTGCCGGTGACCACTGCGTGGTGCTCACTCATTACCCCGCCTGGTTGCCCAGCGTTTTTTCGCCCGAAGGAACATCACCTGATGCGGGCTACGACTGCATACGGCACCTGATCGAGGAGTTGAATCCTCTGGCCGCCGTGCAGGGCCACATTCACAACCTCGCGTGTTCGCAAGGTCTGTACGAACACAAAGGACACAGAACGGTTGTGGCCTTTCCCGGTCCAGACGGCGGGCAATTGGCGGTTGATCCAGAGGCGGCTACTGCCTCATTTGCGCCGTGGCTCACGGAAGGGGTTGACTCTGGCACGGAGAAGAAGCGAGTCGGTGCGCAACGGGACATTCTTAAGACGCCTGAGTTCAGGACGCTGGCGCAGATGGCGCTGGCCACGTTTCCGCCCAACTCGCTGGTCCTTATCGGCGATCTGGCCGTGGCCCACTACGCCAATCCACCGCTAACTGTTGACGTTGATTTTCTGGCCAAGGGTTCCTGCGGCGATCTGTTGGAAGTTGCCGCGGACCTGTGGGCGCCTTGGGAAGTCATGTTGCTCTCGTTTCCTAAGAGTACGATAAAGCATTGCGTGCGAATCAAGAGCAAGCAGGAGCCGCAAATTGTGCTGGACCTATGGGCCTGCGGCTCCAGCGGATACCTCGACTCTGTTGTTGACCGCGCCGTGCCGGTGGAAGTCCAGCCGGGGCTGGTTGTGCCGATTGCCCGCGCCGAAGACATCATTGTGCTGAAAGAACTGGCAGGCCGCGACAAGGACCGCGAAGACGTGGCCATGATGAGCCATGCACTCGGCGACACGCTTGACCACGTTTACATCGCGCGAACGCTGGACAGGTTGCGGCAAGAGCAGTGAAATGGACAGGGACCAAGCACATGACGACCTCTCAAGAGCGCGAACTTCAGGACAGCAATCCTGTCTATCACATATATCGGGCGGTGGGTAGGCGTCAGCTAAAGAGGAAGTGCGAACCTTGGTGGCTTGAGATCGTTGTTGACCCGGAAAGCCGCAGGTGCTGGCCGGTTGCGCAACAGCATTACCGACCGCTGCAATCCCAAACGGGGCACCTCTTTTACATTCCAGGCACTCCGCACAACATGACAAACTTCGGCGGCGAAACCTGGATTGAGGTAAAGGGAAAGTGCTTTCTGCCAGCAGGAACCACGTTGCGGCGGTATGGCATTTTGGAGGGCGAAATCGCTCGACAGTTCAGAGCATTTCTGGACAGTCGCCGCCGTGTTGAGCGTCCGTCCGGAATTACCTCGGCCTCGCTGGAGAGACTGCTGGACAATGAAGAGATACTTATTGCGCCGTGGGCATATCTGAAAACGGGCTGCAACGCGGTAACGTCGGCGGAGCGGCTTGCTCTTAAGGCGTATCAGGATGCCTACCGAAGCGAGACCGTGCCTTCCAATTGCTGCTACTACAGGGGCTTTGAGAACAAAATACGCCTGCCTCCGGACGGCACACCCTGCGTGTGGCTATGGATGTTGGCTTATGCGCAATGGCTGTGGGTAAACGCTTTAGAGCCGAAGATAAGAGAGGAATGGTTACGCTTGATCGCCACCCCTGACAGAAGGGAGCCACGCTTTAGAGCCCCTCCAGCCCGCGTCGGTTTTGAAGTCACAAGAAGCGAGTCAGCCCGCTATCTTCTGTTTCGCCACTCAACGCTGGCTCCATTTCACATAGACAATGAAGAAATGACGCCAGACCTGGAAGGCCGTATCACTTTTGGCGAGGCGTGTTCCTGCGCCTTTGAGGTTGCCGGAGAAGTCCAAAGCTGGGAGTTGCAGAGCTTCATAGAGCGCGTCTGTTGGGGATTCTTGTTTAGGAAGCGAGTGTGAACCCACGGCGTGTCTTGCCGAGCGTCACATTGAGGGAACAGACAAGGGACCAACCGACACTAATCTGAGAGGCCAAGGAGCGGCAGAATGGCGAAGATAAGAGAGTACACCGACATCGGCCACAACACCCCCCATGCCATACTTTGGGCCATGAGGTGGCCACAGAGCCATACCCTTGAGCACATAGAGCGGGGTGGTGGTGACGATCCCCGGACTCATTCAAAGGTGTGGGGTGCTCTGTTTGATGAATACTGGCGCGGGCGGTACGAGACGCTGACCGGTTTCTGCTCGATTGCGCCACCATACGGCATGGAGAACGCCAAGCGGCCACCCCCCGAACTGCTCGCCACACTAAAGGCCCATTTCCGGGTTGTCAGGTTCTTCTACTTCACCCCGGATGTGCATTCGTTTTCACCCAACCCAAGGAGACCGGGATGAAGACCGCTTTTCATTACGGCGAATACGAGCGTCTGGCAAAAGACCCGCGCACTCAGCGGATTCTCAAGGCAGTGGAGAGGGTGGCGCGCAAACTTAGTGTGAAATACGCCCTTGTTGGAGGGCTGGCCACATACCTCCACACCGGCAAGCCACCAGAGGATTATCCAGGCATAGACATCCTGCTTTACGCTCCCGTGGCGGCGGCAGATGAGTTCTTCAAACGTCTGGCCGGCGAACCCGATTTCCACTTCGGGAGTTGGGAAGTTACGGATGACGCGAGCGCAGTGTTTGCCACGTTCTTTTATGACGGAGCAATACAGGTGGACGTGTTTAACGCGGGCAACGTGGCGCGTCCAAGGCGCACGCGGCGCATGATGCGCGCCGGACTATGGCCGGTGGAGCCGCTGATTGTGGGGTATGTGATCAGTGGCACACATGACGATTTGAGGATGGTTCTGGACCTGCTGGCTTATACTGACTTTGACCGGCGCTTGCTGTTTCAGATTGGCTGGGAACGTGGGATTGTCCAGAAACTTGCAAAGGCCGACAGATTCGCGTGGCAAATGGGGCTGGGCAAGCTGACGAAACGCCGCATCGAAACCTGGGTCAGGAACCGGGCCTCGCTCGGAACCATTGCAATCCCAGAATTATGGAGCAGCAAAGCGATACTGCGTTTTATGGCGCATAGTCCGGGGCGCAAGCACGAGATTGCTCTCTTGGCCAAACGGCTCGCCACTATGGCAAAGAAGCATAAACTGCCCTGGTAAGAGTAGAGCGCCCTGCCGCTGGACTACACCGACAGGCTGTATCCCCGCGTTCAAGTGGGAAGCGGCCAAGGAGAAGCAATGGAGAACATGAAGCGTAAGGACCTGGCAGAACCGTCTGAGGGCATCTGGTATCTTGTCTTCCTCAAGCCAGTATGGGAACTCATGTGCTGGCGCGCCGACGACCAGGATCACGTTGCGGTCTGGCCACAAGTTGTGCGCCGCCTTTGCGCGCACTACCGGCATTGCGACAAAGTGTCTGTCCAGTCGCCGTTCTTCGAGATTGAAGAGGAAGTGCGTGTGGAAGTGCCGACTATTGAGGGTCTGCTGGGCGACAAACTGACTGCCTTTGCGCCCAACACGGTCGGGGTGCCGTGCAAAGATGGTCGAGAGATGCAGGTGATAAAGCAATTGTTTGACGTGGGCGCGTTGTTTGATGCCGCCAAGGATTTTCCCGCAGTTGCGCAGGCTTATGAGGCGGTCTTCCGCCTGGAGAACCGGTATCGGGAGGGCCTCTTCAAGCCTGGAGAGGCGCTGGGCGACACCTTGGAGACAGCGCGACGGCTTTGCCACGACGGACTCAAAGGCGCTGTCCCACACGCTCATCAGCCGTTGTTGGAGAAGGGCCGCCGCTTGGTGGTCAGCCACTTGATCGGCGGCGCATTCACGAAAGACGACGCGAAGGTGGCGGCAGCCAAGGCCGCGTTCCTGGCGGCGGCATTACGGGATGGGCCACCTCAAAGGTTGATGTCTGTATTCCCATACGATTCTCGACAGGCTGCACACCTGGGGTCCGTGGAGCTTTCTGACGGCGTTTTGCAGCGTCTTAGAGGCAGCAATCCAGAGGCATTTTACTATTGGGCGCTGGCTGAAGGTAAAGATATCCCCCGTCCGCTTCAAGAGCGGCTGAGTGAACTCCGGCGCCATTGCGACGGACTCAAAGCGAACCAACGCTGGTGGAACTGGCTTGAGAATAACAAATACTTGTACTTTCTTCATAACGTGGAGGACAGGCTGATGTTTCTTCTAGATGAATTTGGCGCACCACAACTCAAACAGCGTGTGGGTAGTGGTTCGGTGGATCAAGCTGTTGAACAGGTAGACCGACTTCTCGACAAGATAGAAAGGGAAATGCCATTACTAAGCCCAGAGAAGACGATGACAATTGAGAAGGCGATCAGCACTTGCCACCATTTCTCCGCAGAGAAGATGCGTTGCTGTGACGAAGTGCTCGCTGAGAAATTGACTCTGCCGCAAGGGGTATTGCGCGAAGAAGTAGAACGTATGTATGAAGAACAGGCTTGCATTAGTCCCGCGCCGGCGCCGCCGACACCGGCTGCGCACGCGCAGGACAGCACCAATGATGAAGAGAACACGAAAGAGAAGCACTGCTTCTACCGGGACCAGCACAACGTCTGGCACATCGGCTTTCCAGGGGGGGATGACTTCACCCTCCAAGACCTTCTGGGCTTGCAGTTCATTCACCACTTGCTCAGCAAGCCCGGCGTGGACGTGTCGGCGGATGACCTATATGCGGCATCTACAAACGCAGGCAGCAGAAAGCCAGTTGCGGCCGGCGAGGCCCTAGACGCGGGCTTGTCAAGAAGCGGCGCTGTCGCCGAGCCGATCATGGATAAGCCAGAGGAAGAGGCGCTGAAGAAGGACATCAAAGACCTTCACACAGAGATTGAGGAAACTGAAGGGCTGGGGCCTTCGGAAACACTCCTTGAGAAACGCCAGAAACTCCAAGGACTATTGGAAGCACTCAGGAAGAGCCGCGGCATCCACGGCAAGGCGCGCCGGTTGTCTTCGGGGAAGAAGCGCACGGTCGTACAGAAGGCAATCCAGCGTGCACTTGGGAAGATCAAGGACCGACACAAGCCGTTATGGGAGCATCTGGATGCCTGTATCCAAACAGGAAATGAGTGCTCCTACAAGCCCAAGCCCGTCCCATCTTGGGAACTCTAAACCGATTTGTGCAGTCAGACTTCACATTGTGAACCCGGACTTCACGCTTCCTCCTTATAGCGAAAGGAGGAAGCGACAATGATAGTGCAGTTCCCACTACTGACCGGTCAAGTTGTCTTGATCCTGCACTGCAAGGAATCCAGACTCCACGACGCTGTACGCCGCGGTCTTGTCCATCCGCCAATCGTCAGTGGAAGGCGCTTGTGGCGCGCCCCAGACGTGTTGGCCGTCGCCAAGTTGCTCGGCGTGGACAGCGCCGACGTTCGCAACGCTTGTGCCCCCGCCGCCCGGCCTGACAGGGCCTTCATGCCATGCTCTTCAACCGCCGCTCCAGCCGCGGCAGAGGGGGGCGCCAAATGACCCTGGAAGCCGCGATCTTTCGCATTTGCGAGGAACACACTTGGACTCCAATGTGGTTTCGGTTCGGCGAGATCATAGTTAAAGTGCCTGCTGATAGCCCCAACCGTCACCGTAACCGTCAAGGCGTCCTTCTCTCTTCTTGGTCAACGAAGAACTCGTTAGACCCTTGCCCGACCGACGTGGAATTGTTGGGCTGTACCGGCGCGAGCAGCACGGGATACCTCTCTTGGGTGGGTTGGGACTTGGACGTTGCGCACGGCCACGCCCACTATTGCAGCCTTCAGGAAGCCATAGGCGATGCGCGGCGACTACGCGACGCTCTTCACGGCCACGCGGAAATCAGGTTGTCAAAATCCGGCATCGGCTGTCACGTGCGGCACCTCTTGCCTGAGGCACCCCGGCTGCCGGCATCCCAAGGCCCAGTTATCGCCAAGATGTTCGCAGACAAGTTAGGTCTCAAGGCAGATCGGTCATCACTTGGACGCCAAGCCTTCTGGCTCTGGTCACGTGATCCCCAACCCCACGGTTTTGAATTGATCGAGGCTTTACATGAATGAGCAGACGGTCGTACTCCCAGCCTATTTACAGGAATGTCTCGACGCCATACCGTCGCCTGGGACCTCGCAGCGCCAGCCGGCACCTGTACCCACCAATGGTAATGGCGACTACGACCGTGCCAGAAAGTATGTCGCGGCCGTACCGGAAGCGACCGAAGGGGAGCGCAACACGTGCCTCAACGGCTTGGCCTATCGGCTGCTTGAACGCTTCAACCTGGACGAAGGCCAACATAGAGAACTGTGTCTTTCGTGGGCGCTATCATGCACACCGCCCATTCTAGAAAGCGAGGCACGCGCCACGGTCAGGAGCGCCTGGAACGGATGCCAAAGGAAGGGGACCGCCGGAACCAAGCGGACGGAGCCACGCGGTCGTCCTGTATCACGGCCCGACTTGACACAGGAAGCGCCTGTCAGCGTTCTTGGTGACGATGGCTGTTGGCCGGCGCCGCTGGATGAGGCTGCGCTGCACGGCCTAGCGGGCCAAGTGGTGCGGGCGATTGATCCCCACACCGAGGCTGACCCTGTTGCGGTGCTCGTTCAATTTCTTGTGGCCTTTGGGAACGCTATCGGCCGCACAGCATACTTTACGGTGGGCGCGACGCGGCATTTCGGCAACCTCTTCGCGGTGCTCGTTGGCAAATCGGGCCGAGGCCGCAAGGGCACGGCATGGGATGAAGCGCACCGCCTGTTTTCAGAGATGGCGGAATGGGTGGAGAAGTGTGTCACGGGCGGGTTGTCGAGCGCCGAAGGGCTGATCTACCACGTCCGAGACCCAATCTATGTGACAAAACAAGGCAAACAGGAAGTCCTCGATCCGGGCGTGACCGACAAGCGGCTGCTCTGCATGGAAAGCGAATTCACCCAGGTTCTCAAGCAAGGGGAGCGCAACGGCAACACGTTGTCTCCCGTGCTGCGTCAGGCTTGGGAGCGAGGCAGTCTGCGGACACTGACGCGCAATTCCCCGCTGACGGCCACGGGCGCCCACATCAGCATCATCGGGCACGTCACGAGGCAGGACTTAACGCGGTATCTTACGAGCACCGAATGCGCAAACGGCTTCGGTAATCGTTTCCTATGGGTTGCGGTGAAACGCTCAAAACTCTTACCGGATGGCGGGAGTGTGCCAGATGTTGAGGTGGCGGCGCTACGCCGTGAACTGAGCAAGGCCGTGGAGTTCGCCAAGGCAGTCATGCCGCCGATCTGCCGCGACGATGAAGCCACCAAACTGTGGCATGAAGTCTATCAAGAATTGACAGCCGAACGCGACGGACTCGCCGCCGCCGTGTGCGGAAGGGGTGAAGCTCAGGTGATGCGGCTGGCGATGTTGTACGCGCTGCTTGACCACTCCACAACGATTCGAGTTGAACACTTACGCGGGGCGCTGGCAGTGTGGCGATACTGCGAGGATTCCGCCGACTTCATCTTTGGCGACAGCCTGGGGGACGATACGGCCGATGAAATCGCAGAAGCGTTGCAGCGGGAACGGCAGGGCATGACCCGTAACGAAATCCGCGATTTGTTTGGGCGGCACAGGTCCGCTGCTGAGATCGCGCGCGCTTTGGGCGTGCTGGCAAGGAATGGTCGAGCGCACCCGACGTATGAAGCGACGAGGGGCCGGCCGGTGGAACGTTGGTTTTGGGGCAAGGAGGCTGCGCGATAAGCGCGAAAAGCGCGAAAAGGGGTGGCTTACCGCGCTTACCGCGCTTTTCGCGCAAGTGGTCAAGAAAGGAAATGACATGAACGAAACGAACACAGTTGAACCCCCACCCGCACAAGCCCAGGCAGTCCCGCCCGGACAGAAAAACCCGGACACCCAAGAACCCACCGCCGCAACCCATAGCCCGCCGCCCAAGCGCGCACTTGCCAACGTGGTCCCGATGCTGGGCAGCGGCCAAAGGGCCGTCAGCCGTCAGGACGCCGGCCGGATGCTTGGCGTATCATGGCGCACAATCGAACGCCTTGTTGACCGCGGCGAGTTGCGCGCCTTCAAGTTGCTCGGCCAGTGGCGCATTTTGGTCAGTGACCTTGACGCCTACGTTGCGCGCCAGATTCTTGAACAAAAAACCAGAATAGGGGCTTGACAATGGACGTTTTGTGTATAACATTTCGAGTCATGGGAAAGCGCAAGGGCAGCGCAGGCCGTCCCTCACTTGGAAGAAACGCCCGCCGGATTCTTGTAGTAACGAGAATCACCGCGAATGAGTTGCGGGACTGGCGGAAGGCCGCGAAGAAGGCAGGGCTAAGCCTTGGTTCATGGTTGCTGTTACCCAGGCGACAGGAGCGCACAAAATGAAACTGCACGCCGTCATCAGCAAGAAGACGAACCGCAAAGGATACCGCGGGCGCTACACCGACCCGATCAGCGGGGAGCGCAAGCAGCATACGGAATGGTTCAGTGACCGCCGCATGGCCGAAGACGCCTGGAAGATTTTCCTCGACAACCTGAACGCGCGCGCAACGGGCCTGCCTGACAATTCTGGCTGGAAGTTGCCCTACTCCGTCATCGTGGAGCGGTTCATTGCCGAGGCCCCGATCACCACGGACAGACGCCGCAACCAACTGGAAAGCAAACTTCAGCACAACCTCTTAGGCATGGTTGCGGGCGCCGACTTCACCAACAAGGGCACGCTGGCAGCCAAGGCCCGCAAGCTCGCCCAGGAACACGGCACTGCATACGTTGCGCGGTGGATTCAAGCGCCACTAAAGCAGGTTTCCGCGTGGGCGGCATCCATCGGACTTTTCCCGTATGACCCGCTGCATTCATGGAAGCGGCTGCCGATCACCGAGGCCCCAGCCCGCCGACAGGCATTCAGCCCCGACGAAATTCGCGCGATCCTTGCCGCCGCCGATGACATGGACGCGCTACTCGACAGGCCCTATCCGCCGGCAATCGTCTTCAAGACCATGCTCGTAACAGGCAACCGCCCCGGCGCGCTGTTCGCGGCCAAAGTCAAGGATTTGCGCGGCGACCGGATACAGTTGCCAGCGGGCCACGGCAACAAGCACAACGGGCGCTGCATGATACCCGCGCGACTGGCGGCAGAACTGGCGCGCTACGTTGCGCTGCGTCAGGCCGGCCCCGCCGACCCGTTACTTGTGGGACCACAAGGCGAGTGCGCGGACAGGTGGAGAACGCGGGACATATTCAGGCGTGCGGCTATTCTCGCCTTCGTGCGGATGAAGTGGCCCCAGGACAACCCGCACACTGCCCACACCAACCCCGTAGAAGTTGCGCTCGCCATCTATGCCGGGAAGCTCCCAGGGTTTGACGGCGCGCCGGCCAAGAAAACCGACAAGCTCGCAGCGCGTGAGGCACGTCAGAACGCGGTCAAGGCCCTTGTACAAGAGCTTCAGCCCCACATTGACTCCGCCCTTGAGAATCGGCCCATGTATGCGCTGCGTCACACGCACATAAGCTGGGCACGCGCTGCCGGAGTGAACGTGGACAGCATCAAGGCGCAAGTAGGGCACCGCGGCGGCGATATTGAAGAACTGCACTACCTTGACGCGCGGATTGTTGACCCGGCAGCTTCAAGTCAAGCCGTCTATGAAATCTTGACCGGGAGCCGGGAACTGGCGGGAGCAAAGCGCCTGGAAGCCCTACCACTGGCTGCGGGCGCTGAAAATATGGTGACCGTTGTGGCTACTGTTGACGAAAAGAAGCCTTCTGGCGTAAGGTCTGGATTCTTGCAAGTCCTTACTACGCAAATGGTGGGCGATACTGGACTCGAACCAGTGACCCCCAGCTTGTCGAGCTGGTGCTCTAGCCAGCTGAGCTAATCGCCCACGGCAACCACACACCCAGTTGAACACCCTGGCCGGCGCAAGTCAAGTGGAAGGCGGAACAACGCTACCTCAGGCCGTGCAGCTTCTTGAAGATGGGCCAGTCATCCTTCAACCGCAGAAACTCAGCCAGGCTGCGGCACAGCAGGAAAGGGTTGGAGAGCTTCTCCAGCCGTAGCGTCGTACTGGGCCGCGCACCGTAATCGTGGCCCGGCCAGACCGTAGCGTGCTCCGGAAAGGCCTCCAGCACCTGGCGCAAGCTGTTCCATTCCACACGCGCATCCACGTCGTTGCCCGTGCCGCCTATCTTGCCGACAAACAACAGGTCGCCTGTGATAAGCAGTTCGTACTCCTGTTCATAGATCACAAGATGGTCGTCGCAATGGCCTGGCGCGTGCATGAACTTGAGGCGCAGCGCGCCGAGAGCCAGTTCCTGCCCGTCCTCCAAGGGCAAGTCCAACAAGACCGAACTGCTGCGGTGCGCGGCGATCCGCGCGCCGCTCAACTGCGCGGCGCGGCTGTTGCCGTTGCTATGATCCAGATGGCCGTGCGTGTTGAGGATGTGCGTAATCGCCAGTTCCTGTTCCTGGGCGCGCTGCACGAGCACTTCGGGTGTGAAAGATGGGTCCACCAGCACCGCCTTTTTTGCGGCGCGGTCGCCGAGCAGGTATCCGAAATTGCGGTCGCCGCCGGTGCGGATTTGCTCGAAGATAAGCTGCATGTGCGCTGCTGTCCCCCTCTCCCTGCCCCCTCCCGCAAGGGGAGGGGAAAGCGGCGCCCAAGCGCCGCACTCCAAAGCCCCCTCCCGGAAGGGGAGGGGCGATCAGGAACGGCTCAAGGTTCGTAAATGCCCAGTTCGCGGATGGTGGGCGAGTGGCCGTGGCAGGCCGTGATTTTCAGCTCCAGATCTTTCAACTGCGTGGCGGGGAATTCCACGCGCAACTGGTTGCCGGTGTAATTGGCATTGCGCACTGGCAGCACGACTTTCCCATCGGCCAGGATGTCAAAGTCTTTCGGAGCGCCGTTGTGCTGCTCGTAGCCGGAAATGCTGATGGCGTTCACGGTGTGGGGCTGGTCGAAGGTGACGGCAAAACGGTACTCGGGCTTGTCGTGTTCTTCGTCCCAGTAGGTGTTCGGATTGTTGTCTATCGCCGCGGCAGGTTCGTGGGCGGCATCGGGTTTCCAGGTACTGCGGCTCGCCGCATGGCCCAAGTGCGCGATGTTGACCGGCTCTCCCTTGGCGTGCTTCTTCGCCACCTCCACAATCTCGGCACGGGCGCTGTCGGCGAGTTCCTTGAGTTTTTCCTTATTGGGGAAGCCGAGAATCTTCACGTTCTCGAACGCCACGGTTGCGTTCTCGCCGCCGTCCATTGTCCTGACGAAAAGCCCGGCGTAGTGCGGCTCAAACCCCAGTTTCTCCTTGAAACGCGCGGGCAGGCCCTTTGGGCCGGTCACCGTGCAGTTGACCGTCCCTTGCTGGCAATCCATGCGCAGGACCATGCGCTCTTTGGTTTTCGCCGCCAGGGCCGTAGCCTTGGCCTTGCCGGGCGCGCTGAAGGCCACCTGCGCCAGCATCTCCTTGCCCTGGTCCTTGACGCTGAGGCCGACCGCGTCCGTACCGCCATCCCAGACCAGGATGCCGTAATCCGGCTTGTTCTGCTTGCCGCCGTCACTCACCAGGGAGACGGTGGCCTCCACAGCCCAGTTGTCGGCCATGAAGTAAAAGGGCAAGCGGAAAATAGGCGTGTTCTTGCGGTCCTTGCCGGTCCAGTCATGCTGGCCGGTGACCTTGATGCGGACCAGTTTGCTCTTGGGGTCGTGCTCCACGCTGCCGGCGTTGCCGGGGTTGTCCCAGATCCAGGCCTGGAATTGCTCGATCGTCGAGAAGTCGTAGGTGACCTCCGCGACGCTCCCCACTTGCTTGACCTGGCCCTTGTAGAGGGTCAGTTCGCCATCCTTGGACAGCCTGAGGTCAAAGCGCAAGCCGGCCACGCGCTCGACCATCTTTTCGGCCAGCACCGGGTCTTTTGCCAGTTCGGCCTCAAGCGTCTCGAAGGTCTTCGTGAGCTGCGCCTGGGGCTGCGACTTGAACTTGATTTGTTTTTCCAGGATGTCGAGTTGCTCTTTGATTTGAACCGCGTTCTTGTCGCGGTGTTGCTCAGTGATGTGCGCGCGGGCCTTGCCCACGGCGGCCAGAATCTGCTGGGCCGGCTTGGCCCCCAGTTCATCGCCCGGCGCCCCTGGCGGATTGACTTCCCCTGTCGGAGTCTTCGCGTCGGGCGGGGTTGGCGCAGTGGTCAACAAGAGGCGGAAGCGGCCCAGGCCATGTTGATTGTGATGCTGGAAAGCCAGCGTAAAGGTGATGCTGACGCCTTTTTCGCTGCCTATTGGCGTGGCGGTCTCGAAGACAGCGACCTGCAGTTTGCCGACCTCCGGGAACACGTCCCACCAGGTGTCTTCGCGGTTGTTTATGGCTTGGCTGGCCAGGTTCTCCCGCTGGCCGTACGTTTCGGTGGCCTTGCTGAAGGATACCTGTTGCGTCTTGGCCAGGTTGTCCAGCGGCGCATATTCCGCTTTGAACGCGGATAGTGCAAAGTTGCCGTTGCCAGGGCTGCGGCCTGGCCCTTTGTTGGGCAGGGACGCATCAGGGATGGCTTCCAGCCGGAACGCCCTGATCCCGCTCCAAAGCGTGCGGGCCACGACGATATAGCGGTCTTTCGCGGGATTGTTGCCGCTGACCAGGATGGAGCCGTCATTCTGGAGCGCCATGGCGGCGCCGGATTCGGCTCGCATCGAAACGAGCTCCAGCAGGGTCCATTTGCCGTCAGTGCCGGCCTCGGCGGTGCCGGCCTTGGCCTTCCAGGCCGCTTCGATTTTGTCGAGGCTCTTGAGGTCGCCGGCCTTGGCCACCTCCTGAAGCGCGCCCGCCACTTCGTTGTTGTATTCGTCGAGCTGCCGTTGGACCTCGCGTTCCGTCTTGGCCAACTCGCCGCTGTGGGCGTCCCACCATTTGGCCCCGCTGTACTTGTCTTTCAGGTTCTTGAGCAGCGCCAGGGCGCCGGCATACTTGCCGGCATTGCCATTTTCGGCGGCTTTCTTCAGCCCCGTGTTGAACTCCTGCAACTGTGCGGCCTCCACGGCGGCGGGCGATTCAGCAGGCTTGGGCACGGCAGCCGGCTGAACTTGGGGTTGAGGTTGAGGCTGCGGCTGAGGCTGGACAGGCTGAACCACGGGGGCGCTGGGCGCCGCGATGGGAGCAGGGCCAGGAGACGTCCCGGGCGCGGGGTGCCTGGCGTCAATCCCCTCCAGGAACCTGGGTCCGCGGTGCGTCACGTCCGGTTCGTTGGCCGGCGTCACGGGGGCGCTGGGCGCCGGGGCGGCGGCTACGGGTTGCTGCACCGCAGTCTTATCCTGTGGTGTGCCCGTTTCCTCCGGCTCCCGGTTCCTTGTCAGCAGGACCACCAGAAAAATCACGAGGCCGAGCGAAAAGACCGCGCCGGCGACGAGCAGGTGCGCAGGGATGCGCTGGGACCGTTGCGCCGGCGGCGAAGGAGCCTGCCGGCTGCCGAACTCGCCCGGCGCTTCGCTTCTTTCGGCCCGCAGCACGATGCGGCGCGCACTCTCGCCTGTGCTGATGCCGTCCGCTCTGGCGGCCTTGGCAATCCCGGTGGCAACGCGTGCGGACACCGCCTGCTTGGCGGGCTGGGGAGGGGCCGGAGCGCATTTCGGGCACAGGTTGCCTTCAGGCGTGACGACGCCTTCGGTCCCCGGCGGCAGAATCATGCGGGTACACTTGGCGCAATACCAGAGATACATGACCCCGGGCGCAGCCGGCGCGGCAGTCTCGTCACTCATGACCAGTCACCCAATGACATCCTACATGCAGCCTACCGCCTTTCCAGAAGAATGCAAAACAAGAGTCCGCTTCTCTGCCTGATACGGGACTGTTTAGTTTCAGTTAGCTGTCTGCCCGGCGCAGATCCTGCTTGGACAGAAAGCCCCTCTCAGGGCACCTAACTGAAA
>Ga0187861_10001165_pt1 | contig 28129 bp, 35 predicted proteins | sample June2016WEW_10_1_3_FD_132986 | JGI IMG/M metagenome (GOLD analysis project Ga0187861, IMG submission 132986) | Peatland microbial communities from SPRUCE experiment site at the Marcell Experimental Forest, Minnesota, USA - June2016WEW_10_100 | ecosystem: Environmental > Terrestrial > Soil >...
AGAACCGACGTCGATCCGCCCCGCTGGGGCTCAAGCGCCTCTGGCAAAGACCCCGGACTTTGGAAACCGGCCCTGGCTTCTGGCCTTGGGTCTCGTCCTCGTCACCTTCCTCGCCTACCAGCCGGTGTGGCACGCCGGCTTCATCTGGGATGACGATCTTTACGTAACCGTGAATCGGGCGCTCCGGTCTCTGGACGGTTTGCACGGAATATGGAGCAAGCCCGGGACCACGATGCAATACTATCCTTTGGTCTTTACCAGCTTCTGGGTGGAGTACCATTTCTGGGGGCTGCACCCCTTCGGATATCATCTGGTGAATGTTCTCTTGCACGCCTTGAATGCGGTTCTGCTCTGGCGGGTGCTGCGACGATTGGAGATTCCGGGTTCGTGGTTGGCCGCAGCAATCTTCGCCATCCACCCGGTCCAGGTCGAGTCGGTGGCCTGGATCACCGAACGCAAGAACGTCCTTTCGGGTCTGTTCTACCTGTTGGCCGCCTTGGCGTATCTGCGGTTTCGACCCCTCACGGACCCGAAGTCGGCGCGTGTGTGTGACTGGCGGTTTTATCCGCTGGTGATCACCCTGTTTCTCGCGGCCCTGCTGAGCAAGACGGTGACATGCTCGCTGCCCGCGGCATTGCTGTTGCTGGTCTGGTGGAAGACCGGCCGGGTCGGGAAGCAGGATGCGCTGGCGTTGGCGCCCCTGTTTGTCCTCGGCGCGGCCCTGGGCCTCGTCACCGTCCAGATGGAGAAACACGCGGGCGCCAGCGGAGCGGAATGGACGTTGTCGTTTGTCCAGCGTTGCCTGCTGGCGGGACGGGCGCTGTGGTTTTATGCGGGCAAGCTGTTTTGGCCGCACAACCTCACCTTCATCTATCCGCACTGGGAAATCGATGCCAGTCTGGCGTGGCAGTACCTGTTCCCGGTGGCTGCCGTGGTTGTTCTGATCGCGCTGTGGCGGCTGCGGACGCGGATCGGAAGAGGGCCGCTGGTGGCCGTAGTATTCTTTGCGGGGACACTGGTGCCAGCGTTGGGTTTCTTTGATCTTTACCCATTCCGCTACTCCTACGTTGCCGACCACTTTCAGTACATGGCGTGCATCGGGTTGATCGCCTTGACGGTCAGTGCGGGCGCGGCCATGTATCAGCGCGCCGGTCAACACGGCCGCGACTCGGGAAGGCTGGCTACCGCCCTCGTGCTGGTGCTGCTGGCTGTATCCACCTGGAAGCAGGCGCGCATTTATCAGGACCAGGAAACTCTCTGGCGCGATACCTTGGCCAGGAACCCGGCCGCTTGGATGGCGCACAACAACCTGGGCGCTATCCTGATTCAACAAGACAAAATCGAAAAGGCCATGGGACACTCGGAGCAGGCGCTGCAACTCAACCCTGATGACAGCGAGGCGCACTACCGCCTCGGAGTCACCTTGGAGCGAGCCGGCAAGACCAATGATGCCATCTGGCATTACCAGCAAGCGTTGCGAACCCACCCCGATTACCCCGAGGCGCAAACCGCGCTCGCCCGACTGCAGTCTCGCCAGTGACACTGGCCGCTATTGATTCGGGCTGGGATTGATCATCTCGTTGAGACGTTCCAGCTTCTCGTCGCGTTCCTTGTTAAACGCCTTCCCTTGGCGGACGATTCGGTTGGCCACAAACTCCTTGCCGTCTTCCGAGTAGGTCACGACCACCGCGTCCTCAACCTTCAACTGAGCCAGGCCGCCGCCCGCCTTCGTCGGTATGTCGATCAGACATTCCGGCGGCACGCGGAACGTCTTCGAGAGCGGCCAGTGCTCCACCCGTATCAACCCCTTCTCCGCATCGACCTTGCCAATCGTTCCCGCGAACTCGGTTGTCGCCGGCACAATCTCGCCTCTCCCCGTGACCGTCGCTTCCGTGGTTGCTGGTTTCAGCACAGACGATTGTTCCGCGCACGATAACGCCATCACCGCCACGCCAACTCCAACGACGACTTGTACCATAGAGCACTTCATCGATTGGCCTCCTCCCACGTTTATCACTCTGTCGCAGCTCACTCGCTGCCTTCGTCCCGGCCGAGCCGACTGTGCGGGACCTTCGGCGTTGTTCCCTGACCCGGTCCAAACGGGATCGCCAGTTTCAATCCGATGAACGCCTCTCCCGTCTGCGGATCGTGGACCGTGACTTCAGACTTCAATTGCGCGTGGCCCAATCGGCCAACCATCGGAACCGAGTAATCGGGTTGTGCCTCCCCGGTGCCGCTCTCCGAGTCTACCCCGAAATCGTGCGTGAACTCGAGTTCTTTGGCCCCTTCCAACGCGGTAAAGCACATCGTATCCAACCCATACTTGGCCGACTGGATCATCCGCCCCAAAGTCGACGGGCTTTCCTGTTTGATCCCATATTCCTGCTCAAATTTCTCCCAACGGTCACCCGAACTCGTCGCGCCGGGTTTCAGGACGTCGTCATCCCACAACGCAGTATTCGCCGCCGCAGTTTCAACGGTGTTGGTGCTTGCGGGTGCGGTGGTCGCTGTGTTCATGGCCAGCGGGCCGGGCGAAACGTGCCCCGCCAATCGATTGGCCGGCACTGACTCCCTCCAAACTCCACGAGTGGGACTCAAGCACAAGATCACCACGGCCAAGGCTCCTGCCAGAGCGACACAAACCAAATGGCTGACGGCTTGTCGTCTCACGCTCATTCCAACCACCTGCCGGCAACTTACTCCAAGTCGCTGTCGGGTTCAAATGACCGCGGGCCTGTGACCGCGCAATCTCTAGCCGCGATAACTGGCCGACGACGTCGGCGTTTCCCACAACTGCACCTCCACGACCGGCAACCCCTTCGACCGCGCGTGGTCGAAGATAAGCTTTGCGATGTTTTCCGCGGTGGGATTCTCGTCCATCACGTAGAACAATTCGCCGCGCTGCTTCAACACGGGCACAATCGGATCGTCCTTGTGCAGCAACATCCGGTGATCGAGTGTGTCATCGATCCAGTTCTTGATGGCCTCCTTGATGTCGGAAAAATCCTGCACCATCCCGCGCGCATCCAGCTTGTCGGCCTCGATGTGCACTTCCACCCGCCCGTTGTGCCCGTGCAAATGCCGGCACTTCCCCTCGTAATGGAGCAACCGATGCCCGTAACAGAACTCAATATGTTTCGTGACCCGGAACATGCACGCCATCATGCTGCAAACCCCTCAGTAAATCAACGCCCGTCCGCCTCGCGGGTAGGGACGGCTCCGGCCCACTCGCCCCACCCTTCGAGCGTTGACACGACACAACGTCCTCTCGCAGCTTCCCTCGCTGCTCGATTCACGCTACGATTCGCCCGCTTGTAATGCGAGACCGTTATGGATAAGAGTTGAGTAGTGAAACACAGACCGATCTTGAGCCACGAAGACTTGGAGACATATGCTGAGGCTTGGGCATCGTGTCACCCTGAAGGGGTTTCACAAAGAGTTAGAGCACTTGCTGAACAGAATGTGAGGCAGCTGGTGCTGAATCATAGCCACCTCTATCTTTTTGAAGAGAACGGGCAGAAAATCGGACTGGCGGGTTTCTACTTCATCACTCCTTTGGGGGAAACAATGTGCTACATCGACCTCGTCTATGTCTTCCCCACATGTCGCCGGCAACAATACGGGCGAAAGATAGTCGATTTCATCATGTCCAAGTCGAATGAAAATGGTGTTCGCTCATACCAAACTTGGGTTGACATTGAGAACAAAATCTCGCAACATCTTTTCCAGAAGGCTGGCTTTACGCTAGCGCAGCTAAATTACAGACGCGATGATAAAGGAGAGCCCCATGAAAGCTAGGTCGACGCCGCCTATGCCCCGGCCACCGGATCCCCAGCCTCCTCCGCCAATACGTTAATTGCTTCTCCAAGATCAGCTCTTGCGAGATTCAGACAGATGCGGCTTATTGCATATATAATGGCCGTAGGAGTGGCGGTGTTTCTTATGGCTATGCCAGTCCTCCACAGAGGAGGAGTAACAAGAGAATCGATCTTTGACCTGCTAGGAAACATCGGTGCCGCAGCACTCGTTTCCCTCACCGTTTCGTATGTTTTTGAAGCGCTCTTTTATAAGAAGCTTGAGGACTTCACCAAGCACTGGAATTATCAGGGGGCGAAAGCCGCGCTGTCAGGACTAACTGGAGCGCCCGTTCCGGACGAACTAGCAGCAGGGATCGTCGAGGTCATTTCGGGCGGACAGCTAAAGCGGCATCAGTTTTCTTCTTCTTATCGGTTTACAGCCAAAGCGGGCAAGCTCGATTGTCAGATTACGACTTCTTTCGTTGTCACTAATAGATCCTCGGAGGCAGTCACATACCCGCTCCGCGATGAATACCATCGTGGATTTCTTCCTGATCATGGAAGAACTCTAAAGATCCACTCGGTGAGAGCAATTGATCTGCGTGATAATCGGGTCCACTATGAGAAAACAAACGTCCCGCTGTCCACAACTGGTTTGTCTCTTTTCCACGAGAGGCAGTTTCGGCTAAAGCCCAGCGAAAGCTTGCAGTTCCTCATTGAGTCCAGTTTCTCTTGCGGAGAGTCCTTTTCATACTACGAGTCATTCAACACTGCAGTGGAGGGCATACGTATCAATTTGGACGTTGATACTGATGGTTACAACATCGGCTACATGGACGCAGTATTTTGGAAGAAACGCCTCCTTGAGGAGTCCAAGTCAGCTCGGCACTGCAGTTTCAGTTATTCCGGAGTGGTGTTCCCCGGGCAAGGTATCGGTTTCTGGATATTCCCAAACCATAGCTCAAAGCTTCTACCCCCGTTGTAGCTTCCGTCTCAACGGTAGCTGCGCGGCGTCAGCCAAACAAACCTCATGCACTGAGCGCGGTGCGTCGGTTCAAAATGAAGCTAGTGATGATTCGACCCTGAAGTCGTGCAGTCCGCGCGAAGCCGAAGCCGCGTGGTTTGATCCGAAGATTGATGACCCGGCCAAGTTGTTGCCGCTGCTCAAGCCGTACCCGTCGGAGTTGATGGAATTCTACGCCGTTGACCGCATCGTGAATTCCCAGCCGACGATACTCCACAATGCGTCGTCCCGATTTGAGATAACGGCTAACGGTTGCACCAGAAACTTCACTGTTGCGTCTCTCGTCCGACTCGCCACCCCCGCCTGCATCGTACCTCTAATGTGGGGCCGATGCCACGCAACAGACGCCCTCGCTCACACTCCCGCAATCAAGCGCCCGCCGTCCACCACGAGCGTGTGACCCGTGATGAAATCGCCGCCTTCGATGAGAAACAGGACGGAATTGACAATGTCCTGCGGCGAACCGAGCCGTTTCACGAGCGTTGCCTCAATCACTTCTCGCGTTTCCTTCTCGGTGAAATCCGGTGGAAGCAACACGGGCCCGGGCGCGATGGCGTTAACCTGCACCTTCGGTCCCAGCGCTTTGGCCAGCGATTTGGTCAGGCAGATGACGCCCGCTTTCGAGACGCAGTACGGCAGATAGTCCGCATACGGCCGAATCGCCGACCAATCGGCAAAGGTGACGATCTTGCCGGCGATCCCGCGCTTCTTCATGTGCCGTCCCACTTCGAGCGCAAACAGGAACGGCCCCTTGAGATTCGCGTCGATGTGAAAATCCCAGTCGCGCTCGGTCAGCGTGTCGAACGGCGTTTTTCGGTACACGGCGGCGCTCGTCACCAGCACGTGGATGTCGCGAAAATGGTTCACGGCCTTGGCGACTGCCACGCGGACTTCGCGCGCGTTCGTCTGGTTCGCCTTGACCGCAATGGCATCCACGCCCAGCGCCTTGATCTCCGCGACCACCCGCCGCGCGTCGGGCGCGGATGAGTTGTAATGCACAACGATGTTCGCCCCGCGCCGTGCCAGACCGAGGGCAATCTCGCGTCCGACCCGTTTCGCCGCGCCGGTGACCAGTGCCGTCTTGCCCTTCAGGTTCATCGCACTTCAAGTTTACTGGAGCGCCGTTGAGACACGCAAGGGAAAGAAATTGAAGAGCCGACACCGACCGGCTATACTGGACGCATGAAAGCCAAACTGCTCGGTTTGTTGCTGGTCTTCGCCTTTCTCCTGCCTCTCGGCGTGAGAGCTGACTACGAAGACGCCCCCAAGGGCCAGAATGCGCTGCGCAAACTCGGTCGCGGCGTTGCCAATGTGCTGTTCGGCATCGTGGAGGTTCCCAATCAAGTCACCAAGACCACCTCGGCGCACGGCGGCGGTGCGGGCGTGACGTACGGAGTCGGCAAGGGAGTCGTCCGCTGGATTGCACGCGAGTTCGCCGGGGCGTATGATATCGTCACCTTCCCCGTTCCTTTGCCCAAGGGCTACAAACCCGTCATGAGACCGGAGTTCCCCAACGAAGACTATGAGCCGTAGCCTTTGGCTGGCTCTGTTTCTTTTCGGGGCGGTTACCGGCGCGCGCGCGCAACAGGATGTCGCCGCTGGCGATGCCGCGCTGGCAAAATTCGATCTCCCCTCGGCCCTCAGCGCCTACCGCGCCGCGCAGGCCCGGGCACCCGACGATTACGAAGCCACCTGGAAACTCGCCCGCGCACTCTGCGATACCAGCACGCTTTCAAAGGACTTGAGCGAGCAGAAACAGTGCTGCATCGAAGCCGAGCAACTGGCGCGGGCCGCCGTGAAACTCAAACCCGACGATTCCAAGGGCCACGCCTACCTCGCCGTCGCCGTCGGCAAGCTCGCGCTGTATGAAGGCGGCAAACGCAAGGTCCAACTCGCCAGCGAGGTGAAGAAGGAAGCCGAGCGCGCGATCAAACGCAACGATAAGGAAGACATCGCCTGGCATGTTCTCGGCGTCTGGAACCGGGAGATGGCCGAGTTGAACTGGATCTTGCGCAAGTTTGCCGAGTTGATCTACGGAAAGTTTCCATCCGCCTCCCTCGACGACGCGATTCATGACCTGGAGCGCGCCAGCCAGCTTGAGCCCACGACCATCCCGCATCGCGTCGAACTCGGCATCACGCTCGCCTCGGCGCGCCGCTGGCGGGAAGCCAACGACACCCTAGAAAAGGCGCTCACCATGCCGCGCGCGTGGGTGACCGACGACTATTACTGGGGCCAGGCGCGGCAGGCTCTTAAGCGCGTGAAGTCTCACCTAAACTGACCAATCCGATGCCAACCGCACCCGCACAAGTTCTCAGCGTCACGGATCTGACGCATCGCATCAAGGACCTGCTCGAAGACAAGTTCCCCAGTGTGTGGGTCGAGGGTGAGGTTTCCAATCTCCGCTCGCCATCGTCGGGCCACGTGTATTTCACGCTGAAGGATGCCAACGCGCAATTGCCTGTCGTGCTGTTTCGCGGCGTGGCGGCGAAGGTCGGTTTCAAGCTCAAGGACGGTCTGCAGGTCATCGCGTCCGGCGACATCAGCGTCTACGAGAAGAGCGGGCAGTACCAGCTCGTCGCCCGCCGGCTTCTGCCAAAAGGGCTTGGCGCGCTGCAACTCGCGTTCGAGGAACTCAAGCAGCGCCTCGCGAAGGAAGGCCTGTTCGATCCCGCGCGCAAAAAGCCCATCCCCGCCCTGCCCCAGCACATCGGCCTCATCACCTCTCCCACGGGCGCCGCAATCCGCGATTTCCTTAACATCATCGGGCGCCGCTTCCCCAACGTGCATATCGTGATCCATCCCGTCCGGGTTCAAGGCGACGGCGCGGCGCAGGAAATCGCCGCCGCCATCGACGAATTCAACACCTTACATACAACACACCGCCTGCCGCTCGACGTGCTGATCGTGACCCGCGGCGGCGGCTCGCTCGAGGATTTGTGGGCCTTTAACGAAGAAGTGGTCGCCCGCGCCCTCGCGCGCTCGAAAATCCCCACCATCTCCGCCGTCGGTCACGAAATCGACTTCACCATTTCCGATTTTGTTGCCGACCTTCGCGCGCCGACGCCGAGCGCCGCCGCCGAGTTGGTGGTGAAGGCCAAGGACGAATTCGCGCACCAGATCGGACAGTATCAGTCGCGCCTGCAAAAGGATCTGCGGCTGCGGCTCGCCGAAACGCGCCAACACTTCTCCGACTTGGCATCGAGCTACGTCTTCCGCCGCCCCACCGAGATTATTCGACAATACCAGCAGCAAGTTGATGATTATGGTCACCGTCTCACGCGGGCCACGAGTGCGGCCTTCCGTGCGCACCGCGCGCAATTGGACACGGCCAGCGAAAAATTCAAACTGCTCAGCCCCCAGGCGTTTCTGGTCAACTGGCGGCAGCGGCTTGGTTCGGACGAACAGCGTTTCCAGGCATCCTGGACGCATCGCCAACAAGGAACAAGGCATCGCCTCGCCCAAGCGGACGCCAAGCTGGAGCTTCTCAGCCCGAAGGCCACGTTACGGCGCGGTTACAGCATCACCCTCATTCCTGAGTCAGGCCGCATCGTCCGCACCATACGCCACGTCACCGCAGGCACTAAGATTTCAACCAAGGTGCTTGATGGCACCTTCACTTCTGTGGTATCTTCTTCAGGGAAAGCCGGATGAAAAGCAGGAAAAAGGGTGCCGAGCCCGTTCTCAGCAAGAACGGGCTGACGTTTGAACAGGCCATCCAGCGGCTCGAGAAAATCGTGGCTGACATGGAAGGGGCTGAGTTGCCGCTCGAAGACGTCCTCAAAAAGTATGAGGAAGGCACGCGTCTGGTGCGCTTCTGCAACCAAAAACTCGAGGAAGCCGAGAAGAAGATCGAGGTTCTCGCCAAGAAGCCTGACGGAAGCGTCGCTCTTGAGCCGTTCGAGGCTGAACCCGCCAAAGGCGAGGACGAGCAGTCCGAAGACGAAAGCGGTAAGCTGTTCTGACCAACTAGGAGCCTAGCATGGGACGCTATTTAGACATGATGAACACGCCGGCCGACGTGAAGCTGCTCACCATGGAGCAGCTTCAAGTCCTGGCCCAGGAAATCCGCGAGGAGCTGATCACCGTGCTCAGCAAAACCGGCGGCCACCTCGGACCCAATCTCGGTGTGGTCGAACTGACCCTCGCCCTGCACCGCGTGTTCGAGTCTCCCAAGGACAAATTCGTGTGGGACGTCAGCCATCAGGTGTACGTCCACAAACTGCTCACTGGGCGGCGCGAGAATTTCAATAAGATCCGCCAGTCGGGTGGCCCCATGGGTTTCGCGTTCCGTGCCGAGAGCCAGCACGATTGTTTTGGCGCGGGACACGCCGGCACCGCCCTTTCCGCCGCGCTCGGCATGGCCGCCGCGCGCGACCACGCGAAGACCGACGAAAATGTCGTCTGCATCGCGGGCGATGCCGCTCTCACCAACGGCATCACCTACGAAGCCCTGAACAATATCAAGACCACCACCAAGCGCCTGATCGTCATCCTCAATGACAACGAATGGAGCATTGCCAAGAACGTCGGCGCGATCTCCGAGTATCTCAACCGCATCGTCCGCCATCCGTCCTATGCTGCCGCCCACAAGCGCATCGACCATTTTATCGGGCGTCTGCCCCGCGTCGGGCCCGAATTGGCCCAGATTAGTCACAAGGTCGAAGAGGCCGTCAAAGGCATCATCGTCCCCAGCCTCCTGTTCGAGGAGTTCGGTCTCCGTTACATCGGCCCCATCGACGGCCACAACACGCAGTTGCTCATCGAAACCCTCCAGTGGGCCAAACTCCAGGAAATACCCGTTCTCATCCACATTCTCACCAAGAAGGGCAAGGGCTACGAGAAGGCCCTCGAAGACCCGCAGACGTTTCATGGCTGCGGGCCGTTTGACATCGCCACCGGCAAGTCACCCGCCAAAAAGGAAGGCGTGCCGCCAAACTATCAGGATGTCTTCGCGGACGCGCTCGTGCGGTTTTGCGACGTGAACAGCAAACTCGTCGGCATCACCGCCGCCATGCCCAGCGGCACGAGCCTCATGAAGCTGCAGACGGCGAAACCGGACCGTTATTTCGATGTCGGCATCGCCGAAGAACACGCCGTCATCTTCGCGGCGGGCATGGCAACCATGGGCTACCGACCCGTCTGCGCGATTTACTCGACGTTCCTCCAACGCGCCTACGATTGCATCATTCACGACGTCGCGTTGCAGAATCTGGACGTGGTCTTCGCGATGGACCGCGCCGGCTTGTCCGCTAACGACGGCCCGACGCATCATGGCGTCTTCGACATTGCCTACGCCCGGTGCGTCCCGCGCGCCATCTTGATGGCGCCAACAGACGAGGATGAATTGGTCGATATGCTGTGGACTGCCCTGCAACATCACGGCCCGATCTTTATCCGTTATCCGCGCGGCCCTGGTGAAGGCGTGCCCATCAAGGAACGTCCCGCCATACTGCCCCTCGGCAAAGCCGAAGTGCTGCAGCACGGAACTGACGTCGCGGTGATCTTCTACGGAGCGGTAACGAAAATCGCCCGCGAAACTGTTGCGGCGCTGCAAGCCGACGGCCTGTCTGTCGCCCTCATCAACGCCCGCTTCTGCAAACCCATCGACCGCGAGATGATTGAGAAATATGGTCACATCTGCAAGGCGCTCTGCACCATCGAGGATCACGTCCTGATGGGCGGTTTCGGCAGCGCCGTGCTGGAGACACTGGACGATTTGCGCATCAATACGCCGGTCGCCCGCGTCGGTTGGCCTGACAACTTCATCGAGCATGCCAGCAGCAACAAGGCGCTCCAGGACAAATACGGGTTGAACTCCCAAACCGCCATTGCCAAGGTCAAGGAGCTCCTCGCCGATGCCGCGACGCAACGCGCCAAACCGCAGCAGTTTCGTGTCTTGGGCAGCGCGACCGCCGCCCGCACCGCCTGATGAGGTCGCGCTGGCCGCGAAATGAATCTCGTGGCGTCACCTATGCGCGACCGTATTGACACCCAACTCGTCGCCCGCGGCCTCGCGGAAAGCCGCGAAAAGGCGAAACGATTGATTCTTGCAGGCGCCGTGCGCGTCGACGGACAACTCGCCCACAAACCCAGCGACCTGGTTGGCGATGACGCCGCCCTCGTCGTCGAGGCGGCGGAGAAATACACCAGCCGCGGAGGCCATAAGCTCGAAGCTGCGCTCGCGGCGTTCCAGATCTCCTGCGACAACCTCGTTTGCGCCGACCTCGGCGCTTCGACGGGCGGGTTCACCGATTGCCTGCTGCAGCGTGGCGCCGCGCGCGTGCACGCGATCGACGTGGGCAAAGGCCAACTGAACTGGAAATTGCGGCAGGATCCAAGGGTCGTTGTTCACGACGGCGTCAACGCCCGCAATCTCACGGTCGCCGATCTCGGCGGGCCAGTCGATCTGGTGACCATCGATGTGTCCTTTATCTCGTTGACCAAGGTGCTGCCTGCCGCCGTCGCCGCGCTCAAGTCGGGGGGCGCCCTCGTGGCCCTCATTAAACCTCAATTTGAAGCCGGGAAAAAGCTCGTGAAAAAAGGCGGGGTTGTGCGAGACTCTCTGGTGCACGAAGCCGTGACAAAGACCATCCATGAATTTGCGACAAAGACCCTTGGGCTGACGCCGCTGGGAGTCATCCCGTCTCCGTTGCTCGGACCGGCTGGCAACAAGGAGTTTCTCATCGCCTTGCGTAAACCGTGAAACCGCGCATCCCCAGGACCATTGGCGTGATCGCGCACGTCGGCAAAGCCGAAGCGCGAGCCCGTTTGCTCGAATTGCTCGCCGTCCTTGGCGAGAGCAAACTCCGCGTGCTCCTCGAACGCCAGGCCGCCGTCCTCGTCGGCAAGCCCAAGCTCGCGCAGTCGCTGAAAGACATTCGAAAAGCCGCCGATCTGATTATCGTACTCGGCGGAGACGGCACCATCTTGCGGGTCGCTCGCGAATTGGAGGGCTCGGAAACACCCATCCTCGGCGTAAACCTCGGCAACCTCGGGTTTCTCACCACCGTTCGTGGCGACAAGCTCAAGACCCCCGTGCGCGCGATCTTGCGCGGCAACTACGAGCTCAGCGAGCGCCAAACGCTGCAGACTACCTTGATCCGTCGCGGCAAACGCCAGGAAACCCCTCCGGCCCTGAACGATGTCGTCATTTCCCGCGGGGCCTTTTCGCGCATCGTCCGCCTCCACTTGTCCATCGACGGGCAATTGTTGACAGAATATGTATGCGACGGCATGATATTCGCCACGGCAACGGGCTCGACGGCGTATTCGTTGAGCGCGGGCGGGCCAATTCTGGTGCCGACAGCACGGGCATTGATTATCACGCCCATCTGTCCGCACGCGTTGAGTAATCGCTCGGTCATCGCGGGGGAGAAGTCGGTGATCCGTTGTCACGCGGCCCGCGCCGCGGGTGAGCTATTGTTGACAGTCGATGGCCAGGTGCAATTGCCGATGGAAATGGGCGACGAAGTGGAAGTCCGCCAATCGCCCCGAACCGTGCAACTGGTCACGCCGAAAGGTCATTCGTATTTCGAAGTGTTACGAGAGAAATTAAAGTGGAGTGGAGCCAATGTCTAACGGTCCCAAAGCTTCTCCATCGAAAATTGCGTCACTGTTGAGCCCCGAGACAATCCAACTGGAGTTGCAGTCCCGGGAAAAGGTCCCGGCGTTGCGCGAAGTGGCGGAGCTGCTCGCCCAGCACAAGTGCGTCGGCAATTTCGAAGCGTTCTTCGAAGAAATCCTCCAGCGCGAGCGCGTCAGCAACACCGCCCTCGGTCATGATGTGGCCATCCCCCACGCCCGCACCGACCAGTGCTCGGACATCCTCGTCGCCGTCGGGCGCAGCCGCGAAGGCATCAATTTTGAAGCCAAGGACGGCAGCCCCGTCCGGTTGATTTTTCTGATCGGTACCCCCAAGCAGATGGTCACCGATTATCTGCGCGTCGTGGGAACCCTCGCCCGCCTCCTCCGTCAGGATGACCTTCGCCAACGTCTGCTCGACGCCCCCGACGCCGCCTCCTTCATCAAAATCATCGAAGCCGCCGAGTCGTAGGCCCATCCGGGCCAATCGCCTTATGCATGCTGGGCGGCAAGGTAACGTTCCGCGTCAATCGCTGCGGCACAGCCCGTTCCCGCCGCCGTGATGGCCTGACGGTACACGCGATCCACGCAATCCCCCGCCGCGAAGACGCCGGGCACGTTGGTGTACGTCCCCTTCTTGCACAGGATGTATCCATCGGCCGTCAGCTCAATCTGTCCTTTGAATAATTCCGTGGACGGCACATGGCCGATGGCCACGAACACGCCATCACAGGGTAGCGTGGAAGTCGCTCCGGTCTTGACGTTTTTTAGCTGCACACCCGTCACGGTATCCTTGCTGGCGTCGTAAATGTCCGTAACGACCGAGTCCCACACCGGCTGGATCTTCGGATTGGAGAGTGCGCGGTCAATCATGATCTTCGACGCGCGAAGCTGGTCGCGCCGGTGCACGAGGTACACCTTCGACGCAAAATGCGTGAGATACGTCGCTTCTTCGCACGCCGAGTCGCCCCCACCGACCACCACCAACGGCTTGTTGCGAAACATCGGCAGCGCGCCGTCGCAGGTCGCGCAGTACGTAACCCCCTTGCGTTCGAGCAGCTCCTCGTTCTTCAGCCCCAGGTGCCGATGCGACGCGCCGGTCGCGATAATCACCGTTCTTGTCTCCACCACCTCGTCGTCCAGCCACAGCTTGAACGGTGGCTTGCTGAAATCAACCCTCGTGACTTTTGCACTGTAGCGGGTCTGCGCGCCAAACCGCTCTGCCTGCTTCTGCATCCGCATCATCAGTTCCGTGCCGTCGACTCCCTCGGGAAAGCCGGGATAATTCTCAACAATGCTGGTGGTCGTGAGCAACCCGCCGGGTTGCTCCCCTGTGAGCAATAATGGTTTCAAATTCGCGCGCGCTGTGTACAGCGCCGCCGTCCAACCGGCACAACCCGAGCCAATGATGACCACGTTTTCCATGGGCGATTTCCGTTCTTCTGAGATAGGATGCGCGAGCCTAGCGGGAAGGTGCGGCGAGGGTCAAGGCCGAAGCCAGGTCGCCGCCGTCGGGGCGCTACGACGGCTCGTGACCACGCGGCGCAGTGGGTGGCTTGATGCTGTCGCGGCGAAGCTGCTCGGCCATGATGATCGCCCGCGCCACGTCCACCAGCTTGCGGTTCTCGTTGCGGGCCGTCTTCTGCAACTTGAGGTAGGAGGTCTCCTCGTCCATTCCCGTTTGCCGCATCAGAATCCCCTTGGCCCGCTCGATAAGCTTGCGCGATTCCAGCGCTTCGTTCATCTGCTGCAGCTTGGCCTCGAGTTCCTTGGACTTCTCGAAGTTGGCCAGCGCCAACTCAATCGCGGGCTTCAGCTGTTCCCCCGTGAACGGCTTGACCAAATACGCATTCGCTCCCGCGCCGGCCGCCTCACTGCCCAGACCGGACTCGGTGTACGCGCTTAGGACGATAATCGGGGTCATGCGCTGGGCTTGAATCACCCGTGCCGCCTCCAATCCGTCCATCCTCGGCATGCGAATATCGAGAATAATCAGGTCCGGACTCGTTTCGCGAGCGAGGGTGACCGCCTGCTGGCCGTCACCGGCTTCCCCCACGACCGTATGCCCCATCGCCACGAGGATCTTCCGCAACACCATCAACGTCAGGCCATCGTCGTCAGCAATGAGCACTCGCAGGGATTTCATCGGACTCCAAACTTCCGCTTTCGCTTCTCCGTCGCAATCTTAGGACCACCTCGTCCAAAGTCAAGCCCGTGCGCCCGCCAACGCCGATGGCGCATCCCCGTCGGGCCCGGTCCCATGGGCCGCAACCTCAAACCGCAATTCCGCACGGACGCCACCGTCCTGCGATCCAATCTGCAGGTGACCGCGAAGATTCACCTGCGCCAGTTGCGCCACAATATTCATCCCCTGCCCCTCAAACTCGCGCCAATCTTTTCCGTCAGGAAACCCGCCGCCGTTGTCACGCACCACCAATTGCACGTGGCCATTTTGCCGCCGGCATTGTATCTCCGCGCGCAATCGCTGCCCGGCCGGTGATTGACCGTGCACGAAGGAATTCGACACCAGTTCGCTGACAATCAACGCGAGCGGAACCGCTTGATCCGCCCCCAGCCATAGATGTTCGACTTCCATCGTCACCTCCGGCTTCCCGTTCGCTGCCGGTGCCGAACTGACCAGCGTCTGGATGATGGTCGTGATCAATGCATGGGCATCCACTTTCTCCGGCATCTCCTCGCTCAGTAAATTGTGCACTTGGGCAATTGCCTGGATGCGCGTAATCGCCGTCTGCAAAAACTCCTTCGATGAATCCACCTGGGCCATATCCGCCTCCAACTGAAGCAGGCCCGAAATCATCTGCAGGTTGTTCTTGATCCGGTGATGCGCCTCTTCAATGAGCAACTGCAGGAGGTTGTTCTTGCGGCCAAGGTCCTTCAACAACTGCGCGTTGTCGATCGCCACCGCCGCGCGGCTGGCAAACGCCTCGATCAATTCCAGGTTCGCCGCCGTGAACTCGGCCGCTTTGTCCCCGTGCCGCGTCAGGGTCAGAGTGCCGATTAGCTCATTGCGCGAGATCAGGGGCACCACCAACGCGGACCGGACGTCCGACTCCCGAAGCACCGAGCTGTACCCATGCTGCTTGACTTCCTCGCGCGTGAAAATCCTCCCCTGCCGGGACGGGCGAATCTGCCCGAAAAGACCCTGCGTCGCGGGATACCGCATGCCGGTAAGCTGGGCGAAATTGGCGCTCGCCGCCACAATCTCCGCCTGCTCCGCCGTCGCATCGTAATGCGAAATATAGGCCGCATCCGCCCGGAGCAACGCCGCCGCACGCTGCAGGATCCGTTGCAGCAATGGATCCAACTCGAGTTGTTGGGCACTGCCGCTGCTGATGTCCACCAACGCCGTCAGCTTCTCGTTCTCACGAAGCTGCGTTTCATACAACCGCGCATTGGCCACGGCGATCCCCAGTTGGTTGCCCATGGCCACGACCATCTCGACAACTTCTGGCGGGAACTCCACAGCTTCGCGGTTTACCAAACCGAGCGTGCCCAGCAACTCGCCCTTGGCCTTGACCGGTACAATGATCGTGGCGTGGAAGCCATGCGGAAACGCCAACGAAGGAACCGGCGGCGCCTGCGACGCCATGTCGCCGAGCACCACCGCCTGGCCCGATGCCGCCACGGCCCCGGGCATGCTTTCGCCCCATTTCAACACGCGGATTTCCCCGACCATCTCCTCCGGTAAACCTGCCTGCACGTACAAGTGAAGCTGTTGCCGCTTGGCGTCGGCCAAATGAATCACGCCGCCGCTCATTCCCGTGCTTTCCAAGGCAACCTTGAGGGTGTTGCGGGCGATTTCTTCGATATTCAGCGAGGAATTCGCAACTTCGGCCAACGTGGTGAGCGCGGCCAGTTGCCGATTGCGGCGCAGCAACTGTTGCTGACGCTGGCGCGCCTGCGTGATGTCCCGGACGGTGAACTGCACTTCCCGAACGCGACCGCCCACCCGGGAAAAAACGTTGCCACTGCTCTGCAAGTCAATCCACGCCCCGTCTTTGCGCCGGAAACGGTATTCAACATTGCGAATCGATTCGCCGCGCAGCAACGCATTGAACGCGCGCCGCACCATCTCGACGTCTTCAGCGTGCACGTAACCCAACAAGTCCGTCCGCACCACTTCGTAAAGCGCATACCCGCAGATCCGCGTGAAGGCGTTGTTGGCATATCGGGGCCTCCCCGTAATGTCGGTTATGTAAATCGCATCGTCTGAGTTCTCCACCAGCGCCCGATGTTCTTCCTCGCTGGCGCGAAGGTCACTTTCCAATTGCGCGTGCACCATCGCGTTGCCGATCTGGTTGCTGACCACTTCGATGAGATCAACATCCGCCTCGTCGAATTTTCGCACCTTGTACGTACCCAGCCCCAGCATCCCCATGACGAACCCGTGCGCTCGAATCGGCACCAGCACCGCCGATTGGAACCCTGCCTGTGCGCCAGCGTTTGCGGGCAAGTCCGGGGAGCTGACCTTGAAATCCTGGATGACACGGGTTTCGCCATTGAGCACCGCGTCGATATTCTCGTCGCCCTTGCGCAGCACCGCGACCTGGCGCACAAACGCCTCGTTCAGTCCGCGTCGGGCAAATATGTGAAGGGCCTGATCGGCATCCTGCCAGATATGCACCGCACCCGCATCCACCTTCATCACCGCGAGGATCGCGTCGAGCGCGTTATCGGCAATTTCCTTGAGGTCCAGACTGCGGTTGACGGCGTCGGACACGAAATTGATTGCCGTCAGGCGCACGTCGCGCAGCGGCTTCGTCACGGATGTGGTAGCATCACGGCTTTTCATCACAGACCGACCACGCAGTTACTTATAGCAGAAAAGCAGTGCTTTTTCACCACTATATCTCGATAATACGCCAACCCTTTACTATGAGCGCACCCGACAAACTGGATGAGATCTTTCGCCTGCAGGAGCAACTCAACAAACGCATCGGCGTGGACACCGCCAACATGACCGATGAACAGCGCCAGCAATGGGTCCTTAACTATTGCCGCGCCATGACCCAAGAAGTCGCGGAGCTCACCGATAGCGTTCCCTGGAAGTGGTGGGCGAAATACCAGAAGTTCGACAAGCAGAACGCCCGCGTGGAAGTCATTGATTTGCTGCACTTCCTCATCTCCATCGCCCAAGTCCTCGAGATGACCCCCGCCGACTTCTACGAAGCCTACGCCAAGAAACACCAGGTTAACCTCTCCCGTCAGGATACCGGCTACCACACCAAGGACGAGCACGATAGCCGCCACATTTGAGCCGACTGGAACCGTGGCTCGACTGCCTTTCCGCCAGACCCCGCCAGGCAGCCTGCATCCCGAAATGACAACGGCCTCCTCGGTCAAGGAAGCCGCGTCGGTGATCGTCGTAGCGGAAGCGTCTTAGGTCGAAGCCGCGCTTTCCTCTTTCTTCTCGGCAACCTTCTTCTTGGCCTTGGGAGCCTTCGTCTCTTTCGACTTGGGTTCTTCGGCCTTCTTCTCCGGCTCAGGCTCAGGCGCCGCGGTAACGGCGCCGGTCCATTCGAGAATGGCCATCTCGGCCGCGTCGCCCATGCGTTGGCCGACGCGTACGATGCGCGTATATCCGCCATTGCGGTCTCCGTGCTGTTTGCCAATTTCAGCAAACAGCTTGGCGACCGCCGGCTTGTGACGCAGGAATGCCACCGCTCGGCGGCGGTGGTGCAGCGTGCCTTTCTTGGCCAGCGTGACCATCTTGTCGGCATAGCGACGCGCCACTTTCGCCTTGGCAATCGTCGTCGTGATGCGGCTGTGTTCGATCAGGCTGCACACGAGATTGGCCAGTGTGGAGCGCCGATGCTGGGATTTCATCCCCAGTTTGGCTGTGCGTTTACGATGTCGCATGGCGTGATGTCCTTTTATGTCCGCCTGATTCTTACTCCAGCGCGGGTGCCGGGCCCGCCAGGACCGCGTCCACACCCTTGTTCACATCCGGCGTTTCGAGCAACGTCGCATCAAACTTCATACCCAGCGCCAAGCCGAGCGCGGAGAGCTTCTCCTTGATCTCGTTGAGTGACTTCTTGCCGAAGTTGCGGTACTTCAGCATCTCCTGCTCGGTCTTCATCGCCAGTTGACCAACGGTCGTGATATTGGCGTTGTTCAGGCAATTCGCTGCGCGGACGCTGAGTTCAATCTCGTTGACGCTCATGTTCAAGACCTTCTTCAACTTCGCCTGCTCGGCGCTTACCTTCTCGCCCGCCTCTTCGAACTCGATCACGATGTTCTTGTCGTAATCGCAGAAGACATCGAGGTGATGACGGAGAATGTTCGCCGACTGTACCATGGCGTCTTCCGGCGTTATGCGCCCGTCGGTCCAGACCTCAATGATCAGCTTGTCGTAATCCGTACGCTGCCCGACGCGGGTGTCCTCGATGCTGTAGCGCACGCGGCGTACCGGCGAAAACAACGAGTCAATCGCGATCACCCCGATCGGCTGCTCCAGCTTCTTGTTCTCCTCGGCCGGACAGAAGCCGCGACCGACCTTGATTTCCAACTCGATTTCGAAGTGCATCTTCTTGTCCAGCGTACAGATGTGCTGGTCGGGGTTGAGCACCTCCACCACCTGGTCGCTCTTGATGTCCGCCGCCGTTACCGCCCCTTCCTTATTGGCCGTGAGATACACGACGTGCGCCTCGCGGCTGTGCGATTTCAGCAACACTTTCTTCAGGTTGAGCACAATGTCGGTCACGTCCTCGACGACGCCGGGGATGCTCGTAAACTCGTGGGGAGCCCCTTCGATCTTGACGGAACTGATGCTCGCGCCTTCAAGCGAACTGAGCAACACGCGTCGCAATGAGTTGCCAATCGTATGTCCGTATCCCGCTTCGAGCGGCTCGGCCACAAACTTGGCATACGTCGGCGTCGCGCTGGCGTCATCCCGCGTCAACCGCTTGGGCATTTCAAATCGACCTAGTCGAACTGGCATGGCGAACTCTCCTGTGAACCGGGTTTCCCGCGCCCTAGAAACGCGGACCGACGGCTCGTTGTTGCGTCCGGAATCGGACGCAGATTCTGGTTATCTAGAATAAAATTCGACGATTAACTGCTCGTTGACCATTGGCTGAATGTCATCCCGCGACGGAATACGCGCAATCTGCGCCCGTAGCGCCTCCCGGTTAAACGTGATCCAGTCCGGCACGGGCCGAATCTGCGCCGATTCCAGGCTCTTGGTCGCCAACTGGCGTGTCGCGGCGGTCTCGCGGATTTCGACGACGTCGCCCGCCTTCACATTGAACGAGGGCGACGAAACCTTCCGACCGTTGACCCGGATATGCCCGTGCGTGACCATCTGCCGCGCAAACGGACGCGTCGTCGCAAACCCAATGCGGAACACGACGTTGTCAAGCCGGGTCTCCAGTAATTGCAGCAACGTTTCGCCCGTGACACCGCGCTTCTTCAACGCCTTCTCGAACATCCGCCGGAATTGCGCCTCCATCAAACCGTATTGGTACCGCAACTTCTGCTTCTCCGCCAACCCCACGCCGTACTCGCTCTGTTTGCGACGGGACTTCTTCGGGCCGTGCACGCCCGGCGGATAGGCGCGGCGCTCCAGATACTTCGACGGGCCGAAAATCGGCATGCCGAATCGGCGACTGATGCGAACTCGTGGTCCTTTATATCGTGCCATGGTTACGAAATCTCCTGACTACACGCGGCGACGCTTCGGCGGCCGACAACCGTTGTGCGGGACCGGTGTCACGTCTTTGATCACGGTGATGTCCAACCCGATCGCCTGCAACGCACGGATCGCCGCTTCGCGCCCGCTGCCCGGCCCCTTCACCCACACCTCGATTTCCTTCAAGCCGTGCGCCATGCTCTGTCGCGCGGCATCCTGCGCGACCAACTGCGCCGCGTACGCCGTGCTCTTGCGCGAACCTTTGAAACCGACACGGCCCGCGCTTGACCAGCCGATTACCTTGCCCTTCAAATCCGTGATCGACACGACCGTGTTGTTGAACGTGGCCATGATATGGGCGATCCCTTGAAAGACGTTCTTGCTGTGCTTGGCCTTGATAACCTTCTTGGCGACTTCTCCTTCGGCCAACGCTTCGGCGGCTGTCGTCGGGACGGTCGGCGCTGCCGGTGCGGCGGCAACCGCTCCCGGCGCTTCCGTCTTTGCCGGTGCCACAACTGTCTCCGCCGCCGCTGGTTTGGCCTTCGGCGACTTCGCTTTCGGTTCCTTCGCCTTCGATTCCTCGGATTTCTTCGGTGCTTCCTTAGCCATCGTGCTCCTTCAAATCATTGACCATGCAATCAGACCTTGGCGGTTTTCGTTTCCTTGGCGCGAACGACGCCGACCGTCTTGCGCGGCCCTTTGCGCGTGCGCGCGTTCGTCGAAGTCCGCTGACCGCGAACGGGCAGGCCCTTCTTGTGTCGCAGGCCGCGGTAACAATTGACGCTCATCAACCGTTTGATGTTCGTCTGCACTTCGCGCCGCAGATCGCCCTCGATGCGAAAGCCCTGCAGTACCGTCGTCAAATGCGACAGTTGTTCGTCGTTCAGGTCCTTCGCCCGCACATTCGGATCCACGCTCGCCTTTTCACAAACCTGGAGCGCCGTCGTCGGGCCGATGCCATAAATGTATCGGAGCGCAATCCCGATCTTCTTTTGGTCCGGTACTTCCACACCAATCAAGCGTGCCATAACGATACCTCTTCTACCCTTGGCGTTGTTTGTGGCGCGGGTTGGTGCAGATCACGCGCACCACTCCCTTTCGCCGCACAACCTTGCAGCGTTCGCACAACCGTTTTACGGAAGGTTTCACTTTCATATCGGTCCTGCTTCCCTACGGCTCTTTCTGCCGAAATGTAATCCGGCCTTTGCTCAAATCGTACGGTGACATCTCGATCATCACCTTGTCGCCGGGCAACAGCCGAATAAAATGCAAACGCATCTTACCCGAAACATGCGCCAGAATCCGATGTTTATTCGGTAACTCCACCCGAAACATCGTGTTCGGCAGCAATTCAACTACCGTGCCTTCGACTCGTATGGGCTCTTCCTTAGCCACGTCAAAATCTCTGCATCCGCATCCGTTACGAGTACCGTGTGCTCAAAGTGCGCGCTCGGCGCGCTGTCGGCCGATACCACGGTCCAACCATCGCTCAACATCACCACATCGCTCGTGCCGGCATTGATCATCGGCTCAATTGCCAGGGTCATTCCCGGCTTCAACTTCGGCCCGTCTCCGGCCCGACCGTAGTTGGGAATCTGCGGCTCCTCGTGCATCTTCCGCCCGACTCCGTGTCCCACAAACTCCCGAACCACCGAAAACCCCTCTGACTCAACCATCGTCTGCACCGCGCTCGAAATATCGCCCACTCGATTCCCCGCGCGCGCCGCCGCAATCCCTGCGTACAACGCCCGCTCGGTCACCCGCAGCAACTGCTGCGTCCGCGCCTCGACCACCCCCACGGCGACCGTCGTCGCGTTGTCACCCACAAATCCATTCACTATGATTCCCACATCCAGACTGACAATGTCGCCATACTGCACCCGACGCTTGCTCGGGATCCCGTGCACGACTTCCTCGTTCACGGACACGCAGATGTGCCCGGGATACCCCTTGTACCCGAGGAACGGACTCTTTCCACCGAACTTTGCGATCAACCCCGCCGCAACTTCATTGAGTTCCCCGGTCGTGCGTCCGGGCTGAACCTCATGCGCCACCCCCGCCAGTATCTCCGCGGCCGCGTTACACGCGACCCGCATCCGCTTAATCTCATCTGGCGTCTTGATGATGATCACGATTTCAATAACTCCGCGATGTCCGCGAACACTCTGTCCTTCGACTGCCCGGCGTCCACGCGCCTCAGAATTCCCGCTCGTTCGTAGTGCTTCACCACGTCCAGCGTCAGTTCACGGTAAATATCAAGCCGCTTCCGCACGGTCTCCGCCGTGTCGTCCGCGCGCCGTGCCAGCTTGCCGCCGCATCGGTCGCACACACCGGGCCGTCGCGGGGCCACGAATTCCCGATGATACAGCGCGCCGCACTTTTCGCAACTGAGTCGTCCCAGCACGCGTTCGACGATGTCGCCCTCACTCGCGTCCAGCAGGACCGCCGCCGTTACCGTCAGACCCTTCTCCTCCAGCAGCCGGTCAAACGCCTCCGCCTGGGCCCGCGTGCGCGGGAACCCATCGAAGATGAATCCGCAGTCGCGCCCGTGTTCATCCAGCCACAGCCGCACGACCTCTACCGTGATGTCGTCGGGCACCAACTGCCCTTTGTCAATGAACTGCTTCGCCGCCTCGCCGACCGAGCCGCCCTTGCGGATCGCCGCCCGGAACATTTGCCCCGTCGACACGTGCGGCACACCCAGCGCCGCGCTCAATGCCATCGCCGCCGTTCCCTTGCCCGATGCCGGCGGCCCCAAAAACACCATGCGGTGGTGACCCATTGTCACCCTCCCGTCACCGTCAGCGGCGGCCTCGCAGCCGCCCCTTGCGCAAAAAGCCGTCGTAATGCCGCATCACCAGATGCGACTCGACTTGGCGCATGGTATCCAGCATCACCCCGACCGTAATCAGCAGGCTCGTTCCGCCGAAGAAACTTGCCGTCAAATACGGCAGGCCCATGTTCTGTGACAAAATGTACGGAATCACCGCGACGATCGTCAAGAACAGCGCCCCGGCCAATGTAATCCGCGTCATCACATGATCCAGATACTCCGCCGTCGGTCGACCCGGCCGAATCCCGGGGACGTACCCACCGTACTTCTTCAAATCATCCGCAATCTGCAACGGGTTGAATTGGGTCGCCACCCAGAAATACGAGAAGAACAGAATCATCAAGCCGTACAGCGCCAGATGCAGCCACTGGCCCTCGGTCAGTCTCCGCGACATGTTCTGAAATAGGGGCATCTGCAACATGGAAAAGAGTTTCGCGGGGAATAGCAGGATCGCCTGCGCAAAAATAATCGGCATCACGCCGGAATAGTTGATCTTCAGCGGCATGAATGTCTGGCCGCCGCCCAGCATTTTCCGCCCGACCATCCGTTTTGCATACTGCACGGGAATCTTCCGCTGCGATTCGGTGACCGCAATCACCGCTGCCGTCACCACCACCGCCATCACCAGCAAAAACACCGCGTGCAGAACATTGAATTTGCTCTCGGGCCCGACGAACAGCCGCCAGGTGAACAGGATCGCCCGCGGCAACCGGTCGACAATGCCCACCGTGATGATAATCGACATCCCGTTGCCAATTCCGCGCTCCGTAATCTGTTCACCAATCCACATCAGTAGAATCGTCCCGCTGGTGATCGTAATCACCGTCAGGATCTCAAAGGCGACTCCCGGATTGATCACCAGAATCCCGCTGAACCCGGGGAAGAGCTGCCCGGGATGCTCAAAGGCCTTGGCCGCCAGCCACCCTTGGAGGATACACAAGCCCACGGTCATGTAGCGCGAATACTGGATGATCTTGGCGCGCCCCGGCTCGCCTTCCTGCTTCAGCCGCTCCAAGGAAGGAATCAGCGCCGTCATCAGCATCATGATGATGGACGCGCTGATATAGGGCATCACGCCAAGCGCAAACACCGCGCATTGCTGCAGCGCGCCGCCGGTCAACATATTCGCCAATCCGATGATGCTGCCGCCGACGTTCTGCTGGACCCGCTCCATGTACTGGTTCAGTTCGGTGGGATTGACTCCCGGGCACGGAATATTTGCGCCCAGCCGAGCGATGGCCACCATGGCCAGCGTGAACAGAATCCGGCGCCGCAGTTCGGGGATTTTCCAACAGTTAAGGAATGCGGAGAACATAATAGGTTGTCAAAGATCGCCCGTTACTTCTCTCCTGCGGCGGTCTTCGCCGTGGCCGCCGGCTCCGCGAGCTGGTGATGAATGCTGCGCAGCGGCAGTTCTTCGCACTGGCCCCCCGCCTTCGTGATCTTTTCGCGTGCGGAGACGCTGAAGCGGTGCGCCTTGACCGTGAGCTTCTTCTTCAGCTCCCCATTGCCCAGCACTTTCACGCCTTCCCAAAACCTCTTGTCCGCCAATCCGGCCTCGACCAGCGTCTCCGGTGTGACCGTCGCGCCGTCGTCGAACGCATTCAACCGCTCGACGTTGACGATCGTGTACGCCGTGCGGAAATTCGCATTGTTGAACCCGCGTTTGGGAATACGACGGATCAACGGCATCTGGCCGCCTTCGAACCCGAGCCGAATCGTGCCGCCCGACCGTGCGGTTTGCCCCTTGCCGCCGCGCCCGCTCGTTTTGCCGTGCCCCGAACTCTCGCCAATCCCCAAACGCTTCGTGCGGTGCTTCGCCCCCGGCCTGGGCTTCAAATTGTGCAATCGCATGGTCATGTTAGCTCGCCCCCGCGCCGGGGTGTCGCGACATACCGCGCACCCGGAAAATCTCTTCACGTGGTCGCAGTTGCAGCAGCGCGTCGATCGTCGCCTTAACCACGTTTACCGCGTTGCTCGAACCCAGCGACTTCGTCAGCACGTCCCGCACGCCGACTGCCTCAATGACCGCGCGAACGCCCCCGCCCGCAATCACGCCCGTGCCGGGCGACGCGGGCTTTAGCAACACGCGCCCGCCGCCGAACACGCCCATTACCTCGTGCGGAATCGTGGAGTTCCTCAAATTCACCGATACCAGGGCCTTCTTCGCCTGATCGGTTCCCTTGCGGATCGCGTCCGCCACTTCGTTGGCCTTGCCAAACCCCCAGCCCACACGGCCCCGACGATCACCGGCCACCACCAGCGCGCTGAAATGGAAACGGCGTCCGCCCTTCACGACCTTCGCGCTACGGTTGACGTACACCACCTTCTCGGTGATCTCGCCGCCGCCGCGCTCCAGCTCGACTCCCAATTCCTCGACCACCGCCACCGGCGAGGCTTCCTTGTCCGTGGCCCCAACAGGTTTTGCAATCTTTGGTCTCTTCTCAGGTGCCATATTAGAATTTTAATCCTGCTTCGCGTGCCGCGTCCGCCAACGCCTTGACACGCCCGTGATACCGCAACCCGCCGCGGTCGAACACGACCTCGGTGATCTTCTTCGCCTGCGCCTGTTGCGCGGCCAACTGGCCAACCTTCTTCGCGCCCGCGATCGTGGCCTTCGTACCCTTCAAGTCCGACGCGGTCGTATTCGCTGAGGCCAGCGTCACGCCGTTGACGTCATCAATCAACTGGACATAGATATGTTTGCCCGTCATGCACACACTCATCCGGGGACACTGCGCCGTGCCCCGGACTTTCTGCCGCAGCCGGAGGTGCCGCCGATATCGCGCCTCAACTCTGGTTCGTGGAATCATAACGTAACACCCAAATTAACCGCCGCCCGCCGTGGTCACGGTCTTGCCCGCCTTGCGGCGTACTTGTTCGCCTACGTAGCGGATTCCCTTGCCCTTGTAAGGCTCGGGCGGATAGAAACGCCGAATCCGGGCCGCCACTTCGCCCACCATCTGTTTGTCCGGGCCTTCAATCGTGATCTCGGGTTTCTTGTCCTGCGTGTCCGCCACCGAGACTTTCACGCCTTTCGGAATCGCGAACACGATCGGATGCGAATACCCGATGGACATCTGCAAATTCGCCCCTTGCACCGCGGCGCGGAAACCCACGCCTTCGACCAGCAACTTCTTCCGGTAACCTTCGTTGACACCTCGGACCATGTTGGCAATCAGGCTGCGCGACAACCCCCATCGGGACTTGCCCATGCGATCCATTTGCGTGGTGCTGGCTACCACCTTGCCTTCCTTCACCTCGACCTTGATCGGCGAGGGCACCGTCCATTCCAGCGTGCCCTTCGGCCCTTCCACATGCACCGTTTGCCCCTTCACCTCGACCTTGGTCTTGGCCGGAATCTCAACTGGTTGTTTGCCAATTCGTGACATAACGAATCACCACACGTACGCCAACAGCTCTCCGCCCACGTTCGCCTTCTTGGCTTCCCGGCCGGTCATGATGCCGCGCGAGGTCGTCAAAATCGAAATTCCCATCCCCCCGAGCACGCGCGGAACATCCTGCGAACCGACATAGCGCCGCAGTCCCGGTCGGCTGATGCGCTTGATCCCGACGATCGCGCGCTCTTTGCCGACGATCTTGAGCTGAACCTTCAACACCTGCCGGCCGCTCTCCAGTTTCTCCGCGTAGAAGTCCGCGATGTACCCCTCGCGTTTCAGCACCTTCGCAATCTCCGCCTTGAGGCGTGAATACGGAATAAGCACCTCCGGCTTGAGCGCGCTGTTCCCGTTGCGAATCCGCGTCAGCATGTCACCAATGGAATCCGTTACATTCATCAGATCACCAGCTCGCCTTCACCACGCCAGGCACCTTGCCCTGGCTGGCCAGTTCGCGGAAGCAAATACGGCAAATCTTGAACCGCCGGATATACGCGCGCCGACGGCCGCAGTTCTGGCAACGGTTATACGCCCGCGCCTTGAACTTCGCGGGCCGCCGCTGCTTCACTTCCCAGGTCAATTTCGCCATAGCTCGATCCCCTAACTGCTGAATGGCATGCCGAGCAATTTAAGAAGCTCCTTGGCTTCCGCATCGGTGCTTGCCGTCGTCACAATCGTCACGTCCATCCCGAGGTTGTGCTTGATCTTGTCCAGTTCGACCTCGGGGAAAATCGTCTGGTCCCTCACACCCATCGTGTAACTGCCGCGACCATCGAATCCACGAGGATTCATCCCGCGAAAATCGCGGATGCGCGGTAACGCCGCGTTGAAAAACCGCTCCAAAAACTCGTACATGCGCAGACCCCGCAACGTCACCCGGGCGCCGACGGGCATACCTTCGCGCACTTTGAAGTTCGAGATGCTCTTCTTGGCCTTGGTGACCTGCGCCTTCTGGCCCGTGATCGTGGCCAACTCCTGTTGGGCCTCGTTGATCACGTCCTTGTCGTGGTTGGCATTTACGCCCATGTTCACCACGACCTTTTCCACCTTCGGCACCTGCATCCGATTGGCGTACCGACCGCCCTTCATAAGCTGTTCCACCACGTCTTTCTTGTAAAACTCGTAGAGCCGCGCCATAAAACCTGATTACGCCTCGGCCACCGCCGGGGCGCCTCCATGCTTCTTGCGCCGGGCGTCGTAGCGCTCCTGCTTCATCACCTTGGATATGTGAATCGCCCCTTCTTTGGTGATAATGCCGCCCTTGGGATTATTCTGGCTCTTCCGCAGCGCCTTCTTGATCACATTCACTCCCTCGACAAGGACGCGGTCCTTCCCGGGGAACGTCGCCAGCACTTTCCCGATCTTCCCCCGATCCTCTCCCGAAAGCACCACCACGATGTCGTTCTTCTTGACCGGCATATTCCTCATGGCCTACAGCACCTCGGGGGCGAGTGAAATGATTTTTGTAAAATTCTTGTCGCGCAATTCACGCGCGACCGGCCCGAAAATGCGTGTACCCTTCGGGTTGAGTTGCTCGTCGATGATCACCACCGCATTGTTGTCGAACCGCACGTACGACCCGTCCGTGCGACGCAGCGGTGACTTCGTCCGCACCACCACACAGGTCACCACCTCGCCCTTCTTCACCGTCCCGTCGGGCGCGGCCTCTTTGACGTGTGCCTTGATCACGTCACCAATCCGCGCATAACGCTTCTGGTGTCCCAGGACGCCGATCGCCCACGCTACGCGCGCGCCGGTGTTGTCCGCAACGTCCAAATGCGTTCGGATCTGAATCATACTTCGACCTTCTCGATCTTCGTCGCCTTCTCCAACACCCCCGCC
>Ga0187861_10001172_pt1 | contig 28046 bp, 16 predicted proteins | sample June2016WEW_10_1_3_FD_132986 | JGI IMG/M metagenome (GOLD analysis project Ga0187861, IMG submission 132986) | Peatland microbial communities from SPRUCE experiment site at the Marcell Experimental Forest, Minnesota, USA - June2016WEW_10_100 | ecosystem: Environmental > Terrestrial > Soil >...
CGCTTTTTTGCGTTCTGTAATATCCCGGAAACTCCAGACTCGGCCAACAGGGATGTCGTCGACTTTTTGTGCTCGAGAGTAACGCTCAAAGATTCTTCCATCCTTGAATTCCAGCACGTCGAAACCACTTTCATCCGGATGGTCATAGAGCTCCCTTACTTTCGAGATGAAGGCTTCCGGGTCTTTCAATTGTTCCAGGACATGGTTCAATACGAGATCGTCATTTCTGCTTGCAATAACATCGTCTGGAATTCTCCACATCTTTGCAAACCGTTTGTTATAGCTTGTTATCTTTCCTGATTTGCCAACTACAAGAATTCCGTCAGCTGTGGATTCCAGCGTCGCCTGCAGAAGTGAGACCGACTCCTTCAGTGCCTCTTCCATCATCTTGCGCTCGGTTATGTCACGGCTGATGCCCACCAGACCAATGATCTTCTTTTGTGGATCACGCAATGGCACCTTGGTAGCCAAATGCCAACCGGTCTTATTCGATGAAAAAACTGTCGGCTCCTCACGGTTAATCAATGCCTCGCCCGACTGTATCACGCTTTGATCATCAGCCCAATAGCGAGTCGCAAATTCCGGCGGACGAAAATCAAAATCAGTTTTGCCTGTTACCTCTTTCTGTGATTTGGCACCAAGAGAGCGTATGTGCGCAAAGTTGTTCAGCAAGAATCGGCTTTCGGTGTCCTTGACGTAGATACGGTCCGGCAGACTGTTAATTAGCGTATACAATAGGTTGTGCTCTGTGGTCAGCACGTCTTCCGTCTGCTTGCTCTTGCTATCAGCAAATGGATTTCTTTTGACCTGTCTGCGAAGAGATCTCAACTCACGAATCAAATCTGATTTAGTTCGGTTCTCGTCTTTCATAAAGTTCTTCCTTTTAACGAATGGATGTCAACTCTTTTCAGCCAGATGTCTATTGTACTGCTTGAAATATGATACGAGCTGATCAAAATTATGCAGTGTTATATCTTCTTGATTTCTAATATTGTTTAATTTATCCAAATCATTTTTAGTTCGCTACATGCTGAATCAATAGTTATATCAGTGCTCTGTGCAACTGCATAATCGAATGTGCAAAATACTTTTTGCGAGGATAAAAAGGAATATTTGTTTTCCAGCGAGCACTTCCATACAGGATGTATTTCCACCATACTTAATCGTCGATTCACCCGGTGAGGGAATAGATTCCCGCGTTCCCAAAAATCGGATGGTCATCATGGTCGACTCGCTCGTTCATTCATGTGTTCGATAGCGATTTTAAAAATCTCTTGTTGTGAAAAAGGTTTTACTACATATGAATCAGCACCGAGTTCTATCGCCCTATCTATATCTGACTTATAAGATTTTCCCGATATAATAATAATAGCAGTACGCCGCATACTTGAATTAGCACGAAGCATCTTGCAAACTTCAAATCCTTGAAGTCCTTCCATCATAATATCGAGTATAACAATATTAGGAGGATTCATCAACGCTAGGTGCACCCCTTCGCTGCCTTCGCTGGCAAAGGATACATCAAACCCTTCACGCTCGAAAGCACCTTTTACAATAAGTCGAATTGTAGGACTGTCATCAATAATTAATACTCTCGGTTTTCGTGTATTTGTATCCATGAGTTATTTATCCGCTCTTATTTGATTTGAATTTTATTATGCAATGTAGAATCTTCTATGATATTGCATCTAATTTTAGACAGTGTTATCAAAACACGAATGCCAGCCAACGATTGGCCTCTGAGACACGGCACTGATAACTTTCAAATTGTGCTACAAAAACAAAGTTCCTTCACTTCACTTTTAAACTGCACTAAACCTCTGAGCACAATGTAAAATGTACCCTCGCTAATTCGGTCAGCTTGTCCAAAAGGTCAAAAGGACTCCTTCGGGGGATCCCTTCTCACAAAGTGATGCCTTCGGCAGGGGAGCGCCGGATTAACCCATTAAACTTAATGTAACGAAAAATCAAGAGTAAATAACAATGTGCCATACAATTTCCCTTGTAAAAAATAAGACCCAGCAACAATTGGCGCCCCTGATGTATCCATAATAGCTTGGCGTATTCCATAAATCTCCGCTGACTGATGTGAACCTAATTCTAACCGATAAACAAATTGTGGGATTACTTCCGGTCCCCACATCAACGTCCGTCCACTATCATTTTTCAGTGACCATTGAAAATTTCCCATATAAATCACTAATGTCTCTGGCATCGTTGATTGATTAAAAGCGGTCATTGATGCACTTAAAGTATCATGAATTCCAAACACTGCTTTCGGTATTGCAAACATATATTGCATACTATCTCTGACTTGGCTAATGCTCAAAGGTGAATCTGTTATAGATACAACTGGATTACTACTTTTTTTGCAACCATGGATGATGAGTACAATAGGTAAGATATAAATAAAATACCGCATTTTTTCTCTTTGGGTATTTAGTTTTACCGGCTAACGGATGGACTCCCAATAAATCGGGATGTGGCACTGCAAACTTTCAACTTGCACCGAACGAAATGAGTTCATTATAAAAACTTTCAAATCCATAATGCACCTCTACTCAAATCATGTCTTAGAAAATATTCATTTCTATCCATTTGACTTTAAAGACGTACAGAAACCACGCCGTTAAGACATCTTTCTCCCAGTCATAAGGTCTGTTCCGAACTGGGTCTTCGTCTTGCTGATCTTCTTGAACCCGACATCCTCCATCCAACTATGTACCTCCGATTCCGTGTATGTATCACCTTCACGCGTGCCCACCAACATGTTGAGCGAGAAGTACGCGCCTACCGTCGGTGATGTCCGGTCGTCGTTCATTATATAATCCAGTACTACTAGACGTCCTTTTGGTTTCAGCGCTTCGAACGCCTTCCTGAACAATTGCATATTTATCTCTGAGGAATTACTATGGATAACCGCAGACATAAACACGAGATCAAAACCGCTCATCAGAGGATCCACAGTGTAATCACCACCGACAACGCTGATCAGATTGCTGAGGTTCTCTGCATCGATATAGGCCTTTGTCAGCTCAATAACATTCGCCAGATCAAAAATTATTGCAGTAATCCCCTTTCTCGCACGAACGAACGCCATCGAAAACGCTCCCGATCCCCCTCCAACATCGAGGATACGTTTTACACCTTTCAGGTTAATCAACCTAACGATAGCTGGAGCCTGACGGATCGCTCGCATATGCATCGCCGCTATGAACGCTTCTAACCAATCCATACCGTGACCGCTCACCGGATCACGCACGACTACTGATGACCCCTTGCGCACAGCATCAGTAAGAGTGCTCCAAGTATTCCACAGGCTGATCTGATGCATTAATCCTCCAAGGTAATCAGGTTCTCCCTTGACAAGGAAGCGTGATGTGAGAGGAGTGTTCGAAAATTCCCCTTTCTTCTTGACAAGATATCCAGACACACAAAGGGCATTCAGCAGCCTGTCGGTTGCCCGTGGATTCGTTTCCGTCAGCTGTGCTGCTTCTTCGGAAGACTTCCATCCGTCGCCGAGGAGTGAAAAAAGACCAAGCTCGAATGCGGTTAACAAAACACGTGCCTCTCGAAAGGCATATACTGAATCCATTATTTTGGATGGAGAGAGTTTTGCTTTTTCTCCGAATATACGTTTTTCCATAATTGATTCGTCCTTTCCAGATTTGCCTTGTCAACATCACTTGTTTACATCTCAACTTACTGAATCAGAAGAGCAGAAGCAATTTACTGCGTATAACATACCATCTAGTTATGTACCAATACCAAGTAAAAATATCCATTTGCTTCTCTCGTCGAAAAGTGTTAGCACACTGTTAGCAGATGAAAGATTAAACGTATTAATCTTAAAAAGAATTTTCATAAAAGCGAAATATCGATAATTCTGGTTAGAAGCGCCTATTGCTACCATCATATTTTTCTTAACTTTTTAACACTCATGCTCATCCGGTTGGCTTGTCCCAAAGGTATCCTTTCTCACAAAGTGATGCCTTGGACAGGGAAGCGCCTGGTTAGGGCGCGGCTTACATAATTATAATTTAAACATTGCGATTAACGTTTCCCGGTGAAAAAGCGGGCAAGCATACTGCAATATAATCTGCCCCTCCTTCATATGGCGAACTATGGCGAACCCATTCCCTCGGAAATTCAATTACCGCTTGTCCAGCATTGACCTCTATGACACCACTTGCATGTTCTACTCTCAAACAACCACGTAATACTACTGAAATTTCTTGGAAGTCGGGACGCTGACCGGGTTCCTGCCAACCCTTGGGTGATATGATTCTGGCAACGCTTATGTGTTCGGTTGCAGTATTCACACGTCCTACATATTCTTCAATTCTTTCAGGTACGATTCCTACGGCTTCAATGATATTTGGTGCTTTGATTAATGTAGGCATTGCTTTTATTCCTTAAGTGAAAGACCGTCTACTAATTATGACTAGACTTCGCCCTATGTGTGTTTACTATTTCGCAATCAATTCAACTTTAGTAATTTGGTTTTTCCCTTCTCTGGAAAATGTTACTTCAACGATATCTCCTGGTTGGAAATTCTTCAATGCATCTGAGTATTCACGCAAATTCGTCACCTCGTACTTGCCGATTTTCAAAATGACATCGCCCTTCTGCAGACCTGCCTTCGCTGCCGGAGAATCAGGCGAACGATCTGCAATCTGAACTCCCGAACCGGAATATGCAAAATCTGGCATACTCCCTGTCGTGACCCTCCTTTCACCAGTGGTTTGAGGCTTCTTCGCTTCTGTCACCACCTGACCTTGAAATGTAAGCGCACCCTCTCGATCGACGAGATAGAGAATTGCTTCGCGAGCAACGATCGCGACCTTCACCAACCCGGCTCCGTCAATCTTATCAGGAGTATCTGTGGGCTTGTGGTAATCCTCATGTGCACCGGCAAAGAATTGCACGCCAGGAACTCCGACGGCTATGAAGCTTCGCTCATCGCTCGCATCAATATCCTGTGTCACCATCTCTGATTCCACTCCCGTGACATAACCAGCTCCCATAAAGATAAATCTCCACTCACGAGCACTATTGCTGCTTAACACCAGAAGTTTCTTGGCACCTAACCGGCCAACTGCGTCAAAGTTCAAAACTCCGATGGCCTTCTTTGCAGGGAATCGTTTCATTGTGTTGACATAATACTTTGATCCGACACGTCCTTCTTCCTCATTTGTAAAGGCAGCAAAGACGATCGTCCTTTGCGGTTTCAGAGTTTTTCCGAGCAATCCAGCGATTTCCAACATAACCGCGACACCACTCGCATTGTCATCTGCACCAGGGTGAATCTTTCCCACATTCTCAGTATTTCCTCCCGGCCATCCAAGACCGAGGTGATCGTAGTGTGCACAGATCACAACCGATTCATCACTCCACTTTTGGTTCACACCGGGAATAATGCCGATAATGTTCTTGACTGACGACTTCGTTCCTTTTTGATCGACCACGTCGTCCCATGATTGAATGTAACTCCCATCGTCTGATCCTAGCTGCAATCCAGCCTGCTTGAATTTATCGACTATATAATCGGCTGCTTTGGCTATGCCCTTGGAACCAGGTGCTCTGCCTGCCAGATCCGGACTTGCAAGAAAGTTCACCGTGTTCAGCATTCTTTCTGCAGAAAAAACAGGAGCCAGTACGGCGAGAGCTTTACGTGCAGGAAGTTCCGTATAAACCTGCTTCCCCTCCGGTGCGATTCGTGCAACTAATGGAGAATTAGACGATTCCCACTCTCCCTTTTCTGTATTTGTCGGCTCATTTCCTTCAAACACGAGATAGCTATACTTGCCATAATGCGGTAGTTTTTTGGCAAGCCCTTGGGCAGCTTCCTTACTATCGGTTGATAACAGGACCAAAACTGCCGTCGGGTTTTTCGGGTGTCGAACTGAAATGATATAACTATTCATATTGCTCTTGTATGTAGTCTTTCCAAGCCGGACAGATTCAACTGTTATCTCTGCATGATACTCTTTGAGCCCTTCTTTTACAGTGTCCGCATATGTATTTTCCATTCCAAAGATCCAAACATTTTTGTCTGCTGGAAGCTTGGGAAGATCACGATCCAATAAGATTTGAATTTTTTTCGTGGTGTCGTTTGCCCAGGTTTTTGCCAACTCCTTGTAATATTCCATACTCCGCTGATCCGCTTTCGAGGGCAAAAGGATCAGCAATTCTTCTGATCCAAAAATCTTGGACAATGAAGGGGGAATTTCATTGTAATGCAGCATACGGAAGAGATCAAACTGAGGATCAATCCGTACGAGCAATGGATCTTCCGGGACATCCAACTCGAACGTCTGTTCCTTCTGCGTCATCGCCACCCTCTTGATCTCAGCTTTCTTTTCATAAGAGATTGCAACTGGGACGTCTAGCACAAAAGCATCGTCGTTTTGAACTTGCTTGAGAGTAAATTGAAGGTGATAATGATTTTTACTTTTCTCACTCTGAATATTTGAGAGATTGAGTTCAGGCGCTCCTTTTCGTTCTACCCACTGATCAAAGAATGGTTTTAGATCTTTGCCAGTTACTCCTTCAAACGCGAGGCGGATACTGTTAAAAGATGCTGCTTTGAACTTGTTGTCACGATTGAATTTTTGAAAACCCTTCACAAAAGATTCATCTCCTACCAGATCACGCAGCATGTCCCACATCATCATACTTTTTCCATATCCAATGGCCTCGGATGATGGATTGCTTCGTGATGTGAATTTATTCAATGGAAAATCGTTGGAGGGATTGACATAATCCGTATAATTCTGGAGTGTCGTACGTCGATATTCTGCCCCTTGCCCGCGCTGTTCTGCGATTAAATGATCAGCCATATATGCTGTAAGACCTTCACACCAGTTTCCAGATTTGAAATCAACGTACACACTATTGCCCCAGTAATTATGCAGAAGTTCATGCGGGTAAGAAGAATTCAGGATGAATGGGAAGCGGATGATCTGCTCTCCGAGAAGTGTGAATGATGGCATGCCATAGCCTGTTTCCCAAAAGTTTTCTACGAGCGCAAACTTGGTAAATGGATATGGGCCTACGAGCTTTCGATACATTTCGAGATACTGGGCTGTCGCTTCGAGGTACTTGTTCGCAAGTGTTTCATCGGGGGTACGCAAGAATGCCATAACATCGGTCGCGCCAGCGGAGAGTGCGTATTCCTTGAAACGAGCTGCAATCATATATACTTCTTCCATCGGCTCCGGCGAATCCCATCGGGAAACACGAGCACCATTTTTTATTTCATGGAGAATCCTTTTCCCTTGGCTGACAACCTCCCAAGGATCCGACATTGTTGTTGTCAATTCGAAAGTGATCCACTCTTTATTGAACCACGGGATCCAATATGTCGAACCCGCAAGGTAGACGCCCTTTGCATCAATGATTCCTAGCGTTTGATTGAACCCCCTTGCGTACTCTTCACCCACCCGCTTGATAGGATAGTTGATTACACCACTGAATTTGAGGGTGAATGTGACATTGTTCGCACTTTGCTCCTTGAAGGTCAAAGAGTATTTATTCAGTATAAAGTTCTCAGTCGCAGTGAAATCCTTGCGATCCATCCCTAAACCTTCTGCTTTCACACCAGCCTGATCCAACGCGACAACAACCCCTGGGGTCTCAGAGATTACTGTCAGATTCGAATTGAGAATGAAGTGCATAAGGGGCTTTGACTGTACCGCGGGGATAGTAATTTGATCAGTTACTTCTATGAAATGATTTTCAGGATCTATCGTTGCATTAAGCTTATGATGGATTCCGGTATCTGCATAAACAAGAGACACAAAGAAGAAGAGGGCAAATGCACGTATACAAATTCGAAGCATACTATTTCTCCGTAATTAATTTTCTTGATCCACTTTTTCTCGTTCTGTTATTCGTGTTAAAATAAATCCGTGCGAACCCATCCTCCTACTCCTTCCTATCTTACGATAAGAAGGAGAGGATTTGATATCGTCATATACTTCTTTGCCGCCATCCTCACATCAGCGAGTTTCACGTTCTTGAGCCGATCGAGAAATACTTTGTTATAATTGTAGTCATTGAACAGGTAAATCGAATTACCCAGATAAAATCCCTGGTTGATGCTCGAGAGCCTTCGAAACATCATCCGTCCTAAATACATAGCAATGGATTTATCCAGCTTCTCCTGCGTGAGGGAATCTAATGCAGCTAAGTGGAAGAACTTTGGATATTGAGGAACAAGCTTATCGACATTCTGCGGACGCGTTCCTTGAGAGATGAAGAATAACGCCTTGTCTTTGATCACCTCAATACCCGCACTCATATTGTACGCCATTCCTTGTTTCTCTCGGATATCAAAAATGATGTCATCGGCTAGAACGAGGGAAAGCGCTTGCAATATAGGGGCATCTTTCGGTTCAATGCGGCTGATAAACCCCCAGAATACATAGGAACGTTCACCGCTCCCTTGCTTTTCCACCGTTACAGGTTTTGCTGGGGTCAGGAAAGTCCGCGTGAATACCGCCGGCTCGTCTTTGAACGGTTCAAATCCGAACTCATTGAACAATGTATTGATACTATCAGGGTTCAAAGGAGAAACAACAGAAATTATCATATTCGATGGCTGGAAGTAAATCTTTGCGAAGGTAACCAAACTCTCATATGTTAACGCAGGCTGATTTTGAGTGTACGCATCCGGTTCGTACACCAATACTTTGTATTCATCGTCAAAGAGCTTTTTTGATTTGTCTCCTGCCATCAACATCATCGCAATCCCTTTGTATTTTTCCACAGCCTTTTTAAATTCATCTTCCGTTGGAACAAAATCCTTCATCTGGGAATTGAGGTATCTCACTGCTCCTTTCACATTATCCGCTAATCCTTCCACCCGGATATACCCAAAATCAGGATGCAAGTAGATATCATCCATCGAGATAAACGGATTTTTGTTCACGGTAAACGTAAAGCCATATTGGCTGCTCGCTGCTTGGTTTGCATCCAATTTAAGACGTTGATCGAGGCATTCATGTAAAATCTTCGAAGCATCCTTCCCGTACTTCGACTCGTACACTGCTTTGTGTTTTACAAGGTAGTGGATAGCAAGAAGGTTGCTCGCCTCATTTTGTATTACGACTAGGTTCTTGCCGGTAGCCTCGTCCTTGAAGAACCTTGTTGTATTCTGGGTTTCGGTTTTATCATTTCCCTTTTTACCCGAAGGCATCTGGAGCAGGATGAACTGAGCAGTTCCTATTTTCAAAGTTGCCAAATCTTTAGCGGCATTGTAAGAATCACCGCCTGTGGATGATGCCAGCACCGATTCGATTCCGTTCTTCACAAGCTCATCGGAATTGTAAATTCCAAACATATGCGGTTTCTCGATATTCTTTACAAACTCCGTTCGCGCTCGTGTCAATTCCGCCTTTACCATCTCCGGCGAGAGTTTGAAATTCAGTCTCGCTAATTTTATAGATACCGAGCTAACGAGGGAATCATAAGGAACTTCCGTTTTCAAAGTAACCATCGCTTCGAGGAAATTTCCCAGATGAGATAGACGGAGTGCCAGCTTCAACGATTTTATGTTTTGAGAAAATTCGTTTTTCAGCGATGTTTGGAGGGCTTCTTTGTTTTTCTCTAGTACGAGACCCATGAGATGAAAATACTCCGATGACTCTTGAGCTGGAAGGGGAAAAAATACCTGCAGGACAATATCATCGCCGTCATAAAAACGATGGTACACCTTGGATTGATTTCCCAATGCCATTGGCTTTTGGAACCCCGTCGCCCATTCTGGATTTGATTCGCGTATCACCTCTCCCGGATTCGACTTCCCATAGGTTTCCTTAATAAGCGAAAGCATCGCATTCGTCTGGAAATTGCCGATGACAGTGAGAATCATATTATTCGGGACATAGTTGCTCTTGTAAAAGCTGTAGATCATATCCCGGGACATCGCTTGAATAGTCGAATATGTTCCCAAGGTCGGCAAAGAGAGAGCGTGGCCCGGATAGAGAATGGAGAGGGAATTCCGTTCCAGTTGTTCTTGAGGACTGGCGAGACTTTTTGATATTTCCTCCAAGACGATTCCTTTTTCCTTTTCTACGTTGTCGGGAGGCAAGATTGAATGAAAGAGCATGTCCGATTGAATTTCCATTCCCCTTTTCATATTCTCTGCCGGCATCACCATCATAAAGTTTGTATAGAATTCCGCTGTGCTGGCATTGTTATATCCACCAATCCGATCAACATCATCGTACAACTGCTTCTGAGTTCGCGTCGTTGTCCCGTTGAAGAGAAGATGTTCCAACATGTGGCTCATACCGCTGGTGGAAAATGTTTCGTACGCTGATCCAATTTTTACAACGACATTCATGCCGACCGCCGGCAATGCTGGATTCTCAATGAGCAGGACTTTCATCCCATTGTTGAGTTCATGGATCGACACTCCCTTCGATAGTGCTGATACTTGCGACAAATCCTCAGAGGGCGCACTGAACGCGAAAAATGACGTTCCGGAAACAAATGCTATACTCAATATCATAAGAAGGACAACACGAAATATCTTTTCCACGATGGAACCTCCGTCTAGGTAAACAAGGATGACCGAATCTTTTATTACAAATTTTTTTCTTTTTTTGATAACGTTGTGTTGCACAGTGCAATTTACATCGGACATAATCTCTTACTCAAAATCCTCAATGAGTGTTTACCACATAGATATTTATTTCATTTTTGAATAATCAAGTTCGGAACCGAGCAGACTGTGTGGAATGAGGAAAGCAATAAGTGTAATGAGTGCAGCAGCGAGAATCCATCTCTTGGGATTTGGAGATTTCTTCAATGCCATTGCGGCGGCAATCCAACTGAGAATCGCGACAGCCAATTTATTATCTGTCAGGTCAGTACCAAATGGCCAGCCAGTCCAATAAGTATTGAACGCGTACTTCTGAACAACCGGACCAAGAATCAATCCGCCCACAAAGAGTAACGTAACGGTCCAATAAGTAAAACCTGTGTAATGTGGCTCCTTGGCGAATATTTCAATTCCAGTACGCGTAGAAAATAACATTGCACTAAAAATGACAATGATGTGAAAAATAAGCACCGCAATTGGGACGGCGCCTTTAAATCGAATGATGACTGGACCGTCTGCAGGGATCGCAACAGTCCGGATTGAATCTTGAAGATAGACGCGATACTGAAGTCTTCCTGCCGGCGGCTGGAGAGGAATTTCGGCAGAGAGCAATCCATTTTCGTAGTTCATATCGACGGATGTCCATTCATCGTTTGTCTTGTTCCTTTTCCATTTAGCGAATCCGCGAATACTCGGATCATCTGTACGAATTTGTATTCTGTGGTTTCTAATGCTTTCTTCACTTCTTTTCAATTTGTAGGATATTTCCTTCCCGTTCATCGGCACGCTCCCGTTCACTGGGTATGTAGGCCCGGTCATTCGTTGATAAATTGCCGAGACAACTGTAATGAGGAATGCGAGAATCCAGAAAAGAAAAGAGCCTTTCATCTATTACTCCAATAAATTATTTATGTGTGTTACAAACCGCAATAACTTTCTGCTGAAATCTTCACTATCGGGCACCAGTAATTTTTGAATAATTTATATAAAGTGTTTCAGAAAAAATGCCCAAAGAATCAATTTTGTCGGCAACTTTTACTTAACAATCGTAAACCGATTCGAACTGCCTCTGATGAATGTTGTAATAATAAGTTAATGATCTCCTCCGGTATTGGCAAGTTGAATAGGATAAAAAGTTTTTATAGGATCAACAACAGTTATGAACTTGGAGTCCATTCCCCTGTTCATAAACCATAATGAACATTGCGATCTTGACGCATCATAATCTTCTTAAAGATCTAAACGAGTTGATAGAAATGATTTAATTTAGATTCGAACAGAAATTTGAAAATTGCATGGGACATAATGTCCAAAGAAATATTGTAAGTAAACAAAAAAATGTTTAATGTTTTTAATCTATTTAACCAGGAGATAACAGTGAGGCACTTTTCCCTTTTCCTTATTCTTCTTTTCTTTTCATTTCCAACTTATTCTCAAGAAGGTTTTCATGGCGTGAACTGGGCTGACGCCGGGGACAACTTCCAAAGTGGTGTTTTATATTTATCAGGACTTAGCTCATCTGATACCTATTCTTCAGCTTCAATAGTCGCTGATTCAGTTATACGCCAAATGATGTCTCTCCTTGGTTCCAACAGTGTTCGCATGCCTATTAACGAATCAACCGTTTCCAATTATTGGGGCACATATACCGGCACTATTGATATGGCCCTTTCAAAAGGGAAGGTGATCTTGTGCTATTGGGCTTACAGTAATGGAAAACCGGCAAATATGAACAATTTCTGGAACATGTGGACAACAGTTGTTAACAAATATGGCACCAACAGCAATTGTTATTTTGAACCCATCAATGAGCCATACGGTTATAGTGATACTGGTTTATGTAATCTATATTATAGCTGGATAACCAAGTATACATCCGTTGCACAGAGCAGAGTTATCCTTGATGGGTCCGGGTATGCTCAAAATGTTCCCGCTGTCGGTGGTGACAGCCGATTAAACAGTTGTTTATTAGCCGTACATGATTATTCATTCTTTGTTACACCTCCATATACAACCGAAGCTGCGTGGTCTAACCATATCGCTGGTTATGTAGGCAACTATTACAGCCGCACTATTTGCACTGAATGGGGTTATCCTTGCAGCCCTGGCAGCAAGAATAGTATTTCTTATACCTATATCGATTACAGTCCCGGCTTAATGAGTAATTACTTTTATTATTATGCCCGCGGAATTGCCAATCAATTAAATTCCTGGGGCATGGGAAGCTTTTATTGGCCTGGTTTAAGAGATGGAGATTGGTACAGCATGACAACGAAAAGCGGCAGTGGTTCAAACATAACCTTATCAGTTCCCAACGTTTCAGCTCTTACTAATCTCAAACGTGGTTGGGGGATGATTACACCAGTGGAAAGATTCTCAGCCGACCCGCCAACGCATTTCAATCTTAACCAAAACTATCCGAACCCGTTTAATCCTGCGACTACGATTTCATTTAGTCTTCCATCCAAATCATTTGTATCATTGAAAGTATATGATGCTCTAGGAAGAGAAGTATCTTCTATTCTGTCAGAGGAGTTGTCTGCCGGAATATATTCAAAGCAATGGAATGCCGCAGATTTGCCAAGTGGAGTATATTTCTATCGTTTGCAGGTTGGTTTATTCAATGAAACGAAGAAATTCGTTTTACTGAAGTGAAGCAAATGCAATGTTACTAGTTGCTCAAGCCGACCCAATGAGGTCGGCTTTGTATTTTAACTTTGTAGCAATCTCATCTATAGACGTACCGGTATCCCAGTATTCGCCAGGAAGGTTGAGAAATCCGCAAGTAAGACGTCATAAGTTAGAAAGCCCAAACATCGACACAATTAATGTACCGGTGCTGAGCGTCACGCGATTTCCTCTCTACTTTGCACCTGTTTTAACATCACCTTCGTCGCGTACCATTACCACATAATCGAGTGTCTGGCCTGGCAATTTCAATTTTTCGCCAGGCGCAACGTGGCGACTCCAAAGTTCGGCGCAGGCTCGTACGAGGAAATGATCGCGCCAAATAGCCTCGGTTTTACTGGCTTTAAATCCGACGTTAGTGAGTGACTTCCGCAATGCTTCTGCCGCGCTGGCAATCGTGGGATCCTGCTGCTTCAACGTGACGGTCGGATACGCACCGGTTGAGAAGAACACAAAAACCGTCGCCCCTTTCGCAGACGGATTGATACGGAATTCCAGATCGGTTTTAAGCTTGGGGTCACTCAGGCGGCGCGTGGCGATCCAACCTGCGCCCTCAACCTCTTTCGGCAATATATCGAACGTGTTGTCGGATGAACCATCCACATCGGTATAAACCGGTCCTTGGGATTCAACCGGACGATCAATAAAGCAGGCGGGATTTTCCGCATTGGAACTCTGCAAATCCTGCACCAGCGCGGCAGGGTCCGGCGCATCTGCTGGCTTCTGGTAAATAATCATGCTGTCGCTATGCCCCTGGCCATCACTAACCTCGATAACGTTTCGTCCCGGCTTGAGCGGTGCGTTCCAGAAGAACACGTTCGCCACCGGGATGCCAGGGACCGGCACAACTGTCCCGTCGTTCTTTTTCATTTCGGAATCCGGTATGCGATAAATGCCGTTCTTGATTTTTTCCCGGGCGACTCTATTCAGGGTCATCTGCAATTCGTTAGCGTTGGAATAAACTTTTATTCCATTGTCTGGTGCAAAGGCTCGTAAAAAGTGGTACCGCCCACAAAGATGCACCACCGACTTGTTGGGATTAAAGAACGCTTGAAACAAAAAGGCCATATCTTTCGGCGTGCCCGCGAGGGTAAGCAAGCCCTTGGTGTTGCGATTCATTTTGAACTTCAAGTTGTAGAACTCGCGGAAGTTCCACCATAAGAACATGGGGCGATTTTCGACGTCATTACGGCAAACGGTCTGGAGCCGATACTCTGTGAACATCTCCGAGTACTCCTCCGGCTCGTATTCATTAACAGTAAATTTTATCGTGCCATAGGGAACGTGGTGCGTGATCCAACCGCCTGATCCGGTCTCGGAAACCATATCATTGTGCGGCGATTTCGTGAAATCGGTATATGGGCCGCTGGTGTACCAGCCGTCGTATGGATTGTACGCAATAAAATCGCAGTTTTCCGGTTTCTGATTATCAGTAGCCGCGTAAGTAATCAGGCGCGTGGGGTCCTCTTCCTGCCGGATCACAGTCGCATAGTGGCTGACCACGTCCAGAATGGTCTCGTTGCCCGCACTCCAAAAGAGGATGCTGGGATGGTTCCAGTTTTGCCGCACCATCTCGCGGGTGAGGCGTTCTCCGTCGGGCGTAATGGTTTTTTCCTCGTTACCCGCCTCTTTCCACAGCTGTCCTGAGTAACCGTTCTCAGCCCACACAACAATACCGCGCTCATCCGCGATGTCGTATTCCAGGTGGCTGTGCGGATAATGCGCCAGCCGCACCATGTTCACACCCATATCGGCCATCCATTGCCATTCGAGGCGCAGATCTTCATCGCTCACTGCATTCCAGACATATTCGTTTTGTGCGTGTTTGTTGACGCCACGGAATTGCACCACGCGCCCGTTCAAGTAAAAACAATTGTTTTTAATCCCGATTGTCCGAAAACCCACGTGCTCCGTCACGGCATCTATTACCTGTCCGCCCACGCTGATTTCAGTGCGCACCTTGTAAAGATTGGGCTGCCCAATGTCCCAGAGTTTGGGATGGGCGATTTTTCCCGTGGCCTTGATCGTTGCCGTTTCCCCGGCGTGAATGGTCTGTTTCGTCTCGAATTGTGCACAATCCGCATTGCCAGGGTCGGTGACAAAATGGCAAATCACTACCTCGACGGATGACCCGAGAGAATTTCGCACAACCGTCCGTGCGCTGAGATCGGCGCTGGGCTGTGTGATGTTGCTGGGTGTCAAATAAACGCCGCTCGAACCCATATCGGGAAAAATATGCACTTCGGCTGTCTTTACGAGCCAGGCCTTGCGGAACATTCCGCCATTGACGTAGTAAAGCGTGGAGCGTGCAAAGCAATTCCGCGCCTCCCTGTCGCGGTTGCTCACTCGCACGTCTAGCGTGTTGTCCTGGTCTATCTTCAATGCTGCGGTCAGGTCAAAGGCAGACACCGAAAACGCGCCCTTGTGTTGGCCGATGAACTGACCATTGACGAAGACATCTTTCACTGTGGCAGCTCCTTCCAAGACAAGGTACACACGCTTGTTCCGATCGGCTTCGGTCATCATTATGGTCTGACGATACCAGCCGGCGGTGTTGTCTGGCAAGCCAGATTGGCGAAAAACATGTGGAACAGCGACTTGTTTCCAGTCCGCTGTCTTCGGTGGCTGGAGCGCCGTCGCATTGGTTTCAACATCTTCGACAAATTCCCAGGTTGTCAGTGGAACAGATTCGCGCGGAGATTTTGCGGCCAAATCAACGGCGCTGGCTGATGTGAAAGGCAATATAAAAAGGTATGTAAGGAGAAGCTGATGGCGAAGATTCATAATTGGTTCACCTGTAAGTTTGATTTTGATATTCATGTTTATTAAAAGAATCGATCCGGTTCGCCTAGCATCTGAACTGTTCCCAGATTATGGCCAATGATAAGGTCGATTTCAATGTTAACATCTTTTTATATCTGCACTTTTAAAGTTTCAAAATATAACTTTAGTTTTGAACCTACATTTGATGGTTTATTTTTTTGAAACTTTCTCTTTTAATTTTAGATAAAGGACTTGGCAGGCATTATCTGTGCATCGTGTAATTTGAACTTCACCGTTATTGATAGCTGCGCGAATTTTATGAACTGTAATAACTGTTCCATCGATAACGAAGGCCACTTGACGCATGATATTTTTTTCTGAAAACTCCTTTAATTCTTTTGCACTTCTTGCAGCTAATGTTAAATAGAGAATTGTTTTTTTACTATCTCCATTGTTATTAAGTGTCGGTTGCTTTTCCAAATCCAATGCAACATTGGGCGCTCGCTTAACGAGCAGGTATCTAGGTGTTTTTTGAGTAGTGTCAATCTCGTTTATGTATGATAAAATAATCTCGTCACTTTTTATCGAAGAAACTTCATTTTTAGTTTTACCCTCTTTCAAAATAAGGTAAAATCCATCAGATATTTTTGCACTTCTTTTCGCAATAATTTTATTTGTGTCAGCATTCGTCATTACTTGACTAAAACTTATGCTGGTCAATACGAAAATTAAATAGACGATTATATTTCTCTTAATATATTTTACGTATTCACAATTGAACATAATATAACCTTTTCCTTTTATTGGCCGAAAGATCATCTCGCATGAATTACAGTGACGCCCTTCAGCAGATTACCTGAAGTTGCGGTCAGTGTAATTTGTCCGGCTCCACTAGTACCTTTAACAGCAACCATGCATCTGCCTTGGTACACCTCGTGTTGATTCAGATGATAGCTCTTCACATCGTCGCCATTTCCATTTTCAATGCCGAGGATTCTGCCTTTGCTGCTGATATTAAATTTAATAAGATTGTCTGCTAAAGGCACGTGATTACCATTTTTATCCACGATGTGAACCTCCACACAAAAGACGTCACCAGAAGTTATACTCGAATCGACAGGCTTCAGTATGATTTTGTAAGGAGAGCTGGATGTACGAAGCTCGTCTATAGCGACTTTTCCCCCGTTGTCCTCTCCCACAACTTTCAACACACCTGGTTCATAGTTCACTTCCCATTTCAGCGCCGGATTGCTTAATTCGGCGCGCTCCTTTACTCCCAGAGATTTACCGTTGAGAAATAATTCTGCTGTTCGACAATTGGTGTAACAAATGACCGTCACTTTTTTCTCATCGGGCCAGTTCCATGAATCGACAAGATCATCCCTGCCGTTCCCTGTCTTGATCGAAATATGAACGGCAGGTTTGTCCAACCATAAGCTCTGCCGGAAATAGAAATTTGGTTTCTTGAACGCCGCGAGGTCAATCAACCCATTTCCCGCGCACCTGTTAGGGAATCTGCCCGCCTCGCCGAGGTAATCGACCCCAGTCCATAAGAATTGTCCTGCAATGTAGGGAACATCTCTTACCCAGACCCATGATTTAAAAGATTGACCCGTTTCACTAGCGAATATTCTTCTCTTCGGATATTCTTTGTGATCTGTTGCGTAATAAGCTTCCATGTAGTTATATCCGACCACATCGAAGAGGCTCGCCAACCCAAGACTGTCCGATTGATGAATGTTGGCCAAGGCCGCAGTGACAGGTCGGGTAGTGTCCATTTGCTTTACAATATTGATAAGATTCTCTGCTATAGGGATAAGCTCTTTCGCTGAAGGTCTCCAACTCTCATAGAACAGGTCGTTCGAGTCCGCATACGGATCGTTCGGAGAGTCGATTTCATTTCCGATACTCCACAAGACAACGGACGGATGGTTGCGATCTCGGAGTATCATATCTGTCAGGTCTTTGACAGACCAATCTGTGAAATACTCGTGATAGCCGTATACCTCGTAATAGTCATGCAATCCTTTCGACTTTTCTTCTTTTCCAACATTCCAACCCTGAAGCCACTTCTTCTTCCCTCCTGCCCATTCATCGAAGGCTTCTTCCATGACGAGAAAGCCCATCCGATCACATAGGTCGAGGAATTCCGGACGGGGTGGATTATGGCTCGTACGTATCGCGTTAGAGCCCATCTCCTTGAGCAACTTCAATCTCAATTCCCATAGACTCAAGGGAACCGCTGCACCACCAAGACTCCCAGCATCATCGTGCAGACAAACACCTTTAAATTTGATCTGCTGACCATTAATAGAAAAACCGCTGTCGGCATCGAATCGAATTTCTCTGATTCCAAATGGTGTTTTGTAGTCATCGACAACTTTGCCGCGCAACTTTAGGTAAGCCACCGCCTCATAAATGTACGGTTTGTCAGGAGACCACAGATGCGATTGCGGGACGCTCAAAATCTGTTGAAATTCAAATCCACTGTCTTTTGGAACCACGTGGCTTGTCTTAACAAAACCGACAATATGTTTACTTTCATCCAGAATCGTCGTTTCCAAACACAGGTTGCTAGCAGCGTTGTCTTCGTTGCTGACATACGTCTTGGCATATATTGTCGTCGTGTCCTTCGAAATTTTTGGAGTGGTAATGAAAGCGCCCCATTCTCTAACATGTGTCTTATTTGACACTACGAGCCAAACGTCCCGGTATATCCCCGAACCACTATACCATCGCGAATCGGCATTCTGGGAATGGTCGACTCGTACCGCCAAGACGTTCCTGTCATTCCCGAATTTCAAGTACGGTGACAAATCATAACTGAACCATATATAGCCGTATGGACGTTTACCCAGGAAATGTCCATTGAGCCACACTTCACTGTTCTCATAAATCCCATCAAACCGAATTGTGATTATTTTTTCACGGTTCTGTCTGGAAATTCTAAACGACTTTCTGTACCATCCAATCCCGCCAGGCAAATATCCCTGGCAACTTGGGTTGTCTTTACCGTAGGGTCCCTCAATGCTCCAGTCATGAGGTAAGTTGATATTCATCCACCTTGAGTCATCATAATCCGATTTCTCAGCACCTTTTGGATCACCTTTGCTGAATTTCCAGTCGAGATTAAAGTTTTCGATTAACCTGACAGGTTTGGATGGCTGACAAAGGGAGACAGAAAAATCAACAGTGCAAAACATGACTGTGAGAACAAGAAATTGCATCTTTCGGAAGGCGATTGAAAAATGTCTCATGCATTTTCCATTTGTGTATTTTTTAGATGACCTTTAGTATTCATACTTCTATTCAACATTTTTTATGTCTGTCAGTTATTATTTAATTTCTTGTACTTCATCAATGCTTCAACAAAATAGTAATCGGCATAAATAAGTGGTACATCTACTTCACTGTTGTTGGGCATGTGACCGACACTATGTCTTAGAATAAAATTTCCATTTTTGCCTATTGCGTTACGATACTTTTTAGAGTTTAGGGTGCGAATTTGTTTTTCGGCAACAGAGAGATATTCCTTAGATGCTTTTGATTCAACATATTGACTCAACTCAATCAACGCGGAACAAATAATTGAACCAGCCGAAGCATCACGCTGACAGTTCGGTATGTTCGGTGCATCAAAATCCCAATACGGAATTTTATCTTCTGGCAATCTTGGATGATGAAGGATGAAATCAGCAATATGCCTCGCCTGTGTGAGATATATAGTGTCTTTTGTAAAGCGATACATCATAGTAAAACCATAAAGGCCCCATGCTTGCCCGCGTGCCCATGCCGAACTGTCACTATATCCCTGTGATGTTTGTTTCGACTCAGGCGCTCCGGTTATTGTATCATAACTGACTACATGAAAGCTGCTGTGATCGGGGCGGAAGTGATTTTTCATGGTAGTCGTGGCATGTGTTATAGCTGCATCGGACAATGCTGACTCATGAAATTCTCTCGCTGCAACCATGAGTAGTTCGAGGTTCATCATATTATCGATGATGACAGGGTACTGCCACTGCTTGTTCCATTCAGCACGATCCCAGGAGCGGATAACTCCTAATGAGGGCCGAAAACGCGTGAGCAGAGAGCGGGCAGCGGTAAGGAGAATATTCTTATACGAAGTATCACTGGTAATTCTGAATCCATTGCCGAAACTACAATTGATGATGAACCCAACGTCATGGTTGTTGTGTGTGTATTGCTGATCTTCTACCCGCTTCGTGTACTTACATGCCCATTTTTTGAACTCTTTATTACCTGAATATTCGTACAAGTACCAAAGCTCACCTGGGAAAAAACCACTTACCCACCAATCTGATTTGCAGGTTTGTAAACTTCCGGATTTGTCGGTCGTCCACGGCAATGTGCCTGGTTGATTCTGAAGCGAACGCGCCATCAGTAAACTTTGCTGCATTGAAAAATCAAGAGCTTCGCTGATGACATATCTTATTGATGGTTCTTCGTGAGACTGAGACATTAGCTCTGTATTGAGGACAGCAATCAGAACAACTGGGAGAAACCAGCATATATGTTTTCTTATTCTCTTCTTAATCATGTTTTTTGCAGATTTACTACAACAGCAATTTTATACTTCATTTCATTCATAATGGACAAGTTCCAATAGTGAATTCGGCGGTAAACTTTCCTGACGCTGCTGATCACGATTGGGCAAGAGTGTTTCCCAGAGCAAGAGGTAATGCTCACCTTCCGATGTTTTATCGAAATCAAAAACCTTTTTCACGACAATCCAGGGAAAAATAGAGATGGAACTTCTCGGTACCAAGACAGTTTCAGCACTCAGAACACACTCGAAGGGTACCTTTGAATACTGTGCTGAGCTTTACACAAAATCTTAACTTATATAGAACTGCCTGCAGTCCCCTAGAGACTGCAGGCATTGTTCATCGCATCAGAAGAAGAATATCGCCACGTCGTTTATTTCAAGAGAAGCATCTTCTTCGATATTGAATTATTACCTTGCCGAAGCGTGTAGAAGTACACACCGCTGCCGAATTTGTCCATGTTGACATCGTAGACGTATTCACCTGCTTGTTTGTTACCCTGATCAACCACCCGCACAACTTGACCGAGCAAATTGTAAATCGTCAGACTCATAGCACCGGATTGATGCAAGCTGACTTTAATGCTCGTGGATGGGTTAAATGGATTCGGATAGTTTTGGCTTACAGCGAACTCTGTCGGCACAATGTTGTGTGATTGATCGACACTTGTATACTTTTCCAGGAACCAGTTTAAGTCGCCCACTGGTAGTCCATCAGTCCCAAGCGTCTGAAGTGTCGTATTAGTGTAACGCAGATTCTCTTGTACAGGGTAGCCCTGAGTGGTTGCCCAATTTGCCGCTACACCCGCAAACATATTTGTAGGATTGGAGAGATATATAAACGGTCGGACACCACCGCTAGTCGCGTTTTGCCAGATTAGTTTATCAAAAACAACCAAACTGTCGGTTGCAGCTTTCGCCAACGCAGCGTTAAATCCCGGATCCAAACTGTCGTTGTTTGCAACGTTTACACCTGGGTAATTTGTTTTGTCCACCCAAATTCGCCCTGTAACTGACGCAACGAGTCGTGGTTGTACAATTGGACCCAGGTTCTGAGCTCTAGTAATAGCACTCATCGCAGGCCAAGCGGATACAAGGTCACTGTGCCAAAAATAGGCATTATTATTTACTTGGATGACTTTCCCTTTGGCTGTTTTTGTCGAGTCAACATTAGTTAATAGATTTATAACCGTGTCCACGGTCGCCACGGCAACCGCAGGGGGAGTAAAATAATTGGCGTTCCAATTCGATGAAACGTAAACATGCACAGAATCCATACCCATGGAAAACACGTTATAGAAGACGTTATTTCTTATGTATGAATTGTACATCTGTTTCTCACTGAACACCGCAGATTTCGTCAGACCGAACACAGTATTGTGTTCAAACAGTTGGTACGCACAGTAGGGACTGCCTCCTATAAGGGCGCCCCCATTAATAAACCAAGTGTTATTTCTCAATATCGCGGTATCTATCGGAATTGGCCAATTGCCCATCCAGCACAAACCCGGGTTTTGTGGTGTGTCATCTTGGTTGTTTCTGAACAGACAGTTCGTGATAAATAACTTTTGGTACGTCACGCCTTGTGTATAGAGTACATTAGGAGTGCCAGTAGAACCAAAATTCTCGAACACACAATGGTCTAATCTGAATGTCGAACTATCGTGAACCGTAGTCATGCAAGTACCTGTTAGAGTTGCCCCATCAGGTCGTGTCCCTAAGAAGTATATGTTCTTACAGTTTATTGTACCAGCACCTGTTATTGTAATGAATTGCGCAACTGACGTGTTGTCCGCGAGAATCATTGGTGCGACCACCGGAGGGTGTCCGGTTTTTGGATTGGTTACTCCAATCAGATTTATGCTGGTCATCCGTATTGTGGCAGTAAGATAATAAGTTGTATCATACGCACCAGTCGGTTTGAGCAGCCATACACGATTAGGGTGACGTGCTATTCCACCTACTAGCGTGTCACTATTGATGATGGTGTTAAGGTTTCCCGGTGGCTGTGCTGCTACTATAACAGTATCAGCAGCTTGCGCAAATGAGTTTGATGGCACCAACACTAACGCCACCAAAGCAATCAAGAGGATTGATGTAAAAAATGTTTTCATAATAACCTTTCAGTTGAAGTTTATTATTGGATTAAGCGAATCTGCTATTTGGCAATCTGTCTATTGATTACCTTTTACGATTTGGCGACAAACCTTCGCGAGATAGATCGCCTTCAAGTACTTGTCCTTCACATATTGATCTTCCTTTCTTTTAGTATGTAATTAGTTACTTATTATAGCTTCCATCTAACACCCAAATCAGCGGTCAATCCATAATCAGACATTGAATTTGGAAAACCAGAACCTCGAATCACATATGTATCACTCTCATTGTTAATGTTATTGACATCAAAAAATACTTCTAACCCGAACCACGGTAATCCTTGTTTTCCTGCGATATCCCATCTAAGATATTTACTTTTGTCAGACCGTAGTGAATTGTAGAAATTCGTACTATTAAAGATATTTGTTTGGGATATCACGGAAACCAAGATTGAGAAACTATTATAATCATATCCGACCGAAAGGTTGACTATGTCATTCGGTTGGTCTATTAGTCGATCAGAATAGCTTGTATCAACATATATAGACTTATAAAAGGGGAAGCCTGAATTTGAGTAATATGTATATGGATACTTTGCCCCAGAGAATATATGAGTATAATTAACATTCATTACTAAGCCATCAAAAGGCTTCGGCAAATACCAAAAATGCGTTTGCCATTCGGATTCTACACCGTAAACGTCAACACGGTTCGGATTATTAATATAAGTAGTGAGAGCAAAAGCTTTCGTATAGCTCGGAAGACCAACATATTTCGAAGGATCGGATATATAGCTTGATTGACTGAATATCAGATCATCAATCCGCTTTAGAAAAGGACTAACTGCCAGCAACCCGATTTCATTACTGTAGATTGATATCTGGAAATCATAGTTATGTGAACGTGCTGGCTTTAATTCAACATTGTTCCAGTTTGCAGACGCGCTGAATACGTCGATGATTGGTATTATGGCACGATAATCCGGATATGCAAGGGTGTTGGAGTATGCAGCACGAATACTAAGCCATGTAAAAGGATCATACTTTAAGCTTGCATCCGGTAACCAATATCCGTGAAATTCAGTAAATGTTGTGTCTATATGAGTAAGCGTACCTGGATAGGGATTTGCGGCGCTTGCATTGTAGAAACGATTAGCCCTATATGACGTCTGAAGCGCCTGAAAGCGGACTCCTGGTACGAGAGTTATCTGGGAGCCTATATTTATTGTGGCCAAGGCATACTCAGCATATCTTCTTTCATTTCCGGAATAATCGTTAGCAAGACTTCCATAAACGTCAGGTACGAAAGGATTACTACCGCCACTCACAGAAGATTTCAAGCTATACCCATAATCCTTTGATATGTCCATTATCTGCGACAACAATCCAATATTTGTCCCACAGTTCATAGCATAGTCCCCATTAAGAAAATCCCCGAACCTAAAGTTCCGGTTTAAGAAAGGAACAATTGGAATTTCTTGCGTCCCATTAGCATTGAGGTTGTAAGGAGCTTGCATCAGCCAAGGGAAATGTTGGAGGATTAATTTGTGAACAGGCCAAGCAATAGATCCAACCAAAAGACCACCACCACCATCGTAGTTATAATAGCGGGTAGTATACTTAAACATTCCGCCAATCTTCAATGTGGCTGAAAGAAAGTCTGAAATAGTAAACGCTCTCTCTAAGTCAACTGATCCAGTGATATCTCTCTGCTTACTAAAGCTTTGCCACCAACTGTTATTATCGATATCCAGAGTATCAAAATTTGTTTTACCATATTCATATTGGGAAATTTGTTTCGGACTGTAGTTATATGGTAAGGTAGCAGTATTTGTTGATCCCTGTTGTGTAAAACCAATTTGCCACGAGTTCGGCGAAATATTCTCTGAATACGAATGAGATAACTTAGCATCCATTTTGACTGTAAATAGTCTCTGCTCAAAATGAAGAAGATTGGTAATGACATTCAATGTATTTGGTGTGGATGTGGTATAGTACTTCAAGGTGTTACCTGTCACATCATAATATTGACTATAATTTTCTGAAGTGGTTTTACCATTACTCAGTAAATTCATAAGGGATATTCTTCCCTCCGGCATTTGATAATCCAAGACTAAGGTACCATCATATCGTTGCCTCATCACTTGATTATAAGAAGGCTGAATGTTACTTATTGCTGTTATGTCAGGTTGTGGTTTGTTTGGAATATAATAATTGACATTCAAACCATCGGATGTGCGATTAACTCTTTCAGCAATCGCTTGTGCAAATACTCCAAATTTGTCATCGAAGAACCTCTGCTCTACGCTCCCAACAAATTTGTAATCGTTGTACAAATTTGAAAGATTATTGTATCCTCCCTGGGCAAGGATAAAAACAGTAGGAGCGCCAGTGGATGAAGCTTTTGCTTCTCTGATGTCAAAGTTCACTGTTCCTCCTAAAACAGCTGCATCTCTATCTGGTGTTGCGGTCTTGGTAACTTCAATGCCTCGCAGCATGGTTGACGAAATCATGCTTAAGTCTGTGCCCCTATTATTTATGCTTGCATCGATTGTATTCCTGTCAGTTGAGTTTGTTGGAGATCCTGTTGAAGGTATCTCAACCCCATCAATTGTTATCACGTTGTATTTAGGTTCAAGCCCGCGGATAACGATTTGTGTAGCCTCGCCTCCAAATCTTGTTAGTGAAACTCCCGGCAGTCTTCCGATTGATTCTGCTGCGTTTGCATCCGGAAGTGCCTGTATGCGTGCAGCCGAAACAACATTCTCAATATTCTGAGACGACAATTGTTCATTGATAGCTGCGTTTTGACCGCTTGCCTGTGCGGTAACAACTACTTCTTCACCTTGTAAGACAGCTGGTTTCAAATGGATATTTAATGTTATATCCTTCGTTTTTGAAAAATCTACTTTTATCACCTGTGATTCGTATCCTATGCAGGAGATTTTCATACTAAAAGCTCGTGCCGGAATTCCAACAATTCTAAATTGGCCTTCAACATCTGTAGCAGTGCCCAATGATGTTCCCATCACAACCACATTGACACCGATTAACTCTTCGCTGTTCACAGCATCGGTAACAACGCCTTGTACGGTGCCAGGTGGAGATGGTAATTTTTCATCTTGGCGAAAAATAAGAAGCCCGCTTTCAGTAATTGAATATTGGACATCGATGCCCTCGAGAATTTGATCAAGCGCTTCAGGCAATGTTGTTACATTAAGTGTCAGATTGATTTTTTTGTCCGATTTAATCAAGTCATAATCCAACACAGGCCTGAGTCGGACTATTTCAGCAACTTTTTTTATAGCACTAATCAACGGTTCATTGACCAACCTGATCGAGATAGGTCCTAACACTATATTAGAGCTCGGCTCAAAAGGCTTTTCTACCATTTTTGATGTACTTGCTTGAACTTGCTCGGGAGTTGCTTCTTGAGCAAGTATTTGTCGGCCGAATAGCACGGCAGTGATCAGTAATATCAGCCACAACTTATAGCAACAATTCATACCATATTCTCCTTATTGAAATGCTAAATGATTCGCTGCAGGCCTCTTTATTGCCTTGTATGCATGATGACAAAACAATGATGCATCCTGCCATCTGCTAATTAAGTGATTTGGAATCTTGATTGCTATACAACGAGATAACTTTCCCTCGTAGTTCATACCGGAAACGTAGAGAAAAAGAAAGCGATCGTATAATTTGAGATAAGGACTCATTACCGTATGTGGCAACGATATGTCTATTCAACAGGTTAGGATCATGAACTTCAAAGGCCACATCGTACTTGCGCGAAAGTTGCTCAATAACTTCTGCTAATGTTGCATTATCAAATACCATCTGGTTTTTCAGCCATGCTAAATATTTATCTGTCCTTATTGCTTCTGCTGTTGTTGGGTGGCCGTCTTTAATAACGCAGCTCATTTGATTACGATTTAACATTACCACATCTTTTTGATGGGTTCCTGTAAATGCGACTTGTCCTTCGGACACAACCACCTGTGTCTTATTGTCTTCTGAATATGATGTAACATTAAAAATCGTTCCCAATACACGTATATTTGCATTGGCAGTATGTACGATGAACGGAGAAGATTCATTGTGGGCGACTTCAAAAAATCCTTCTCCATCCAAAAAGACCTCACGTTTCTCCTTTGCGAACATAACAGGAAACCGAACTTTGGTTGCAGAATTTAAATGGATGCTTGTGCCGTCACTTAGCAAAAGTGTGGATCTCTCTCCTTTTTGCGTATAATATTCCTGATATGTTGATTGATACGCTAACTCTCTTTTCAGTTGAAGCTGCTTGAAATAAACTGTTGTCCCAACTGTACTACCAAAAATCAATATTACAATTATAGCCAGCCTAAAAACATACTGAAAAGATGATCTATTTGTACCAAAGCACCATTGCATTACTGAAAGAACTAGCCGTCGGATAATGTTCATATCTGATCTTGGTTTAACTTCATCAAGCGGTTTAGCTTGAGAAAGCGCTAAACCCGCTTTGGATGCAAATTTATTCCACAGTTCGTCTTCATTCCATCGTGTTAAATCGATGTGTGATTCATGAAGCAATTGTTCCAATGTTCGCAAGAGTTGTTGATTAGTAGCATCTTTCTTCAACCAGTGTTCTACTTTCTGTTTTTCTTCATAAGTTTCTTCGCCTAAAATGTATCTGATGAAGAAGCGAAGGGTTTGCGGATTGTTGCTCATTGGATCCCCATTTTAATTATTATGGAATTATCTATTCGGTCGTGTATATAAGACAATTGAGTCAGAAGAATTCCCTATAGGGAAAATTTAGGATATTAGATTTATTTGTAGTGGAGGGCAGATCGGAGACTTTTTACAGCGTGAACCATTTGTGCATCTACGGTTTTTACGGATATTTCAAGTATTTCTGCGATTTCTGCATATTTCATATTGAAATATCGACTTAAGATAAAAATAATTCTACAACGTTCAGGGATTTTTTCTAATGCTTGTGTTATTAATGTATCTAATTCCTGATGTTCTGCAATTTCGTGGGGCGTAGCCGAGGGGATGGAGAACAGTTTTGAATATGCGTCTGAACTTTTCTGATCTATCGTTCGATGTTTCAAGAAGTTAAACGAATGATTACGTGTTGAAGTAAAAAGATATGTCTTTAGGAGTCCTTCAATTCGAATAGTTTCCCTGCGTTCCCAGAGCAGAAGAAATAAATTCTGCACAATGTCTTCAGCTGCATCATAGGACTTCACATAATACGCAGCAAATGAGCAAAGTTCTTTCACATATGACCGATAAATTTTTTCAAACGCTGCTGTATCACCTTTAA
>Ga0187861_10001181_pt1 | contig 27906 bp, 22 predicted proteins | sample June2016WEW_10_1_3_FD_132986 | JGI IMG/M metagenome (GOLD analysis project Ga0187861, IMG submission 132986) | Peatland microbial communities from SPRUCE experiment site at the Marcell Experimental Forest, Minnesota, USA - June2016WEW_10_100 | ecosystem: Environmental > Terrestrial > Soil >...
GATAATGGCGAAAGTGGAGCGGGCACGGCAAAGGTTGGAAGGGATCAAATCAGGTTGGTCTAGAAGGAAAAAACGGAAAAACCGCCGATAATATGTCTAGTCATTTACGATACACTACACTAGGTCCCGCTGTTGGCCTCAACTACGTTAGGCCAACAGCGGGACCGACGGCGGCCTGAGCCTACACCACCTGTCAATACCTTCCGTTGAATTCTCATAACGCCCGGCCGGGGTTCGCTAAACAGGTATTAGGCCAAACGGCGGTTTGGTCTAGCCGGCTCATGTTTGGCCTAGTTCTTGTCGCCATGAGGACAATTGAACTTGATTTGCGGATGGAAGTCAAGTATCTTATGGCCTAGTTCATGTCGATCACGCCTGTATCGTCCAGCCCGCCCCGGGAGCGCCTCGTGCCCAATCCCAAGCTCCGGTTCCTCGACCAGTTCCGGGAGGTCTGCCGGTTTCGGCACTTCTCCCCGCGCACGGAAGAGGCCTACGTCCATTGGATCCGGCACTTCATTCTCTGGCATGGCAAGCGGCATCCGCGCGACCTGGGCGCCGCCGAAGTACGGCGGTTCCTGGGCCACCTGGCCAGCGCCCGCGGGGTGGCCGCCTCGACCCAGAACCAGGCGCTCAATGCGTTGGTTTTCATGTACCGGGAGGTGCTCGGGCGGGAATTGGGCGAGTTGGGGGAAATCGAACGGGCGCGGCGGCCGGTCCGCATCCCGGTCGTATTGAGCGCCAGGAGATGATGGCGGTGTTGGGGCAACTGACCGGTCCGCAGCGGTTGATCGGGCGGTTTCTGTACGGCACCGGGGTCCGGTTGCTGGAGGGGTTGCGGGTGCGGGTGAAAGACCTGGATTTCGCGCGGGGCCAGGTGGTGGTACGCGGGGGCAAGGGTGACAAGGGCCGGGTGACGATGTTGCCGGAGAGTCTGCGCGAGCCGTTGCAGGCGCACTTGCACCGGGTGCGGGATTTGCACAGCCAGGACTTGGCGGCGGGTCTGGGAGAGGTCTGGCTGCCGGGGGCGTTGCGGATCAAATGGCCCACCGCCAGCCGGGAATGGGCCTGGCAGTGGGTGTTTCCGAGCGCCGCAATCAGCGTGGACCCGGAAAGCGGGGTGAAGCGCCGGCATCATGTGACGAACGCCGCGGTGCAGCGGGCCATCAAGACGGCGGCGGTGAAGGCGGGCGTGGTGAAACGGGTGACACCGCACGTGCTGCGACACTCGTTCGCGACCCACCTGTTGGAAGCGGGCACGGACATCCGGACCTTGCAGGAATTGCTGGGGCACAAGGACGTGACGACGACGCAGATTTACACACACGTCATGCGGCAGCCGGGATTGGGGGTGCGCAGTCCGCTGGACCACGAAGAATGACGAGTTACGAATGACGAGTTACGAATGACGAAGGGACAGGCTGCGGATTGCGGATTGGCGAGGGACGAGGTGTGAGGGGCGAAGCGGGCCGTGCTGCGCCGCGGCCCACACTTCTCGTCCGGCAAATGGGGCGCCGACGCAGCAGCGCCCTACCGCCCCGCCGGCCCAGGCGACGTGTGAAGGGCGAATAGCGAAAGGAGTTCGCCGCGAGGGCGCGACGAACGGCACGCGAGGACGCGCGCGGTCCCCGGGGAATCACGAAGGGCGAGGGACAAGGTGTGGCAACGGCTCGCGGGGACGCTCGCCCCACCGGCGTTCGCCGCGAGGCGCGTGCGGTACCCGGGGCAAAGGGCGCGCTCGCGGGTCAGGCGGTGGAGCCGTCGCCGACGGGCCGCTCCGCCGTGACGATGGCAGTCACCAAGCCCGCCACGTCGTTGGGCGTCGAAACGACCGCCGGCGACAGGCCGAGTTCGGTGAGCACCGGCCGGATGGTCTCGGTGGTGAGGGCGAGCTTGACCTCTGGGAATTGCGCCACCAACCGGGGAAGATCGAATCGTTCGTGCAGATGCTCAATGGCCAGGCCGCTGGCGAACACGATCCAGTCCGCGCCCTCGGCACGCAATCGCCCGGCGTCGCCGCCCGGTGCGTCGGTTTCGGCTTCCACGCCAAATGCCGCGACCACGGCGACCGCCGCGCCGCGCGCCGTGAGGGCTTCGGGGACGCGCTCCGTCGCGACCTCGCCGCGGACGACGAGAAAACGCTTTCCGCGCACGGCACCGCAGCGCGTGACGGCGTCCAGAATCAGCGGGGTCTTGTGGTCGGCCGACACGGCGTCGGGCCGCAGATGCCAGGCACGCAGGGTGTCGCCGGTGGCCGGACCATAAACGCCGAGACGCGCGCGCCCCAGCGCCCGCAGGTCGCCGCGGCTTTGCACGAGCCGCTGTAGAAAGTGATCCACGGCCAACGGGTGACTGAACAGAATCCAATCCTGGTTGGCGAGCCTGCCCAGGGCCTGCTCGAGGGCGGCCAGGTCGGCGGGCCAACGCCAGCGCGTGGCGGGAATTTCGAGAACCTCGGCGCCCTCATCACGCAGCCTGGCGACGATGGGACGGGCCAGGTCGGATCGCTGGGTGATCGCCACACGGCGGCCAAACAGCGGGCGCGATTCAAACCAGTCGAGCGCGCCCCGAGCCGTCACGACCTCGCCGATCACGATGATTGCCGGTGCGGGCAACGCAGCGCGGTCGGCGTGGTCGGCCAGCGTGGCGAGTGAGCCAGTGACCGTGCGTTGCCGGCCGGTGGTCCCCTGGCTGATGACCGCCGCCGGGGTCGCGGAGGACCGCCCATGTGCGATCAATGTCGCCGCGATGGCGCGAACATTGCGCAGGGCCATCAGCACCACCAAGGTGCCCGGTGCCTGGGCGAGGGCCGCCCAGTTGGGACCGTGCCCGGCCGCATCCGGTGTTTCGTGGCCGGTGACAACGGTGAGGCCGGCGCCGGCGGCAGGACCGGTCAACGGGATGCCGGCATAAGCGGGGACGGCGTGCAGCGAGGAGACACCGGGGACCGCCTCGAACGGCAGGCCGGCCGCGGCGAGCGCTTCGGCTTCCTCACCGCCGCGACCGAAGAGATAGGGGTCGCCGCCTTTGAGCCGAACGACGCGCCGGCCGCGGCGGGCGCGGTCCACGAGCAGCGCGTTGAGGATCTCCTGCGACACGCAGCGCGTCCGGTCGTGTTTGCCGCCCGCAATGATTTCCGCGTCGGGGCGTGTCCAGCGCAGGAGGACCGGGTTGACCAAACCGTCGTAGATCACCACGTCCGCCTGGCGCAACAGTTCCGCGCCGCGCCGGGTGAGCAGACCGGGATCGCCGGGCCCGGCCCCCACGAGATAAACGATGCCGGCGGCGCTCATGCGCAACCTCCGCGGTTTTTTGGCCGCGCGTTGGGGCCATGAACCGGATGGGCTGTCGGCGGTTGGGCGCGGAGTTCCGCCTTCAGGCAGCTCGAGCCGCGTAAACGCGGAACTCCAAACGGCAGGTTCATGGGCAGGCCGGAGGCGGGTCGTGCGTGTTGCGCGAGGAGGGCATGGGCTTAGATCATCACGCCGCGATCCGCATCGAGGAGATGCAGGTAATCGAGGATGCGGGTGGCGCACTCGGCGACGGTCATCTGATCGGTGCGGACTTCGACTTCCGGCGCGAGCGGCGGCTCGTAGGGCGCCGAGATGCCGGTGAACTCCTTGAGTTCGTTGGCGCGGGTTCGCGCGTAGAGGCCCTTCACGTCGCGCTGTTCGCAGAGGGCCAGCGGGGCGTTGACGAATATCTCGATGAAGCGGCCCGGCGGCAGCATCTGGCGGGCGAGGTCGCGGTCCTCCCGGTAGGGCGAGATGAAGGCCGTGACGCAGATGACGCCAGCATCGGCAAAGAGCTTCGCCATTTCGCCGACGCGACGAATGTTCTCCTTGCGGTCGCGCGGGGAGAAACCGAGGTCGGAGTTCAGTCCATGCCGGATATTGTCGCCGTCGAGCACGTAGGCCATTTTGCCGAGGTTGAACAGCTCGCGTTCGAGTTCGGAGGCGATGGTGCTTTTGCCGGCGCCGGAGAGGCCGGTGAGCCAGATGACGCAGCCCGGATGGCCGTTGCGATGGGCGCGAGCTTCGTGGGTCACCTTGCCGTGGCTCCAATAGAGGTTTTCGCTCTTCTGGTCGCCAGCCGCGGTGCGGCGCGGGTAATTGCCTGCCGGAATGATGCCGCCCCCGGCGACGTCGAAGCCGTCCACGATCACGAAGCGGCCGGTGGGTACGATTTCGGTGATGGCATCGAAGGCGACGGGCCGTTTCAGTTTGAGGGTGAGTTCGGCGACCTCGTGGCGGGCCACGTGGACCTCGCCGTGGGCGCGTTTGACCTCGGCGAGCGTGGAGGCGTCAATGACCTTCTCGATGCTCTCGATTTCACAGAGCGCCTCCTGGGTGGCGAGCTTGAGCTTGTAACGCTTGCCGGCCCGGAAGGGTTTTTTGCCCAGCCAGAAAACGCGGGCCTGGAACCGGCTCAGTTCGTAGGGTGGCTGCGTTTCGAGGGCCGCCACCGCGCCGCGTTCGACGAACACCTGCTCGGTGAGGGTGATGCCGATGCTCTCCCCGGCCACGGCCTCGTCGTGCGACGGCGCATTCCAGCGTTCGATGCTCTTCACCCGGCTGGTTTTGTTGCCCGGCAGGAAGATCAGCCGGTCGCCCACGCGGAGGCGGCCGCTTTCAACGCGACCGGCCAGCAGGCGGCGCTCGTCGAACCGGTAAACATCCTGGATCGGGAAGCGCAACGGCTGGTCCACCGGCAGGTCGGCGACCTTGAACTCGTCGAGCGTGGCCAGCACGGTCGGGCCATCCCACCACGGCATCTGCGCACTGCGCGACGCGATGTTGTCGCCGTCCTTGGCGACGATGGGGATGAAGACCTTGGGTTCGACGCCCAGCGAGACCAGCCAGGCGCGGTACTCGGCGGCGACGGCCTCGAAGCGCGCCTGCGAGTAGCCGACGAGGTCCATTTTGTTCACGAGGACGGCGATCTGCCGGATGCCGAGGAGGTTCAGCAGGTAGCCGTGGCGGCGGGAGTTTTCCTGCACGCCCTCGTGGGCATCAATCAGCAGCAGGGCGGCTTCGGCGTTGGCGGCGCCGGTGACCATGTTTTTCAGGAACTCCTTGTGCCCGGGCGCGTCAATGATGACGTACTGGCGCTTGCGGGTCTGGAACCAGATTTGGGCCGTGTCAATCGTGATGTTCTGGTCGCGCTCGGATTGCAGCGCGTCCATGAGATTGGCCCACTCGAACGGCACGCCGCGGCGGACGGCGATTTGCTGGAGCTGTTCGAGCTTGCCTTCCGGCAGCGAGCCGGTGTCGTGGAACAACCGGCCCACGAACGTGGATTTGCCGTGGTCAACGTGGCCGACGATGACGATTTTCAGTTGTTCGGTTGGAGTCATAGTTTCTACTCACCACAGAGACACAGAGGGCACGGAGTTTTTCAAAGGATTCGGCGAACGATGCCTTGTTTCAGCAGCGCCACGTTGAAATTGATGAGCAGGCCCACCCGCTTCCGGCTGAGGCGCAAGTAGGTCAGGAGTTGAGCCTCGTGGATTGGCTCGAGATGCTCGACTGCTTTGAGCTCAACGACCAGTTGGCCATTCACGACCAAATCGAGCCGATCGCCACAGTCCAGATGCACGCCCTTGTAACTGACCGGCAGGGGAACTTGCCGCTCGAAGGCGATCTGGCGAAGGGCCAGTTCATGGCCAAGGCAGGCTTCGTAAGCCGACGCAAGCAGGCCCGGCCCAAGCTCCCGATGAACCTCGATGGCTGCGCCGATGACCGCTGACGACAATTCTTCAAGTTCCAGTTCCATATCTGTGTCCTCCGTGTCTCTGTGGTGAATTCACATGTACCCATCGCGGCGCAGCTTCTCGAAGGCGTCCTCGCTTTCCTTGTCCTGGGCGCGGCCGGCGCGCTCGGGGGTCCGGGTCTGCTGGAGTTCGACGATGATTTCGCGCACCGTGCGGGCCTGCGACTTGATCGGGGACGTGCAGGGATGGCAGCCAATGCTGCGGTAGCGTTCGCCCTGTTCGTTCGCAAAGTACAGGGGGATGACCGGGATGTTCTCCCGTTCGATGTACTCCCAGATGTTCAGCTCGGTCCAGTGCAGGAGCGGATGGATGCGGACGTGGGCCCCCTTCTCGTAATCGGTCTTGAACTGGTCCCAGAGCTCCGGCGGCTGGTCCTCGACGTTCCACTCCATGTTTTTGTCCCGCGGACTAAAGTAGCGTTCCTTGGCCCGCGTGGGTTCCTCGTCGCGGCGGACGCCGACGATGACGCCGTTGAAGTGGTGCTGATCGAGCACGGCCCGGAGTGCGTCCTTCTTGAGGGTGCCGCAGCATTCGACGCGGGTCGCCTTGCCGTTCGGATACGTGCGTCCTTCGCGGAGCACCTCGGTGTTCTTTCCCACGATGAGCTGGAGGTTCCATTCGCGGCACAGGCGGTCACGGTACTCGATCATGCTCGGGATCTTGTAGGTCGTGTCCACATGAACGAGCGGAAAGGGGACGTGGCCGAAGAACGCCTTGCGCGCGAGCCAGAGCAGGACGGTCGAGTCCTTGCCGATGCTCCAGAGCATGGCGAGGTTCTCGAACTTGTTGAACGCCTCGCGGAAGATATAGACCGACTGGTTTTCGAGCTTTGACAGATAATCCATAGAAATGCGATCGCGGCGCCGGCGCTAGGGCCGGCAATCCGGCATGGCCGCTCGAACCCGGCACCGGGTCACTCAGAGTTTTTTCGCCATGAACGTGTGAATGCCGCACTCGGTTTTGTTAAAGCCGGTCCAGCGGCCGGCGCGTTCGGCGTCGCCCCCGGCTGCCGGGCGGGTGCACGGCTGGCAGCCGATGCTCCGATAGCCCCGGTCGTGGAGCGGGTTGTAAGGAATGCCATGGCGTTTGAGATGATCCCACACCGCCGCGCGGCTCCAACTCGCCATCGGGTTGAGCTTCACAAGCTCCCGCCCGCTGGCCTCGTCGAAAACGTAGAGTTCGACGATGCCGATGGTGGCGCGGGTGTCGCTCTGCTCGCGGCGCAGGCCGGTGAGCCAGGCGTCGAGGCGGCTCAGACGGTCCTGCAACGGCAGAACCTTGCGCATCGTGCAACAGAGATCGGGATCGCGCTGCCACAGCTCCGGGCCGTGGGCGGCGGCCTGCTCGGCGACGGTCAGGTCCGGCACGAGCGTTTCGATGGCGTGGCCAATGGATTCCTCCAGCCGCCGGTGCAACGCCACCGTCTCCGGGAACAGCAACCCGGTGTCAATCGTGAAGACCGGGAACGCCAGTCCTTCCTGGCGGGCCAGGTGCATCAGGACCAGGCCGGCGCCCTGAAAACTCGTGCCGATGGCCGCACGGGCGCCGAAGCGCTCCCATGCCCAGCGGAGGATTTCCTCCGTCGGCGCGGCGGCGAAGCGCGCGTTGAGCGACGCGATGTCGGCGGCGGTCAGCATGGCATCATGCGGGTGGCGGCGCCGTCACCGCGGTCTCGGTGATTTCGGGCCAGACGACGCGGGCGCACCAGTCGCCGAAGCGCTCGCCGGCCAGGCGCTGCTGCGCGTAACGCGCCAGCAGCGGACGCAGTTCGCCCACGAGGTCGGCATCCTTCACGCCATCCCGCCACAGCCGGTTCAACCGGGTGCTGGACTCGTTGCCGCCGAGATAAACCTGGTAGCGGGCCGGCGCCTTGCCGACCACGCCGATCTCCGCCATGTAAGGCCGCGCGCAGCCGTTTGGGCAACCGGTCATGCGGATCGTGATTTCCTCGCCCGCGAGGCCGGTTTCCGCCAGCACACCTTCCATCCGCGTGATGAGACCAGGCAGGACGCGTTCGGATTCGGCCAGCGCGAGGCCGCAGGTTGGCAGGGCCACACACGCCATCGAGGCGCGGCGCAGCAGGGAGCCCTGCGCATCGAGGTGAACGCCGTGGCGGGCGAACGTCGCCGTGATCGCCTCCCGGCTCGCGGGGTCGAAGTTGACGAGGAGCACGTTGTTGGCGGGCGTGAAATGAATCTCGGGCTGGTGCGCGGCAACGACCTCGCGCAGCGCCGTCTTGAGCCGCCAACCCTCCCGGTCGCCAATGCGCCCGGTTTCGACGAACAGGCCGAGGAACAGTCGTCCGTCCGTCTGCCGGTGCCAGCCGAAGGCGTCGCCCTGCCGCTCGAACTTGAAAGGCGCCGGCTCGGACAGCGGGAAGCCCAGCCGGCGTTCGATCTCCGCGCGGAACCACTGCGGGCCGCGATCCTCGAGCACGTATTTCAAACGCGCATGACGGCGGTTCGAGCGGTCGCCGAAATCCCGGTGGATGGTCAGCACCGCCCGGGCGACCTCCACCACCTTCTCCGGCGGCAGGAACCCGATGACATCGGCCACGCGCGGGAAGGTGGCGTCATTGTTGTGGCTGCGGCCCATGCCGCCGCCGGCGGCGAGGTTGAAGCCCCGCAGCGCCCCCGCCGCGTCGGCGATCGCGATGAAGCCGCAACAGTTCGTGAAGACGTCCACGTCGTTCAGCGGCGGGATCGCAAAACCGACCTTGAACTTCCGCGGCAGGTAAGTGGCGCCGTAAAGCGGATCAACGAAATCGCGGTTGGCTGGGTCTTCGAGGTTGAGTTCGACGCCTTCGATCCAGATCGCGTGGTAGGCGCGAGTGCGGGGAGAAAGCGCGGCGGCGACTTCGCGCGCGTGCGCGTGGACCGCCTCGCCCAGGCCGTTGGTGGCGGGCGCCGGGGGCGCCATGACGTTGCGGTTGACGTCACCGCAGGCGGCCAGCGTGGTCAACAGCGCGTCGTTGATCCCCTTGACCAGCGCCCGCAACCCGCCTTTCACCGCGCCGTGGAACTGGATGCCCTGGCGGGACGTGACGCGCAGGGTGTGGTTCGCGTACCGGTCCGCGAGCGCATCACAGGCCAGGTACTGCGCCGCGGTCATCACGCCGCCGGGCAGGCGCAACCGCACCATGAGGATGAACTTTTTGCCGGTCTTGCGCAGATCGCGATCGTCCTGCTGGTAGATGCCGTGGAACTTGAGGAACTGGTTGTCGTCCTCGGAGAAATGGTCGGTGCCGGCGTCGGCCAGCGTCGGCGCGATGGTGCCCGCCAAGGTGGGGTTGCCCGCTTTGAGCAACTCGTTCGCCGAGGGTTGGGGGGGAGGCTGTATTGGCGTCATGGTACAGAACAGATCAGCTAGATTTCGTAATCTTGTCTCGCCCGGACGCGGCCAAACCGGACCCGGTTCCACAGACGTTCGTGAAGGTAGTAGAGGCAAACCTTGGTGAACAGTTCAATGCCGCCGATGGAAACCGCCATCTTGATGCGTCCCGTGACCAGGAACGAGATCAGGATCGTGTCCACCGTGCCCGTGGCACGCCATGAAACCGCTTTGGCGATGCTGCGCGTGTGATTGTCCGCCAGCGCCGCGGGATCTTTGGGGTTCATGTCCGGAAACCGTCGGGGCGCTGTCGCCCGTTTCGCGTCGTGGGCCAAGTTCGACTCGAGAGGGACGTGAGCTTCATCCTGCCGCGTCCGCCGGGACACGCCGGCGCCGGGAAACCACCGGCGGCGGGCAGGACGGCGATTGGCTCGATTTCATTCATCGCGAAGGCTTGTAGATCTGGTCAAATATCCCACCGTCGCTGAAGTGGGTCTTTTGGGCCTTCTGCCAGCCGCCGAACACCTCGGCGATCGTGAATAGCTCCAGCCGCGCAAACACGCGGGCATACTTGTCGGCCGCCGCTGGCGAACGCGGGCGGTAGAAATTGCGGCCGGCAATGTCCTGGCCTTCGTCGCTGTAGAGGAAATCCAGGTAGCCCTTGGCCACCGCCTCGGTGCCGTGCTTCCGCGCGAACTTGTCCACCACCGCCACGGGCGGTTCGGCGAGGATGCTGACTGACGGGGCGACCATCTCGAGTTGGTCGGCGCCGAATTCCTTCACGGCGAGGAAGGCCTCGTTTTCCCATGCCAGCAGCACATCGCCGATGCCGCGCTGAACGAAGGTGGTGGTGGCGCCCCGTGCGCCGGAATCGAGCACCGGCACGTTCTTGTAAAGTCGCGTGACGAACTCGCGTGCCCGGGCCGCGTCGTTGCCGGATTTCCGGAGCGCGTAGCCCCAGGCGGCGAGATAATTCCAGCGCGCCCCACCCGAGGTCTTCGGGTTCGGCGTCACGACGGAGACGCCGGGCTTGACCAGATCGTCCCAGTCCTTGATGCCTTTCGGGTTGCCCTTGCGCACCAGGAAAATGATGGTGGAGGTGTACGGCGCACTGTTGTTCGGGAGGCGCGTTTGCCAGTCGGCCGGCAGGAGGCCCGCCTTCTCGGCGATGGCGTCCACGTCGTAGGCCAGCGCCAGCGTCACGACATCGGCCGGCAGACCGTCAATGACCGCCCGGGCCTGCTTGCCGGAACCGCCGTGCGACTGTTGGATGACGACCGTATCACCGGTCTTCTCCTTCCAACTCTTCGCGAACGCGGCGTTGATGTCCTGGTAGAGCTCGCGCGTCGGGTCGTAGGAGACGTTGAGGAGCTTGAACTCGCGGCCGTGCGCCGTGAGGGCCAGGGCCAGCAACGTCCAGCCGCCGAGCCTTTTGCCAAGTTTCAACAGGTTCATGAATGAAGTCCCTTAGAACGCCAGTTGGAGCCGGGTGAAGACGACGTTCTCCGGCTGGTGCGAGACCAGGCCGGGCGCCGAAGTGCCGGCCCCGCCGCCTTCAAACGTCGTGTGGGAGAAGCTCGTCAGCAGGCGCACGTTTTGGTTCAGCCACCAGTTCAAGCCGATGGACCACGCCTCAGCCCCGTGGGCGTTGGCCGTGGGGCTCGCGAACACCGGGAACGCGCCGCGATCCACGTCGAGTTCCCCGTAGCGGGCCACCAGTTGCCAGGCGCCCCAGCCGCCGCTGCGCGGATCAAAGGGATGCTTGGGCACCAGGCCCGAGAAACCGGCCGGCTCGCCCGTCAGCACCCATTGCGCGGACACCTCCCACGCCGTGTTCTCCAGGTCCCGCGCCGCCGCCCCCAGCGCCACCCGCTGATCGGAAATGGCGTATTCACCCAGCAGCCCGAAGGAACCGTAGGTGTAGGTCGCCTGTGGCGAGAGCCGCCAGTGAACGCCATCCGCCACCACGCCGTTCGTATAGACGAAGAACTGCTGCTGCCCGTCGGTGGTGAACCCGCTGTTGTTGGGCAGGCCGGTGGCGTTGTGAGTGACGCTGCCATAGCTGCCCGCCAGCCCCACGCCCAGGCCCTGCAGCAGGGGGGCGTTGGACTTCTTCAGCGGCTGGACAAACACCCGCCCGGCGAAAGTCTTGTTGTCGTCGAAGGGGCCGTTGGACGAGTTGCGGGCGTCGCCGACCCCGTTGAAAATCCCCGCGGCATAGCTCAGGACGCCGCCGGAGACATCGCCCCACAATTGCGCCCCGACATCGCGGTTCGGCACGAGGTCGGTGACCAGCGAACGTTCGTTGAACAACAGGTCGCGATCCGTCACCAACTGTTCGAGCCCGATCGGGGTTTTGAATTTGCCGATCCGCAACTGCAGTGCCGGCTGATACCGGTAGTTCACATAGGCATCATAGATCGTCGGCGAACCCGTGCCGCCAAAGTCAGGCACGAACGAGAAATCGAAGTCGCGAAACACCGTGCCGTCGAGAATGGGGCGCGCCCGGCGCAGCAGGAATCCGTCGTTGCCGGTCGAAGCCGGATTGTCATTGACGAACGTGCGGGAGTCCACCTGCAGGACGCCCTTGAGCTTCAGGACGAAATTGGTGTCGGCCGAACTCAGGGTGAAGCCGTTCCCGTTCAGCGAGACGCGCGGTTCGGTCTGCTTCCGCTCCGCGGCGGCCTCCTGGTCGAGCTCGGCTTTGCGCTCGAGCACGCGGACCTTCTGGTCGAGCTGTTCGACCCGCGGGTCGGCGCCCGCGGGGGCGGCATTCGTTACCGGCGGCGCCTCGCCTTGGGCGTTCAGTTTTTGTTCGAGGACCAGCACTTTCTCCGACAGTTGTTCGATCTGGTGTTTGAGCGCGGCGATTTCGTCCGTGTTGGTGTCAGCCCGGAGGGGGGGACTGACCGTGGAAGCTCCCAGCAGGGCAGCCGCGAGCAAGGCTTGTCGGAATCTCATTAGGTGGGGTTCTCATGATCAGAACGGCTTCCGATGGTTCGGTCAGGTTCGTCGGTTTGGGTTCTCGCCCCCAGTGGTCTGGCAGGCAGGGAATTTTCGACCTGGATTGGCGGTGTCGCCGACCGCCCGCGTTTAGTTTGTTCACTCTGCGCCACGCGCCCATCGTGGGTGATCGTGTCCCGCGGAAGTGGGACCGCCCGCCCGCCGGGTGCCAGCGCGCGTTCCGATCCGCCGACGGACCTCGCGCACCTAGGTTTGCACCTGTTTGCGCGCCTCTTCAGCCAGCGCGGTGCTCAGGTAACGTTCGCCCGTGCTGCAGCCGATGGTGACAATCAGTTTGCCCGCGTTTTCGGGCCGCTGGGCCACCTGGATCGCCGCCCACACGTTGGCCCCCGTCGAGATGCCGGCGAGGATGCCTTCCTCGATCGCCAGGCGTCGCGCGGTGACGATCGCGTCCTCATTACTGACGGTCACAACGTCATCAACGACCTGGAGGTTCAGGTTCTTGGGCACGAAACCGGCGCCCGTGCCCTGAATCTTGTGCGGTCCGGGCTTCACCGGTTCGCCGCGGCGCGTCTGCGTGATGACGGGTGAATCCCTGGGTTCGACCGCGACGGCCTGGAAACCCTTCTTGCGGGATTTGATGACCTCGGCGATGCCGGTGAGCGTGCCGCCGGTGCCAACCGCCGAAACCAGGATATCCACTTTGCCGTTGGTATCGCTCCAGATCTCCTCCGCCGTCGTACGACGGTGAATCTCCGGGTTGGCGGGATTGTTGAACTGCTGCGGAATCCAGGAGTCGGCGATTTCTTGGTTCAGCTCCTCGGCGCGCCGGATTGCCCCTTTCATGCCCTCGGCCGCGGGCGTCAGCACGAGTTTCGCGCCCAGCAGTGCGAGCAGCGTCCGCCGCTCCAGGCTCATGCTCTCGGGCATCGTGAGGATCAGCTTGTAACCCTTCGCTGCGGCGACAAAGGCCAGCGCGATGCCCGTGTTGCCGCTGGTCGGCTCGATGATCGTCGTTTTCAATGTTAGCCGGCCCTCACGCTCGGCCGCCGCGATCATGGCCACGCCAATGCGGTCCTTGACGCTGCCGAGTGGATTGAAGAACTCGCCCTTCAAGGCGATCGTGGCGGGGAGGCCGGCGGTCAGGCGGTTGAGTTTGATCAGCGGGGTGCGCCCCACGGTGCTGAGGATGTCAGGATAAACGGGCATGGTCTTGGTCTTTGATCAGGAGTTAAACTGCCGGTGTAATCAGGGGGACACATCAAGCGACCCCACGATAAACGCCTCCCTTCATAATAGCTCCAGAGCCGCCGCCGGGCAACCGGCCACACTCGGTGGGCATCATGGCTGGGCACTGTCTTGCGTTGGACGCGTCTTGCATTCTTGACGTGTCAATCTACCAACATTCAATACTATGTCAAGCGGGATAATAATGTATTCACTTGCCGCAGCCGGTGGCCTGTCCTTCAGTCCGGCGGCGCTTCGAGCCGCCGGAAGTTGTGCGTTGTCGGTTCGATCCGACATAGGCTCTGGTACTCACAACGGTCGCACGCAGATTCCGTCGCTCCCTTGCGATACGGATCCACCTGCGCCGCGCCGGCGAGAATCTCGCGCCCCATGTGCTGGAGCTGACCCTCCACCTGATCCAACAGAGCGGCAAAGCGCTCCGCCGGCAGCGGGTCGCTGCAATTGGCGTAGGGCTGCCCGTCCCGTTTCAACCGGCAGGCGAACTGGCCGCTTGGATTGGTCGTCCGACAATTCTGATCGAGCAACGGCAAGGCGGCGACGCTGAAGCGGCCGCGGTGCTGGTAGCTCTGGCCGCGCGCGGCCACCTCCTCTCCCAACACGTCCCGCCGACTTGACGCCGGGGGCGGCTGGCTGCGCAGGTTGACATAGAAGACGCCGACTGGAACCAGCCGCGTCACCGCGCCGAAAGTGCCGGCCGGGACGATGCGGCGCAATGACGCCGCATAGGCCGGCAATTGGAGCTGCACCCCGTTGGCCAGCAAGACCGGGTCCACCTGGTGCTGGCTCGACTTGTAATCCACCACCACAGCGAAGGCCTCGCCGGGATTCCCGCCCGCCGCGATGTCCACGCGATCAATCAATCCCCGGAGCGCCAGCCGGTGCCCTTCCTCCAGGTCAATTTCCCACGCCGGCAGCGCCGCATCCCGCCCCCCGAACGCCAGCTCCGCCGCCACGGGATCGAACCGGTAGCCGCCGCGCATCCAGCCCACGACGGTTTCGATGAAATCCTGCAACGCCAGCGTCAGGCTGTGGGCCGTGAACAGGTTCCGGTCCTCCGCCTGGAACAAGCCCTCGCCGAAACCACAGGCCACGTCCGCGGCGATGCGGCCGATCCGCTCGCGCGCTTCGCCGGGCGTGAGATCGCGCCAGCGACGTCCCTCCGCCTGAACCGCTTCATGAAACTGCCGCAGCACGTCATGCTGGAAACTGCCGCGCTCCCGCGCATCCACCTCGAATCGCTTCCGTTCCTCGGCGCGCAGGCCGGAGTGGACGAAAAAGCGGAACGGACACGCCGCGAACAGCTCGAGGCGGCTGACCGAGGTGTGCAGGACCGGCCCATGGAGCCGGGCGGCGAGCGCTGGCGACAGCGAGGCGGAGGCATCCAACGCCGGCAACTGCCGGAGCGCCGCCACAACTGCCGCCAGTGAGGGCGGCAACTCCACCGCGGGCGCTGCGGCCCGCAGCAGCGGCGCAATCAGCTCGCTGCCGTGTTCAATCAGTTCGCCACCCGCGGATGACGGCCAGTTCTCCTCCTTCAACCTGGGAAACAGCCGCTGCCAGTGGGCAACAAACGGCGACGGATTCAGCACCCGGTCGTCCGCGTCACGTCGTGAAAACGTGGCGATCACCTGGTCGCGAGCCCGGGTGGCAGCAATGTAACCGTAGTAGCGTTCGCGGCCGATGTGGCGATGCGGATCGGGGTCCAGTTCCACCCCCGCCGCCGCCAGCGCTTCGCGGTCGGCCCGGGTCAGGATCAACGCCGGTCCCGGCAGGGCGGGGAAAACGCCATCGTTGATCCCGAGTAGCAGGACGCGTCGCAGGTCGGGGTTGCGCGAACGATCCACGGCGCCAATCAGGACCTGGTCGAGCGCGGGAGGAATCACGCCGACGGTAAGGTTCGCCAGACCCGCTTCGAGAATGGGCAGCCAGCCTGTCAACGGCATCCGTTCGCCCCGAAACGCCAGCACGAGATTATCGAGCAACGCGTTCACCTGTTCCCAAACGGTCAGGTGCACCCGGTTGGCGGCGTCCGCCGCCGTCTCGCTCGCTCGCGGGGTGCTCCAGGCGGTCAGCGTCGCCTCCACGCCGAGCGTTTTCCACAGCGCGCGCAAGGCCTCCACGAGTTCCTCCGCGGCGGGTTCACCACCCATTGATTTCAGCGCGGCGGCGAGGCCGGCGAAGGGCGCGACGACCCGCTGGCGCAGCGGCTCGAGTCGCCGCTCCAGCCCGGCCTCATCGTCCAGGCGGATGGGCGCGAGCCACTGGGCGCGCTTCCAACCCCGCGCCAGCGCCATGTTCTCGAGCAGGTCGAGCCCGGATTCATCCGTCGAAACCAGCCCGCTCTTCAGGGCGCCGAACCAGTCGTCCGGCTGCCAGTCGAATGCCACCGTCCGCAGCGCGTGTCGCGTCAACTCCGCCAGCGGGTGATGACCCACTGCTTCGCGCCGGTCGAGGAAGAAGGGAATCTCGTAGCGGGCGAACGCGCGGGGCAGGACCGCGTGGTAGGCGTCGAGCGACCGCACGAGCACGGCGATCTCGCGAAAACGGCCACCCTGCTCGCGAACAAACCGCAGGATCGTGCGCGCGGCGAACACCGCCTCCGCCTCCGGATTCGCGCACGCCACAACGCGCAGGGTCTCGCCCACAGTGTTGCCGTCGCCGGCAAAAGGCGTTGGCTGTGCCCAGCAGCTTTCGAGGTGGCGCAGCACCGGGTTTCCCGCAAACCGGCTGCGCCGCTTGTCGCGCGGCAACTCCTCCACCTCGATCTCGACACCGTCCAGGCGCTGCAAACGGACGCGCAGTTCGCCAAAAGTCCGCCCGGCCACCGACCACGGCGAAAGCCAGCGGTGGCTGGCTTGGTCCGCCGGGTCGAGGCAGAACGCCAGCGTCGCGACCGAGCAGCGCGGCAGGAGCGCGGCCACCAGGTCCAGCTCCTGCGGTGTCATTTCGGCGAACCCGTCGAGCCACAGCGCGCCCACCTCGAGGACCGGGCGTGGCGTTCCGGCGACGGGCTCGTGGCGCCAGCGCAAGGCTGCGGTCGCGAGGTCGAGCCGGCGTTCGGCGTCCTGCAATTGATGTTCCGCCAGCCAGGCCTCGTAGGCCCGGAGCAGGTGAGCCAGGTCGTGCAGCTTATCCTCCAGCCGGTGAATCCCTCCAGGCCGGCGAGCCAGATCTTCGAGCCGGCCCGGAGAAAGCTGATGATGTTGCAGCTCGCGCAGGAGCAGGCTCAATTGCTGGGCGAAGCCGGTCAGCCGCGCGGCCGCGCGGAAGAGGCGCAGGTGGCCAGCCTCCCGCGCCAGCAACGCGCGCAGGACCATCACGCGCCCGTCCTCGCTCAACAGTTCCGGCGAGGCCGCACCGAGGCGTTCGAGCACAAAACCGGCCAGGCGCTCGAAGGAGAGAATCTGCAACCGGACATAACCGGCGAGTTCCGGGTCCGCCAGCAACTGGCGTTCAAGCTGGAAGGTCGCCTGTTTGGGCGCGAGCAGGATCAACGTGCGACCGGCCGGCGACACGCGCAACGCCGTGCGGATTTCCGCCAGACAGCGCCACGTCTTGCCGCTGCCGGCGGGGCCGAGGAGGAATCGCGCCTGCACACCCTGCTTTTACCCCAGGAAGGCGCCGGTGCAAAGCCCCACAAAATCTTTTCGCCCCGCCGGGTTTCCTGCTTCAATCCGGCCATGCAACTTCTGGTCATCGGCGCCGGCGGTCGCGAACACGCCCTGGTGTGGAAGCTGGCCCAATCGCCGCACGCCCGGCAAATCTGGTGCGCGCCCGGCAACGCCGGCATCGCGCAGGAACGTTGCCTGCCGACCGGTACGCCCGTCACGTGCGTCCCGCTCGGTGCCGAGGACCTGCCCGGCCTCCTCCAGTTCGCGCTGGAACGAAAGCCCGACCTCACCGTCGTTGGCCCGGACAATCCGCTGGCCCTGGGCATCGTGGATTTGTTCCAGCAAAACGGCCTGCGCATTTGGGGACCGAACCGGCAGGCCGCCCAGTTCGAGTCGTCGAAGGTTTTCGCCCAGGCGTTCATGGAGAAGCATGGCATCCCCACGGCGCGGGCGGGAACGTTCACCGCCGCGGCGGACGCGTCGCGCTTCGCCGCCTCCCTGGGCGGGCGTTGCGCCGTCAAGGCGGACGGTCTGGCGCTGGGCAAGGGCGTGTTGATCTGTCGCGACATGGCCCAGGCCGACGCCGCGATCCAGGAAATCCTGGTCCGCCAGGCCTTCGGCGCGGCCGGGGCGCGGATCGTCATCCAGGAATTGCTCGAAGGCGTGGAGGTTTCCCTGCACGCCCTGTGCGATGGCCGGACCGCGAAACCGTTCCCGACCTCGCAGGATCACAAGCGGGCGCTGGACGGTGACCGCGGACCGAACACGGGCGGCATGGGAACGTATTCGCCCACGCCGTTCCTTGCGCCCGCGGCGCTGGCGACGGCCTACGAGCGCATCCTGACGTCGTGGTTGCGCGGCTGCGCGGCGGAGGGAATTGATTTCCGCGGCATCCTTTACCCCGGCGTCATGCTAACCAAGGATGGACCCAAGGTGCTCGAATTCAATGCGCGCTTTGGCGATCCCGAAACCCAGGTCTATCTGCCGCGCCTGGAAAACGATCTCGTCGAGTTGCTCGATGCGAGTGTGGCGGGCACGCTCGACGCCATCGAGGTTCGGTGGAAACTCGAGGCCGCCGTGTGCGTGGTGCTGGCATCGGGCGGTTATCCAGGGAGCTATGCGAAAGGCAAACCCATCCACGGCCTGGCGGACGCGGCGGCGCTGCCGAACACGAAGGTGTTTCATGCCGGCACCGTGCTCGCCGGCGACCAGGTTGTTACCAGCGGCGGCCGGGTGCTGGGCGTCACCGCTTGGGGACTGGACCTGCCGGCCGCCCGGAACGCGGCCTACGCGGCCGTGGAGCACATCCGGTTCGAGGGCGCGCAGTGGCGTCGCGACATTGCCGCCAAGGCGCTGGCTTAACGGGGTTACGGCATTGGAAACGGGATATGAATCCAAACAGACAGCCACGAAGACGCGCAAGCAGCACAGAAACGCCAATTTGATTGAGCCTTTTGGTTTTTTGTGGCCGATTCGTCCCGGCCGCTTGGTTGTTCAGGTTACGCGCTGATTAGTAGGACACCACCGACTTGCCCGCTGACTTATGACTCCCTTCTACACGCGCTTCCCGGAACTGGCCGCCCGCGAAACGCGCTGCGCCCATGTCATCACTCGCGGCGGTCCGTTGCCCGTCGGCGAATACGCCTTTGTTGAGTTTTACTGCGACGATCCAGGCTGCGAATGCCGCCGCGCTCTCCTGGAAGTCACCACCCCGCAGGCGCCCCAAACCGCCCTCGCCATTATCAACTACGGCTGGGAGAGCGCCGCCTTCTACACCCGCCGGCTGCACGGCGACGCCGAGGCCGGCCGCCAGATCACCGAGGCCTGCCTGGACCCGCTCCACCCGCAATCCAGGTACGCCGACCACCTGCTCGACGTGTTCCGGAACGAGTTTATGACGGATCCGGCCTATGTTGCCCGGCTGGCCCGCCATTACGAGATGTTCAAGGCCACGCAGCGCGGCCCGGCCAAATCCCCGCCCGCCTTTGTGCCGTCCGTGGTGGAGCGTCCTCCCGATCCGCCCAAGACCGTCCCGGCAATCCTCCGGCAACTCCAACGCGTTTCCGCCCGGGCCGACTTCGCCCCCTACAAAGCCGCCTTGAACGCCGCCAGCGAACAACGCGAAGCCATCACCCCCGAACTGATCGCCGCCGTTGACCGCGTCATCGCCGATCCGGTGCGCTACGTGAAGGACCAGGAAGACTGCCTGCACCTGTTTGCCATCTACCTGCTCGCCCAGTTCCGCGAACCGCGCGCGCTCGACTGCTTCCTCCGCTTCTTCCGCCTGCCAGACCAACTGGCGCTCGACCTGACCGGCGACCTGGTCACCGAGGGCGGCGCCGCCGTCCTGGCGTCGGTGTGCGGCGGCGATCCCGCCCCGTTGCTGGCCCTGATTCACAACGAAACCGTCAACGAGTTCGTCCGCGGCCAGGCCATTGACGCCCTCGTCGTCCAGGCGGCCTGGGGCGAGCGCCCGCGCGCCGCCGTGGTGGAAGACCTGCGCCGGCTCTTCCACACCCTGCCCAAGCCCGGCAACGCCTACGTCTGGGCCGCCCTGACCGGCGTGGTCTGCGATTTCAAGGCGACGGAACTGGCCCCCGAGGCGCGGCAGGCCTTCGCGGAACAACTCGTGGACGAAACCGTGCTCGACCTGGCCTGGCTGGAGCAGGAACTGTCCGCGCCGGGAGAGCAGGGCTTTGCCAGTTTCTGCGAGCGCAACGCCCCCATGGACGCCATCTCCGAGTGCTCCCTCTGGGTTTGTTTCCGGGATGAAACCGACGACGCCGGGCTGCCGGACGAAGACGACGAGGAAAGGGACGCCCCCTGCCCGCATCATCCCGACGAGCCTGAAGCCGGCGCCCCGCCAATACCGTTCGTTGCGCCGCCCAAGGTGGGCCGCAACGATCCGTGTCCCTGCGGCAGCGGCAAGAAGTTCAAGAAATGCTGCGGCAAAAACTGAAAGCCATGGCGCATTCCGCACTTGAACCGTTCTCAAACCTCAACCCTCAACCAGCGATGAACCGAGTCAATCACGGCCGGGTGCTGGGCATCACCGCCTAGGGACCGGACCTGCCAACCGCCCGGAAGGCGACCTATGCGGCAGTGCAGCGCACCCGGTTGTGCATGTTTGGTCATCAGTGGAGAACTGGCGTGGCGAGGTGGGAGTGTGGTGTGACATCACGCCCGACAACCTCCATGAACTTCACGCCATGAACCAGCGCCAAGACTCGCCACGACACCTTGCCGTTTCCGTGCTGTCCATCTCGCCCCTGGTGCACCAGCTTGCGGTGTTCAGGCCGTACCGATTTGGGCTGGACCTGTGCAGTTGGCAGATTTGGCGGCAAAAGACCGACAACGGCCTCAAGGTGCGGGTCTGCCACGAGAACCCAGCAGGCGTGCTGGGGCATGGCCTGCAATCGCCATTGCACGGCGTCAGCGCATTTGCTACCGTGACTACCGAATTGGGCGAAAACAGGAAATGCGTATGCACAAACTACTACGGTCAATCGGCTTTCTCGGTGCACTGGTTCTTCTTTCGAGTTGCACGAAAGGGCCGCCAGCAAAGGTCTCCTTCGGCTACCAACCCTTCGGCAGCAATCTACCGTTCTTTGTCGCTGCCGAGAAGGGGTTCTTTAAGCAGCACAACATCGAGGTTGAACCCGTTAAGATCATTTCAGCCAACGACGCGGCGAATGCAGTGGTACAGGGCAGCATCGTGGGCAACGCCACCGTCCCGCTGAACGTTCTGCTCAACATCGAGGAAAATCAACCTGGGCTGATGAAGATTTTCATGGTCAAGGCCACGTCCAAAGAACGCTGGTCTGATTATCTCCTCGTGAAAAAGGGTTCGCCAATACGATCCATTGCAGACCTCAAGGGGAAGAAAGTTGGCGGTTACCCTGGTTCGGCTCAACAGATCTTGATTCGATTGATTCTCCGCCAGTTCATGGATGACAAAGACATCCTCACCGTCGAGATGCCCCCCTCCACCCAATTGCAGGGCCTCGACGCTGGCCAGATCGATGCTCTGCTCACCTACGACGATCTGGCAATCACTGCTTTGGAAAATGGCATCGCACAAGTCCTTGAGGAGGACCCGATCTGCAAACACGTCGTCAACCCCATGTACGCGTTTCCTTACGTGCTTTCGTCCAAGTTCGTGAAGGACAATCCCACGGCTGCGAAAGAAATTCGAGATGCGATGTACCAGGCAGCCGACTTCATCAAGACGAATGAACCAGAAGCCAGACAAATCATGGCCAAGTGGGTCGGCACCAAAAAGGAGATCGCTGACAAGGTCAACCTCTGGGATCAGCCCAAAGCCGAGCAAATTGACCGCGCGGCGCTGCAAAAGCTGGCTGACATTTTTTTTGACGCGGGCGTAACCAAGAAGCGCATTGACACCAGTCACTTGTATCTGACGGATGGCGATTTGAAGTAGCTATGGCCAAGATCACAATCAAGGATGTGGTCAAGTCCTACGCCTCTGAGAATCACATCAGAGAACCGATTTTGGTCTTGGATCGGTTCAGCTTGAACGTGGCCGATGGGGAATTCGTCACATTCTTCGGCCCGAACGGCTGCGGCAAAACGACACTGTTAAAAGTAATTGCCGGCATTGAACCCTTCAACGGCGGCAACGTCATGATTGACTCCATGACACCCGTGGAAGCAAAGACCGGCCTGGTTTTCCAAAACTTCAACGACTCGTTGATGCCCTGGCTCAACGGCTGGGACAACGTGCTATTCGCCTACACGCTCCAGAAACGGAAGCATGAGATTGGTCAAGCCCGAGAACGCCTCACCAAGCTGCTCTCCGATCTTGGCATTACTCTGCCTTTGGAGAATTACCCTTACCAGATGAGCGGCGGTCAACAACAGCTTGTGGCGATCTTGCGCACCCTGATTTACCAGCCGGATGTCATGCTCATGGACGAACCGTTCAGCGCGCTCGACCACAAGACGCGAGGCTTCATGCAGTCCACGCTGCTCGACATTTGGCAGCACGAGAAACCCACGATTCTGTTCGTCTCCCACGACATCGAGGAAGCGATCTTCCTGGCTGACCGCTTGGTTCTGCTTTCTCCGCTACCTGCGACCGTCGCCGCGACCAGAGCCATTCCGTTCCCGCGTCCAAGAAAGCGCGATGTTCTCGAAACCGATGATTTCTTTCACCTCAAGCGAGAATGCCTTCACGCGGTCGCCATGTAACCGCCCATGAAAAAAGAAATGCTATATGGCCCGCTCGGTGTAGTGATCCTGTGGTATCTGATCTACTGGCTGCACATCGTCAATCCGCTTTTTCTCCCGCCGCCGCATACCGTTCTTCTCGAATTCTGCCAGATGATCGTGAGCCACGCCGTCTGGAAGGACATCGCCGCTTCGCTCTGGCGAATCCTCGCTGGATTCTTGCTCGCCGCCCTGTTGGGGATACCCGTCGGCCTGCTGATGGGCTACTACCACAAGGTCAACACCGCCATGGAACTTGTCATTGATTTCTTCCGTTCCCTGCCGGCTCTGGCTATCTTCCCGCTGCTTATGTTCTTCTTTGGCATCGGCGACGCCGCGAAAATCGCCACCACCGTTTTCGCGTGCAGCCTCATCATCGCTGTCAACGCCATCTACGGCGTCACCGGCAGCCGCAAGACACGGCAGATTGTTGCGTCTCTGATGGAGGCCAACCAGCGTGAGATTTTCCGTAAAGTCATCCTCATGGATGCGCTGCCGCAAATCTTCGTCGGAATGAGGACCAGTCTTTCTCTCGCGGTGGTCGTCATCGTCGTCACCGAAATGTTCATCGGCACGAACTGGGGCATCGGTCACCGAATCTTCGAAGCGCAACTCACATACCGGGTACCGGAAATGTACGCATCCATCATCATCGCAGGGCTACTTGGCTACGGCCTCAATCAGGGATTCGTTACGGTCGAGCGGAAAATCGTGCACTGGAGCGGCAAGTAACATGAGCACAAATACGAACACAGCCAACACAATCACCGGCCTATTTACCGGCGAAAAGTCAAACTTTGAATCAACCTTTATGGCTGTTGCATTGGTTGTGCTGACGATTGTCCTCATTGCGCGAGTGCGAGCTAAGAAGGGGCGCGCTTTCTGGCGCTTCAAACCATCGGCGATTGAAAATCGAGCCGAAGCCAAGACAATCGTTGACTACATAAAAATCATCGCAGTTGAGCACTGGGTTGAGTACCTTGTTATAGTCTTTATTCCAGTCATCCTAGCCCTTCTCATGCAGAATACAATAACACTGCTGGTGGGGCTCTGGGGACTACTCATCACAACCCTCAGCGCTTTTTACTCGCACAGAGCCGATTATTTCTCAAACAAAGCGCTCAGGGCTGCAAACCAAACATATAATGCAGTCATCAACTTTGCCGAGAACTTGGAGCAGTTCGTTGAAAGAGTGAAACACGATCTCGGCAGAATGCATGGTCCTGTGAAGATTAAATTCCTAACCATCATTCCAGCCTTTGGCGCTGTCGGGTTGCGGGATTACTACTCCGAGATGAAGGGCCTCCAGAATGATTATCAAGATTTCCATTCTTTCTTGGCAAGAAAACTCGCCGAGCACGAGGAGAGTAAGATCGAGATTCTCACTTACGATGGTGTGGATACTGAGAAATGGATATACGAAATCATCCGAACAACGCGGGGCAATATTACGCCAACTAACAAGAACACCATAGAAGCTGAGGTTAAGGAACTTTACGCAGTACAACGTGAATATGCGCTTCATATGATAGGGCTTTACGGCGGTGCGAAGCTCGATTGGCGAATATGGAACACAAATCAACTTCCCAAAATGACGGGGAAGCCAAAGCAGGCCATACCGTTCCAATTCCTGATCGTTCAACATTTAAATGAGACGCGTTTGTATTTTCTTTTCAGCGGCTCGTTCTTTTACGATTTTGTTTTTCAGGCTGTGGAAGTTCCGGTTGCCATGACCTCGCTGGTAATGCTTACGAAAGGGTATTATGTCCATGACGATGGGGAGTTGATCCCAATATTCCGCGCGATTTTCGACAGTTTGTTCACACCTATGAATCACATTGCTGACGGTAACAACGCTTACAACTAACTGTAAAATGGACATCATATTTACTATGACTCTTTGTAAAACATTTACCTTATTACTTCGACGATTCAGATGAGCACACGCCTAGTCATCGAAGTATTTGTTTTGTTGGTTGCGTGTTCGCTTTTGTCCTGCCAGAGTGTTCCTCAGGCACCTCGAACGTCACTGCAGGTTAAGCCGAAGAGACTGGATGGCCCGGAATTTATCAAGGCATCCATTAAGGAGAGCAATGTTCGATCACTGTCCGGAGAACGCGCGGGCATCGCTGCGAAGAGATGGCAGATTGGCATAGATGGGGCGCTAAACGCTGGCCGCCGGATTCCGATCTTAATGGCTATCGAGGCCAAGCGCACAGCGCTTCTTGTGGTAGATATGCAGCGTGGCTTTCTGGATGTAGGTGCTTCGATAGAAGTTCCTGAGGGCCGCGCCATTGTGCCAAACATCAACAAGCTCGCCGCAGCACTTCGACAGAAAGGAGGCCATGTAATCTTCTTCCAGGTCCGGGTGAGTGAGAAGGATGGCTTGTTAAAATATTTCGAGGGCAAATCCTATCTCGGTGGGAACCGTGAATCCCCCATGAAGGCATTTCAGCCCGGCAATCCGCAATTTGAATTGTACCCAGAACTCGACGTTAAAAAGAGCGACATCATCATGCAGAAAACCCGCTATTCTGCGGTTCTGGGCTCCGACATCGTGGAGGTGTTACAGAAAATGGGAATTGAGAACGTAATCGTTACGGGCGTAACAACCGACGTCTGCGCTGGCAATACTGCGGAAGGCCTGATGCAAAAGGATTTCCACGTCGTCATGGTCTGGGACGGTTGCGCCGCCTTGGATCGTCTTGAACACGAACTCTACCTCGCCCGAATTTTCGGCCTTTACGGTGACGTCATGCCGACAGAGGAAGTCATCGCGAGATTGAAGTAAACCTGAAACATTAGACAAGCATGTATCTATGGCTAGAAAACACAGCTTTGCACGGTGCTGGCCGTTGTTTTGAAGGGAGGGCTGAATCCGAGGGGGATGTCCGCGATCTTCTCCAGTTCGCGATTGAATTGGTTTATTCCGAGACCTTGTACATGAACGGATTCGCCTGCGAGACGGTTGCGGTGAGGACCGAAGAGGTTTTGGGGATGCTAAAGAATCACGGATTCAGAACTGATTTCGTCGTCTTCACCCCTCCCGATGAAACCAGGTTCAAGGAGGCATGCAAAGCCGCAGCAGTCAAGGCTGCGTCCGACCTGGATTTCAATTTTCGATTGCGATCCAAGAGGATTCTAGGAATCGCTCCAGACATGAGAAAACGACAGGAGGATCGCTATACAAAGGGTGTTCACAATCTAATCACCAAGGAGTGGTCAATCGAGAACAGAAGCAAATGGGCTGGGACGGCACTTGATGACCGAGCTGGCAGGGCTATTGAATACATGCTGGCGATTTGTCCTGACTTGTGGATCAAGACTCGTTGCCTAGTGGAAAACCAGCGCGCTTGGGGAATGGCACAGTCCGCCCAACTCATCGGCCTTTTACGCTATTACCTGAACGTGTGCTTGGCAAAAAAGGATGTCGCTGGACGCGAGGCTGTCTATGCTCCGGGCGTTGGACGGTCGGGATTAGTTAGAGCGGTCAGCGCCGAATTTGAAAAGCGGAGGTTGCTTGATGAATTTCGCCAAGGGCTTGATGAGGTTGTCAAGAAACACAATCCGCTGGGTGATTTACGCCTCCCGTCGTTGCAGACTGCCTTGGTGGATCGCGCCAAGGGCGATCCCTATGGCGTGATTTCCGAGGCGATCCTTTTGCGTGAAAAAGCGAAAGGACTTCAGTCGTGGTTGAGACACATCATGGAGGATCACGATGGCTCGACATCCGCTGGGCGACAGAAAGGTAGCAAAGCGATTCGGGAAGTGCTCAAGACACTGGAATTCTCCCTTGGCATTCAAGATTCAAAGGGCAAAAAGGTGATCGAGGTGCTTCTCAAAGCGATTGAGGTGGTTTTCAATTTGGGACCACTGTCCGCCAAGTTAGAAAATGTGCGGCAGATTAGGGAATGGATCCAATACTGGAAGAGGCGAGGAGACATCGTGGCTTTGACCGAGATGTCGCTTCAAGCGGCTTATCCCGGTGATCCTCTTGGATGGGAGAGGTTACTCAAGAATTGTTCTTCGCGCCGTAAGATGTGAACCCGTTTGTTGCGATGTCGTTATCACTAATCCTCGAACGCGCGAAACAGTTCATTGTCGAGAATGGACTCGATAGCCTTCCGGTTTGGCTGCGCCGTGATCCGGAACAATTTGAGATCATCTACAATTACCCGCTCGCGAATGACATGCGTGTCCTGCCTTTAAACTCTGGATTGCCCAGTTTCAAGAGGGCGAATCCCACAGGCGTTTACGTTCATGTGCCTTTCTGTGCTGGCACATGCTCATATTGCCATTATACGCGCACGGAGTTGCGGAGCCTGCCGCAGATTGATTCTTTTTTGAATAGTCTGCTCATGGAGATGGCACTGTGGAGTCAGGTTTTACCAGAGGGGTTCGGAAAACAAATTCAAACGGTCTTCATTGGCGGCGGCACGCCAACAGCGATGTCTTCCCACCAAATCGAACGGTTAGCCAAAGGTCTCATTCAGATATTTGGTATTAGGGATGTCTCTTGTCTCCGCGAGTACACATGGGAGGCGTCACCGGAAACTCTGGTGGACAGCCGAGTCGAGAAGCTCCACGTCTTGCGCGGGCTGGGTGTAAACCGACTAAGTATGGGGGTTCAAAGTTTCGAGCCGCGTTTGATCGAACTGTGTGGCAGAAAACATACAGCGGAACAGGCGGAGGAGGCCTACCAACTTGCAGGGAATGCTGGCTTCTCCAATATCAACATGGACTTCATCTATGGGCTGCCCACCCAAACGCTCCAGGATTGGGCGAACACGCTTGAAACGATTGCCCGAGTGCGGCCACAATCCGTTTCCATTCATCAGTTGCGCGTAAAGTCAGGCACACGCATCTATGATATGAGCCGGCGGCATCTGCCAAGTGACGATGTTCGTATCACGATGCTTGCCATGGCTCACGTTGTTCTGAGGGATTCAGGTTATATCGCGATTGAGAATGATGCGTTCGTGCTTGCACCTGAGTATGACCATCAACACCAGAAAGACAAATGGGTTCGTTTCAACGACCTGCTCGGGGTCGGCCCAGCCGCATACGGATACCTGGATGATACGACTTACTTCAACCACTTAGACGAGCCGGGATATCGCCTTGCTATTGACGGGAAGCGGTTGCCGATTTGGCGAGCGAAGAGACTGACTCTCACGGAGCGGAAGGCAAGGGCACTGGTTATGGGGCTTGCTTTTTACGATGGGGTTTCGAAGCAGTTGTACGAATCGCTGTTTCAGGAAACTGTTGACGTAACCTTCGGGCCTTTAATCTCTCTCCTGCAGTCAGAGCGGTTGATTGAAACAGTTGGTGACAGTATTCGCCTCACAATGAAGGGTGGGTTTTTCTCTCCCGAGGTGCGTCGTCGTTTTTTCCTTTCAAAGAATAGTGGGGCGGACTGCCCTTCGGGTTCGTACTTTCGCGATTTCGCCTTTGTGAAGGGCTGAGTTTTTGGTATTGGCATGTTTCACCTCCAAGAACTCAGCCCTTCACAAGGGGTGCTGCCGGTTGAGTAAGCTGGAAATGCAAGCGTACGGCCGGCAGGTCAGCCATCCGGCTGGCGACCGCGGCCGGCTTAGCGGAAATCCTCCACCCGCAAACTGCTCCCCTCGATGGTAAGCGGTAAAGCGGGGTCCCCCTGTTCTGGCAGGACGGGCGTGATAGGATGGCGGGTTGGCTGGACGCTGAAGCGGATTCAGGCCGCCTGCGGGATCTGCGAGGGACGAGCCGCCTTCC
>Ga0187861_10001200_pt1 | contig 27565 bp, 13 predicted proteins | sample June2016WEW_10_1_3_FD_132986 | JGI IMG/M metagenome (GOLD analysis project Ga0187861, IMG submission 132986) | Peatland microbial communities from SPRUCE experiment site at the Marcell Experimental Forest, Minnesota, USA - June2016WEW_10_100 | ecosystem: Environmental > Terrestrial > Soil >...
AAAACCATAGCCGGGATCAATCGCAATTCCAGTGCCTTTATGCCATAGATAATAACCGCCACCTATAAGCGCCGGGTGCAATGAAATACCACCACCGTAATTTATATTCAATGGTTGGTTAGCAATGTTATATGGTATATTATTAATTAACCCCGGAGTAATTGGATGATCTGAATTGAAATGCCGTATTGGTAAAAATATTGTTTCGTTATAACCAAAAAGTGGTTTTTCATTTAGATAACGTTCTTTCCATCCCGCCAATTCACTGGCCATACGCTTGAGTTGTGTGCCAATACTATACATAATATATTACTCCCTAATATTGTTTAAAGATTCTTTTGCCATTTTGCAAATTGTTTGTGCAGCTTTATCGCGACCTTCACTCCATCCACCATTGGCATGTCTCGGTTTCATTTGAGATAGACATTCCGGACAAATCTCACCTCTTCCAATCCCATTTAATAGATCAGGTGGATAGGTTGAACTGTCAAAAATACATTTTCCTGTGCCTATCGGATGGGGCTTGATATTAAAAAAAAGACTGTACGCGACACGCGCACATTCGCGCGTAAAATACGGCTCAAAATATCGTTCTCCCATAAATTTAATATCTTTTCCCAACCGTACATTAAATTTTGTAAGTGAGTATTTGCTAAAAGGAAGTATAGGATAAAAAGATTTTTTAAGGTTTATCTCTTCTGTTAGAGGGATATCATCGATAAATCCAATTATCCTATTATTCCAAGCTTCAAAAACAAGTGATGGATTTGCTTCTATTAAATCATTTGAAAATATATTTTCTGGCGGAGCGATTAAATCATCCTCCTCATCACAAATGATAAAATAGAAATGATTCTGTGAAGAATTAATTTTGTTTAATACTCCTATCGCTTTATCTCTAAATATTCTATCTAACCTTACGCCAATAATCGCTTGCTGTGCAATCCAGAGTATTTCTGCAACCTTATCATGACCAAGAGTGTCTGGTCTCGTTACACTACATACAGCATGTCTAAAAAGATTTGGTAAATAAGCGGTATCCCAAAACGATGTAATTACAACAACTGGTAATCCTGGCCATTCCATTTGAAGCCATCTTAAAAATTGGACACCAGTTACTTTTGATAGTGAGATAAAACTTTTATAAGATTGATTCGGCTTTTGTACATCAATTGCTTCTCCACTAGAAAAACAGATATCTAACATAAATACATCAGGGATGATTCCTGATTGACCGAACTTTTTTTCCATCTGCTCCGTTTCTTTCTCTGCCTCTATTCTATCTTTTAAAATATCCTGAAAATTCGTTATTCGATTCTTATCATCGTCAAGTAACCATACTTTATCAGGTATTTTCGACATGATTTATTCCTCCTATTTTAAAATCAATTCAGTGGAATATTTATAACAAAACACGGGCTTTCATTTTGTTTAGAAATCAACTCTATTTCGCCTTTATGAATAACCTTTATTACCCATGTTACTAATTTTAGGCCCAATCCTTGATGACTTTCTATTAAAATATTCTGATAAGAAAGTGAAGATAAATTTATAATGTTTTCTAAATTGTATGAGCTATCAAATAGTTTTTGAATATATTCAATTATCTCTAGTTTTGATATTGTTGGACCGTCATTTGATATTTTTATAACTACCTGATTATTATTTTTATAAATTTCAATTGTTATTTTTCCAGAAAAAACTTTTCTTTCCATTGCGTCTTTAGCATTTAACAAGATATTTTCTATTGCATTCAACAATAAGTACCGTGAGCCTTTTATTTCTAAAGGTTGTTTAGGTTGTATAATTTCGATTTCACACTTCCAATTTTTAAGACTCCCATATGCACGTTTAGAATCTTCAATTTCGAATTCTATGCTTTGTTTAATATCATTAAGAAGTTCTTGGACCGTAATAATTTCAAATGATCCTTGAAATTTCTTTTGATAACCTAATAGATTATCTATTAAAATTTGAATGTTTAAAAAACTATTACGAAGCAGCATGATATTAAATCGTCTTTCATTCTTTAATAGTTCACTATTTTCCAATTTAGTACATGCTTTTAAACAACGCTCGATATTTTCGTCCATCCTGTGGGAAAGCATTCTTGCGATTAATAAATTATGCTCAATTTTCTTTCTATCTTCATCTCGCTTTTGATATAAACCTGCATTCTCCAAAGCAATAGTCGCTTGATCCGCAAGGGTTTTTAGTAAGGATATTTCCGTTTCAGTAAAATATTGCTTCCTTTCATCATTCAGATAAAGCACACCAATCACTTTCTTTTCAATTTTTTTTAACGGAATACCTATCATAGAATAAAATTTATTCCTATATACAGAATTAACAAATGGGTTGCTTTTAATATCTGGAATAGAAATTATTTCACCAGTCTCAATCATCTGCCTAGTTAGCCCTTCTCTTTTTTCTAACCTAGGCTTAGGATGAACAAAACCCGGCGGATAATAGCTATCAATTACAGACTTCCCATCATCGCTTATAAGATATATGACACCAGTAGTCGTATTTGTTAATTCAATGGCTCCATCTAATATCTTTCTAAGTAAGTCTCCAATATTCTTAATATTTTCTAAGTTCAGGATTCGATTCCCTATATTCTGTACTATTTCTAATCCCTTCGCCCGCTCAATCGCTATACCAGCTTGTCGTGCTAAGACTTCAACAAAATACTTATCACTCTCAGTAAACCAACCACGCTGATCTTGATCAGCACAAATGATTGCTATTGGACGATCTCCAACTTTAACCGGAACTGCTAACATAGATCGATCCTTACTCTTCCTTTCTCGAGTTGATTTAAAACGAGAATCCTCATAAACATTATCACAAAGAATAGACTTGGCATTAGAATATGCCCAGCCAGCTATTCCTTCATATATTTCAAAAACAGTCTGCTGTATTTCAACATCTTCATTTGTTAACTTTGAAACCAGATAAGTTTTTTCATTCTTTCTAATTGGATAAAATATTATACAATGACTACATCCGAGTTGATTTACTATTTTATCGATCATTGCCGACAAGATATCATCTTTTGACAATATTACACTCATTTCTTCACCAACTTTTGCAATAATCTCTAAACTCTTTATTCTTGTATAAGAATTAACATTGTGGAGTGCTACCGTCGCTTGACCCGCAAGAGTCTTTAATAAAGATATTTCTGTTTCAGAGAACTCGTGATTTCTTTCATCGTTCAGATAAAGAACACCAATCACTTTCTTTTCAATTTTCAAAGGAATTCCTATCATAGACTTAAATTTTTTACAAAGCAAAGGATTAACAAATGGGTTGCTTTTAATATCTGGAATAGAAATTATTTCACCAGTCTCAATCATCTGCCTAGTTAGCCCTTCTCTTTTTTCTAACCTAGGCTTAGGATGAACAAAACCCAGCGGATAATAGCTATCAATTACAGACTTCCCATCATCGCTTATAAGATATATGACACCAGTAGTCGTATTTGTTAATTCAATGGCTCCATTCAAAATCTTCATTAATAGATTTCTAATGTTTTTAATATTTTCTAAATCCAGGATTTGATTACCTATATTCCTTAATGTTTCTAATCCATCTGCACGCTCAATCGCAATACCAGCTTGTCGGGCTAAAGCCTCAACAAAATACTTATCACTAAAAGTAAACCAACCATACTCATCTTGATCGGCACAAATAACTGCAATTGATCGATTTCCGGCTTTAACCGGAACTGCTAACATAGATCGATACTTACTCTTTTTTTCTCGGGTCCGTTTAAAGTGAGGATCTTTATAAACGTTATCACAAAGAACAGATTCGACATTAGAATATACCCAACCAGCTATTCCCTCATTTATTTCAAAAACAGTCTGCTGTATTTCAACATCTCCTTTTGTTATATGCGAAATCAGGCAATCCTTTCCATTCTTTTTGATTGGATAAAAAATCGTACAATGATTGCATCCTAGCTGGTATACTATTTTATCGATTATTGTCGTTAAGATATCGTCTTTTGATAATTTTGCATTAATTTCTTCACCAACTTTAGCAATAATCTCCAACTCTTTTATTCGATTGTTTAAATCCTTGATTAGATACACATTCTGTATGACAAAAGCCGTTTCACTTGCAATCGTTTCTATGAGATATTTAGTGTAGTAATCAAACGCATATGGCTCTCGATTCTGTACAGAAATAACACCGACTACTTCTTTACCCAAAAGCATCGGAACACCAAGCCATGATCGTTGACGTCCCGTAATGATATTTGCTTTTACTGGATAGCTGGATTCAATTTCATCCCAGTCCTCAATTAAAATGGATTCTTTATTTTTAATGACTAAACTTGTCAGCCCTGATGGCTCTTGCGATGGTATTTCTATTTCTCTTCCTTCATAAATCCAAATCGGAAATTCTATTTTATTCTCTTGTTTATCATACAGAGCAATAAAATAATTATCCATTTTTATTAGTTCTGATGTTTTATTATAAATAATTTTTGCTATTAATTTGATATCCGAAGTACTTAAAGTCCGACCAATTTCATTTACTATTTTTAATTCTTCATTATATCGTTTAACTTCTTTCTCTGCACGTTCATGCCTTTGGAAAAATATCATTCCATTCAATGCATTACTTAATTGCAAGCGCAAAGTCTCATAAAATAGCGTGTCGTACAATGAATCTATATCCACCAATAAATATCCAAGTAATTTTTTGCCGAAAAATAGTGATTCTATTAATAACGAGTATGGTTTATTCTTTGACAATAAACATCCGGGAATTAGTTTTAATGATGGATATTTTATGTTTTCATTTTTTAGGTCTATCTTTATTTTCTGATTATATGCTATTATTAAACATAAATTCTTTGGAATATTTAAGTTTTTGGAATCTTCTTTTGTATTGCTTCCATCATCATTTCGTTCATCTTGAGATGAAACAGTTTCTCGAGAACTGAAATCCTTTGAGATGAATGAAATCTCCTTCTCTATATCCTCATAAATTGAGATATAGCAAGTATTTAAATTGAGCTCAGATATTGTTCCACCGATTGCTTTTGTTATCCCATTTAAATCAAAAGAGGTAAGTATCTCTCTAGATAAAGTATGCAATGCATGAGCTGTTTTTTCTTCTTGCCTTCTATGATTATCCTTCAACCGTGATTCTTCTAGCGTTAGTATAATATTTGCTTGATGCCATAGGTTTTCTGCTTTTTGTCTATCGTAGGGATTTGATAAATTCGTTAGTGTTTCATTTCGCATTGATGCTATTAGTTCGTGATAAGTACAAATATTATATACATCAACTAATTTTCTTGTAATTACTTTTTTAAATAATTTTATAAATCGTGACTCCCTTTTCTCTTTTAAATCCGAATAAAATGTATTAAGTAATTGAATACTAATATCTTTGGCATATTGTTTGTCAAATGATGTCATTAAAGAAGAAATCATTTCTTTAAGTATTCGGTCACGATATTTATTAGGAAATGGTTTTAACGTATCAGATAGATTATTAAATGGTATCTCGTAAAACTTATTCTTTAAACCTTGATTTGGGCAATTACAGGACTGCCTTCGAATAAACTTGGTTTTAAAAGTATTACATAAAGGTATTTTTTTACCTTTAAAAGCAATAGATAACATCTCTACAGCAGTTGTACCAATCTCATATATCGGTTGCTTTACAGTTGTTAATGCAGGTAAAAGAGCTTTTGCTTGTTCAATATCATCAAAACCAACAATAGGTATATCATGTTGCACATTTATACTTTTATCCTGAAGAAATTCGAGAGCCCCAAATGCCATAAAATCATTGGCTGCAACAATGACATCGAAATCTATTTTGGGTTTTAATTTTCTTTCACAGATTAATTCTTTTATAGCTTCAGCACCAGAAGGTGGTAAAAAATTACCCGGCAAAATAAGTTTTTCATTTTTTTGTATATGATGCTTTCTGAGTGCAGCTTCATAAGTTTCTAATCTCTGTATTGCATCTGGGTTGCCTTTGGGTCCACAAATAAACGCAATCTTTCGATAGCCATGAAATTCAATGATGTGGTTCATAAGTTCATGCATACCAATTTTATTATCCAGCACAATGCTAGGGATGCCTTTCAACTTTGCCCCAATACTAACTATAGGTAGCGGTCTATAGTAATGACAAATAGCTTCTAAATCTTTAATGGTTGTTTCATCACTGAATATGGAGTTACTAACAACAATTACACCGTTAATATTTTGTTGTCCTGCCATTCTATATACAATATTTCGCTGAGCGAGAAATTCATTTTTTGAATCCACTAAATGCTCACCAGCAAAACATATCACATTGAAATTATGCTTTTTTGATTCATCAATAATTCCAGAAAGCAATATATTTATATACCCTCTAACAGTAGATGAACTAAAATCACTTACTACACCGATAGTTTTTCTTTTTTTAGCAGTCGATGTATTATCTTTTTTTCTGCTATTACTCATTTCGGACCTCGATAGATAGAAGCTTTTCAATAATATCTCGAATAAACAATTCTAATGTTTTCGAAGTAATACTTTTAACATTTATGAAATATTATTTCCATAATTCCACGCCATAAATAGGCTTATTACAGGACGCATGCAATAAATTCCTGTGATACGACATTTTATTGCATTAGATCACTCAAAGAAATTCACTTACCCGACGCCTCGCAGCAAAATAGAGATTCTCTTCTGATCTATGAAATTCTCTGAATATTCTGTAGAGTTTTGTTTTGTATTTGATCATTTGTAGTTAAGGTATCATCCGTCTAAGATTTTCCACTTCTCACTCAAAATACTTCTCTTCCACCAGCAGCCGATAAATCTTTTCCCGGACTTCTTTTGCTTTGGATAGGACTTGCTCGAAGATAGTATTTAGGTATTCCGAGTTGTTAGGCATGGAGTGGCATTGAAATAATTATCTATATATCAATTGTAATTTTATCGATGCAACGAACAATTTCATCAATTTGCTTCTTCGCAAGTAAAACATCTAGACTTGCAGTTATATGTAAAGCTCGCCCGCTTGTAGATTGCGATTCTATTTTCCAGCTTGAGGCTGTGAGTTGGTTTAATATTTTCGGTTGGTTCTTTTCCAGCCATTTGTTAATTGTTTTACGCTCGGAACCACCTTGATCACTCCATTCAATTTTCAAAATCAACTGTTTTTTAGATTCATGTCCAACTAGACTTATTCGAACTCCACTTAAAGAGCTATACATTGCACATAGTTTATCGCTATCCCATTCATAATCATGCGAATATTTTGTCCTACAGAATATTTCTTCAGCAATTAACTCAGCAGACTCAATATTATCCGGTTTTTTCAAAGCTTCTGAGAGTCTTTCGAGTTCGGTTCTAATTTGGCTTATGTCCCAACGGGCGTATTGTTCAAGTCTCGTCGCATTAATTATTAATCGAGAGAATCTATTAGGCAATGATTTCCAAGACGATTCTCTAATTCTATTTGCTGATTCATAAACACTTTTTTGCCATTCTCTGTGTAAGTTTTCAGTTGGGAATGGATCACGTCCAGCAATCATAAAAAATAATGTCATACCAATTCCATAAGAGTCCACTGCTGCATGGCGTGTTGAGACAGATGCGCTTTGTTGAATTTGCTCTGGTGCAAGATATCCCGTAGTAGAACCAGAACCGACAATTGATTTTTCTGAAGCTCCTAGATGCCATGAAAGATCGAAATCAAGTACAACAACTTTCCATTTCAATCTATCCGAATAGAAACCCTGAAGCATGATATTAGGCGGCCTTATGTCTCGATGGAGCACTCTTTCAGGTATTCGATGTGCATTTTCTATTATTTTTGATAAACTTCTCCCAATTTTTAATATATTTTGCCAACCCTGAATTTCTTTTGTCTTAATGGCTAAATCCAAATTGGGTCCATCAATCCAATCCATAACAACAAATGCAGGTATTTCATAAGCCTCTTTATAACCAACCACACCGTTTACATTCCTATTGCTAAGTAACTTCATTGAGCGTACACCTCTGCGAAAAGACTGTAAGAAATCTGGTTTCTTTCTTTCTTCTTCAAGCAGAATCTTTATTGCGACAATATTTCCTTTTTCATCGCGGGCTCTATATACTTTTCCAAACGCTCCTTTCGCATGAAATTTTTCTAATTTGTATCCAAGCAAATCATTTTGCCCATCCTTTTCGCTTGTATACCATGCGCGATAAATAGCCTCATCATAATCACTAAAAAATTTCTCATAAATTTTATATGCTTCTTCTGTTGATTCTGATAGTATTGACTGAGCTTTTTGATTAAGGACTCTTCTAATTTGTTCACTTTCAAGTTTTGCTAGTTCTTTTGGATTTTCGATAATATTAATCTTGTTCGGAATCTTGAGCGGTGCAACGGGTGGAGCGATTTCTTCCTGAGGAATATATGATAAAAGATCACTGAAGAATTCATTAACTGCAGAATGGTCACCGTTTTTCGATTCATATCTTATTATTCTTATACCAAGTTTTTCTGCCCAGTGATCCGTATGAAGATCTCTTCGATCAGTCAACCAGAAATGTGCACCCAAATCATCAGTAATATTTCGAATATTTTCCAAATGTCCGCCGACAGCTTCATCATCGACTGTGATTCCAATAAAAAGAAATGTAGATGTCAAAGCCCACGTTTGGATGAACTCTTTATATCCCGGTAAGGACTTGAGACCATTCAATTCATTTCTTGTGAATACCCATGAGGAATATTCTTCTTGTGTACCATGTATATTACAAATAAAACGTTGAGGCGATTTTAATATATTGAGGTGATTACATATTGTTTTACCGTTAAACTCAATAACTGCTGAACTTAATTTTTCATGATAAGCACGTGTAGCTAGCCTATCGAGATTCAGATTAATTAATCCTCTTATTCGTAAATCCCATAGATATTTATAACTAGATGGAATTGTTACGCTTGGCGCAGTCCGTAACATTTCGCGTATTGTGTCCCTATAAGTCGTCTCCTCAAGTTCCTTTTTCAATCTTTGAAAGGCTAACCAATTGTCATTTAATTTTTTTATTTCTTGGCAGGTTTGAACAATTTTGTCTTTTACTTTATCTTCGAATGTCGAAGCCTTTTTCGCAAGAGTTCTCGTTAAATTTTCTCTCATTCCACTCCAATTAGGCAATTTTGCTTCAGCACTCATTCCGGCACCTACCCAAGCAATGATATCATCTGTACGTTCCGTAATTTTATTACGCAAGCTGATGTATGAACCTTGTGTCGTGTCAAATTTCATCGATACCTCCATCGAGTTCTATTTCGTATTTAGGTATGATTTATAGGTAGATAGTATTCTCTTGTATACTCAAAACGCAAAAAGCCGCCATTGGCTATTTACTATAAACCGTTGGAGGCTTCTCGAGATTTTTTGTAACGCACATTGCCCGATAGAATAAGTCCTAAACGGACTCTTTGTTTTTTTGTGAAATTCTAACGCCGGTAAAGCTGAATCCCGAACTCCCAACGGGTACAACTTTCAAAACCACTGTTATTGTAACAATGCTTTCCCTGAGATGCAATATAAATAGTGCCTGCTGCATTACAACCCAAACATTCCTTGCCTTCAAGCGTTTTGCCACCACCCCTGTACTCTGTCATTTCGATTCCGATGCTTGTCTTGAGCTTGCCTGCCCGCCGAAGGCACGTAGGCGGGTCGAAGGACATCAGGAGAGAAATCTAAACATAAGATTTCTCCTCTCCCGACAGGTCAGGATCGTCGAAATAACAAAAGTGGTGGTTGCTTTATTATATAATAAAAAAGGGCACATCGTGCTTATCCGCCATCTGTTTGGCGGGATGTGCCCCTACGACATTACTTGGCTACTTCGCGGGCCTACCCAACGATCTATTTGGCGGGCTTGCCCGACAATCTATTTAGCGGGTGTTGCCGCCGGTACAGGTGTCGGTTCCGGCTTATGCCGTACACCCGTATCCTTGACTACACGCAGTGTAAAGTACTCGTTGTAGAACTGTGTCTTCGTTGCACGGATCAACTCCATCGCAGGATCAATCTCATCCTCAAGGATTTCATCTGCCTTAGCGAATAAATCCTCCATCGATGTCCGTGCACCCATCCGTCCTGCAACACCGCTTTCCCGCGCTCCGATAGACTCAAGATACGCCTGCGCTTTTTCCTTCAGAGCCGCGATAGAATCGGCTGTAATATTGGACGGCGCCAGGTTTGCTAAAACTTCTTCAGCAAGCGCCGCAATATCCTCACCGCGGCTTGCCAGTTCGGTATCGCGCATCAGCCGCAGTCCGCTTTCTGTCACCTTTGCCTTTTCTTTTAACTCGACATCGTTTTTCTTCTTGGCATAGATGAACACTGCGGATGCAACCGGCAGCAGTGCGGCTATCAGTGCATCCTCAGCTTGATACTTTACTGCCGTTTTTCCGGTCGAGGCGTTTTTCGTCTCCGCAGATTTCGACCGGATGCCCTCCACTGTGGCGGTAAATTCGTCTGCCGATTCCTTCAGCACCTGTACAGAATTCACTGTTTCGGCTTCGTCCAGAAAGAATTTTGCTATTCCTTCATACGCAGTCAGTTTGTTTTCTTGCCGCTTGTTCATAGTTACTCCTTTTATATATGTTATTAGGGGGATAGTAGATTATAGTTGGAAATCCGCGTCCCCTCACGGAATCCCTTATTCCCATTCTTTACCCATTTCTCTCTCTTTGTCATTTCGAAGGAGTGCAACGACTGAGAAATCTGAACATAAGATTTCTCCTTACTACGTTCGTCGAAATGACATAAAGACTCAAAACCAACCATTACTCAAATCCTTCCACTCTGGATTCATCGTTTCAGCAAGCTTGTTTTTCTTTTCTCGCCGCCATTTTTTTATTTCTTTTTCCCTCGCTATCGCTTGATAAACATCCGTAGTATGCTCGTAATAGACTAACTTATGAATGTTGTACCTTGCTGTGAATTCTTTCACAAACTTATTTTTATGCTCATAGAGTCTGCGCTCTAAATCATTGGTCATTCCGATATACATGACTTTATTGTTCCAGCTCATCAGGACATAAACGAAATAATTATACTCTCGCATAAGATTCCTTTACCACCCTACTTTGTAATTTCGATCCCGGTTCTTCCTTTTGTCATTTCGAAGGAGTGCAACAACTGAGCCTGCTTGCATGCCGAAGACACTTCGGCGGGCAGGAAATCTAAACATAAGATTTCTCCTTACTACACCTGCCTTCGCTGAAACGACGCAGCGGTTTCATGCGCGCAGGTTCGTCGAAAAGGTAAAGTCTATATTTTGTTCAGAATTCCACAATATTCTCCCGTCAATCCTCTTCAAACTCCCGTCACCAGGCATTAAGCCTCCGTCAAACTCCTCCAAACCAGTGTAAGACGATAATATTTCATCGTCACTTCTCACCAAATGAATGTAACCTGACAATAAATTTCCGCCAACTGACATTATGTTCCCGTCATCTATTAATAAATCCGCGTCAATACATATCAAACAGCTGACAATTGTAAATATTTCCCTGTAACATTACTTTTAATGACTGCACTGTCTCAATATGTTTATGTCACCTTTCAATAAAACGGTGTACGTTTTCATCAAGTCAATGTAATCCGGCATTAAACCGACGCCGATTTATAATAAACCACTGTCGAAAATGAATATCTCCTTGTAACTTATTTCTCAATTGTTATCGATTATCAAGAAATACATGTTCGTCTGCATAATTATCTGTGGTGTCGGGAATTATTTACCCGTTGTGTTTTATGGCGGGTTTCCTGACACTCAACAGTATCGGTCAGGAGACCCACCCAACAAAACGGCGGGCAAGTAAGCCTGACCGCACCAGAGAGAGATTTACTTTGACAATTGGTAAATATTTTTGAGATTGTAAAACAGGAAAAGTATCGTTACAGCTGCCTCGCCTTTGGTAGATCTGTTATTGCTGTGATACTTAGTTGAAACTCCTGGCTCGCGTTCCGCTGCTTTCCCTTAATATCTTAGTATTTTAACCTATCAATTCTAAATATTTGCAAGATGAATGTCAAGCTATAGAGAGGTGAGACAAGTTTTTGAATGCATAAGTTTTTCTCTAAAGTCGAGGTCGATTTACCTGGTGATGTAATAGATCCACGCGTTCACCAAAGTCGAATGTTCATCATGGTCGACTCGCTCGTTCATTCATGTGTTCGATGGCGATTTTAAGAAGCTCTTTGGGAGAAAACGGTTTTACAACGTACGAATCAGCATCAAGTTCCATCGCTCTATCTATATCCGGTTTATAAGATTTCCCCGATATCATAATAATGGCAGTATGCCGCATACTTGAATTAGCACGAAGCATCTTGCAAACTTCAAATCCGTGAAGTCCTTCCATTATGATGTCGAGAATGATGACATTAGGAGGATTCATCAATGCCAGGTGAACTCCTTCACTGCCTTCGCTGGCAAGTGATACATCAAACCCCTCACGCTCGAAAACAATCTGCAAAAGACGTCTAAGTGTAGAATCATTATCAATAATTAAAACTTTCGGTTTTTGTGAAACCGCATCCATGATTTTTTTTTCTGCTCTTGTTTGATTTGAATTTTATTATGCTATATAAATTTTCTTATGATGTTGCTTGTGAATTTTTTGTGACATCTTTTTAATTCTTGAACTGATAAAAATAAGCCTTTTTTGTGGAGTAGAAAGATACTCTGCCCCTGTCGGTGTCATAACTACCATATTCTCAATCGTTGCGACTCCGTAGCTCGGGATGGTAAGTCGTGGTTCTAATGTAAAGACCATTCCCTCTTCCAATGGATGATACGGTTTCTTTCCGTATTTTTCCCAAGCTGGACCCAATAACGCTGTTCCGTCATGAGCGAATCGACCTACCTGATGGCCAAGAGCATGTGGAAATTCATCATATCCATTTTCCTTAAGTACTTTTCGAGATATTGCATCTATCTCAATTCCTTGGATTCCCGGCTTCATTGCTAAACGTGATCGTTCGATTGACTCCACAATTGTAACAAATCCCTTTTGCACTTCGGGCGGCGCTTTCGTTTCATCCGGCCTTAGGATATAAAATGTGCGCTGAAGATCGGAACAATAATGATCGACCTTAACTCCAAAATCCATGTTTAGAATATGCCCCGGCTTTACTTTTCGCTTTGTAGGATTATAGTGTGCACCAGCTGTTTCCGGACCGGAAAAGACCGCCGGACAAACTTGAGCATCCCATGCTAATTCCAATCCGACTTTCTTTACTTCAACACGCATATACTGAGCGATCTGTTCCTCTGTCATTCCCGGTTTAATAACCTTCGCTACCTTGGCAAAAATCTTTTCGGTCTGTCGAATTGCCTCTTTGATGTGTAGAAGTTCGCTTTTCGTTTTCCGCTGACGCAGTGCAGATATTATTTTCTCGGCAGTTACAATCCGATCTTGGAAATTTATTTCAGAAAGAATTTCAAGAAGTGTCAGATACATCCCGTGCGTCAAACCATCAGCGATTTCACTATCCTTGGAATAGTTCACAGCAATCGATGCCGGATTCAGGCCACTGAGATATTCCGTCAATGGTTTCTTTATTCCCTCCACATAACCAATAACGGTTTTGTAAGCTCCGGTATCTTCTACCATCTTTTTATCGTATTGACCGACAATTGCTATCGTATCTCCACCCTTCGTGATGATGAGGGCACTATGCCAGGTAAGATCGGCAGGCACGAGAAATGGGAGAGTCGGATCACCGTTAATGGCACTTTCGCGCGTGAAGGTAATCCAGCAGTCGATGTTGAACTCTTTCAGAATACCTATTGCTTGTGCAATTTTTTCTTTGATGAGCATAGATAATCCTTTCTTTTTAAGGAAATCAAAATCCCTGATGCTCAGTGCGTGTAATGATTTCATCCTGGAGGGTTTTCCCCAGGTCATTGAAATAATCGCTGTAGCCAGCAACACGCACAATCAAGTCTCGGTACTGCTCCGGATGTGCTTGTGCATTCCAAAGCATTTCCGCACTAACGACATTGAATTGAACATGATGCCCGCCCAGAGTGAAATAGGACCGAATGAGATGCATTAGGTTCTCGACTCCTTTTTCATTTTCCAGAAGTGATGGCGAAAACTTTTGATTAAGTAATGTACCACCTGTCCGTACATGATCCATTTTCGACGCGGATTTTAGTACAGCTGTCGGACCCTTTCGATCTACACCTTGAACTGGTGATATACCCTCGGAGAGCGGAGTCCATGCTTTGCGTCCATCCGGCAACGCGCCGGTGACCGACCCAAAGTACACATGACAGGTCGTCGGCAAGAGATTGATTCTATATACCCCTCCTTTTGTATTTGGCCGGCCATTTACTTCATTATAGAATGTTTCAAAAACATCGAGCATCAATTGATCAGCATAATCATCATCGTTACCATATTTGGGAGTCTTGTTAATGAAAAGAAGTCGTGTTTTTTCATATCCTTCAAAATCAGCAGCGATCACTTTCAACATCTCCTCCATTATTATTTTCTTCTGATCAAAGACATTGTATTTGATGGAAGCGAGACAATCCGTTATTGTCCCAACGCTTACACCTTGAATATAGTTGGTGTTGTACCGAGCGCCACCATCATGGTAATCCTTTCCCTTCGCAATACAATCATCAATGAGGACGGAAAGGAATGGCACCGGCATATATTCAGCATAAAGCCGCTCGATGATATTATTGCCGCAAACTTTTATGTCGATAAAGTGATGAATCTGCTTTCGAAATGTTTCCATTACAGAAGCAAATGAAGTAAATAGTGCCGGATCGCCGCTTTTAATACCAAGGATGTTGCCTATTCGAGGATCGATACCATTGTTCAATGTAATCTCTAAAACCTTTGGCATGTTGAAATATCCCGTGAGGATATAACTTTCCTTTCCAAAGGCACCAGTCTCTACACACCCGCTTGTACCGCCATTACGCGCATCCTCCAACGACTTTCCTTGACGAAGCATTTCTTCCACAATGATATCCGCGTTGAAGACGGAGGGCTGCCCACGCCCTTTCCGAATAACACGTATCGCATGCTTGATGAACTCATCCGGATTTTTTTTGCTGACTTGAATATTCGAGCTTGGCTGCACCAATTGCATTTCATCAATAATATCAAGTATAAGATGGGTGACTTCATTAACGCCATCACTTCCATCTGCTTTCAATCCACCGTTGTTGATATTAGCAAAGTCCGTATAGGTTGAACTTTCAGCTGCTGTAACACCCACCTTCGGTGGAGCGGGCTGATTGTTGAATTTTACCCAGAAGCATTGCAGCAACTCGTGCGCTTTATCCTCCGTTAACGAGCCTTCTTCAAGGTCTTTTTTATAAAAAGGATACAAATGCTGGTCAAGTCTTCCAGGATTGAAAGCATCCCATGGATTAAGTTCCGTGATGACACCCAGATGAACAAACCAATATGCCTGAAGTGCCTCCCAGAAATTTCGTGGTGCATGAGCTGGAACATGCCGGCATATTTCTGCAATCCTTAATAGTTCGGATTTTTTTTCAGCATCGGTTTCGTCGGCTGCTAGCATATCTGCTTTCTCTGCATAGCGGTGTGCAAGTGTCAGCACCGCATCTATGGCGATCGACATCGCTTCTAGTTCTTCTCGCTTTCTATAAGCTTCCGGATCACCAAGATAATCGAGCTCAAATAGATGACGATGAATATCCGTTTCAAGGTCTAGCAATCCGCGTCGATAGATCTTATCGTCCAGAACAGTATGGCCAGGTGCACGTTGTTCCATAAACTCCGTAAAAATGCCTGCCTTGTAACATTCTTTCCACTCGTCGGTCATCTCCTCAAATATTTTTTCCCGGATTGTCTTTCCTTTCCAGAAAGGGATAATTCTTTCTTGATACAGTCGCCGCATCTCATCATCAACTTTGAATGAAACTTTTTCCCTCGTATTCAAGATGTCCAAATCTTCTAAGCTATGGCAACAAAGTTCAGGATATGTATAGGTAGCTTTAGGCGCCGGTCCACGCTCACCGACGATCAACTCACCGTCATTCAAGCAGATTGATTTCTTTTCCATGATATACTTCAACGTAAGTGCGCGACGCATCGGCGGAGAGACCAGACCAATGGATTCGTATACTTCCGTCACCAGCAATGCACGCTCCGGGCTGAGCCGAGGAATCGCATTCAAGCTTTGTTCACGAAGTTTTTTCACACGTTCTGTCATTGCTAACCTCCAACAATTACTTGAGGTACATATTGTTTTAACATTCTTTCGGCTGATTGTAGCATCTCATGGTTTGGTATTGCGAGAGTGACCAGTGTGTACTCCATACCTATCCTTTGATACTTATCGATACCCGATCGATGATATGGCAGGAGATGTATTTCCTGAATTTTTTGTAGCGAGGCGACAAAAGCTCCAAGTGCCCGAATATTTTCTTCATCATCGTTAAGAGATGGAATAAGTGGTATGCGAATAACAACCTTCTTATTCCAATCAGCAAGTAGCTTCAAATTCTGAAATATAATTTGATTGGACACACCGGTATATTCACGGTGCATCGCATCATTGAATAACTTAAGGTCATATAAAAAGAGGTCAGTGTTTTCTGCAATAGATTTTAAGATGGTTGCCGAAGTAAATCCAGTTGTATCAACTGTAGTATGAATTCCTTCCATCCGGCATGTTTCTAAAAGAGCCAATAGAAACTCATGCTGTAAAAGAGGTTCACCACCCGAGAATGTTACTCCTCCACCGGATTGATTGAAGAAGCTTGCATCCGCTCGAATTTCCTTCATCACTTCTTCGACTGTCATCTCCCTCCCAACGAGCGCCCGGGCATCAGCAACACATACGTCGACACATTCTCCGCATCGAAGGCACCGTTCACGATGGATTACATACGAACCGTTTTCGCGATAGATTGCCCCGTTTTTACAAATCGCCATACAATCCCCGCATTGGATACAACGGTCAGATCGAAGTGCAATTTCACGGACTAATGAGAGAGATTCAGGATTATGGCACCACGAACAATGTAGCGGGCAACCTTTGAAAAAGACCGTCGTCCGAATTCCCATGCCGTCATACACAGAGAAACGCTGGATATTAAAGATGAGGCCGGTCATATTCATATTTGTTACCATACTGAATAATGTATCATTTCAATTGAAACAAGTCCAATCGTTTCTCCATTATCGAGCTTGAGTCCGAATTGTCCGGCAGCCAAAGATGCGTCCTGCAGTTTTGTCATGATTAGCTTCAATTTTAATAGTAATTTTTTGTTTTCCAGAAATTAATTCGGCAGGAAGAGGATACTCGACGTCATAGAATTTATTGCTTTTTCCACCACTCCATTCGACGGTGACAATTAGTTTGCCTTCAACAGTAACATCGAACTTACGATCCTTATCATCGCCGATATAGGTAAGCAGAAGAGAATTCGCCGCCTCTGAATCCACTTTCATCTCAAAGGAGAAGTAATTATCTCTCCTCGCTTCGCGTCCGGATCTTCCAAGTGCGGCATTTACATACGATCGTTCGCTCGCCTGCAAGTTATGATCTCGTTCCGGCTGCATTTCCCCGATTCTAAAATTGTCAATGGTAATGTCTTCAATCTCTTTCTGCCGTTTCTTCTCAGCTTTGTATTCATCCTGTCGTGACTGCCATTCAGCCGGAGTAAAGAAATCAAAATAGACGCTGTAATACTGGTCGTATGTTTTATAGAACGGTTTGAAGATAGGATTGACCGGCTGTCCAACTTCCTTCATTGCGAAAGTCAGAGCTTCCTGTGCAACCGGTTTCAACCAGTCATATGCATTTCGATTATCCGTGAGCAGAACCGGAGTACCATATACTGGATCGGGCATTTCTTTTCCAAGTTGTCCCGCCAGTACGATCGGCCCGTACAAAAATGCTATTCGATTTGTATTATCCGGAATACTTTCTGTATACAAACGCATCGGCATGACCAATTCGATTCGATCTTCATTCTTCCACGTACGATGTACCGTGAGATAGCCGGAAGGATCTTTTATCGGAACACATTGTTTGCCATTCACCTTTATTTTCACTCCATCGAACGCCCACTTAGGATTCCGGATGTAGAGTGAAAATGTTTGAGAAGTTTTCATCCCAAATGTTAACCTAACGGTATCGCTTTCCGGGAAATGTGTTTCCTGCTGCACAATGATGTTTTTACTCTTCCAGCGTAATTCAGATGGAATAAAAAGATTGACATACAATCCCCCATCCTCACTTTCATAATAAATACTCTCAACATACTTACTATGGTTTTCCATGCCGCTACCAACGCAACAGGTGAATGTGTTAAACTGGTCACTGAATTCTTTCTTCGTTCCCATGCGCAACGGAACAAAATAGCACATCATTCCATCTGTCGGATTTTGAGATGCAAGTATGTGATTATACAGCGCGCGCTCGTAATAATCTGCCAATTCTTGCGACGGCCGCCAGCAGAAAAGATGTCGGGTCAGTTTGAGCATGTTGTAGGTATTGCAGGTCTCACATGTATTATCACTCAGGTGATCGTTGAATTTCTTTTGCTCACCGCAGTATTCATAATTGCTGTTGCCGCCAATAACATAGGTATGATTACGTACCATAGTCTCCCAGAAGAATGAGGCGATAATACTATCTTCTATGGAGCCAGTTAATTCATATCGCCTCGCTGTACCAACCGCTTTGGGAACATTTGTATTAGAATGTTTTCCCGGCATCGGATCGATGCGTTTTGCTAATTTTCCTAAAACAAACTCATCATGAAATTTACAGGAAAGCTCGAGATACTTTTTATTTCCAGTGATAGCATATATATTTGCGAGCACATCATTCATACCGCCGTATTCGCAATTCAGCATTTGCAAACGTTGCTCATTTGTAAGATTCTTGAGCGTCTGATCGATCCAATCAGCCATTCTCACAACAAGTGTAAGCGCTTTTTGATTATCGCAATAAAGATAGGCATCCACAAGACCAGACATAAGTTTGTGAACAGTGTACCATGGTGACCAACCGCCATTCAAATCAAAACCGGACGACTTGATGTCACCGCGAGCTACCCGTGCAAAAAGTGTGTCTTCATTAGGAATAGCTCCAATATAGCCCGACTTTCTGGCGATTTGACATTGCTCAAGTTCATCTATTATATAATCGACTCGACGTTTGAACTCCGAATTGCCTGTTCCTGCAGACATCATTGCGCATGCTGATAAGTAATGTCCTAGCGTATGTCCTGATAATCCTTCACTCTCCCAGCCGCCATAAACTTTTCCCTTTGTAGGAAGCCCGGCGTTTTTATGAAACCGATGCAGTAGTCGATCAGGTTCGAGAGACAAAAGATACGCGGCATCTTTCTCCATCGCATTCTTAAATGGACTTCCATCCAGCAATGTTACATCGCGTAAATCAAATGCATATGCTTTTAATGGCACCACCGGCGCAACCTTTATCTTCATTGAGTTCTTCACGGGAACATGTGATTGTGCCAACACTGATGCAATCCAAAGGAGAACCTGGAGAACAATTATCGTTATTCGTATAAAATGATTCAACTGGATTTGGTCACTCGATTTCATTCTATAGTCCATCTATAAAGTCCACCGGAGTGCTCTTTCGATAAAACAACTTCAAGTCGGAGTGCTTTTGTAGAGACCTTTTCAAATCTAACTTTACAATACCGATCACGCCCGATCTCGTACGGCAACAGATTTATGACCGGCAACCATGAATTGCCGCTTCTATACAGAATTTTCCAAGAAGCCGGAATACGGCAATCCCCGTCAGGACCATCATCGAACCAATAGACGCTCGATTGCGAGACAAATTCTTCATTCACAAAATCATATTGGACCCATTCGACAGTATCACGTCTCGGCCACCAATTGAAATTACTAAACTCCCGAACATTAGAACTATTCAGTTCATACTGATTATTGAGCATTGAAAGATTGCCGTTCGGATGAAGTGCTGAGATCGTACTTTTTGAAGCAAGTGTTGTCTGAGGAGCAGGTATTGTCGATTCTGGAGTTGTGCCGAACCATACGTTCATCTCGCTCTTTCCTCTGTTTGCCCATGCGAAATAAGGAATCGCAAGAAATGGTTGTCGTTTAATTTCGATCGTTCCCTCTTTTGATCGAAATGTTCCCTTCGCCTCACCTTTAATTACCTGCACACCATTTAGGAATCCCGGAACAAATTCCGATGTCAACTCTGATCCATTTTCAAGAAATAGATTTAATGCCTTTCCATCGAGATGATCCACACCCTCAGCACAATAAACGAGCGGCCCGCGCTGAAGTGCAATTTTATCTCGATCTGCTTTGACTTTTGCAGTAGCTATAATTTTCCGAATCGGCATCGGCAGATTAAGCTGCACCTTGTCCCCTATTTTCCATTCACGTTCAATGCAAGCGTAACCATTCTTCATAACGAACATCGATTCTTTGCCATTCACCAGAAGCACCGCAGGTTGATGTTGTTCATCTTTAAATCGGTACAAATCACCGGGCAATGGCTGATTGGTAGCCCATCCAGGAATACGAATCATAAGTTGAAATTTCTGCATGCTATCGGGATTAATTTCAATCTCGATAGATCCATTCCATGGATACTTCGTCGTCTGTTTGATGCTCACCTTCTTCCCTTTCACATCAACACTCGCCGTGCTTTGCATGAAAAGATTGACATAAAGATTTTGATCCTGCACAGCATAGACATAACCGAGCACCGACGGAAGCAACCGCGTCACATTGCACGGACAGCAAGCACATCCAAACCATTCCGATCGCGAGTGCTGACCCATCGAAGCAAGCGGATTAGGATAAAAGAAATGATCGCCCGACAAGGAGACACCGGAGAGCAACGCATTGTAGAGAATGCGCTCAAGCACATCAAAATACTTTGCTTCCCCATGGAGAAGGAACATTCTGTAATTCCAGAATACATCGGCAATTGAGGCGCATGTTTCGCAATACGCAGAGCCATTCGGCAGTTCGTACGGCAACCCAAATCCTTCATTCCCGCCGCTGGCACCTGTGCCACCAGTGATGTACATTTTCCTAAATACTACATCTTCCCAGATTTTATCCAGTGCTTGTACATATTCTGTTTGACCTGTCATCGCTGCTACATCTGCGGCTCCGGAATACATATACTCCGCACGCACAGCATGACCCACAGCGGAATCTTGCTTCACAAAGCGCTTGTGGTTCTGAGCATAGTCTCCCAATTCTGGTCGTTGGCCGCGTACATCGATAAAAAATTTTGCGAGCCTCAAATAGCGCTCATCGCCGGTTACGCGATACAATTTTACTAAACCCATCTCAATTACTTGATGGCCGGGCGCTTTCTCAATTTTTCCCCATCCAAATTCTCTTTCTACAAGGTCCGCGTTTCTCAATGCGATATTTAGAAACGTTCGCTTCCCAGTCGCTAGATAATATGCTACAGCTGATTCATACATATGGCCAGCATCGTAAAGTTCATGACTCAATTCATCTTCTCGTTCCCATCGTTTCAATCCAGACCATTCGTGCGGATGCAAAGGATCAATGGTGCGGCAAGTATAGAGATATCCATCCGGTTCCTGTGCGGCAGCTATATACGTAATCAATTTATCAACGTATGCTTCAAGCACAGAATCAGGCATGATCTGAAGAGAATAACTTGCAGCCTCGATATTTTTATAGATATCCGAATCATCAAATGGATATTGAGTGCGAAATTTTCCCTTCATCAATTTTCCAGCAATCTTAAAATTGGCAATACGCCCTGTCTCCTCCGCCATCTTGAATGCAATCGGAATAGTTACTTCCTTGTTGATTTTGAGGCGAGGAGCCCAGAACTCATCGAGCACCTTTACATTGGTAAAAGGAACAGGTGTAATTGGATAATCTTTAGGCCGAGATTCCAATATGCCGATGAGAGTGAAAAAAAAGATCACAAGAAGTTTTAAAATATTTTTCACCTGCATAACTTTACCTCTTATGAATCGATTTAAATTGATCTATTTCCCAAAAGTAATCTATAAGGAATGTATTAAAAAGTATATTGTGGAACAAAAATGTTGACTAGAAATCGGATTACAATCTACTTGGAATTCCTTAATAATGTATTGCGGCTTTAAATAGAAGTATGTTCTTAGCAGCTGAAGAACCTGAACAAATTCTCACTCCCGATCAATTCTTGCTTGAACCGTTGTTCCTGAGTGAAATCTGTACATAGAGAAAGAAGGTATGCTTCTGTAATGGTTTTGAAAAGCGTTTATGAAGTATCCTTGTGAAGCAATAATTCCTTCAGTATCTGACCTGATAATGTCGGAATCTGCAGTTCAGATCTAGACCCGAGTGCATCGATAATATTCTGAGTCCTTGCTTTCAGCTCATAAGGTTGCCTCTCGTAATCTTGTATACAACCTGCGTCATCGACACTATTTCAATAATAATAATTTCTTTATCGACCTATAATCTCCCATTGTTAACCTACAGAAGTACACGCCGCTTGCGCAGCGTGTTGCATTCCAAATAACCGAATATCTTCCAGCATTTTTAAATTCATCCACAAGTATCGCAACTTCTCTTCCCATAATATCATAAACCACCATTTTTACATGCGATTGCTGAGGCAAAGTATATTCAATGGTTGTTGTCGGATTGAACGGATTCGGATAGTTTTGCGCGATGGAATATGTGTTCGGCACTATAACAGCGTTCAGTGTATCAATAAATTTATTCCTGCCGATAAGTACGCTGTACCGATATTCTTCAGAATTTGTCGGCACATCGAAATGCTGGCATAATTTTAGATCGTATAATTCTTTGCGTTGCTCATCTAAGAGATAGACCTGATCATTAGGAAAATTATCAAGCCCTTCAACTACCAAAGAAGAAATAGAAGCAGTGTTTTTCACGACTAAATGAAACCGTTGACCTTCACCAACTGAAGTGCGATGTTCAATCCACAATCGTTTTTGTTCGGTTGATAAATCGATATTTTCAATCTGAATATTTGCAACAGCGAACGACGCCGGCGGGGCAAAATAATCTTTATTATCATAATTATTACTGGCATGTTCATCGAACGCCATATACACACTCGAAGTTTCGACATCACCAGTTGAAATTGAAATCTTAAGATGCTGATTGCTCACGGGAGGCGATATCGTTTCGGATGTTTTCGCCAAAGCATTCTGCTTTGCTAATGCTCCGTTTGCATCGTATGGAATGGATAATGTATTAAGATTTCCATTGTTGTAGAAATAATATGCTGAATACGGAACTAACGATGTTGCCTGAGACCATACACCATTATCCCAGGAATAAATAATTGAGTTTGCTGCGTTTGAACCAAGTTGAGATTGATTATAAGTTATCACATCACTCCACAATACAGTTAACTCAAATGGATTGGTAATTATGTTCCAACCGCTGTATAATGAAATTGGAAAAGCTCCACTCGATATATAATTCGATAATGTTGCGGAAAAAGTTTTGCTCTGTTTTGCTAAAACCCAAAATCCTTTGCCCAATCCAAAACTAAAATAAGATGACCCATCATACTCAACCAAATAATTGCTTGATGTACTGCCATTATCGCGATACATTCTCCAGTCTTGCTTATATGTGCCGCTAAATATCGATGAGGCAGAATATGATGTAATACCTGGAATACCAATTAATTTATAATTTGTGCCGCTGCCGGTACTTTCAAAAGTAAACTGCTTCGATGCTGTAAACGTTGACAGTATACTTACTTTGCGAACTACAATAGGAATTGCTGTCGGACTTCCCGATGCATTGTGAGTTATGGTTATAGTTCCGGAATAGGTTCCATCTGCAATACTGACCGAGGAAATGAAAATAGTAATCGTACTAGAATTTAATGCCGCAATGTTCAGTGTGCTTGGAGAAGCAGAAAGTTTAGAAGATCCTGAATAAGATACCGTACCGCTCAATGTCGCAGTACCATTATTAGTTACAACTACAGTACCGACGGTGGCAGAAGCAAAAGTCCCATTGCTTACGACGAGCACGCTTGATGGTGATACCGAAATCGACGGACCACCTATTCCCGTGCCACTGAGTGTTACCGTAGATGGACTTCCTGCTGCATTGTGGGTGATGGTTAATGTGGCACTATAACTTTGCGTTGCGGTTGGGGAGAATGTGATTATGACTGAATCTTTCCCTCCTGCCGCAATACTGATCGAAGTTTTATTGATAGAAAATCCAGCATTGGCTGTAACAGACACTGTTCCAGTTAATGTTGCAGTTCCGGTGTTCGTAACAACAAGAGACTTTGTTGTTGTACTGCCTGAACTTACAGACCCAAACACAATTGTTGTAGCTGAAAGCGAAATAACTGGGGCCGAAACTGCCGTTGCACCTGCCGCATAACTTTTTGCTCCTTCAAATCCCGTCGAATCAACTGCGCTAATACGATAATAGTAGAGTCCAGTCCCCAGACCTGACTGCTGAAACGATAGAGAAGCTGTTGAATCAACTATTGAGACGTTTGTAGAGTCAGCTCCACGATAAATTTTATATCTCATTAATGGTATTGCTCCGCCACCGTTTTGCCAGTTTAGATTTATTGATGTTCCACTTGGTGTCACAGTAAGGTTCTTGGGCGGTAGCTGGAGATTGAATGTGCTTGGATCACGCGTAATGTTGGAGATGCGAACTTCGTCTATATAGCCTAACCAATACTCACCCGCCGTTCCAAATTGTCTACCTACTACAAGAGTATCAACTTGCTTTGGATTATAAATCGTTGACCCTTTGGAAATGCGCAAAACTCCATCTATATATAAAAATGCATTTGTTCCGGTTTTGACGAGAGCAAGATGGTGCCATCCACCAAAGGGAAATTGGATACCTGTTGATAACCAATTATCACCCAATCTAATAATTTTACTAGTGTCATATCCTATATAGAAATTGTTGCCAGACATACCTTGCGCAATAATTTCTCTATAACCCGAAGCGCTGTTACCTTGAACCCAGCATTCAACCGTAAAGTCACCACTGCTTGGAATTACTCCCGGCTTTGTCGTTATAAAATCATTCGTTCCATTGAAACTTCTTGTCTTCCCAAATCTCCCATTTACAATCGTGGTACCTGTTGCTGTGCCATTATTGCCGTAGTTACTCGCATCGCTCACCGTTGAGCCGCTGGTTTCATCCATGTGCAAGAGCAAAACGGTATTGGCATCTGACGTATATTCACCGAGAATTTTAATCGCAGATGATGGTGTTGCACTTACTGCAATGCTCTTCGAGCTTTCTAATCGAGTACTATCCAATGCAGAGACACGGAAATAATATGTTGTTCCGTTCGTCAGTCCGGTAATTGTTCTCGTTGTATCCGAAATAGAAGAGGACGTTGAGTCTTTGAGTAAAACACTCACCGAGTCTGTGCCTATATACACGCGATACTTCAAAAAATCTGTTTCTGTATTCTTTTTCCACTTTAGCAAAACTTGCGCATCGCCGGCTGTGGCGATGAGGTTTTGAGGAGCGGCAGGTGTTGTGATCCCGCCAATAATACCATTGAAACGCCACCTTGTATCACCAGCAACCTTGCCGTCACTGCTGGGCAGGAGTTGGTTTGCTCGGTAAGAGCAATCCAGTACATCGTAATACCAGGTCAACAACTCACGATTATAATCATACGTCCATATACCCGGAGATACCTTTGTATAATTCGGATCGCTGGACGGTTTTTCCTTCCCAGCGCCACCGGCTGATCGCGGTGTATAAATCCAGCGGATCATTTTTGTCATGAGCAGTGGGATGCTCGCTGGTGCTATTGTTACCTGCCGAAATGTTGCAGTTGTATCCTTACCTTGACTTGCAAAAACTGAATTCATCTTCCAAGTCAGTTGAGGGTCGGTTCCGCTATGCCCTCTGGGAATATATCCTTTCGCCGCAGACAACGTTCGCATAGCATTACCGGAATCCGAAATGGCAAAATAGTTATTTGAAATATCCCACCGCGCCGTATTGTTCGGATTAGTAAGCACCCATGCCATCCTCGGCAAGCCGTTGAGTGGATCATTTTCCTGCGGATCACTGAATTCCTGCTGACGTACATATGCCGTATCTGCACCTAAGGCAAAGTGATCGATCAACAGGTTGTTTTTAATCTGTAAGATCCCGGACCCTGTAGCATCCACCATACCTAATGATAAGAATCCATGGTATGACATCAAGTTGACAACAGTATTGTGGTTGAAGATAAAATTATGGATTGGAGCGGTCGATTGATAATGGCGGACGATGCGGTCTTGCGCATTGACAAATGTGCAGTTCTGTATGTCGCATGTATCGACATCCTGATCCCGCAAATCTATTGCTCTCCCGGCGCCAAAATTCGATAATCCGGTCGCAATATTTCCCATATCCGCAAAGATTGTATTTGTCACACGGATAGTAACCGGTTTACCATCCGTACGGATATGGCTTCCGTCAGTGGTTTTCAAAATACAACTGTCGATATAGATATTGGAAGTGGTCGTTCCCGCGATAACATCTAGAAAACCACCCTGAATTGAATCCAGTCCAACGATATTCGGCTCGTAATATCCGGAGAGAAGCACTCGCTTAAGATTGATGGTTCCACCAGCCAATTGAACAAAGTACGACGGAGGTCTTGCGCTGCCAGAAGGTGGATATAAATAGATTATGGGGTCGTAGTGCTGCGATGAATTATAATCCGATCGAATGTTGAGCTTTCGCCCAGGGGGAACATTGATAGACGTATTGCAAAGGTATACTCCCCCGCGCTGCAGTACATAGGCTCTGTTTGTTACCCACCCGTTCGCCAATGTATCTGCGGCGATTTGTTCATTGATATATTTGCCGGAAACAGAGAAAGGTGTAAGGACAAGATCAGTGCTGGGAGCTTGTGGCATTGTGCCAACCGCTATGCTCTTCCCGCTCTCTAACCTCGCACTATCCAATGCAGAGACACGGAAGTAATACATTGTTCCGTTCGTCAGTCCCGTAATTGTTTTTGTTGTGTCTGAGATAGAAGCAGACGTTGAATCTTTGAGTAAAACATTCACCGAGTCTGTGCCCATATAGATGCAATACTTCAAGAAATCACTCTCTGTATTCTTTCTCCATTTGAGCGTTACCTGTCCGTTGCCGGCAGCGGCTGTGAGGTTTTGAGGAGTGGCTGGAGGAGTGTTGCCGCTATTAATCGTATTTCGAAATACAGAAACTGTATTGCTACTGTAATTTGCCACAACAAGATCGGGCTTCCCATCGCCATCTACATCACCAATGGCGACACTACAGGCACTTGAGCCTGTCGTAAAATCCACCTTAGCAGCAAACGATACACTCCCAATTGTGCTAGTGTTTCGTAGGACCGAAACTGTATTGCTTAGAGCATTCGCCACAGCAAGATCTGGTTTTCCATCGCCATCTACATCACCAATGGCGATACTCTGGGGATTTGTCCCTGTTGTAAAATCCACCTTCGTAGCAAACGATACACTCC
>Ga0187861_10001204_pt1 | contig 27494 bp, 15 predicted proteins | sample June2016WEW_10_1_3_FD_132986 | JGI IMG/M metagenome (GOLD analysis project Ga0187861, IMG submission 132986) | Peatland microbial communities from SPRUCE experiment site at the Marcell Experimental Forest, Minnesota, USA - June2016WEW_10_100 | ecosystem: Environmental > Terrestrial > Soil >...
AGCCTGACCGTGGCCACGGCGCTCGTCCTTGCGACAGAAGGCCCGTACTGGGCCTCCATGACCACAATCTCGGGCCCGCACAGCGGAACCGGGGGCGGGGTCATGAATTTTGGAAGCAATCTGGGCGGGCTGATCTCTCCCCTCATCACACCTTGGCTGGCAGCACGATTGGGTTGGGAAACTGCACTCGCCTTAGCTGCCGCGCTGGCCGTCGTGGGAGCGCTGCTGTGGTTTGGCATCAGGATCGACCCAGTTAAGGCAAAACCTGGAACCTCCGAATGACTTCCACTTGGCCGAGATTCCGCGTAGTGTCTGACCCTCAAATGCCACGTCGGCGTGGGGGCAGCGCGTCCTGAACGGAGGTTTGACGCGAAGACGAAAACACATAGACCGCTGAAACAGACTGGACACAATTCGCCAAGCTTGGCAGAATGATTCTTGACACCCATTCGGGGCGTGGCGCAGCCTGGTAGCGCGCTTGCCTTGGGCGCAAGAGGTCCGCGGTTCGAATCCGCGCGCCCCGACCAAACAAATCAGTTAGGAATTCTCGCTACAGGCTGGAAGCTGATTTGTGACGTGGTTTGTGACATAACCGCCCTCGAACTGGCCTGCTTTGGCAGTCATGAGCGTTTCCACGGCTGCGCGCGGCTACGGCTCAGGTACTTGAAAACACATCGTGGGGAACACAACATGAGTTCATTAAAGTTTCCGGGTGGCCCCGGGGGGACCGGTCCACTCATGGGCTTCCCAGACACAACAAAGCAGTATCGGCCCGTGTCGGAGCCGTCCCGCGTTGGGCGCGCAGTGCCCCCTGTTCAGCAACTTCATCAAGGCTTCGCTTCGGGTTTGGCCACGATCAGAGGCTGCGACTCGGGATCACGTCGATAGAAAACCCGCGGCCGCTGCAAACTTCGCTTGTCCACTTCTCGAACGCTCTGCTCTCCCTCCACAAATACCAGGTCCCGCCCTGCCTTCCGCGCTTCCTGCATCCGCGCCTCTTGCATCTGAGGCACCCGCAGGGTGGCATAGTCGAGCCATTCGCGCGTGACCACTTGGCCATCCTTCGGCGCCGTGTCGGCCGCTGCTGTCTTCAGCCCTTCCTCCACCAGCGCGACTCCCTAACACTTGCCCCGGTTGTGCTGCCTCCAAAGCCGCTTGGCGACGCTGTGCGGTCGTCTGGATGCGCATCCCCTTTCCGTAAGTTGACCGCACCGAGTACGCAGAATCTGCCTACAGAGGGTCCTTTTTTTGGGCCGGTACTTTCGAAAAAGGGAATCGATTACCTGCCGGTGCGTTTAAGAGAGGAGATAACCTGCGCCAGCGTGTCATTCACCGCCCCCTTTCTGTCAGGCTCTCCGGTGGTCTTGAAGAGATAAACCCTCGACGCCTTGGCGTCCACTACCATGTCGGTCCTCCACCACACAGCTCCTCCTGCTTGATAGATCAAATCCCACGAATATACCTGGAGGTCACCGACTGGCCTTTGGTCAGTGAATCCCAATTCAACTATCTGGACCCCCTTCTTCTTGAGATCTTTGACAAAATCTGTGTTAAGCGTTTTCAGCATGGTCGGCGGGTTCTTCACCAGCGCACCTGCGGAGCGCTGCTGAAAATAACTGAGAGCAATCGATGCGCCGGACTGAAGGTCCTTATACTCAAGGCGTTCACCAGGCTGATTCTTGGTCACTTCCCAGCCGTTCGGTTGAGTGAACGCTATGTCCAAGAAGCTGACTGTTGCGGAGGGAACGGAGGGAGACGTGAGGGCCGGTGGAGTGCTGGCCGGGGTTGGGGTGACGGCGGGCGCCGACGCAGTGGGCGGTGCCGGAGCGGTTCCCACGACCTCAGGACGAGCGGAAACAATCTGGCCGGTTTGGTCAGAAGTGCCAAGGATCCTACCTTGTTCAGGGGTTTGGCTTGAACCCGGAACCCTGGCGACGACCAGGGGTACCGTCTCCGGCTCGCGCCGATAGAACACGCGGGGACGCTGCAAACTGCGCTTGTCCACTTCTCGCACGCTCTGCTCCCCCTCCACAAAAACCAGATCCCGCCCCGCCTTCTGCGCCTCCTGCATCTGCGCCTCTTGCATTTGCGGCACCCGCATGGTGGCGTAGTCGAGCCATTCGCGCGTCACCACTTGGCCATCCTTCGGCGCCGTGTCCGCCGCCGCCGTCTTCAGTCCCTCCTCCACCAGTGCGTAAGTCAGGAATCCATGCCCCAGTTGCGCTGCCTCCAGGGCCGCCTGATAACCCTGCGCCGCCGTCAGGATGTACATGCCCTTCTCGTACGCCAACTGCGCCAGCCCCTTCGAGTTCATCGGCCCCCGCCGTTTCTCTTCTGCCTCCAGCGCCTGCCCCGAGTTGCACGCGTCGATCACCAGCATCAGCCGACCGGCATCCACCTTCTCGAAGGCCTGCTCCAATTCCACGTCGGAAATGCCGTGCGCCAGGATCGTTTGTAGGCCCGCCTGGTCCAATGCCGTGCGTGACCCGCTGTAGCCCAGGTCGTGCGGAATCAGGTAGAACCTCGGCCCCGCCGCCGTCCCGTGACCGGCAAAATAGACAAACACCGCATCCTCCGGCTCGGCAGGTTTGAGCTTCTGCAAATCCCCCGGAGCACCCGCCGGCAAGGGACCCGTGTCCGTCCCCGCCAGCCGCGCCAGCGCGCGCAGAATGTTGGCTTTCGTCGCCGCTTGGTTGAGTAGAGCCACCACTTGTACGCTGCCAAAGTTCTTGAGCTTGGTTTGTTGCCGCGCTAGCTCCTCTCCAAACGCCTGCGCGTCCGCCTTCGCGTAATTCAGGTTGTAGTCCTTGTTGGCATACTCATTGACGCCCACCGCCAGGATGTAAGCGGTGCCGGCCCGTTTCAGATTTTCGGCGCCCGTCACCACCAACGTGGCGTCGGAACTCTTGATGTTCTCGGCGCTGAAGGCATACGCGCTCAGGCGGTTTTCCCCCGCCACGATGGGTAGGATTGCCTCCAGCGTCACCTTGCTGCCTTTCCCCACCAGCACATCACCGCGCCACACCTTCACCAGCGAGCCGTTGCGGAACAGGCGCACGTCGCGTGCCCCGCTGCCCTGTGGCCGGGCCTGGTCGGCAGGGGCCTCGCTGACCTCCAGCTTCACGGCTACCGTACGCGACGCGACGTTCTCAACCTGCCCCTCGGCCAGCGCCAACTTCACCTGCGGCTGGCGGCGGTCCTTCTGCGCGATGTCCCGTGCAGGTTTGGGGCGTTTGCCTGCCAGGATTTCGCCCAGCAACCCCGGGTAGTAGTATTCGTTGAAGAAGACCTCGACGGGGGAAACGTCAAAGGTGTTCCCGTTGAACCGCCACAGGATGTTCTTGAACGCCTCCGGCGAGCCATCAAACAACCCGTCAGGAGTGACAGCCACCCAATTCATGCTGTCACGCTCCGAAACGAGCACGGCCAATAACTCGCCGGTATTGAAATCCCACAAGCGCACAGTGCCATCGTCACTGCCGGAGACGAGATACCGCCCGTCGTGGCCGAAATTGAGGCTCGGAACACCACTTGTGTGGCCCCGTAAGGTGAGCTCTTCGCCCCGGCCGGTGAGGGGCAAAACCACGATATCATTCGCTCGAGTGAAGATGAATCTCGTGTTATCAGGACTGAAAACCAGCGGGTTTGCGAAAAAGTCCAAGCCCTGCTGGCCTCGCAGTTGCTTCACCTCTTGCCAGCTTCCGACCTCGCGAATGTGAATAAAGCCTGATAGGCCAACCGCGGCCAGCAACCGACCATCAGGGCTGAGCGCAGCGCGGATGACCCATTCTCCATTTTCTACTGGGTAGACCGTTCCCAGTTCGCGACCAGTCGCCACATCCCAAACCCTCACGCTCTTGTCTTCGCTTCCTGAGACCAGGCGACTGCCGTCGGAGCTGAAACTGAGCGACCATGCACTCTCGGTGTGGCCCTGCAAGGTACGAACCTCGCGCCCCGTGGGGACTTCCCAAAGTTTGATCGAACCGTCGCCGCCCCCCGTGGCAACCCACCGCGCATCAGGGCTGAACGCAGCAGAAGAAATCCCTTTCGCGTGTGCCTTCTCCACTGTGAAAATCTCCCTGCCGGTGGAGATTTCCAGTACCTTCAACGTTCCGTCCAGGCCCAGAGCGCCCGCAGCAAGCAAGTGTCCGTCCGGGCTGACACTCAGAGCGCTAAACTTGACATCACGAGGCACGATATGCTGCAAACCGCCCGCGGAAAGGTCCCAAAGGTTCCAGGCCAGGCTTTCTGCATGCCCGTTCACAGAGATGAGCGAACGTCCGTCACCACTGAAATCAGCAAGGCCTATTTCCGACACTGCTCCGCCGGTCATGGTCTGCCTGGCGACCCCCGCCGCCACGTCCCAAACCCTGATCACATTGTCATGAGATGCCGACGCCAGCCAGGTGCCATCCGGGCTGAAGACCACGCTGCTCACAGGTTCCGCGTGGCCTTTGAATGACCTCACCTCGCGGCCGCTCGCAACCTCCCACAGCCTGACGAGACCATCCCCGCTTCCGGTCGCCAGTGTGCGTCCGTCCGGGCTGAAGGCGAGGCTTTCAACCGTTACGCCGGATCCGGTCTGCACAAGGATCTTCCCCGCCTCGCGCCAACCGTCAACGCTCCAGATGCGGACCGTGGCCTCCCCCGGCTGTTTCGGCACTCCGTTCATGGCGGCCGCCAAGCGAAGACTATCGGGACTAAAGGCGACGGCATTGACGTTTTCGGCCAGGCCCTTGAAGGTCTGTATCTCCTGGCGTGAAGCAACGTCCCAAACCCGCACTGTACCGCCGACCTTTTCCTCTGCGGCTTCCGCCGCGGCCAAGAATCGCCCGTCAGGACTAAGCCCCAGGGCATCTATACCATGGCGTGGAAGGGAAATGGAGACTCCACCCCTCTTTTTGGTCTTTTGGAGGTGTTCGGGCAGACGGCAGATCTCTTGTCCCGAGGCCACATCCCAAAGCACAATCGTCCCCTCATTAGTTGCCGCGGCCACGGAGCGCCCATCCGGATTGAAGACGACGGCAGTAACCTTCCCGAACATCCTGCCCGCAAGAGAACCCGCCTCTAGACTGGAAAAAATGGACGAAGGATCCAACTTAAACTCGAGACTCTGCGTTGCCTTCCCCGTCCTGACATCCCAGATCCTGACCGTGTGATCGGCGCTGGCCGTAGCCAACAGCTTTCCGTCGGGGCTGACGGCAATCGAGTAGATAAGGTCTCTATGACCGGCCAGCGTGCGGAGCTGCCGGCCGGTGCCGACCTCCCACAACTTCACGGCTCGGTCCAAGCCTCCGGAAGCCAGCCAGCGGCCATCCGGGCTGACGCTCAAAGCAACAGGGCCGGCCACGGCGTGCCCCGCCTGGACATAGATTTCGGGCCTGGCCGATTCGCCGGCTTGATTCTGGGCAAGTCCCCAGCTTGGCCAGCAGGCGAGGATAACGAGCATTGCCAAATGCTTTATCCGCAAAGGATGTTCTTCTGATCGCATGTTCTCCCTCCTGCTCAGTGGATTAGGGGAATCAGTATCAGCCGACGCGCCTAGCTGCCATCGCCTGCCAAGACGAAGCTGTGCCAGCTCTCAGTTCCCCGCCCGTTGCCGGCACGCGGCGCGTCGATTCACTCGGAAACCGTGACGGGCACATCATCTCTCGTGCTTCAGGAACACCGTGAACTTTACGAGGCCGGAAAGGTCCTTCTCGGAAGCGACCCCATAGGCAGCGTTGTCACTGATTTCCAAGTGAAGATCCCGGGCTTGCTGCCGTGCACGCTTGTTCAGGGCCACCAGCGACCTTTGCCCATTCCCATCTACTGAACTGCCGGGAGAAGACTCCTGCCCTTGGCTGGCCGAAGTCCCAGGAATCGGTTCTTTTACTTCCTCGATGGGATCTTTGGACATCAGAAAGGTCACCTCTTCGATGCCCGGGGTCTCGTCGAAAGCGAACCAGGCCTCTTTGCCGGGCACGACGATCTCGGCTGATGCCTGCGCCCGGTTGGGAGCGCCGAGGTACGGGTAGAGCCGGTTGATTCGCCCCGACGTTCCCTTGTTCAGAACGGCCAGGTACCCGTTGAAATTCAGGGATAGGTGGAACCGCACCTTATCTCCGCTGCGAAAAACCGTGTCTGGAGACACCATCTGAATCGTGCCCGTGCGGTTTAAGGCCACCATGACCTTGGCTCCGGGCTGTCCCCCCGATGAGTTTCCTGACTCATAGCTCAAATAGAGGTCACGCGAGCGTTTGTCTTGGCCAACTGCAGAAAGCGCAAAGACCACAACCAGGCACAAAATGCATGATAACCGCTTCATGGTTATTTCCTCCTCGTGTGATGGCAGAGTCGTAGAGCAGGAGGGTGCGATCTCTTGGGCAGGTCTGAAATCCTTGGACGCAAGTAGACAGGTATTGGCTAGAGGATTGTGGAGAGACCGAAAAGTGGATTGTTGATGCAGCTTTTTGCCCTCCCACGAGAGCACCGACGACGTGCCCCCGCCGCGCCGGCCCCCATAATCGCCCCGGGTGCGGCGAGGTGGCCAAGCTGGGTCTTCTCGGCCACAAAGACTGCACCCCCACCCCAGCGGCCAACGCATTGCAGTATCCAATAGCGAGGAACGGTGTGACTGACCATGGGGAGCAAATGCCCCCTCAGCGCCAATCCTAGGCCGCGCCGATTGGCAAGTCAAGCGCGGCGGGTTCGATAATTCATTGTTGCTGAGCTGCACGTGGCCGCACTCGCCGTAGACGAGGCCCTGAAACGCCGGTGGCGACGGGGCAGCCGGAGGCAGAACCGCCTTCAGCCATTCCGTGCGGAGGTCCCAGCGATCGAACCCTCCCGGGTGATTGTATTCGTTGATGCCCGGAGTGATCTCCGCCGAGGGACTGAAATTGGGCGCTTCCACGTCCAGCGTGTAGGTCATCCCATGCTGCCGCAGCGTCGGGTCGATCTGCTGGATTCTCTGGGCCATCAAGAGTGCGTTCTGGTCCCCGGCGCCAGTGATCGGGCGCAGGTGAATGTCAACATGGTCCAGCCCCAAGTCCTGCAGGATCTCGAAGAATTGACTGACTTGGGCAGGAGGCGCGTCGCCGGAAAGCCGGGAGTCGTTTACACCCAGCCGTACCGGGTAGGCTGTGGTTTCAGCCGGTAAGTCAGCGCTCGCCGCCAGATGCTCGCGACCAATGGGGAAAAGGTTGTTGGGGCAGAGGGGATGCCTACAGGTTTAGTCTGCTGCCTCTCGGTCTGACTAACTCACCTTCAGGGCGAGATTCATGCTGTGGCTCAGAGTGGTAGAACCCGAAGCCGTGCTACCCGTCACCGTAAGCGTATAAGTTCCCGTTGGGGTGACGGGCTCGACGACCACGATGTGGTGGGCATTGGTCACTATCTGATCGGCGTCAGCAGGCAGGGTCCGAGTTTTCAGCGGCTTCGCTAAGAAGGTGAAAAGCCGCAGGGCTCGAGGAGGGCCCTGCGGCACAACTTCATCCGAGCCGAAACGCACTGGCGTCCCGTCATTTTCCGGTCCCAGTCAGCGACACTGTCTGCGGGCTGTTGTTGGCGCTGTCGTTGACGTTCATCGTTGCGGTACGACTGCCCGTTGCCGCCGGCGTGAATTTGACGGAGATCGCGCAGTGGGACTTTGCCGCCAGACTCGCGCCGCAAGTATTTGTCTGCGCAAAGTCACCGGGAACAGCGCCCGTGAACGTGATGCTGATCGTCAATGCCGTCGAGAGGTTATTGGTCAGCGTCACGTTCCTGGCGGTGCTGGTGGTGCCCACGGTCTGCGCGGTAAACGTCAAGGAGGTGGGCGAGACCTTCGCCTGCACGATGCCCGTCCCGGTCAACGTGGCCGTTTGCGGGCTGTTCGAGGCAGCGTCGGTCACCCTAAGGGTTCCCGTCTCCGCCCCAACGATGCTGGGTGTAAACCTGACCGTGATGACGCAATGGCCCTTCGCGGGAACGCTGCCAGCGCAAGTATTGGTCTCCGTGAAGTCCGGATTGCCTGTGGTGATACTCGTAATGCTCAGCGCCGCGGCCTCATAGTTGTAAAACGTGAGGTTCTTAGCGGTGCTCGCGGTACTCTGAGGCACGCTGCCAAAACTCAGCGACGCGGCCGACAACTTCGCCGGCACGACGCCCGTCCCTGTCAACGTGGCCGTCTGGGGGCTGTTCGACGCATTGTCGTTCACGCTCATAGTGCCGTTGTCCGCTCCAAGGGCGCTCGGCCTCAACGTCACGCTAATGGTGCAGTTGCCCTTTGCCGCAACGCTGCCGTGGCAAGTATCCGTTTCTGTGTAATCGGGATTGCTCAGCGTGATACCCGAGATAGTCAGCGCCACGGCCTGGTTGTTGGTTAGCTTAATGGTTTTGGAGGCGCTCGGACTATTCTCGCTCACACTCCCGAAGCTCAGCGAGGTTGGACTCAGTACTACCGGTGCTTGGCCAGTTCCGGACAAGGCGACAGTCTGTGGGCTGTTCGCCGCATTGTCCGTGACGGCAAGGGTTGCCGTACGTGCCCCGAGCGCAGTCGGCGTAAACTTCACGTTGATGGTGCATTTGGCTCCCGGCGCCATACTGGCCGGGCAATTGTAAGTTTCAGCGAAGTCGCCCGCGTTCGTGCCTGCGACGGCGATACTCGATATGCTCAGGTTGGTCGTGCCGGTGCTGGTCAGCGTCACTTTCTTGGCGGCGCTCGTCGTGTTGATCACCTGATAGTAGAACGACAACGAAGTCGGGGAGAGGCCAGCCCCGGAGGGATTGATTCCCGTGCCGGTTAGCGGGACAGACTGTGGGCTGTTAGCCGCGTTGTCGGCGATCGTCAAAGTGCCCGTACGCGTCCCGGTGGCAGCAGGTGTAAAGGTCACTGCGATGTTGCAGCTCGCACCTGCGGCAAGTGGGCCGACGCAGTTGCTCGTTTGTCCGAAGTCTCCCGACGCGACGATGCTCGAAACGGAGAGAGGCGCAGTCCCCGTATTGCTGAGTGCCACTGTTTGCGGCGGGCTGGTTGTGCCGAGGTTTTGGGCGCCGAAAGTGAGGCTGGCAGGTGAGACCGAGGCAACAGGAGCAGTTCCCGTGCCGCTCAGGCTAACGATTTGGGGACTGCCCGGCGCGTTGTCGGTGATCGTGAGGTTGCCGGTTCGCGTGCCGGTCGCCGTGGGAGTGAAAGTCACACTGATTGTGCAGTTGGCCCCCACCTGGAGGGTGGAAGGAGAAACGGGGCATGTATTCGCCTGGGCGTAATCCCCGGCGTTTGTCCCTGTCACAGCGATGCTCGATATGCTCAAGGGCGCACTGCTGCCATTAGTCAGGGTCACCGTTTGCGGTGGGCTGGTAGTTCCTACAGGTTGGTCAGCAAAGGTCAGGCTCGAACTCGAAAGTGAAACAACCAGAGTCTGCAAAAGGACTGAGACGGTGTTGTCACGAAGGTTGGCCACTGCCATGTCGAGTCTGCCGTCGCCATTGAAGTCACCCACCGCCACAGAGGTGGGATTCAAGCCCACAGCGTAGTACGCCATCGGCTGGAACGTGCCGTCCCCGTTCCCCAACAGCACGCTCACGCTGTTGTCGCTTACATTGACCACTACCAGGTCGGGCTTGCCGTCACCATTGAAGTCGCCCGCGGCCACAGAGAGGGGAACCGAACCTGTGGCGTAGTTCACCGCCGCCTGGAAGGTGCCGTCCCCCCTCCCTAGCAGCACGCTCACGTTGTCGCTGTAGTAATTCGTCACGGCCAGGTCGGGCTTCCCATCGGCATTGAAGTCCCCCACGGCTACAGAGTCAGCATACGAACCTGCGGTGTAGTTCATCGCCGCCTGGAAGGTGCCGTCGCCGTTCCCCAGCAGCACGCTCACGTTGTCGCTCCAATGATTCGCCACCGCCAAGTCGGGCTTGCCGTCACCATTGAAGTCGCCCACGGCCACAGAGAGGGGAACCGAACCTGTGGCGTAGTTCACCGCCGTCTGGAAGGTGCCGTCCCCCCTCCCTAGCAGCACGCTCACGTTGTTGTCGTCGGAATTCGCCACCGCCAGGTCGGGCTTGCCATCGCCATTGAAGTCGCCGACAGCTACAGACGCCGGATACGAGCCCGCGCCGTAGCTCACCGCCGCCTGGAAGGTGCCGTCTCCGTCCCCCAGAAGCACGCTCACGTTGCCATCGTGGTTGTTCGCCACCGCCAAGTCGGGCTTGCCGTCGCCATTGAAGTCCCCCACGGCTACAAAGGTAGGAGCCGAACCTGCGGTGTAGTCGACCGCCGCCTGGAAGGTGCCGTCCCCTTTCCCCAGCAGCACGCTCACGCTGTTGTCGCTTAGATTCGCCACTGCCAGGTCGAGCTTCCCGTCCCCATTGAAGTCACCAGTGGTAACCGCCCGCGGCCCAATGCCTGTGGCAATATCCGACCTACCCAGCGAGATCGACGTTGTGGGATTGGTGATAGGCAGAAAGGCCACGTTCGAAGTGCCTCCGCCGGGGGGCGGGCTTACCACCGTGATCCAGGCCGTGCTCGCCGTGGCAATGTCGGATGACAGGACTGTCGCCGTCAATAGGATACTCGATACATAAGTCGTGGTCCGGGCGGCGCCGTTCCATTGGACTACCGAAGCGGGAACGAAGCCCGTACCGTTCACAGTGAGCGTGAAGCTCGCTCCTCCGGGAATTGCGCTAGTCGGAATCAAGGGCTGGCTGATGGACGGCACAGGATTAACACCCCGCGAAGCGGTGAAATAAGCCGCGACTGTCCCGCTGAGGTTCTGGAACGTCTGGCTTGGGGGATTGAATGTGTAGCCGCTGAGTGAGGGAATCACGGTGTAAGTGCCACCCTCCCCCAGATTGGTGAAGTAATAATTTCCTGACCCGTTCGTCACGGTACTCCCTGCGGAGCTTCCAATCAGGCTCATCACCACACCGCCCAGCCCGCTCCCGTTCAGCGTCACCTGCCCGGAGATCGTGTAAGTCACAGGATTGTTGCTGATCGTGAAGGAAACCGAGGAGGAGTTGGTCGAGTTCTCTGACCAGTCCCAAGCCTTACCATAGACCGTGTGAGGCCCGTTAGACTTCGCCGTCGTGTCCCAATTGCACTGGAAGGCGGAGCCCGAAGCCTTGGGTACTGTATCCGAACAAGCCGGGCCACTGTCGCTGTCTATGTAGAACTCCAACTCTTGGACTGTGCCGGAGTTGTCCTGCGCGGTGCCCTGCAGGGTGAAAGTGCCTGAGATCGTCTGACCGCTGGTCGGCGTTGTCACCACGACATTTGTCGGCGGCGTGGTGTCGGCCACTTGGAAATATAGCACTCCAGAATAGTTGCTCCAACCAGCGCTGTTGTGAGCGCGCATATTCCAGCGGTACGCCACGCCTTGGTTCAAGTGTCCCGCTGGCAAAAGCAGAGAGGTCTGGCCTCCGGGTATAGATTCGTTCTGATAGATAAGGTCAGACCCACCATACGGGTACTTGCTTACGTACAGGCCGTAGAGGTCGGCTCCAGACCCGCCACTCCACTGAAAGGTGGGCGTCGTGGTCGAAATAATAGGGTACGGGAGGGTAGCTGAACCGGGCGAAGCAGGTGTAGGCAGTGGGGGGGGGCCTACGGTCACCGACAGCGTTGCTGGCTGGGCATCCTCCAACCCACGGTTTACCCCCATAGCCTTGATTGTGTATGTGTAGTTTCCTGAGCCGGAAGGAGCAACGAGCGTAAGTGAATCGTTCTTCGAGCTGTTCTGCCCAATAAGCGGCCCCAGGAACTTGCTGACTCGAGGAGTCGTTCCGTCGATCCATATACCGACAGCGGGGATTATATAGCCCCCGGTGTTGGTCACTGTTACCGGAATGGATATAGGCTGACCAGGCGAAGCAGCGAAGCTGGTTTGGGACAGTTGAAGGGCCAACGCGGGCTGCTTGTAGATTCCTTCCACAACGAGTCCGAAATTCTCGTTTGCTATACAAGGGAATCTGCACCAGGAAGGCCACTGTGTGAATCTCACCCGCACAGTCCAGGTCTGCCCCAGGTCCGCCGGAGATGGATCCTCGATCACAAGTTTCTTGATAGGGCTCTCCGTATTGACATCAGCCGGCCAAGGGCTTTTGATACAAGTGGTCCCATTTGTACATCCGACGCCTACTTTCGGATCTGAACTGTACGCGATTTGGGACGGAGGTGGAGGGTCTACCTCAAACTCCAGGTTGTCTCGAAGACTGCCGTCGGGCGTATCGGCATCGTCGTATGCTAAAGCCACGACGATCTTTTGCGTCCCCAACGGCGGGACAAAGGACCACGAACTTTCATTAATTATACTCGTGAGGGTGTCTTGGGTCCACAGGAGAGGGCTCCACTCTCCGCTGATGGGGTACACCGACCCCTGCGGATTGACGAGGCCGTATCCGTAAGTGGTGTCGGCATAACCATTCAGCGGTGTGTTGCTCTCTTGCCCCCTCAGCGGGATTGCTTGAGCGATTAACTGTGCCTTGAGCGCCTGGGATGAGGACGAAGATGGAGGAGACCATTGCCGCATAAGGGCCAGTGCCCCCGTAACGTGGGGGGCAGCCATGCTCGTCCCGGATTTTCGCAAGTATTCTTCGTCAGAGTCAGGCCACACGGCATCTTCCAACTGACAGGGAAGGGTTTTATCACCAACATGCCCATTTACCGATACGACCCCGTACATGAAATTCGAAGGGCAATTCGCAATGTCCCCTCCCGGTGCTACCAATTCAGGTTTCAGCCGCTTGTAGGTTCCTCCACTTGGCCCCCTGCTTGAGTACACCGTGATGTTACCCAAGCCACCCGTCCCGTCAGTGCGCTGGCTCGTACCATCGAATGTGTACGAGATCGCTCCCACAGCTATAGTGTTCTTTCCCAACGCAGGGTTAGTCACCAAGGGATGAGGCGGGTCACATGATGCATCATAACCGTCGTTGTTGTTTCCTGCCGCGACTATCAGAAGCCGGGCATGATCGTGCGCGTTATTGTCGTATATTTCAGTATCAGAGTCGTAATCAGAGCAGTCAGCGAACGCATAGGAATGGTTGGAGATCTCAACGGAGTTTGACACAAAAGTGTCAAGATCAATAGCGAACGAGCTGTTCTGCGTGTTTCGGAACAACACCAAACTACCGGGCGCGACCCCGGTGATAGGAGAGCTGATGCTGTCCTTGCCTCTGCCAGCGACAATCCCTGTGACGTGCGTTCCGTGGTCCGCCTGGCCGGTCAAGTCGCTTGGCGCAACTAGGAAAATCCCATTCAGATCATCGTGAGTGCTATTCACGCCGTCGTCACGGACACCCACAGACACTCCGGTACCATTGTATCCCTGCGCATTCAGCCAGGGCGAGTTCAAGAACATACGGCTATCCATCGCGCCAAAGTTCACCGTCCCCAACATTGTCTCCTTCGGTGCGCGAAAGACCGCTTTAACCCACCACAGACTTGCGAGGCGCCGGATATCTTTATCTGAGGCATTTGGGATTGTGTAAAGGTGGGCGGATTCTATCTCCGACGCACTCGGAAACCCGAGGTTCGTGAGGTCATTGAGATACTCAGTCTCGGTCCGTCCAAGGGGCCGAACGTAAATGTCTGGCCTTCCGACCGAAATCCTTGCGGAGTTGAGTTTGTATTCCGGCATCCACGCCCCGACCCAGCGAACGAATGGCAACGATGTGACGGAATTGACCGTGGAATCCGAAATTAGGTAAACCAGTGCCTCCCCGCTCACAGAATCCAGGGGTTGACATCCCAGTTCCAATAGCTGCAGCCACTCGTCCGTAGACACAGGCCGCGAGAATTGGACAATGTAGGGTGATACCTGTCCGAAGCGGGCGACCACCTGGCCTTGCGGCTTGTTCGCTGGGAGATGATGAGCTCCTGCTCGCGGGGAAACTGCGCCGCCCTCCGTGTGAATAGCGAAGTCCGTGGAGCCTTTGGGCTCAGGCGCGGAGATGATATCAATGCCAGCGAGAATTGCCTTCTCGCGGAGATGGCGGGCCAGTTCAGGAGGACTCTCCTTGAGTAGTGTGCGCTCATCTGCGTTCAACCCGAACACGTCGGTCGACGCTGCGACCGGTTGTGTAACCCTGCCTTGTGGGATTGATGGCGCTACTGAGAAGGCTTGACCCGGTTGGGATTGTGGCTCAACAACGCCGCCCGCCTGAGACTCATCCACTGCGTCCCGTTGAGTCCCCGTTTGCCCGTACGCGGGCATTGCTGCGTGTGCAATCCACAAGAAAGCTACTACTGAAGCAATCTGCCGCCTTGAGATCATCTAAGTTCCTCGCTCGGTGAAATGAATAACTCCCCTCCACCTTAGCCAACAGGATTACAGTTTGTCAGCCTGCCTCGTACGTCGCCCGGCTCCAACAACCGCTGCCACCAAGTCCGACAAAGTTATTAACCCGCAAATCAAATACCTCAGTACAGCCAGACGACGTTCGGGTGGGAGGCAGCAGACGATGCGGTTCATGGCCATTCAACCCACCTTCGCGGTTGCTGCGGGATAAGGCTTCGACCTGTTATTGCCGGTCTGGCTGCCGTTGTTACTCTGGCTCAGGCGGGAGAGTCAACTGGCATGATGTGACACAACACGACATGCGGGCGTCGGACGCTTTACGGCCTGGCGAAATGGACGCATTGTCGCTGTTTTCAGGGTCGCGGGCAGGGCCGCTTGGCTTCCGCTATGGGGCGGGTCAAAGCATGGGGCCGTGGCGGGATCAATCATTCCAGGCCGGGCGTGCCGCTGACCGGTAAACGGCCTCGGGCACGCGCGCGCTGACAAACTCCGGCAGGATGCCAAGAAACTTATACCAGCGACTAAAAGTCAACTTGCATGGATCAACGCCGCTGGCTTCTTCCGAGATGAGATCGCCGTTGCTTGGTCAGGCATGGGTTTCTGAGAACCTTACTTGCCTTCTCTTGCACTGGCTTAGCCGCCGGAGTGAATTCCAGCGCAGATATCATGAGCCTTCGGCGTGCCGCTATGCATGAAAACAGCCTGCAAACGTCTGTAGGGGCAGGCCTTGTGCCTGCCCTGGGCGACCACGAGGGTCGCCCCTACGATGGCTGCCCCCGCTACTATCAGGGCAGGAGGGTCATCCATCGACGCACGAGTTTACTCTCTCAGGTGTCTAAACAGAGCGACGCAATCTCTTGCGCATTGCCCTGTAGCGCGGTCTATGACCGCTGGTCGGCGCTCATAGAGCGCCGCTACAATTTATGTCGCTCTGTATGGTTTTGGACATGGCTGCCTCTACTACTCCCCACGAGTCAGGAACGAAGGGGGCTACGCGGTCATTTCTTTGCTGAGGCAAGCACGGGCTCCTGCTTCTCCTGGAACCCGTTACCGTCCCAATAGCGGACGTGGCGCAATTGATCGGCTTCCGCCTTCCGGTCGAGTGCATGCTTGACCGCTCCGCGAGCCAGCAACAGGTTGAAGTTGGCCACGTAGCCGTCGGTCACTTGGGCATCTCGAAGACGCAGGTCACTGCCGAATGAATACTGGGCGTTAGCAGACTCACCGATTTCGACTTCCCCCTCGTCAACCGCCACTTCGAAACCGCCGTCTGGGAGCGGATAGATCTCTTTCACGCGGGGACGGGAATTGAGCACCTTACTGATTTCTGTCCTTGGGAAGACCAGCAAGGCAAGCGGCCTGCCGGGTGGGCAGTTGACACATTCATAATCCTCGACCTCTGCCGGCGCATGACCGTTCGGGAGGAGGTAATCCAGAACTGTCAAATCGGCGCTGTTGGTTTCATTGTTGGTGGCGCCCACCAGCATGACAGGCCGGCCAAGAAGGTTGGCCTGGGCTAAGAGATACACATGCCCAGGATGCCAGTACTCCCCGAGGACTTGCCCTTGAGAATTGATCTTGGCAACAACGCAAGGGAACCAACGAGAATGAGTGGACGCTACCCAAACGTCTTTGGTCTTTTCCCCCGGCAGAGACGTAATCCGGAAGAACTGAATAGGGAAAGGGGGATCAAACACAGTCGCGCCGAACTTCACGGGTTCCTTTCGGCTGTATTCCCATTTTAGTTTTCCGCCTTCCCCGAAGGAGGAGAGTATGCGGTGACTCACGAGCTCGGGATGGCCAGGTGAAAACGGAACAAAAAGCACTTCTTTGTTCCCATCCGCGTCAATGTCGTCGAGGATAGCAAAATCCCCACTGGGTACTGTCTCGCCTGCCTTATAGGCATCGGGGTTCAGAGGGAAATCGTAGGTCTTTTCCCATACCATGCGATGGGCGTGATCGGAGACGATGAGTCGGTCTTCCCGAATCTCAATCGAGGCGGGAACTTTCCCATGCCCACGCCACACTGCCCACCCCACCCAGCCCGCTACCACGGTGAGAAAAGCGCCCACAAGGCAGGCTTGGACCAGCACGAATCGTGCCCAAGGTCTCGCCGGGAGAGAATCGGCGGGGGGCTGTGGGTCGGCGAAATGATTCTCAGCGCCATTTTCCAGCGGAAGGGTTGTACCGGCCAACCAAGTGTCAATTTCCGCGGTGTACGCGAACACTCTCGCTCGCGGGCTGCCAGGGACACGGTGCACGGGCATTCCATGGTCAGCCCACCGCATGGCCGTCCGCTCATTGCGGCGGATGTAAGTCGCTATCTCCTTCCAAGAATCAAGGTGCTCACCGGAGCTCTTAGCCATGCTCGCTCCCTCAGAGCAAACAATACACGAGTGTCGGACAGATTACGTTTAAGGTTGTGCCATCTTGCCAGTCGGTCAGACCAAAGTCAACCCTGTGTGCTTGTATTGTCGGACAGAGGGTCCGCGGTGGTTTTTTGTTCATGGAGGAATACCATGTCGATTCGAGGAGCAGTTGCCCATCATACTGAGAATGCCCTTGACCGAGAACCACGGCTGGCGCGAATGTTGGCTCATGCAGCTTCAATCCGGAGTTCGTCCCCCGCGGTCAGGAGCTTTTGCCTCACCCACGTGCTGCTTGCCATCCTATTCCTCGGTGGGGCATGCTGGGTGTCAAATGCAGTCTATCGCCACGGGTCGAATTCAGGTGCGCGGCGTGGTCTACGATTTGGTGGGAGGGTAGACCACGACGAGGATTTCCATCGAACCCTCATCGCCCGGTCTTTGCTGTCCTGGGGGAATCTCTGCGTTGTGCCTCCTTCCCAGACGCTGCTTTTTCCCGAGCTCCCGTTGTGGGGAGAGATGCCCCCCTGACATCGGCGGACATTTCAAATAATGAAAGGACGCGAAGTATTGCTTGAAACAAACCTCGATCACGCATAACTCGCAATTTTACGCAATGAAATGAAAGCTGATTTTGCTTGACAAAAAGCTCGGTGAAGTATAGCAAGGGTGGTATCCATAACCAGGTAGAGTTCATCACTCGCACGTTGAACTGAAACAGAAGTCGATCACAGATGGAAAACGGAAGAACCCCGTTACCGGTTCGCGGGAAGACGAGAGGGGGAACCCCAGCTTAAAGGGAGGGTCCGAAATGCATCATCTAAGGTATTGGGTTCTGAGTGTCGTGTCGATCTTTGTTGTGGCATCTCTCTTTCCACCCTCGGTCGCGGCTCAAGCCACCTATACGGCCGAGCTGCGCGGCGCCGTTAAGGACGCGAGTGGCGCGCTCGTACCCGGAGCAAGGGTGACTGCGACCAATGACGAGACCAGGGTGTTGCAGACGAGAAAGACGGATGAGGCGGGCCGCTACCTCTTCAACGCCCTGCCGCCCGCTTCCTACACCATTCGAGTTGAAGCATCGGGGTTTAAAGCTCTGGTCCGGCCGAATGTCGTTCTGCGCGTGAGCTTTCAGGCTGACCTGGATTTCATTCTGGAAGTGGGCCAGATGACGCAGACCGTGGAGGTGACCGGCGCCGCTCCGCTCGTGAACACCGTGAGCGCGGCGCTCGGCACGGAAGTGACCAACCGATACATTACGGAGATGCCGCTTCCCGACCGCGACATCACCAGCCTGGCTTTCCTGGCTCCGGGAGTGACGGAGGTGGCCGGGAGCGGCGTGGGTGGCTTGGGTGGGACCAACTTCGCCTCCAACGGACAACGCAACGGCACGGCCGAATTCCGGCTCGACGGAGCTTTGGCCACCTCGCCGGAAGGCGGTGAAGGCGGTAACACTTTTCTCTCCTACAAGCCTTCGCTCGAGGACATTCAAGAATTCAAGCTCCAGAACAACAGCTTCTCCGCTGAATACGGCAGCAATGGCGGCACGGTGGTGAACATTGTCACCAAGTCGGGCACCAATCAGTTCCATGGCAGTGGTTTCTACTTTCTCCGCCGCCCGAGTTTGGACGCCAACGACTTCTTTGCCAATCGCGCCGGTGAACCCAAGGGCGCTTACGCGCACGACCAGTATGGCGGGTCCATCGGCGGCCCCATTCGCAAACAGAAGACCTTCTTCTTTTTCGACTTTGAGAAGGTCCGGAATACTTCGCCGGGCACTTTTACGACAACCGTGCCCACTGCCTTGCAGCGGGAGGGAGATTTTTCCCAGACCTATACCTATGACGATGACGGCAATCCCGTGCTCCAACAGCTCTACAATCCCTGCCCCATTACGGTCAATCCTTCTCCGTCCTGTTCTCTTAGTCCTGTGCTCGATTCGTCGTCAAACGTGGTGGATTACAACCGCCAACCTATCGAGGGCAACGTGATCCCATCGAGCATGATTGACCCCATCGCGCAAAATACCATTAAACTTTTCCCGCCGCCGACCAGTCTGGGAGACCCTGTGACGGGATACAACAACTTCAGCAAAAAACTTGTGTATCCCGCTCCCGTTTACCGGCTGGATGGTCGAATTGACCAGAACTTTTCGGAGAAGAGCCGGCTCACCGGGCGCTTCAGCATGAGTCAGGAAACGGATAATATCCCCGATCCGTTCCTTGCGGCGTATCAGAGTGTCTATAAGACCCGACAGATTGCCCTCGAGCACACTTGGACGCCTTCGCCCTCGCTTCTGTGGACCAATCGCATCTCCTTCATCCGGTACTACAACCCGTATCTCTACAACACACCGGTCGATCCGCTCACCTTGGGCTGGCCATCGGTATTGATTCTCAATTCCTGGTATGACAAGAAGGCTTTCCCCGATATCGGTTTCTCGTCGGGTAATTACCAAGGTCTGGTTACGGATCTTTGCTGCACCACTTCCAGCGAGGCTGACAACCAGTGGATGTTCGCGTCGTTGTTGAATAAGGTTATCCACAGCCACAACCTCAAGTTCGGCGGCGAGCGGAGAATCTATTTGAATAACTTCTTCCAACCCGGCGACACCAGTGGCGGATTCGATTTTGGCCCTGACCTTACCGCGCAGAGCGTCTTTAACCCCGCGGACTTTCAGGGCAACGACCTGGCCTCCTTTTTGCTGGGCTGGGGTGACGATGGTACAGTAGGCGCCGTGCCGGCAGTGGCCAATAAATCCATGGAGACGTCCTTCTTCGCTCAGGACGAATGGAAGGTGAGCCAGCGCCTGACCCTCAATCTGGGACTGCGTTACGAGTGGAGCACGCCGTACAGCGAGCGTTACAACCACAACCAATTTAGTTGCTGGAGCTGCGACAGTGGAATTATGGTGCCGGCGCTGGGGCCGGACTGGCCGGGAAAGGAAATCTATGGAACCAGCATTTTAGCCGGCTCGAATCAACGGCACGCCAACCCGGATTACAGCAACTTGGCGCCACGTCTCGGCTTCGCCTACCGACTGAACGACAAAACCGCGGTACGCGGTGGGGCAGGCATATACTATGGCATGAGCTACGCCACCAATTGGCAGTACGGCGGCACAGCCTGGAACAAAGACATTAGTATTATATTCTCGAAGGACGGGAATATCACTCCGTACTCTACTCTCGAGAATCCCTTCCCGGTCGGTTTTGTGGGGCCGCAACAAGGGAAATACGGGCCGCTGACGGAGTGGGGATATGGTAATGGTAACCACAACAGCCTCGAATTCCACAACGGCACAATTTACCAGTGGAACATCGGGATCGAGCGACAGGTTTCCCCCTCCACGCTCATTGAGGTGAATTACTCCGCCAACCGTAGCGTGCACCTGCCCTGGAACTTCAAGCCGATCACCAGAGGGAATAGAAACTACGTCAGCATCGCGGATCGCGAAAAGTGGGGCACCAGCGGATTGGCGGCGCTTGTCCCGAACCCGTTCCAGTACTTGTTCACTCAGGTGTCGGGAATGCCGGCGCCTATCTTCAATGAGCCTGATTCCATCTACAATGACCCATCCATTCCCCGCCTCAATCTGTTGCGGCCCTACCCGCAGTTTGACGGTACTTTCGCTGGACTGCCGTTCTTTGCCGCCTCCGGTTCGTATCAGTCCCTGCAAGTCCGGTTCGAGAGGCGGACCTCGCGCGGCTTGAGTTTTACGGGCAGTTACACCTTCTCCAAGTTTATTTCGACTTCGGATGAAGGAGCCAACGCCTGGATCGGCAAGCTCACGGGAGGCGCGCCGCAGGACTTGAACAATCTGGCCGCGGAAAAGAGCATCAGCGGGAACGATACGCCTCACCGGCTGGCCTTCGCGTTGATTTACGAACTGCCGCTCGGCCGCGGACGGCTGGTGGGCAGGAACATGAATCGTGGTCTGGATGCGGTAGTCGGAGGTTGGCGAGTTACCACTTTTACGACCCTCCAAACGGGACAACCGATCGATGTCAGGACATCGCACAACCGCATATCTGGCGGCAGCCAACGCCCCAACCTGAGCGGCCAGCCGTGCAGCGGGGCGAGCGTGGATGCGGTGGTGGACGGAACAGCCAATTACTTCAACATCAGCTCATTTTCCTCCCCTGGAGATCAGATAGCCGGAAGCGCTCCCCGCTATTTCTCGAACTGCCGCGTTCCCGGCATTCACAACATGGACTTCGGAATCGCCAAACAGTTCCAAATCCGGGAAGGTATGCACGTGGAAGCGCGAGGCGAGTTCTTTAACTTCTTGAATACACCCAGGTTCAACTATCCCGCCGCCAGCTTTGGCAGCGGCTCATTTGGAACGATCAACAGCCAGGCTAATGGCCCGAGAGGCGGTCAGCTAGGATTTCGATTTGTGTTTTGAAGTTCCCACTTGGTGACGAGCGATGAGCGAGTGGCGGCAGGGAGGGAACCTCTTTCGGCCCCCTTCCACGCCGTCGCTCGTCTTCTTTGCCGGGCATTACAGATCAGGGCGGACTCGGCAGGAAGCCCAGCCTTCCTTCATTTCAATTGCCAGTTATTGCCGTTCCGACTACTTGTGGCAAATTCGCGGGGTGAACCGCGTAGGCCGAGCGCCGGCGCGAGCCTTTGGTAGGGACGGCCCTCGACGGCATCGAATTCATTGGGTCATCGACCTTATCGCAGTGGCCTGCTGCGTAGGGTTGCTTTTGGCCGGACCGGATCAAAGCGTTGAGGAAGCTCAAGAGCATGCCAGCCAAGGGATGCAAGCAGCCCAGCGTGGTGACCTGAAGATCGCCGAAGCAGAATTGCGACAGGCGGTCGAGTTGGCTCCTCATAATCCTCTTTATCTCGGAACGTTAGGAGCGATCCTGGGGAGGGAGCAGAAATTGGAAGAATCGAATGTCTACCTTGAAAAAGCCCTCGCTATCAGCCCCCACGATTTTGCCACCCGTCGGAATCTCGCCTCAAGCCAGTTCCAACTAGGCCTGCTCCAGCCGGCTAAGAAGAACTTGGAGAGAATTCTGGAAGCAAAGCCCGATGACGCTCCAAGTGTCCTGCTCCTGGGGATGGTCGAGGAAGAGCTGAAAGAATACGGCCAGGCGGCAAAGCTGCTCGGGTCCGTCCCCGACCAGGTTCGGCAGCGGCCGGAATCGCTCGCGGCCCTTGCCCGGTCTTACTACTACACCGGCCAGAAGGAAAAAGCTCGGGCGAAGCTCGAGGAGCTTCAGCGCCATACCGCCGGGCCGGAGGGGATTATTCTGGCTGGTCAAGTGGCCGCGCAGGCAAACGATTTTGAGACGGCAGAGCCACTGTTCGCCTCGATCTGGTCCACTTACCCGGACACGACGAAGCTAGGTTACACCCTGGCCTTGGCCCAATACCACGCTAACCGGCTTGAGGCAAGTCAGGCAACCCTCCGCAAGTTAATCGGCTCAGGCCACGAAAGCAGCGAAATCTATAATCTGCTGGGCTGGTGCCTCTATAAACGCGGTGATTTCGATAATGCCGTGGCCGCGATGGATCGTGCGGCTGCCCTCGACCCGTCCAAGGAATCGAATTACTTAGACGTCGGCATAATGCTGATGAGCCACCACCACTTCTCCGGTGCGCGGGCGGCAGGCGAAAAAGCCGTCGAAGTTGCTCCCGCTTCGTATCGCGCCTATCGCTTGAAGGGGCTTGCGGAATTGGAACTCGTCGACTTCCTTGACGCGGAGAAGTCCTTCGCGCGGGCCTTGGAGCTGAACCCAAAGGAAGCGGAGGCCATCCGCAATCTGGCCACGATTCAATGGGACCTCGGAAGACTCCGGGAAGCGGAGTCAACTTTCGAGAAGGGCCTCCGGCAATTCCCTCAAGACGCGAGGGTCTGCCGCGACTATGGGGTCATGCTGCTGGATACCAAAGGGGGCGATGCGGCGATGGAATCTCGAGCCGTGTCTCTGCTCCGGAGAGCCATAGACTTGGATGGCTCGCTTTCCGAGCCTCACTACCAACTCGGTAAGCTGGCCCTGCGCAAGGGGAATGCCCAGGAGGCCGTGCGACAGCTTGAAGCAGCCGCCAAACTTGACCCTGCTGACAGCAAGATCCACTTCTCTTTAGCACGCGCCTACCGTCTGCTCGGCCGCGCCGATGAAGCTGCCAAGGAGGTCCAAATCTATAAGACGTTGAATGCTGGGGAAGGCGGGTCTGGCGCCAGTCCATCCGCCCGCGGGAAGAACCCATCTCACCCGGAGAAAAAGTCAGATCCCGATGAGCAAGAGCGCTAACCCGGATTTCTCACCACGGGATTGGAAGGGCGGGGCTTTACAGGCTGCGGAAGAACGCTTCCCATCTGTCATCCTGAGTCCTTCGCTGTCATTCTGAGCGAAGCGAAGAATCTCGCTCTGCCGCTCAGGATAAACTGTGCGAAGGATCTCGCTCTGCGCATTCTCATGGCAATGCGAGATTCTTCGTCGGTCGCCGCGGGTGGCGCCGACATCCCGCCTTGCGGGAGCGTTAAGAAGCCAGGACCGGCCCGGGTTAGGACGCGTGGACAGAGATGTTGCGCGTGTCGCCGGAGTGCATACATGAAAAGCAATGTGTGCGCCACCCGCGACCCGAGTTTGTCGCCAACCCCGCCACCGGCGTTTCTGAAGAGCTGCGGCCCGTTAGCAATACAATTCCCTTGCTCGACGGTTTTCGCGTCTCCAACTTCTTGATTTGATTGAGTCGGTGTCCGCGATTTTCCGACTTCCGTTGTCGCCACACTCGCCTTCATCCGCGAGTACCTTCTTCGGCAGGTGGGCAAGGCTAAGAAACCCAGCGTAAGACCAGCCACCGTCGGACAGAGGGTCCGCGGTGGTTTTTTTGTTTGTAAAGGAATATCATGTCGATTCGAGGAGTAGTTGCCCATCATAATACTGAGAATGCCCTTGACCGAGAACCACGGCTGGCGCGAATGTTGGCTCATGTAACTTCAATCCGGAGTTCGTCCCCCGCGGTCAGGAGCTTTTGCCTCACCCACGTACTGCTTGCCATCCTATTCCTCGGTGGCCCGGCGACAGCTCAGAAGATCACCGGCGACATCGAAGGCACGGTCACCGACCCTTCCGGCGCCTCTATCCCGGCCGCAACGATCGAAGTGAGAAATGTGGAAACGGGGGCGATTCGCAGCTCACGAACCGACTCCTCTGGCCGATACGAAGTGACCTTGCTCGGCGTCGGGAAGTATGACGTGACCGCCGAAAAGACAGGCTTCCAGAAGGTGTACACGCCCGGAGTCACCCTGGTGCTGGGACAACGGGCATCCGTCGATTTCACCCTGCGGGTGGGAGAATTACAGCAGACCATAATCGTCGAGGCCGGGACTCTTTCGGTGAGTGTCACTACGGCCGATATTTCCGGCCTGGTCGGCGAGAGACAAGTGAAGGACTTGCCGCTGAACGGGCGGAGCTTTGACAACCTGCTGACGCTGAACGCGGGGATCGTTAACTTCACCTCGCAACGGGCTGGCGGGACTGGAACATCGGCTTCTGCTGTCGGAAACATGTTTTCGGTATCGGGCCAGCGCCCGCAGGGAAACCTGTTTCTGTTGAACGGCGTGGAATACACGGGCGCATCGAACATCAACGTAACTCCAGGTGGAGCCAGTGGACAGCTATTGGGCGTGGACGCGATCCGGGAATTCGCCGTCGTGAAGGATACATACGGCGCCGAATACGGAAAGCGTTCGGGAGCGCAAATCAACATTGTAACGACTTCCGGAACGAACCAGCTCCACGGAAGCGCGTACGAATTCCTGCGCAACAACAACCTGGATGCCCGCAACTTTTTCGACCAGGGCGACACTCCGCAATTTCAGAGGAACGTGTTCGGCGGTTCGCTGGGCGGTCCCCTCCGTAAAGGCAAGACATTTCTGTTCGGGAACTATGAGGGATTCCGCCAGCGTCTGGGCCTGAGCAATGTCACGCTCGTACCGGACGATGCGTCCCGGGCCAGTGCTGTCTCGAGTGTCCAGCCGCTGTTGGATTTGTGGCCCCAAGCCAATGGGCCGGATCTGGGCGGCGGGATTGCGATCGCCTACAACAATCCGCTGCAAGCCATCCACGAGGATTTTGGAACCGCGCGCTTTGACCACAACTTCCTGGACCGGGATGCCTTTTCTGGGGTCTACACCATCGATGACAGCGCGGCAGAAACGCCCTCGGCCAATCCGCTCAGCCTGGTCAATCTGCGGGTGCGAAATCAGGTCGCGAGTCTCAGTGAAACCCACATTTTCTCTCCCCGGTTCCTCAACAAAGCCATCTTTGGATTTTCACGCGCCGCATATCTTTTTACCGGTCAGACGCCTGTGGACCTGCCGGGATTTGTCGAGGGACGGCCGATTGGCGTCGTCTCCATCGGGGGAAGCACGGCTCTCAATTCCTCCTCGCAGATCTCCCTTGCCGGAACGAATGGATCAAGCAACCTGCGCTCGAACCGCAATCTCTTTACCGCCAGCGATCAAGCCTCTTTCAGTCATGGCATGCAAGTGTTCGACTTCGGTGTCTGGTTCCAGAAGCTCCAGAGCAATGACAACCTGGCACAAAACCAATACGGCCAGGCTGTCTTTTCCAGCTTGCCGAACTTTCTGCAAGGGGCGGTCGCAACCTTCACCGTAGTCCCCTCCCCCACCCCTCTCTCGTTCCGTTCTCTCGAAGGCGCGGCTTATGCGGAAGACACTCTGAAGCTGCGGCCGTCGCTCGAGCTGCGCGTCGGATTTCGCGCCGAGTTCACCGACGGCTGGAATGAGGCGCACGGGCGGGCCTCGAACTACCTGTTTGATTCGAGCGGCGTGATCGAGAGCCAGCCCGTGGTGGGCAATTCAACCTTTGCCGTGAACCGGGCGAAGTTCTTGCCAGCCCCGCGGATTGGCCTCGCCTGGTCTCCCTTTTCCGATAAGACCGTGGTTCAGGCCGGCTTCGGAATCTACTACACCTTGAACGATTCCATCAGCTATCGCCTGACCCAGAGTGCTCCCTTCAATTCGGTGCTGGTGCTCCGGAACGTGCCTCTGGCAAGCATCCACATCGTCCCGGGCGCAGCTCCCCCTTCGGGCGCCAAAATCTCACCGGCCGGGGTGCAGCCGGATCTGGCTACCCCCACATTGCTCTCGTATTCGTTGAGGATTGAGCAGCAGATCACTCCCACCACTTCCTTCAGTGTGGGATACGTAGGCAACCACGGATACCACAATTTGCTTTCGATTGACGCCAATCTGCCGGCGCCAACTATCTGCCCAGCGGCGCCCTGCCCGGCAAGCTATCCGGCGGGAATCATGTACTTTCCCCCGGGGGCTCCCCTTTCCAATCCGCGCGTGGCCAACACGACGCACTGGTTTTCCTGGGGTGTCAGCAATTACAACAGCCTGCAGGTGGACATGAGCCGGCGGTTCAGCGGCGGGTTGCAGTTCCGCGGAATCTACGCGCTCACCAAGAGCCTGGATAATGGTTCTTCCTTGAATAACAGCATAACGGGGAGCACAAATGCGTTTACGATGAATCCCCTCCTTCCAGCGTCGGACTATGGCCGATCTGCCTTCGACATCCGCCACGCTGCGGTCATCAATGGAACGTATGACCTGCCCTTCGGGCGTAGGCATGCGCCGGGCGCGAACCCCTGGCGGAATAGAGTGCTTGGAGACTGGCAGATCAGCGGCATCGGAACAATTCAAACCGGTTTGCCCTTCTCGCCGCAACTGGGGTTCAACCCCACCAACGACGGTGACACACGCAATCCCATCCGGCCTTCCTTGAACCCCGCCTTCACCGGAAACGTGATCCTGGGCGGACCCCAGAAGTATTACGACCCCAATGCCTTTGTGGTGCCGCTCAACGGAACGTACGGCAACGCGGGCCGTAACATTCTGGAGGGACCGGGCCTGAAGGACATGGACTTCTCCCTCTCGAAAACGTTCTTGCTTACGGAGCGCCTGAACCTACAGTTCCGCAGCGAGATTTTCAACATCTTCAATCAGACCAACTTCAATACTCCGAACCCCATCGTGTTCACCTCGGCAACATCGGGACCCTCTCCCACGGCCGGCTTGATTACCTCAACCACCACAACCTCCCGGCAGATCCAGTTTGGCCTGAAGCTGCTGTGGTGAGAAGATCGTTCCGAGCCTAAGATAAAGGTCATTCCCGCGAAGGTAGCAATCTCTCAAAGTCCCAGCCCTCTCCGAGTCGAGAGGTTGCTCGCCGTCTCCTGAAGTCCCCAGCCCTCTCCGAGAAGGGGCTGCTCGCCGTCTTACGAAGTCCCCAGCCCTCTCCGAGGGGGGCTGCTCGTTGTCTCATGAAGTCCCCAGCCCTCTCCCCTAGCGGGAGAGGGTGGCTCGCTGCCGGCGCTTTCACCAGCCGGAGCGGGCGGGGGGCCCCGAGCGCCGGGGGTGAGGGGGCACATAACACTCGAGCGCTGCGGACGCGAAGAGCCGCGGACCTTCCAGACAGGTCCGCGCTACCCATCCTTTCATCCTGAGGAGCCGCAGGCGAGGAAGGACCTCCGCATTTCTCGGCCTCGCATCCAACGACTCTCGCATTTTCTTTCAACAACATGCTGGTTTCGCCCCGAATTGCCACGCAACCCGTGCATTGTCGGACAAAAAGCCGATTTGATTGTCGTCCATTTTCTCACCCTAACCTTTGTTTTCATGCACATAGTCGGGTCGATCTTCATTTTTAACATCTTTATGGGTCAGCGCCCCGTTCCTGACCTTGATCAGCGTGTTGGTGAGCCGCCACAATTGGCGCAGGCGGGAATCTTTCATCCTTTGCAGGAACATCGCGTTTTCGTCGGTCGAAGCCATCAGGATGGAGTGATTCTCGGGTGATCAACTGATCGGGACGCGCCT
>Ga0187861_10001211_pt1 | contig 27433 bp, 27 predicted proteins | sample June2016WEW_10_1_3_FD_132986 | JGI IMG/M metagenome (GOLD analysis project Ga0187861, IMG submission 132986) | Peatland microbial communities from SPRUCE experiment site at the Marcell Experimental Forest, Minnesota, USA - June2016WEW_10_100 | ecosystem: Environmental > Terrestrial > Soil >...
ACGTAGTTTGCGTTGAGGATGGCAACCTTCGTGGCATCCTCAAGGCCGTCGGTGCCCATCAGGACGATGTACATCCATGGAATGACCAAAATGCTGGCGCTACCCCATGGCGCGGCTGAGACCGGGCCGATTGCCTTGTCGCCACCGACCCTGGCAACCGGATGCTTCGGCAAATACGGAGCCAGATGTTTCGCGACCGCAATAGGCCCCATGCCTGGACCGCCCCCGCCGTGTGGTATGCAGAAGGTCTTGTGCAGATTGAGATGACAAACGTCCGCCCCCATGTCACCGGGGCGACACAAACCCACCTGCGCGTTCATGTTGGCGCCATCCATATAAATCTGGCCACCGCTGTCATGAACAATCTGACAGACTTCGCGAATGGTTTCCTCGAAGACGCCGTGTGTCGAGGGGTACGTCACCATCAGCGCGCCGAGGCTATCGCGGCGCGTCTGCGCCTTCTCGCGCAAGTCAGCAACGTCGATGTTGCCCTGCGTGTCACACGCGACGGTGACGACCTTGAATCCGGCCATGACCGCGCTGGCCGGGTTTGTGCCGTGCGCGGAAAGGGGAATGAGGCACACATCGCGGCGCTCTTGGCCGCGCTGCTTCTGATATTCGCGGATGACCAGCAGGCCCGTGAACTCGCCTTGCGAACCCGCGTTCGGTTGTAAGGAAACCGACGCAAGTCCGGCGATTTCAGCCAGCCACGCTTCGAGTTGTTTGAACAGAACCTGGTAACCCTGCGTTTGTTCGGCGGGCGCAAACGGATGCAGCCTGCCCACCTCGGGCCAGGTAACCGGAAACATTTCCGCAGTTGCGTTCAGCTTCATCGTGCACGACCCGAGCGGAATCATCGAGGTCGTGAGCGAAAGGTCCTTCGCCTCCAACCGTTTGATATAGCGCAGCATCTCGTGCTCCGTGTGATACTGATTGAAAACCGGATGAGTGAGAAACGGCGTCGTGCGGGCAAATGCGCCAAGCTCTGGTTCGAAAGAGACTTCGACGTTTCGTCCCACGAGGGGGCTCACGTCCTCGAGTGTCGTTGTCTCATCGAGCGAAACTCCCCATGATCCGTCGGCATACTCGGCCACGTTCACGCCCCGTGGTTTCGGCGCTCGACGAAGATGGAGCGTATCGAAAATCGGTCCCTTCTGCGGTTCGCCGAATGCAGCCGACAACGCGGCGGCCATCGCCTGGATACGCTTGGCAATGCGTTTCAGTCCCTCCGGGCCGTGGTAGACCGCGTACATCGAGGCCATAACCGCCAACAGCACTTGCGCGGTGCAGATGTTGCTCGTGGCTTTCTCGCGGCGAATGTGTTGTTCGCGTGTTTGCAGCGTAAGGCGCAGGGCCGGGTGGCCTTGCGCATCCTTCGAGACGCCGACGAGACGACCTGGTATGTGGCGCTTGTAAGCGTCGCGCACGGCAAAGAAGGCCGCGTGCGGCCCGCCATATCCCATCGGCACACCGAACCGTTGCGCGCTACCCACCGCGATGTCCGCACCGAATTCGCCCGGCGGTTTCAGCAGTGTGAGCGCCAGCAAGTCGGTGGCGACAACCGCCAGCGCTTTGTGTTTGTGGACTTCGCGAATGAACGGCCCGTAATCCAGAATCACGCCGTCGGTCGCTGGATATTGCAGCAACACTCCGAAAACCTTCTCGCTCATCGTGAACTTCGCGTGATCGCCGATGACAATCTTGATACCTAGAGGTAAAGAGCGCGTTTGCACCACCGCGATGGTTTGGAGGTGGCACGTTTCGGAAACAAAAAATATATTCCGACCCTCTCGTCCTTGCAGCCCGTAACACATCGTCATCGCCTCGGCGGCAGCAGTTGCCTCATCAAGCAGCGACCCATTCGCGACTTCCAACGCCGTAAGGTCGGCGACCATTGTCTGAAAATTCAGCAGCGCCTCGAGTCGGCCCTGCGAAATCTCCGCCTGATAAGGCGTGTACTGTGTGTACCACCCGGGGTTTTCCAGGATGTTGCGCTGGATCACGGGCGGCGTCACGCAATCGTAGTAGCCCATGCCGATGAACGAGCGACGCACTTCGTTCTTCGACATCACGGCCTTCAATTCGGCCAGCAATTCCTGCTCGCCGCGGGCTGCGGGAAGCGAAAGCGGTTTTTGGAGTCGAATCTGCCGCGGGACTGCCGCATCGACCATCGCGTCGAGTGTCGGAAACCCCACGACGCGCAGCATCTCCTGAATGTCCTCAGGACTCGGGCCGATGTGTCGATCGGCAAACCGGTCAGCGCGTTGCATGGTCATGCGCCGATGTGGTGGGCGTAATCATCAGGGCTGAGTAACTCGCCGAGTTCGCCCGGGTCGCTGATCTTGATCTTGAACATCCAGCCCTTGTCGTACGGGTCCTGATTCAGCAATTCAGGAGCGCTGCTGAGTTCCTCGTTCACGGCGACGACGTCGCCCGACACGGGCGCGTAAATATCGCTGGCGGATTTCACGCTTTCGACCACCGCGCACTCCTTGCCGGCGTCGACGCGCGAATCCACCGCGGGCGTTTCGACGTACACCACATCGGTCAACTCATGCTGCGCGTGGTCCGTGATCCCGACGACGGCGATATCGCCCTCGACGCGCACCCATTCGTGGCTCTTCGCATATTTCAAGTTCTTCGGAACGTTCATTGCTTTCTCTTTAGGATTGGTTTTTTCGCGATCATTGCGGGAAACGTTTTGCCACGGATTTCAATTCCAATCGGCGCCCCGATCCGCGCTTCCGTCGCCTCGACGTAGCCCATGCCGATGCCCGCGCCAAGCGTGGGCGATTGCGTGCCACTGGTGATCTCGCCGACCTTGCGGTCATCGGCGAGGATAGGGTAATGCGGTCGCGGCGGCGGCGATTTTCCTGTCATGGTGAACGCGACCAACTTCCGGCTGACGCCCTTTTCTTTCTGTTCAACGAGAACATCTCTGCCAACGAACGGGCCTTTTTCGAACGACACAAACTTGCCCAAGCCGGCTTCCATCGGCGTGGTTTCCTCGGTGATGTCATTCCCGTGGAGTGGATAGCACACCTCCAGGCGTAGCGTATCGCGCGCGCCCAAGCCGCACGGTTTGATATTGAAAGGTTTCCCGCGCTTCAGCAGTTCCTCCCAGAGCGCGGGCGCATCCGCCGCATCGCACATGATCTCAAATCCATCTTCCCCCGTGTACCCCGTGCGCGCCACCCAACACTGCCGGCCGAGTATCCCCAGCCGCACGACGCTGAAGTGCGAAACTGTTGCCGCCTCTGGAAGGACTTTCACGGCACAGGGGCCTTGCAGCGCCAGTGCCGCCATCGTGTCACTCGCATTGTCGAACACGACGGCTTTCGAAGCGTGGGCGCTCATCGAGGTGAAATCTTTCTCGATGTTCGACGCGTTGACAACGAGCAGGAACACGCTCGGCTGGACGCGGTAGGCGATCAGATCGTCGATGATACCGCCACGTTCATCGCACAACAGCGTGTATTGCGCCTGGCCAACTGAGATCTTGCGGAGGTCGTTCGAGAGCAGTTCGTTCAACGCCGCCTCGGCATTTGGCCCCGCGACCAGAAACTCACCCATGTGCGAAATATCGAAAAGGCCGACGCGCTCGCGTACCGCGGCATGTTCCTCAAGGATACCCGAGTATTGCACGGGCATTTCCCAGCCGCCAAACGGCACCATTTTTGCGCCCCATTCGAGGTGGGTGGCGTACAGCGGGGTGCGCTTCAGCGTCTTGGTACCGTGCATCGCGGAGCTACGTTAACGGCGGGCCGAGGAGGTGTCAATTTAGGAATGACTTCTGCTGGATAAACGGGAGCAAAGTGCCGTTTTCAGTCTGGGTTGCCAGTTGGAATGCGGCCCAAACTCGGACTATTTTGGTTGAGTCCTCGCAGAGAACTTATTACCGTAACAGAGATGAGTGACGCGATTCCAGTGGAGGCAGTTGTCATCGAGAAAACGTTCGTCGGCAAGGTGTGTTTCCCGGCGACCGTGCCTGAAGGGCTTATCGAGTTGTTGCGTTTCCCGCAGGACCTGTTCGAGAACATCCAGAAGATGGGGCTCAACCAGCGAACCGTGAAGTTCCTGCTGGCGGCGCTGAACGGAAGATGGGGGCTCACGGCCGGGGCCGACTTGCAGGACATCGCCATCAAGACCGGCATGCAATACTCGGAGATGGATGCCATCGTGCGCGATCTTATCGACAAGAACTACGCGCGATTGGATAAACGCCTCGATCTCTACCGCTTCTGGGTCGTGCTGTTGCACGTAAAGGGTGTCACCTTCGAACTGGCGAGCGACTGAGTGCGCCGTATTTGCCTTCCGTGGCGGTTATTGGTATCCTTCCAGCGGCGTCATGAGCGCGGAATCTCTTACACAGTCGGTGCGCTTCAATTCAATTGAGGAATGTCTGGAGGACATTCGTCAAGGGCGCATCATCATTGTCACCGACGACGAAGACCGCGAGAATGAAGGCGACCTCATCATGGCTGCGGAGAAAGTGACGCCCGAAATGGTCAACTTCATGACCAAACACGGGCGCGGCCTGATCTGCGTGCCCACCAGCGAGTCGCGGCTCAAAGCCCTCGGCATTGGCCGCATGGTCGCGGAAAACCGCGAGAGTTTCAAAACCGATTTCATGGTCAGCGTCGATGCGCGTGACGGCGTGACCACTGGCATCAGCGCCCAGGACCGCGCCCGCAGCATCCGCGTGATCGCTGATCCGAGTTCGACACCCGACCACCTCGTGTCGCCCGGCCACATCTTCCCTCTTCAAGCCCGCGAAGGCGGTGTGCTGCGCCGCGCGGGGCACACGGAAGCGTCCGTCGATCTCGTGAAAATGGCGGGGTTGTTCCCCGTGGCCGTCCTCTGCGAGATCCTGAACGAAGACGGCACGATGGCTCGGTTGCCGGACCTGATGAAGTTTAAGGAACAGTTCGGACTGAAGATCTGCACGATTCGTGACTTCATCGCTCACCGTCGCCTGCGTGAAAAACTCGTCGCGAGAGAGCAGGAGGTGTCCCTGCCGACGGAGCATGGCGAATTCAAGCTGCATCTTTACCGGTCCTTGGTGGATGGTCAACACCATGCCGCGTTGGTGATGGGCGACGTGCGCGGCAAGGAGAACGTTCTCGTTCGCGTTCATAGCGAATGCCTGACGGGCGACGTGTTCGGCTCGCAACGGTGCGATTGCGGGCCGCAACTGCACGACGCGTTGAAACGCATCGCGCAGGAAGGCGAAGGCGTGCTCGTGTACATGCGGCAGGAAGGGCGCGGCATCGGCTTCGCCAACAAGATTCACGCCTACGCGCTTCAGGAGAAAGGCCTCGACACGGTGGAAGCCAACGAGAAGCTGGGCTTCAAGCCCGATTTGCGCGAGTACGGTCTCGGCGCGCAGATCCTTGTCGATCTTGGCTTGCACAGCATCCGGCTGCTCACGAACAACCCGAAGAAGGTTGTTGGCCTCGAAGGGTTCAATCTCAAGATCGTCGAACAGGTCCCGATTCGCGCGGAGCCGACTCCCCACAACATCCGGTACTTGGAAACCAAGAAATCGAAAATGGGGCACGCGTTGTAGCCATGCTTCGCGCGAAGAAAATCGATCGGCATCTCTCCGCCACCGGGTTGCGCTTTGGCATCGCCGCCGCCCGCTACAATACCGATCTTGCCGACGCGCTGCTGGCGAATTGCCTCGACTCGCTGGCCAAGGCCGGTGCCGATATGCGTGACATCAGGATTCTGCGCGTTCCCGGCAGCTTTGAGGTCACGGCGGCATCCGCGAAGCTTGCCCGCAGCGGGAAATGCGATTGCGTCATCGGTCTCGGCATTCTGCTGCAAGGCCAGACACGCCATGCACGTCACATCGGGGATGCAGTCGCGCACGGCCTCACGAATATCGCGATTCACCTCGGTGTGCCGACGGTCTTTGGCATCGTCACCGCCAGGAATCTTCAGCAAGCGCGCGTCCGTTGCGTTGGCAAGAAACACAACCGTGGTCGGGAGGCGGCACGGGCTGCGGTTGAAATGGCACGGCTATGGAAAAACCTGTGAAACCACCCGGCAAACGCCGGCTGGCCCGCGAGTTGGCCGTGCAGTTCCTCTATCAATTTGACCTTGGCGGGGGTTCCCTGAAGGAAGCGCTCCCGCTCTTCTGGGAAACGCAGCCCGAAGTCGGCGATGCGGGACGCCAGTTCGCTGAAGAACTGGTCCAGGGCGTGATGGAACGACGCGCCGTCATCGACGAACACATCGTCAAGTACGCGGACAATTGGGACCTTCCGCGCATTGCGGCTGTCGATCGCAATATCCTTCGTCTCGCCATCTACGAAATGCTCTATCGCGACGACATTCCGCCCGTGGTCAGCATCAACGAAGCGGTCGACATTGCGAAGAAATTTTCCACGAGCGAGTCCGGCGCGTTTGTCAACGGGATCCTCGACCGTTTGAAAGCCGAGCTGACCCGCCCCTCGCGCACGGCGACATCCGCACAATGAGTTCCACTGCGCATCCACCGCGCTTCGCCGATCTGCATCTCCACACGCATTATTCCGATGGCACGTTCACGCCGCACGAGTTGGTCGAGCACGCCGCCCGCCTTGGTTTCGCCGCCATCGCCGTCACCGACCACGATACGTTGGATGGCATTCCTGAGGCGTTGGCGGCCGGCTTGGAGCTGGGTGTCGAGGTCATCCCCGCGGTCGAGGTCACGAGCCGTGTTGGAACGCAGGAACTTCACCTGCTTGCATATTTGTTCGGCGATTCGTGGCGTGACGCGAGTTTGCGGAAGGTGCTGGATCACGCGACCCTCGTGCGCCGGCGACGGGTCGAGCAGTTCGTGAGCAAACTGAATGAGCTGGGCGTTGCGTTGACGATCGAGGATGTGTACGCGTGTTCGGATTGCGGCACTGTCGGTCGTCCGCACGTCGCGAGGGCGTTGCTGAAGCGCGGTCATGTGTCGAGTGTCGACGAAGCGTTCGCGCGCTTTCTGAAGCGTGGCAAACCGGCGTTCGTCGAGCGTTATCGCATGGAGGCGGCGGAAGCCATCGGCCACGTCAAGCGCGCCGGTGGCCTAGCTGTCGTCGCGCACCCCGGATTGAACAACCTCGACGAGCGTATTCGCGAATTGATCGACCAGGGGATGATTGGCATCGAAGTGTGGCATTCACGACATTCGCCCGCGCAGGTCAAACGCTATCTCCAGATGACCGAATCGCTCGGTGTGTGCGCGACCGGCGGCAGCGATTGTCACGGCTCCGCGCGCGACGGTATGCTGCTCGGCAAGGTCCAACTGCCGTACGAACGGGTCGAAGCTCTCAAGGCGCTGGCCAAAGCGAAGGCGTAATGGGCTTATTCCAGAAATTCCAACAGGGACTGCGCAAGACGCAGGAGAAGCTCGCCACCGAGATCAAGCGCATTGTCATGCGCGCGCCGAAGCTCGACGCCGAATCGCTGGAGGAACTCGAAGGCGCGTTGATCGCAACGGACATCGGCGTCGACACAGCGCTTAAGATTGTTGAGCTGACCAAGGAAGCGGCGAACCAATCCGGCCAAGTTGATGTATTTGCCATCGCTCGTGCGGAGATCGAGCGCGAGCTGGGTGTGGCGTCGCCTAGCCTCGCGAAAGCGCCACAGCCCCCAACGGTCATCCTGGTAGCAGGCGTCAACGGCACCGGCAAGACCACGTCGACCGCCAAGCTGGCACATTTGTTGAAGGAGCAGGGGAATGTGGTGTTGCTGGCGGCGTGTGACACGTTTCGGGCCGCCGCCATTGAACAACTGAAGATTTGGGGTCAGCGTGTGGGCTGCGAGGTGATCGCGGGTCAATATGGGGCCGATTCCGCGGCGATCGCGTACGACGCGCTGGAAGCGGCGATCAATCGGCGGGTCGATTATCTGCTCATTGATACCGCCGGGCGGTTGCACACGAAAAAGAATCTTATGGAAGAGATCAAGAAAATGCACCGCTCGCTGCAGAAGAGGGTACCCACCGCGCCGCACGAAATCCTGCTCGTGCTCGATTCGACCACGGGTACCAACGCCCTGAATCAAGCCCGCGAATTTCATCAAGCCCTCGGCGTCACCGGCCTGATCGTCGCCAAGCTCGACGGCACCGCCAAGGGCGGCATCGTCGTCGCCATCGCCCGCGAATTAAAGATCCCCGTCAAATTCATCGGCCTCGGCGAGCAAATGGACGATCTGCAACCCTTCGACCCGAACCAATTTGCCGAGGCGCTGTTTGAGAGGAATACGGTTTAGAGGGGCAGTCAATTTGATTCCCATTGAGTGAGATTCTTCGCTGCGCTCAGAATGACAAGCTGGTAGAGTTAGTGTCATGGCTTTCAGCAAACTAGACGAGCGGTTCATGCAGCGAGCGTTGGCGCTGGCGCGACGCGGGCTGGGAAAGACGAGTCCGAATCCGTCGGTTGGCGCGGTGCTCGTCCGCAAGGGTCGCGTCATCGGTGCGGGCTGGCACAAGCGGGCGGGTGGGCCGCATGCGGAGATCTTTGCGTTGCGCGGCGTGGATGCGCGAGGCGCGACGTTATACGTGACGATGGAGCCATGTTGCACGTGGGGGAAGACGCCGCCGTGCACGGACGCGATCATCGCGACAGGCGTGAAACGCGTGGTCGTTGCGGCGCTCGATCCAAACCCGAAACACGATGGTCGCGGCCTGAAAGTGTTGCGTCGCGCAGGGATTCGGGTCGAGTCGGGATTGCTGGCCGTTGAGGCAATGGTAATGAATGAGGCGTTCAACAAGTGGGTCACGACAGGAATGCCGTTCGTGATCGCGAAGGTCGCGATGAGTTTGGACGGAAAGATTGCCACGCGCACAGGCGACTCGAAATGGATCACCAGCGAAGCGGCGCGGCGCGAAGCGCATAAACTGCGGGCTGGTGTTGACGCAGTCATGGTCGGCGCGAACACCGTGATTCGGGACAATCCGCAACTGACGGTGCGGCATGGTGTGCGCGGCAAGCAACCATGGCGTGTGGTCGTGGATGCTCGCGGCCGCACGCCGCCAAGCGCGAAGCTGCTTAACGTTGCGCACCACAAGCGCACCATTGTTCTCACAACAAAACTGGCCCCCGTGCGCTGGCGTCGACACCTGGCCCTACTAGGTGTCGACGTGGTGATCGTAAAGAAGACGGAAGGGCGAGTGGATTTGCAGGCGGCGCTGCGCATCCTCGGCGAGATGGATTTCACCAGCGTACTGGTGGAGGGCGGCGGCGAATTGCTCGGGTCGTTCTTCGACGCGCGCATGGTGGACAAGGTTGCGCTCTTCTATGCACCGGTTGTCATCGGCGGGCGCGACGCGGTTATGGCGGTCGCAGGCGAGGGTGTAGCAACGATTACGAGGGCGGTGCGGATACGCGCCTGCCGTTGGCGACAAATCGGCAAGAACGAGATGCTGGCCGAAGCGAGAATAGGGCAATGATTCTGGTCGTTGGTTTGTCTCCCGCGTGGCAACGGACCCTGCAGTTTGAGAAACTGATCCCCGGCAAAGTCAACCGCGCCAAACGCGTTCGCGAGACGGCGTCGGGCAAAGGCGTAAACGTGGCTCGGGTGGCGTCGATTCTCGGTGCGAAGATCAGGCTGCTGACCGTGGCGGGCGGTCATCGGGGCGAACTGCTGGAGAACTCACTGCGCGTCCAAGGAATTGGCACCCGGATCATCCACGTCGAGTCTGAAACGAGGATTTGCCAGACGCTGCTTGCCCTCAACACCGCAACAGAGCTTGTGGAAGAGGCGGGGCCGTTGAGTGCCGCCGAGGTCAAGAAGGTGATGCGTGCATTTGCCGCGGAGGTTCAACGGGCCGACTTGGTAGTTCTAACGGGAACCGTACCGAAGGGCTGTGGCAACGACTTTTACGCACGGCTGGTGGATGTATCGAGACGTCACGGAGTGCGGGTGCTTATTGACGCGCAGGCAGCGCAACTCCGGAATGCGCTCAGGCGGAGACCATCTCTGGTGAGAGTCAATCGGGATGAACTCATGGTTGCGACTCGCGTTGGGTGTAATGGAAAGCCGGGTATTCTACAGGCACTGGACAAGCTGATGCGGGACGGTCCTCAGTGGGTTGTCATCAGCGATGGCGCGAAGAGCGTCTATGTCGGCGAGAGACCCGAGAGACCCGGCAAACGTATATTGACGCTCAAGCCGCCGCACGTGCAGGCAAAGAATGCGATTGGCTCCGGCGATGCGATGATGGCGGGCATCGCGACCGGGTTGTTGCGAGGCAGATCCATGCTCCACGCGGTGCGACTTGGAATAGCGTGCGGCGCAGCCAACGCGATGACGCTGGAACCCGGCTTCGTGCGGCTATCCGATGTGAGAAGACTTTGCTGGACACGCAACAAGCGCGTCTCTATCGTTCAGGCATGTTCACGGGAATCGTTGAAGAGGCGGGTCAGGTTGAGCAAATCCGCGCGGGCAAGCGTTCGACGGAATTGACCGTTCGCGCTTCCAGGATTGGGCCTGCACTGCGCGTAGGCAACAGCGTCGCCGTCAACGGCGCATGCCTGACTGTTATTGGTGCGCGGCACGGCGTCCTGAAGTTCGATGTGCTCAACGAAACCCTTCAGCGGACGAATCTTGAATTTGTACAACGCGGGTCCCTCGTCAACCTCGAGCGTCCCCTCCGCGCCGATGCGCGGCTCGACGGCCATTTTGTGCTCGGCCACGTCGATGCACGCGGGAAGGTACGGCGCTTTGAACGCGATGGTAAGGACTACGTGCTCGACGTTGGAGCGCCACCGTCGGTCATGCGCTACGTCGTCGAGAAAGGCTCCATTGCAGTCGACGGCATCAGCCTGACGGTCGCGGGCGTCGGTCGCAATTGGTTCCGCATCTGGATCATACCGCACACGCGTGAGGTCACGAACCTGCAGGCATACCGGATCGACACCTGTGTCAACCTTGAAGCGGACATCCTCGGCAAGTATATCGAACAGCTCTTGGGGAGGCGACTACGGGCGCGACGTTGACACTCCCCGCCCCGTTATTTACACTGGATTGTACGGAAAGGATTTCATGCTGCCAGTCTTGGAAACACTTTTAGTGCTGCAAGATCGTGACCGTCGCATCGCGCAACTCAAGGCCGAGCGCATGCGCATTCCCGAGCAGGTTGCGTCCGCCGAGCAGCGCGTGAAGGCCGAGTCCACGCGGCTGGACTTGTTGCGCGACGAAGCGAAACACATTGAGGCCGACCGCAAGAAGCTGGAAATCGACGCCGAATCAAAGCGCGGTCAGATCCTGAAATACCGGGCGCAGCTTTCACTCATCAAGTCGAACACTGAGTACCAAGCGTTGCTGAAGGAAATCACCAAGGTCGAGGAGGAAATCGACGCGATTGAGACGCACGAACTCGAAGTGATGGAGAAGAGCGATCAACTCCAGCCCGCCGTCAGGACGGAACAGGTCACGCTGAAGGAAATCACCGCGAAAGTGGAGGTCGAGCGGACGGACCTGCAAAACCGCGTCGCGATGATCGAGCAGGAACTGAAGCAGTTGCAGGAGGAGCGGCAGAAGCTCGCGCAGGCGGCTGACTCCGCCGCGCTGAACCGCTACGAGCGGCTCATGCACAGCAAGAGCGATTTCGCCATTGTGCCGATTCGCAATGGCAATTGCGGCGGCTGCCACCTGAACATCCCGCCGCAACTCGTGCATAACGCCAAGCACGGTGATACCCTGACCAGTTGCGATTATTGCGGGCGCATCTTATATTGGCAGCCGGAATGATTGTGTCGCGGCGTCGCCGATTGTGACGCACCGCGTTTGTTGTTTGATTTATATCGGTTTTGGAAGGGCGGATAGCCGCTGCCCTGAACTTGTTTCGGGGTGGAGGAAAGTCCAGACTCCACAGGGCGCGATGCCTCTCGCAAGCGAGGGCGGCCGGATATAACGTCTGGTCGACGGATAGTGCCACAGAAAACAAACCGCCCGCCTCATTCAGCTTTCGAGGCGGGTAAGGGTGAAAAGGCGGGGTAAGAGCCCACCGCGTCGACAGCAATGTTGGCGGCACGGAAAACCCCATCGGGAGCAAGACCAAATAGGCGGCAAGACGCGGCCCGCGTCGTTGCCCCGAAGCAATTCGGGGTGAAAGCCGCGGGTACAGGTCGCATAGATAAATGGCTATCGAAAACAGAATCTGGCTTACGGCCCTTCCAATAAACGGACGGCGGGGGCGACAATCGCGTCGCCCTCGCCGCCAATTTCGTTGATGCGTTACCCACTGTTCCTCGATCTCGCAGGCCAACGTGTCGTTGTTATCGGCGCGGGCAGTGTCGCTACGCGCAAAATCCGCACGCTACTCGCCGCCGGCACTATCGTGACCGTCGTCAGTCCCAAGGCCAGCCCAATGATTCGCCGGCTCGCACAAACGAAACACATCGGCTGGGTACGGAGACGTTATCGTCGAGGCGACCTCCGCAGCGCCCGGCTGGCCATTGCCGCAACTGACGATCTGACGGTGAATACGCTCGTGTGCGCCGAGGCGAAGCGCCGCAAGTTACTCGTAAACTGCATCGCTCCGCCAACTGCCGGCAACTTCATCGTGCCGTCGCAGGTGCGGCGCGGCGGCATTACCCTCGCAATTTCGACAGGAGGCACCAGTCCCGCATTCGCAAGACGGTTGCGCCGCGATCTTGAACGCTTCCTCGGTCACGAGTATCCTCAGCTTCTGAAAGAAATGGGCGCGGCCCGTCGCGCAACGAAGGCATGCTGACCGATCGGACATTTCTATGGCTCGCGCAGGTATTCTACGCCGCCAGTTGCGTGGTGACGTTGCGTCGTCTACGCGCCGGTGGCGGGGGAACAAACCTGCAGCGCACGAACTACGTCGTGATGGCCGCTGGATTCGCGCTGCACACCGTTTTCCTCTACCTGCGCGGCCAAGCGCTCGGGCGCTGCCCGCTGACCAATCTGTTCGAGACGCAGGCTTTTGTTGCCTGGGCCGCCGTTCTCTTCTTTCTGCTCATTGGACCGTCCTACCGCGTTTCGTTTCTGGGCGCGTTCACAGCGCCATTGGTGCTGGTAATTTGCCTCGCGGCGCTGATTTCACCCGTGGACGTGGTGCGTGCCGAACCGCTGGTGCGCAGCGGTTGGATTGAGTTCCATGCGGCGATTGCGATTCTGGCGTATGGCGCGTTTGCCCTGGCGTTCGTCACGGGTGCGATGTACTTGTTGCAGGAACGGCAACTTAAGACACGGCGATTGACGTCCTCATTCCTGTTGCTGCCATCAATCGAACAACTCGATGTGATCCATTTCCGGCTCTTGATCATGGGATTCACCATGCTGACAGTGGCCATGATTGGCGGCGTCATCTCGTACCGCATCGTAGGCCACTGGACCACCCCCAAGATTATTTGGGCGTCGTCTGTGTGGGTGCTGTACGGCGCACTCGTGCTGGCGCGTGGATTGTGGACGCTTCGCGGGCGAAAGGTCGCGGTCGCGTCGATGACGTCGTTCGTGTTGATGCTGGTCGGTTTCTGGGGAGTGAACTTGTTGCAGCCATGAACCTGATTGTGATCGGCCTGAATCATCGCAGCGCGCCCGTGGAAGTGCGCGAACGGTTGGCATTCGCCAAGTCCAACCTTGCCGAGGCGCATGGCCTGTTGCTGGCGGCGACACCGCTGCGCGAGTCGGCAATCCTGTCTACCTGCAACCGCGTGGAGATCTACGCCCTGGCTGACAGCGCCGCCGACGCTGTTCCATCGGTACGGCGATTCCTCCATGAACACCACAAATTGTCCGATCCCGTTGACGCCTATCTCTACGAACATCGTGACGATGGGTGCATACAACATCTCTTCGAAGTCGCCTGCGGCCTGGACTCCATGGTGCTCGGCGAGACGGAAATCCTCGGCCAGGTCAAGGAAGCTTACTCCGCCGCGCAGGAGGCAGGAGCGACCGGTGCGGTCTTAAACCGCCTTTTCCAGAAAGCTTTTGCCGCCGCCAAGCACATCCGTTCGACCACGGCCATCACGCGCGGCTCGACTTCCGTCGGCACCGTGGCCGTTGATCTTGCAGAAAAGATTTTCGGCAAACTCGGCAAATGCAGCGTCATGGTCATCGGCACGGGTGAAATAAGCGCGGCGACCGCGCGCGCGCTGCGGAGTCGCGGCGCCGGCACGATCCTCGTCTGCAGCCGCACGCACGAACGCGCCGAGACGCTCGCGGTTGAACTGCAGGGTCGCGCGATCTCTTACGAGCAGTGGGCGAGCGAGTTTTCCGCCGTTGACATTGTCATCAGCTCGACCGCTGCACCGCACCCGATCATCACGAAGGACAAACTTATTCCGCTGATGAAGGCGCGACGGCTGCGACCGTTGTTTCTCATCGACATTGCCGTGCCTCGCGACATTGAACGCGCCTGTAGCGAACTGGAAAGCGTGTACCTGTATGACATTGACGACCTTCAGGTTATCGCACGCGAAAACATGGCCGCACGCGAACGGGAACGTGTCGCGTGCCAGGCGCTTATCGCACAGCATGTGCGACGTTTTGTAAACTGGCTGGAGAACAACCGCGGCGCACTCGAAGAGCGATACCGCAGCCGCACCGCCAACGCGACGCTGTCCAGCCCCGCTCATACTCCCGCGTCATGAACCCGCTAATCATCGGGACGCGCGGAAGCCCGCTGGCGATGGCGCAGGTGGAGATCGTTCGCAGCCTTCTCCAGAAGACCGACCCGGCGCTGTCGGTGGAAACGAAGGTCATCAAGACGAGCGGCGATAATTTCACAAACCTTTCGCTGATCACGGGCGGCGGCAAGGGGTTGTTTGCAAAGGAAATCGAGGAGCATCTCTCCCACGGCGAAATTGACGTCGCAGTGCATAGCATGAAGGACCTGCCGACGGTACTGCCTGACCGGCTCATGATTGGCGGCGTGCCGCCGCGCGAAGATGCCCATGACGTTTTCATCTCGAAGAAGTTCCGGTCAATTCAGGAGTTGCCGAAGGGCGCGCACGTCGCCACCAGCAGTATTCGACGCCGCGCCCAGTTGCTGGCACAACGGCCCGACCTGCAAGTTGAGGAAATCCGAGGCAACGTCGAAACGCGGTTGCACAAGCTGGCTGAAAATGACGCGCTGGATGCCCTCATTCTTGCCGCCGCGGGTCTGCGACGGCTCGGTCTCTGGAGGAGGTTCGGGAACTTCCAGTGGCAGGAGATCGATTTCGAAGTGATGATACCCGCTGTGGGGCAGGGTGCCATCGCTTGCGAAGTCCGGGAAGACGACAAGGGAACGCGCGAATCGCTGGCGCGCATCAATGATGGAAACACAGCGGCTTGCACGACCGCCGAACGAATGTTTCTTCGGGCGCTCGGCGGAGGCTGCCAGGTCCCATACGCCGCCCACGCAATGATCGATGGCCAGAGCCTGCGGATGATGGCTGGTGTTTTCGATCACGACGGGAAGAAGGTGGCGCGTGGCATGGTGGTCGGATCAATGACGAATCCACGCGAGGTGGGCGAGCTTGCGGCGAAACAGGTTCTCGGATGAAAAAAAACGGCAAAGTCTACCTAGTGGGCGCGGGACCTGGCGACGCCGGCTTGATCACGGTGCGCGGCTTGGAATGCATTCAGCGTGCCGAGGTGATCGTCTATGACAATTTGGTGAACCCATCTCTGCTGAAGCATGCGCGGCCCGATGCTGAGATTATTTTTGCAGGTAAGATGTCGAAGAAACATACGCTGACGCAGGATGAGATCAACGCGTTGCTGGTCAAGAAGGCGCAGGAGGGGAAAGTCGTCACGCGATTGAAGGGTGGCGATCCCTTCGTCTTTGGGCGCGGCGGCGAAGAAGCAGAGGAGCTGCGAAAAACGAGCCTCGACTTCGAAATTGTGCCCGGAATCAGTTCAGCGATTGCTGCGCCAGCGTATGCGGGCATCCCGGTGACGCACCGTGCCGTGGCGACCGCATTCATGGTAATCACGGGGCACGAAGATCCAACAAAGGAACAGACCCAGGTGGATTGGGCAGGCGTGGCGAAGTTCTTCGGAACCCGGGTCATTCTGATGGGGGTGGAGCGCATCGGCACGATTGCCGGAGAACTGGTGCGACATGGCGCGTCACCGGAAACGCCGGTCGCCATGGTGCGCTGGGGCACGACGGGAAAGCAGCAAACGATTCAGGGAACACTGGCGACGATTGCCGATGTGGCGGCCCAGGCCGATTTCAGGCCACCGGCCGTCACGGTGATTGGCGAGGTGGCGCGGTTGCGTGAGAAGTTGAACTGGTTTGAACGACGCCCGCTCTTTGGCCGCCGCATCGTCGTCACGCGCAGCCGCGAACAGGCGAGCGAGTTGGTGCATCAGCTCAGCGATCTCGGTGCGGATGTGCTGGAAATCCCGACCATTCGGATCAAACCGCCGCAGAGTCTCGCGCCATTGCGCGAAGCCGTCGCAGTCATGGGCGAATACGATTGGGTGGTGTTCACCAGCCCGAACGGCGTGGACGCGTTCTTTCGCGAGTTTTTCGTGCATCATAAAGACCTTCGCGAAATCGGCCCCGTGAAGATTGCCGCGATTGGGGCCGTGACCACGCAGAAGATTGCCGACGTGCATCTCGAAGTGGACTTGCAGCCCAAGGAGTTTACGACGGAAGCGCTCCTGGCAGAGTTCAAGAAGTCGGTGAGTTGCGAGAATCTGAAGATCCTTATGCCGCGGGCGGATTTGGCCGATCAGCGGTTGGCGCGTGGGTTGGAAGACCTAGGTGCGATTGTCGATGATTTGGACGCGTATCAAACCCTGCCCGACACGGAAGATCGTAACGGCCACCGCGCGCGGCTGCTTGGCGAAGGCGCGGATCTCGTCACGTTCACAAGTTCATCGACCGTCGTGAACTTCTGTAACCTGGTGGATGTGTCCGCGCTCCGGGCGCAGTTTTCACAGATGCGATTCGTCAGCATTGGACCGCAAACGACGCAGACGGCACGCGAAAAAGGATTGGAGGTCGCCGCGGAGGCGAAAGTGCACACAATACCGGGCTTGGTGGACGCCATCCTTGCATTGGAAACCAAGGAATGATCGAGGCAATTCCAATCGTTGCGGAGAACCGGATCCGCGAAGCGATGGAGCGGGACGAATTTGAGAATCTGGAGGGCGTGGGCCGGCCGTTTCGCGATCTCGATGGCTATGATGGCCCAGACTGGTGGATCACACGCAAACTGCGGCGCGAATAATCGGGCGCAGAAGACATGGCGCTTCCCGTGAAGGAATCAAGGTTATGACGAAAGAAGAGCACTACGATCAGGGCATGGCGGAGTTCGCGATGGCGGAGTATGAAAGAGCCATCGAGTGCTATCGGAAGGCCGTGGATCTCGACCCGAATTATTTCGACGCATGGCATGCGCTCGGGATGGCGCTCTTGCGCGCGAACAGGATTCCCGACGCTATCGAAGCGGGCAAGCGTGCCATTGAGATCAACCCAAACGACATGCTCGCGCACACGAGTCTCTCGATGTACTACATGCGGGCGGGAGACAAGGCGATGGCGGAAAAGGAAAAGGGTCTGGCGACCATGCTGTCGTGGGGCGGGAAGGTCGATCAGATCAAGGAACCGCCGAACCAGTAGCCGTGCCTACTGGAACATGGACCCGGGAAGGAAGTACAACCTGCCCGCTTGCAGTTTGAGTTGGTTCGGGGCCAGTTCGATCTGGAGTTTCGTGTTGTCGTTCTTGCCCGTGAACCGGAACAGGTTGCGAATGGAGAACGGCTGCACGTAGCGAACGACCCTGGCCTTCTTGATCGACGCCAGTTCCTCCGCCTTGTCGATCGCGTCGTCGAAATAGCCGAGACCGTCCACGAAGCCCCCAGTCAACGCCTGCTTGCCCGAGAGGATGCGTCCGTCGGCCAAGCCGTTCTTCAAGTCTTCCACTTTCATGTCCCGTTCTTCGGCCACGATGCCAACGAACTTGTCGTAGACTTCCATAATCAAGCCCTGCACGAGCGCCTTCTCATCTTCCGTCGGTTCACGCATGGGGTTCATGATGTCTTTGTACTTGCCGGACTTGAACGTGTAGAATTTGACTCCAACCTTGTCCGCCAAGCCGGCAAAGTTGAAGGTCTCCATGATTACGCCGATGCTGCCGGTGATGCTCAACTCGTTGGCCATGATGTAATCGGCCCCGACTGCCACGTAATATGCCCCCGATGCGCCCAGCGTGTCGATGCTCGCGACGACCGGCTTCTTGTCGCGGGCCGCCACCACCGCCTGATAAATCGTGTCCGAGGCGACGACCTCACCGCCGGGGGAGTCGATCCGTAGAATGATCGCTTTCACCCGTTTATCATCGACCGCTTGCTGAAGTTGGTCTTCGATATCGGTCACCATGCCGTCTTCAGCGCCGTAATTATCCGCGGTCGAACTGATCAAGCCCGACAGATAGATCACGGCGATCTTGTCCTTGGCGTCTTCCTCGCCGTCGACAAAGCGTTCCTCGTAACGACCGTGACGGGTGGCGGTAGCGATACCATCACCACGAATTCCTCCGCCGAACGTGGTCGCAAACAAGACCAAATTGCCCAACACGCTGAGGAACAGGAAGAACGTCACGATGACGGCATAAACGATCCAGCCCGTCCGCTTGGGCGGCTGGCTCTGGTTGCCAAGATAAGGCGGCACGGAATCCATACGTACTACATTGCACGACGAGCGAAAGCGCCGCAAGCGGAAAAGCAGGCCGTTTTTGGCTTGGTCGGAGCCTCGGATTAACGTACGTTAAGCTGTCATGCTGCTGGTCATCGACAACTACGACAGTTTCACGTACAACCTCGTCCAATACCTCGGCGAGTTGGGCGTCGAGATGAAAATCTTCCGCAACGACGAAATCTCGCTCGACCAAATCCGCGCCCTGCAACCGTCCCGCATCCTCATTTCGCCAGGCCCCTGTTCACCCCGCGAATCCAGCTTCTCGAATGACATCATCAAAACGTTCGGCCCGACCATCCCCACCTTCGGCGTCTGCCTCGGCCACCAATGCATGGGCCACGTCTTCGGCGCCGAAGTCGTCCGTGCCGAGCGCCTCATGCACGGCAAAACCTCGCCCATCCACCACAACGGCCGCGACCTCTTCGCCGGCCTTCCCAACCCCTTCACCGCCACCCGCTACCACTCCCTCCTCATCAAACGCGACACCCTCCCCGACACCCTCGAGATCACCGCCGAGACCAAGCCCGAACTCGAAATCATGGGCATCCGCCACAAACACCTCCCCATCTGGGGCGTCCAATTCCATCCCGAATCCATCCTCACTGAAAACGGCAAACAGATCCTCACCAACTTCCTGAAATTGACCGCCTGACTTTTTTCTTAGAATTCATAACCGCATCATATCCGTTCCTCACTGCACCTCACCGAGTTTCACCGCGTTTCACCGCACTTCCGCGTCACCCCCCGCCCCGGCCCGCCCTCCGCCCCGTCGTTGGTAGGGACGCCTCTCCGAGGCGTCCGCTCTGTTCTGCAATGCGGCCCGCTAACCGCGCCGTCCGCTCTGTCTTGCCGTCCGCCCCCTTTCTTCCTTCATACTGCTTAATTCTTCCTTTCCCTCCTACCCGTCCGACCTGTCCTACGAGTCCCACGTTTACCACGTTTTACGTGGCTTGCCACGTTTACCACGTTCTACGAGGTTTCACGTGGCGTCCCGGTCTCCCCGTTCCCTCCCGCCGCCCCGCCTAAGGAGGGCTTGCCCGCTCAGCCAAACGCCTGCTAGACTCCGCCTCGACTGCGAAAACCATGACCACGAAACTCATCCCGGCCGCGAACATCGCCCAGCGCATCCACCTCGTGCGCGGCAAGCGCATCATGCTCGACCGCGATCTCGCCCAACTCTACGCGTGAAGCCGAGTCCGCGAGACGCCGCTGTCGTCTGCGGCAACCCCGGGCCCTGAATCAAGCCGTCAAGCGCAACCGCAGCCGATTCCCGGCGGATTTCATGTTTGAACTCACCCGGCAGGAGATTCTGAGGATATCACAAATTGTGATATCCTCCGCCGACCTGAAGTTCTCCAACCGCGTCTGGGCGTTTACCGAACAAGGCGTCGCCATGCTCTCCAGCGTCCTGCGCCGCCACCGCGCCGTGCGCATCAACATCGCCATCATGCGCGCCTTCGTCCAACTCCGCGACTTGCTCGACAACAACCGCGAACTCGCCCGCCGGTTTGAAGAACTCGAAACCCGCGTCGGACGCCACGACGGAGAAATCAGGGAGATCATCGAAGCCATTCGCCAACTACTCGCCGCACCCGCCACACCCCCCAAACCAAAGCAAATCGGCTTTCACGTCCGCGAACGCCGCGCCAAGTACACAACCCGCTAACCGCCTTTCATCCTCTTAATTCTTCCTTTCCGCCAGCGCCCCGCCTCTCCGGACTTCCGTCTCCCCGCTCGCGTGCCGTTTACGGAGCTGACTTGAGGCGTCTCGCCTCCCCCGATTCCTAGTCGGGGCTGTCTCTCCGCCGCGCCGCCCTTCTTACTTCTTAATTCATACTTCTTCCTTTCCTCAAACACCGCTCTTGCCTGAAAACCCCCTCTGCCGCCCCGCCGCCTCGCTCCCCCATGTCGGGCTTGTCGAAGCGTCTCCGCCTGACTACACTCCCCGTTACCGAGTCCAAATCATGATGACCCTGCGACAATTCAGCGGTGGACTGACCAGCGTGCCGGCATCGGTCACGTGGTACTTGTCCGACCTCGGCGAGGCGCGCGGGAAACAGGAGTTGTTTCTGAAGCAGTCGCCGCAAAAATTGAAGGCCTTGCGCGAGCATGCCTTGATCGAGAGCGCCGTGTCGTCAAACCGGATCGAAGGTGTGACGATTGATCAGGCGCGGGTGCAGGCGGTGCTGCTGGGCAATAAACCGGTCCTGCGCGACCGCAACGAGCAAGAGGTGCGTGGCTACCGGGATGCGCTGAAGCTGATCCACGAGCAGGCCGGGAGGTTGACGGCGTCGGAACAGACGATTTTGCGCCTCCACGGCATGTGTCGGCCCGAGTCGGGTGATGCCGGGAAGTACAAGGAAAAGGACGTGGACATCATCGAGACGTACCCGGATGGCCGGTCGCGGGTGCGGTTCAAGTCGGTGCCGGCTGCGGAGACGCCAACCGCGATGCGGGAACTGGCGGGGCAGTGGGAGGACGTCGCCAAGGCGCGCGTGGTGCACCCGTTGGTGGCATTGGCGGCGTGTAATCTCGATTTCCTCTGCATTCATCCCTTCCGCGACGGCAACGGACGGGTGTCACGGCTACTGATGTTGCTGCAGCTTTATCATCTGGGATACGAAGTGGGCCGCTACATCAGCTTGGAACGCTTGATCGAGGAGACCAAAGACCGGTACTACGAGACACTGGAGCAAAGCTCACAGGGCTGGCACGACGGCAAGCACGATCCGTGGCCTTATGTCGGTTACGTGCTCTACACCCTCAAGACCGCTTACAACGAGTTCGAGCAACGCGTCGGGCAAATCAAATCGCCACGCGGAGAAAAAACTGCAGTGATCACCGACGCGGTGGCCCGGCAGAACGGATCGTTCAGCGTGGCGGATATACAACGGGCCTGTCCGGGCGTGAGCATCGACCTGATCCGGCTCGTGCTGAAAGACCTGCGGCCGAAGATTGAATGCCTGGGACGCGGTCGTAACGCCCGCTGGCAGAAGACGAAGCGATGGAATTAGGTACTACCCATTTAATTAGGTAATAAATTAGGTAATAACGCTCCTTGCCCCCGCCGTTCCTCTCTGAGATTTCAAGCCGAGTCAGGCGGAGCCGAGTTAGACGAGACGCGCCGAGTACTTGCCGTCGGCGCAAACGCCGCCACGCCGTTCCCTTGGCGGCAATCTCCAATCTCCAATTTCGCTCTTGCCTCCGTCGCTCCGTTTCCCGGTCCCCTCCAAGGAGGGGCAGGGGTGGGTGGTTTCCCCTTCATCCTTCCTCCTTCTCAATTCTTCCTTTCCGCCAGCGCCCCGCCATTCCCCTCTGAGATCTCCAATCTCTAATCTCCAATTTCGCCCTTGCCTCCATACGCCCCCTTCATCCTTTCCCTCATCCCCGCCGCCCCGCCGTTCCCCTCTGAGATTTCAAATCTCCAATCTGCAATTTCGCCCTTGCCCCCACACGCCCCCTGCGTCCCTTGTGCCTCTTTGTGGCAAACCTCCGCCGCCCCTCCCGTCTCCCCGCTCGCGTGCCGTTTACGGAGCTGACTTCTGCCCCCACACCCCCGTGTTGACTTCGCGCACTCCACCCCTACAATCATTCGCACAAAGAAGCGTGGCCGCCTGAATCTTCCACCGCTATGACCGACATCGTTCCCGACAAGAAACCCACGCCGGCATGGTATCTCTGGGCGCTGACAGCCGTCGTCCTCCTCGGCCTCCTCCTTCGCGCCCTTTGCGTCGCTTGTGTCCCTTGTGCCTCTTGTGGTGAACCTCCGTCTCTCTCGGGGGTTAAGGCGTCAGAATTCTCGGCGTCAGACCTGTACAACTGACATTCCCGATCACTCCAACCCACAGTGTGTTATAGATAGTGCTATCTATAATTTACCTGCGCCACCACCTTCCAAATTATGGATAGTGCTATCCATAATATTTCCAGCCCCTTGCGACCGCCGTGGTAGGGGGTAGGGGTAGGGGAGTCAGTCGTTGACTATTGCCATATTCCGCTTCCAACCCGCCCACTCCCGCCCAACGCGCATTTCCGATCATCCCAACCCGCAGGTGTTTATGGATCGTGCTATCTATAACACTTTCCCCCCGCCTCGATTTTCAGTTGCGGTTATAGATAGTGCTATCTATATTTCCTCTTCATACATGCGCCGCACCGCTTATCCCATTCGGAGAACAACCCATGAGCCGAAAAAAACTCCTCCCGCCGCGTGATCCACTCGCCCTCAAGCTCTACCACAAGCGCGCGGGTCGCACCTTGCCCCAGTTGCGCCGCGCACTGGCCGACCTCGGTTGCGACGTCAGCGAAATTACCGTCAAACAATGGATTCGCGGCCGCCATCGCCCGGGAAAATTCACCCGCCCGCTGCTGACCAAAGCCGTCCCGAAACTCTAGCACTTACGCCCGCGCTATGACCGCCATCGTTGCCGACAAGAAACCGACCCCGGCCTCGTATCTCTGGGCGCTGACAGCCATCGTCCTCTTCGGTCTGCTCCTTCGTGGCTACCACCTCACGGGTTGGATTATGGACAACGACGAAAGTCATTTCCTCATCCACGCCCTTCGCCCCAGTCTCTTGGTCGTGACCGACTACCCGACCCATGCCCGGCCCGACTGCTTCTACGTCTTGCTCTGCATCCCCTCCATCTGGCTCCTCGGGCCGAACGAACTCGCCCTGAGACTCTGGCCCGTCCTCTTCGGCACGCTCTCCATCGCCGCCATCGCCGCGCTCGTCCGCCAATACACGCATTCTTATCGCAACGCCCTCTGGGCAGCCGCCTTGCTCGCCGTGTTTCCGCTCCATGTCTTCCTCAGCACCAAAGCCACGCCCGACGTCATCGCCGTCTTCTTTCTCATCTGCGCCCTCATCCCGCTTGTTACACTCTCCCGACCCGGTGCCCGACCCTCGCATTCCATCCTGCTCGGCGTCACCATGGCCCTGGCCATCTTGACCAAACTCACCGCCCTCAGCCTCTGGTTCTTCGTCCTCCTCACACTCCCGCTCGTCATCCCCGACAAACGAAATCGCCGATGGGCTTGTCTCTCGCTGGTTCTCGGTCTAATACCCGTCGTCGCCATGATCATCGCCGCCAAGTGCCACGGCAGTCCCATCCATTTCTTCGAGGAACACAACCAACGCGCCCAATTCGGTTTCACTCTCAACCGCCTCTTATCTCACATCGGCCTCTGTTCGCGCTTTTATGCGGACACCGCAGTCTTGGCGGCAATCGGCCTCTGGATCGCCGTTAAAAAACGTCGCGAACTGCTCCCCTTATTGCTTCCCTTGGCTCTGACGGCCTTGTCGTTGGTGTTCGTCGCGCCATACTTTCGCAGCCACATCCGCGATCTGTCATTCCTCATCCCAACCCTCTGGCCGCTCGTTGGATTATCGATCGTTTTCTTTACCGTTTCCTTTACGCGAACGCTAGTGCTGCTGGCCGTGGTAGTTGCGAATCTTCTCCTAACCCTGATCGGAGTTCCCCGACCTCACTACAATGACTCTTCCTTCTCCGACCTTTCCACCGCCGCTCTCAGTCGTCCCGCCGGCTGGCCTTCCCGCGCCATTTCCATCTGGATGCCCAATCATTTGGCTCCCGACGAAGCTCTGCTCGTGACAGGTCTCGGCTACACCGATCCGTTTGTGATCTCTCTCAAACAAAGGGGCATCCACTATCACAGCGCCACCTCCGATTTCGAACTCCTCCGCGACCCCGCCAACAAAATCAAGTACCTCGTGTTTGTCGACGATCCCAGGAACTACGCCGCCGTCCTCTACCGCTATGCCTACACTCACTTTTCCATCGTTGTTGAACCCGTCTTCCCCGGCTACGTGATTTTCGACTGCCGCAAGAACGGCCAATTCGTCGCCTACCCGGACGCCCTCAACAGCGCGACCACCTACGCCAACCGCGGCGCTCGCCTCACCCAACAGGGCGACTACCAGAACGCCATCACCTGCTTCCGCATCGCTCTCCAACAAGAGCCGCAGCTACTCGACGTGAAAAAACTCCTCCTGACCTGCTATCTCAACACCGGCCAAAAATCCCAAGCCCTCCCGCTCGCTCGCGAACTGGCCAAAGCCGACCCCCTCGACCCGGCAAGCAACCTGAACCTCGCGATTCTCTATCTCGAATCGGGGATGACCCTAGAAGCCCAAACCCAATGTCGCCACAACCTCCAACTCGGCATCGCTCCCGCCATCACCTATGCCATCCTCGCCCAGACGTTCGAGCAAACCGGCAAACTCGCCGCCGCCCGTGCTGCCTACCAATTGTCTCTCCAGCTTGATTCTAGCGACCCCGTCACCCTCGAATTGCTCCGCCGATTCGACGCCCACCACCCGCATCTCGTCGCGCCATAGCGTCGGCCTGCCCGGGATTTTTTTCGGGCTGCGCCCCTTGGTAATATAAGGCCTCCACGGTCAGGGCAGGGGGTTCCCGAATCGGCAGGCTTGACACCAACCCGCTCGGGTCGATACCATCCCCCTGCTTCATAAACCTATCCTCTAGGAACTCCCGATGATGAAAAGTGCATACTCGTCTACTGACAACAGCACCAACATCAGCACCGCAAGAACCGTGTTCGCCTGCGCCCATTGCGGCGGCACCATCCACCCGCGCGTGAAATGCGTCCGAAAAACATACAACGGACAGGAATGGGTCCTGTGTATGTCCTGCCACAAAAACTTCAAAAACCTCTGCAACGAGATTGCCGGCAACGCGATCAGTTTCTACCTCGTTCGCACCGCCCGCAAAACCTTCCGACGCTTGGCAGGGCAGTAACCGCCCCCTTGGACGAGTGATTGTGTCTGGGAGGCCGTTTTTATTGACTTTTACCCCACTAGGGTGTTTACTTCTTTAGGCTCACATTCTGTACGGTGCATTCGATAATTATAATCATACGAGGGTGATATTCCGGGAATTCTAATGAAGAAAACACTTTGGGCGAAATCGGTCACGATCCATGGTTTTTGGGGCTGCCTGGCCCTCGTGGTGGCCTGCGGCGTTACCGCGACCGCTTCCGCGCAAATGACGAATCGAACCCTGCGCGTCGTCACCTACAACATTGAAGCCGACTCTTATTACGGCACCACTGCGCTGGCCGGTTTGATTTGTCCCTTTAGCGGAACTGGAACGTTCACCACCTCTTGCAGTGGGTCGGTGACGAACGGCGGCGTGCTCGAAGGGATTGGAGAAGAGAACGTCAACGGCGACCTGGCGCAGCCACTCGACATTCTCGCCCTGCAAGAGACGACCAGTAACACGACCACCGTCCTACCGATCATCAATGGTTTGAACGCTTTCTATTCGAACCTGAACATATCCGCCGTATACACGATGAGCCCCACCCAAGCGACGCAATACGGAGATAACGGCGGTGGGAACGGCCCCAGCGCCCTGATATACAACACCAACACGGTGCAATTGATCGAGTCGGTGGGAGTCGGCACGCCGGGCGGATCAGGAAATGGGGAATACCGTCAGGTGATGCGCTACGAGTTTGCGCCGGCCGGTGTGACACCCACGACGAATAACGAGTTTTACATCTATGTGAGCCACTATAAGGCGGATTCGGGTCCCCCCAACACAACCTACCGCGCCGAGGAAGCCGGGATCATCCGCACGAACTCGGCCACGTTGCCCCCCAATGCCCGGGTCCTCTACGTGGGGGATTATAATATGGACTCCAGCGGCGAAGCTGCATATCAGACAATTGTTGGCACAGGGATAGGGATTCAGGGAATAGATCCGCTCAACGTGACGGACCTTAACAACATCGATTTTACCATCAATTCCCGGTTAAGCTGGAAGACGGAGTCCAGCCGAAGTCTCCACTACCGCGATGACCTCCAGGTGATGTCGAGCAACGTATACTATGGCGTTACGAACGGATTGGCCTATGTTTCTGGAACATACCATGCGTTCGGCAACAACGGTTTGATTTCTTACAAGACCTCCATCATTTCTGGCAACACCGCGCTGGACAACGATCTTGAGTCCAATCCACCGATCAGTGCCGCGCAATGTTACACCAACCTCTACGGTGCCAGCGACCACCTGCCCGTGGTGGCCGATTATACCATCCCCGTCCCCAGCCCCTTCATCGCGCCCGTGGCCACTTTCACCGCCAGTCCAACCAATGGCGTGGTTCCTCTGAACGTGACCTTCACGGACACTTCATCCGGACCGCCAACGAGTTGGGCATGGACGTTTGGTGACGGCGGCACGTCAACCTCGCAAAGCCCGAGCTACGCGTACACCACGCCGGGCACCTACACGGCCATGTTGATTGCCAGCAACGCAATCGCTTGGAGTACCAATACGCTGGTCATTACTGCCCTCGAGCCGCCACCCGTCGCCAGTTTCACCACCGGTCCAACCAGCGGAGCGGCGCCCTGGAGCGTGAGCTTCACCGACACCTCGACCGCGTTCGGTTCGATCACGGGCTGGGCGTGGGCCTTTGGCGATGGTAACACCTCCACCAACCAGAGCCCGTCGAACCTCTATCTGAACCCGGGCGCCTATACCGTGCAGGAAATCGTCAGCGGCTCCGGTGGGTCCGGTACCGACACGGTGGCCAACTTGATCAACGTCTATGCTCCGTTCGCGTGGTGGCAGCTCAACTACTTCGGCAGCACCAACAATCCGAACGCCGCACCGGACACGGATGCCACCGGCACCGGCATGAGCAATACCAACAAATTCCTGGCGGGCTTCAACCCCACCAACCCGGCCGCGTACCTGCACGTCATCAGGATCGTCCAACAGCCGGTGGCGGGCAATACCA
>Ga0187861_10001214_pt1 | contig 27385 bp, 27 predicted proteins | sample June2016WEW_10_1_3_FD_132986 | JGI IMG/M metagenome (GOLD analysis project Ga0187861, IMG submission 132986) | Peatland microbial communities from SPRUCE experiment site at the Marcell Experimental Forest, Minnesota, USA - June2016WEW_10_100 | ecosystem: Environmental > Terrestrial > Soil >...
CCCGTCTTCGTCCGATCACCTATTCGCAGCAGAAGCAGCTCATCCCGGTTGCAAATAAACCCATCCTGTTTTACTGCATCGAGGATCTTATCAATGCAGGAATTCATGATATCGCAATAATTGTGGGTCCGAACAAAGAGCAGGTCATGGAGACGGTCCGGGCCGTGGAATGGGATGCACGGATCTCATTTATTTTTCAGGACGCACCCCGGGGACTTGCCCATGCAGTAAAAATTTCCCGTGATTTTGTTGGCGATGACAATTTCATCATGTACCTTGGCGACAATCTCCTCAAAGGGGGAAGCGCGGATTTTATCAGGGACTTCTCGGATTCAAAGGTTGATGCCAGTCTCCTGCTGACCGAGGTGGAAGACCCCCGCCAGTACGGTGTGGCCCTTGTCGACGAACAGAAAAAGATTATTGTAAAACTGGTAGAGAAACCAAAAAATCCCCAAAGCAACCTCTCCATTGTGGGTATATACGGCCTGACGCCCCGGATCTTTGAGGCAATCGATCATATCAAACCCTCCTGGCGGGGAGAACTCGAGATCACCGATGCACTGCACTGGCTGATCGAGAATGGCTGCAATGTCAGGTACGGCATGGTCCAGGGATGGTGGAAAGACACCGGGAAGACCGAGGATATCCTGGATGCAAACCGGCTCATCCTTGATACCATCGAGAATGAAAATAACGGATCGGTCCAGTCCGCGACAATAACCGGGAAGGTAAAGATCGGGAAGAACTCGGTAATCCGCGAGGGAAGTGCCATTAACGGCCCGGCCATTATCGGGAATGATTGTATCGTGTCTGCAAGTACTATCGGGCCGTACACCAGCATCGGGGATTCATCTGAAATCCACTCCACCTCCATCAGCAATTCCATCGTCATGGAGGGGGCCCGTATTGACCGGATTCATCAGATCACAGACAGCCTTATCGGTAAAAATGTGATCCTGAAAAAGGATGATGCTTCGCATGAGAGAAAAACATTCGTTCTTGGGGACAGCTCGCAGGTAATGTTATGATTGACGGAGTGAAAATTAAGACCCTGAAGAATATTTCAGACGAGCGGGGACGCCTGATGGAGATCATGCGGTGCGATGAGCCGGTCTTCCAGAAGTTCGGGCAGGTGTATCTCACTACGAATTATCCCGGCGTGGTGAAGGCATGGCATTTTCATAAAAAACAGACCGATATGATCTGCTGCCTTAAAGGAATGATCAAGGCAGTGCTGTACGATGCACGTCCGGACTCCCCGACCCAGCGGGAACTGACAGAATTTTTTATGGGGGAGCATAATCCTCTCCTCCTCTCGATTCCTCCCGGTGTCTACCATGGATGGAAGTGCATCTCTGCGGAAGAATCGCTGATCATCAGCATCCCCACGGAACCCTATGATTACCAGCACCCGGACGAGTACCGGCTCCCCCCGGATTCACCTGATATCCCCTATGACTGGATACTGACCCCCGGCAAAAAACACGGATAACCATCATGCGATTTCTTGTTACCGGTGGAGCGGGTTTCATTGGCTCCAATTTCGTCAGGTACCTCGTTGAAAAATACCCGGATACGGAAATCGTTGTCCTGGACAAACTCACCTATGCGGGACGGCAGGAGAACCTGGCCGATGTCAGGAAAAAAATCACCTTTATCAAGGGAGACATCTGCCGAGAGGGCGATATAAAGAAGGCCGGGGCATGTGACGTCATCTTCAATTTTGCTGCAGAAACCCATGTTGACCGGTCAATCACGGGACCGGATCTGTTTGTAAAGACGGATGTCCTTGGAACCTGTGCACTCCTGAATTATGCAAGGGAACACGATATTTCGCGCTACATCCAGATCAGTACGGATGAGGTGTATGGAAGCATCCGGAGCGGATCGTTTCACGAGACGGATATCCTTGATCCATCATCCCCCTATTCGGCGAGTAAAGCTGCCGCCGAGCACCTGGCACATTCCTATTTCAGGACATATGACCTTCCCGTGATCACTACCCGCAGTTCCAATAATTTTGGCCCTTACCAGTATCCTGAAAAACTGATCCCCGTGCTGATTCTGAAAGCGCTCTCGGACCAGCCCCTGCCCATCTATGGGACCGGGCTGAATGTGCGGGACTGGCTGTATGTCGGGGACAACTGCACGGGAATCGATGCGGCATATTCGCGGGGAATCCCGGGAGAGATATACAATCTCGGGGCTGGCAATGAACGGACAAATCTCGAGATCGCAAAGATCATTCTTTCCGTGCTCCACAAATCCGAGGATCTGATCACTTTCATCCAGGATCGTGCAGGGCATGATTTCCGCTATTCCATTTCATCTGAAAAGATCCGGAGTCTCGGCTGGAGCCCGTCACATCCCTTCGATGAGGCTATGGCGAGGACGGTTGAGTGGTATGTTAAGAATTCATGGTGGTGGAAACCCCTGGTGCTTGCCGGCCGTTCCTGACGGCAGGGTAATCCCTTTTTTGGCTGACGGGCGCGTCACCGCCGCCGTTATGTGCCGGCATTTTAAGCGTTCAGGGACATATATAGGACTGTCGAATCTGGCCATCCAGCGGTCCCGGATGTGAGTGTTTGAAATTCAGGATATTCACGAAAAGTCAAAATCCCGAGATATTGGAAGCAACCGACAAGTCCCGGCGTTTTACGGCGGACGAGCACGCCACGATGGTCCGGCAGGTATATTCCGGCCAGGCCACCTCCCGTGAAGCACTCGTGCGCCTGTTTCTCTCGACCAATTCTTCGAAACTGGTGACCCTTGCGTACCTGATCCGGTTTGCCTACCGGCATGATGCACGGAAGATCCTCTCCCTCGGTGCAGGAATGTGCGTGATCGAGGAACTCCTCCTGCAGGCCCTGCCGGAAGGCTCCGTTGTTGCAGCAGCCGATTTTAACAGTTATCTTATCGATACTGCACGGCAGTTCTTCCCTGACCTCATTGCGGTGCAATTCGATTTTTTCCGCGACGATGTCAAAACCATCTGTGATGCTGCAGGCACCACGTTTGACATTGCCGTCTTCATGGGATCCTCCTACGTCATGGATGACGAAGAGCACATCCGCCTCCTGAGCCAGCTGAAAAACAACAATGTCCGCATGGTGATCGACCTGACGCCCACGCTGGTACCATACTCTATGCTCCCCCGCGTGATCCTTGGCGAAATAAAATGCTCCCTTACTGGCAAAGACCGGGGGAAGTTCCACGGGTTCCAGAGGACCCGAAACGATTTCCGGGCGCTCTATCAAAGAGCCGGCTGGACCCTCCGGGAAGAGACCACTATTGGAGATTATAATTACGTGGCAGTCCTCGAAAACCGGTGATTACCCCATCCCGGTTCCCTGAAGGGAAGGAACAGGCACGCGATTATCCGCCGGGTCAGGCCAGGCCGGCAGACACTTTGATCTTCAGCACGGCCAGTTTCAGCTGGAAAAGCAGGTATTTACCGTAGTGTCTCCGGAAAACTCCTGGGTTTTCCCGTTTCCACTGCGCGATGATGGACCGTGCCTCTGCGTTTATCCGGTCGATTCTTGTGCGGGTCCCGCTCCCGCCGTGCACGCGGTAAAGGAGCAATGGCTCATCAATATAATCGACGCGGACATCCCGGGCTGCCCTCAGCAGGAAATCCAGATCTTCCGCAAGGGCATATGCCGGGCTGAACCCGCCGGTCCTGTCGAACAGTTCCTTCCTGAGCATTACTGATGAGATCGGGATAAAGTTATCAAATACCAGGGTTTCGAACACCCGTCCCCGGTGTTCACTCCCCAGTTTCAGGACATTCCCCTGCAGTACCTTTCCGTTCCCATCGATCACCGCCTCGTTGGTGAATGCGATCCCCAGGTCCTTATCCCGGGAGAACATCTCCAGCTGGCGCCGGAGCTTGGCGGGCGCCCAGAGATCGTCCTGGTCGAGAAATGCTACATAGGTGCCCCGGGCGGTGGCAACCCCGGTGTTCCGTGCCCTGCTGACACCCCCGTTCTCCACCGTGATTACCCTGATCTTGTCCGGCATCTTTTCTGCGTACCCGGTGAGCACTGCCTGGCTGTTGTCGGGAGACCCGTCGTTCACGGCAATGAGTTCCCAGTCAGGTTCTGTCTGGGCAATGACCGATTCGATGGTCTCTGCGAGATAGCGCTCCCCGTTGTATACCGGGATAATCACGCTCACGACCGGGTTTTTTTGCTGTATGGTGTCCATGGTCAGGAAAAGAAGATCTCCGGTTATTTTCCGGCCATTCCCGAAGCGACCGCATCGATGACCCGTTCCACTTGGGTATCCGTGATGTCCGGGAATAACGGGAGGGTGAGAATCTCATCGTATATCTGTTCAGTCACGGGGAGATGGACCCTTTCTTTCTTGTAAAAAGAAAAGATATGGCTGGGGATGTAATGGATGCCGCTTCCAACGCCCTTCTTTGAGAGCGTATCCATGAGTTCATTCCTTCGCGCCTTGATCTTGAGAATATAGACAAAAAGACCGATATCTTTGTACCCGTCGTTCCGCAGGAGGGTAATACCGTTCACCCCTTTAAACGCGGCATCGTATCGCTTTGCGACCTCGATCTTTCTCCGGTTCATCCGGTCATACTTTTTCAGCTGGACTAATCCGACTGCTGCACTGATGTTGCTCATATGGTACCGGTAGCCCTGGGTTACCACATCGTAGAACCAGCTCCGCTCGTTGCGGTACCTGCTCCATGTGTCCTTATCGATGCCGAGGATCCGTTTCTGCTGAACTTTTTCAAGGAGAGAATCATCCTGGAAAACCACGGCGCCCCCTTCGCCGCAGGTGATATTCTTTATCGGATCAAAACTGAAGCAGGCGATATCACCAAACGATCCAATCTTCTTTCCTTTGTAGGACGAGCCAAAGGCGTGTGCCGCATCTTCGATGACAAAAAGGTCCCGTTCCTGCGCACATTTGCTGATCTCATCCATTTCACAGGGAAATCCCCGATAATGAACCGGAAGAATGGCTTTGGTCTTTTCGGTTATTTTTCGTTTCATATCTGCCGTATCGATATTCAGGTTATCTGCATGAATATCACAGAACACCGGTGTTGCTCCTGTCGCGGTGATGGCCTGGATTGTGGCTACGTAGGTGAATGACGGAACAACAATCTCATCGCCTTTTCCGATACCAAGTGCATCGAGGGAAAGGTGAAGGGCCGTGGTGCCCGTGTTGGTACAGACAACATGTTTTGCGCCGAGAAATTTCTGGAGATCCTGCTCGAATTCAAATACTTGCGCTCCGAGCCCCAGCCAGCCGGATTCAAAGACTGATTTTACTGATGCGAGTTCCTCTTCTCCGAGTGAGGGACGGGAAACTGGGATGAGATCCATACCATTTATTCAACTTCCTTTAATTTAGATATAGCCTTTAAAAATAGAATTTTTCGAAAAATCCCGTTCCCGGTAATTAGCTCACGTATGGATCGCCAGCTTTCCCGGATTCAGGTACCAGGGTGATGATCCTTCACGAAAACCTGCCAGTTGTCGTGAATTTATATCCTGACAGGCACATACGTTAGTGATTATGGGTGAAACAGCGCACCACTCCCTGCGAAGCGTGGTCTTGATAAAGGATACCCCGTTTTCTGCATGGGATTACCAGCGACTGGGTATCGAGCTGCTAAAAAAAAATGGTCTCTCCGTTGAAATATGGGATGTCACCCAGGTAGTACATCCCCGCGTACCCTATACCGATCACCCTCTTCCGGCGCCGATGATCCCGCCCCGGGTCTTCTCTGATAAGAACAAGTTATTCCGGTCTCTGGACCGGCTCGACCCCAGCGGGTCGGCAATCGTCCTGCTGTTCACCCTCACCAATCGTTCATACGGCCTGTACCGGGCCATTTCGAAAAGATCTCTGTATTATATAGTGCTGTTTCTCAATGTCGTTCCGACTTCCGCATGCCGGAGTATCCGTGAAAAATCACTGGTATCGTTCAAGGATTTTTTAAAGAAATTTTTTCTCTATCCAAAGTTACGGTTCGTCGAATCAGCTCTGGATAACTTTATTCTCCGGTGGTACAGGGTGCTGGGTGTAAAGGCAGCCAATCTTTGCCTGCTTGGCGGGAAGGAGTGTGAAAAAGGTATCCCGTTTCCCATAGATGGTAAAACCCGGCTTTTCTGGGGGCATGCGTTCGATTATGATATCTTCCTCAATAAAAAGGACAACATGGAGAAGCCAGACCGTCCATTTGCTGTATTCATCGATCAGTATCTCCCGTTCCAGGATGTATCCTACAATAACGATACCCAGGTATGTGACCCTGACCGATACTACCCGTCATTATGCCGGTTCTTCACGCGTCTTGAAGAGCAGCTGAAGTGCCGGGTTGTGATTGCTGCTCATCCCAGGGTGCCGGATATTGCCCGGTACTCTGTTTTTTTTGAGGGACGGGAAGTACTACCGGGTGATACCGCGGGGCTGATCCAACAGTCGGATCTTGTGATCGTGCATGCCAGTACTGCCACGAATTTTGCAGTCCTCTTCAATAAACCCGTCCTCTTCATTACAACAAACGAGCTGAATAATTCAAATGTGAAGCCGTATATCGATTCAGTAGCGGATGAACTGGGAAAAGAACTGCTGAATGTGGCCGAACCGGTGGTGCTGGATCCGTCTGCTGTCTATTCTGTGGACCCTGCAAAATACCAGTGTTTCAAAGAAAATTATATCAAGACCGCTAGATCCCGTGACGATTATCTCTGGCAGCTCGTGGCAGATTATCTGAAGGGGATACAACGTTCCTGAGTCGTACCCGATAGCGTAAAAAGGTCGTTTTATCCCGGCATCCTGCCATGCTTACAGGTCAAGATCGCCCAGGAGAGTACGGATATCTTCTTTTGTGATCATCGGTGCATCTTCCGATGAGTATGATTTCACCTTTGCCGTGTGGAAGCCCGGCGGCACGGTGTCCGACGGTGAATACTCCGTGTACGGGAGGTTCTTGGGCAGGACAATGTACATCTCCTTATTCTCAAACGCACAGGTTGTCTCGTCCAGGGTCATCAGTACTTCATCGATCTTTTCTCCCCCTCTCAAACCGATGACTGTAATCGGGATGGTCTCCGGGTCGAATCCGAACCGGGGTGCGAGTTCATCCCGCATGACTTCCGCAAGATCCATGATCTTCATCGCCGGCATCTTCAGGATGAAAATTTCATTCCCGCATGAAAGCATCCCTGCGGTCAGGATCAGGTGCGTTGCTGACGGTATATCCATAAAAAAGCGTCTCATATCCGGATGCGTAACGGTAACCGGGCCCTTCTTTTTGATCTGTTTTGCAAAGAGCGGAATAACGGACCCGCGTGAATTCAGGACATTCCCGAAACGTACACAGGAAAAGGCGGTCTTCTTATGCCCCCGGTAACTGTTTGCAGAGATGGTAAGCCGCTCTGCAAGGAGTTTTGTGGCACCCATGACATTTGCGGGATTTACTGCCTTGTCCGTGCTTATGGTGACTACTTTCTGAACTCCCTGGACAAAAGCCGCATCCAGCACGTTCTGTGTCCCGAGAACATTGGTCTTTACCGCATCGAATGGGCTGTACTCACAGAGCGGGACATGTTTGAGCGCTGCTGCATGGAAGACGATATCCACGCCTTCCATCGCCATCGTAAGTCGCTCCTTATCCCGTATATCCCCGATAAATGAGCGGATCTTATCGGAAGAGAGATCCTGCTCGAGATCGAAAAGACCGCTCTCGTTATTATCGAAGATCCGGACGCTGTTAGGTGCATATCTAAGAAGTTCCCGGACAAGAAAACTTCCGATCGATCCCACGCCGCCCGTAACAAGGACCGTCTTTTTGTGGTAATAACTCTTCAGATCCATATCAGTTCATCCTGTAATAATCCGACATCGCCCGGACAACTCCTTCGATATCATCAGCTGGCATGCCCGGGTAAATGGGCAGGCTGACAATATCGCTGGCAACGCGTTCCGTGACCGGCAGCGATACCCGGTATCCGAGTTCCTTGCGATAGTAATGGGTGAGATGCACCGGTGCGAAATAGATCTTGGTCATGATACCCTTTCCTGTCAGGTACTGCATCAGCTGATCCCTCCTGGGAACCCGGACCGAGTATAACTGAAACACGTGTTTGTACGCTTCCGGGACGCTCATGGGTTTGGCGGCGGGCACTTCCTTCCGGAGCAGCGAGGTGTACCTCTCTGCAATCTGCGTCCTCATCGCGATCATCGGGTCCACCTTCCTTATCTGGGCGAGCCCCAGGGATGCTGAAATATTCGAGAGCCTGAAATTGTATCCCAGCGTGACGTAATCCATCGTCTCGTGCGTGGAAAAGTAGTCCGCGGTCTCCAGCCGGCCATGGGAACGCACGAGCTTGGCTTTTTCATATACATCGCGTGAGTCGGTGATGAGTGCGCCTCCCTCTCCGGTAGTAATCACCTTGTTCTGGCAGAAACTGAGCATGGCGGAATCACCGTAGGATCCGACCATCTTTCCGTTTACGGTTGCACCGAATGCCTCCGCCGCATCCTCCATGAGAATCAGACCGTGGTCATCGGCAATTTCCCTCAGTTCCCTGATCCTGCAGGGGCAGCCTCCGTAATGGACCGGAATAATCGCTTTCGTCTTTTTGGTGATCTGTTTGATCACACTCTTCGGGTCCAGGCCAAGGGTCTTCTCTTCGATATCGGCGAAGACCGGTTTTGCATTGACAAACTTCGGTGCATTCGCCGTTGCGATGAAGGTGAAAGAGGGCACGATCACCTCGTCACCGCTGCCGATACCGTGTGCGATAAGACCCGCATGGAGCGCCGAGGTCCCGGAGTTGAACGTGAGGCAGTATTTTGTCCCGGTATATTCTGCGAGTTTATTCTCGAACTCCGCCACATTCGCCCCGACAGCCCAGTTCATGCCCGAGCTCAGCGCCGCATTGACCGTATCGATATCGTCCTGATCCCAGAACATTTTGAAGAGAGGTATGTTCCACATAGGTGCCACGTATCGTACCAGTTTCTTGTAGTTTTTCTCCCTGACGAGAGAAATACTTGTTGTTAATAATGAATTTAGCGGGGAATTACTCCCGAGGAATTCGTTTTTGTCAGATCCGGGATTCCGGTATCCTTACCTTAAAAAACCAGAACTTTTTTTTACGGGAAAAACGATGCCCGGCAAAACGGGCGCAGGAACCGTGCCGTTCAGCAATTTATCCCGTTTCCCGGGATGCCGGGCCCATCGTCATTATTTAATCCGGATGCCAATATTACACTGCAAAGGACATAATCCATGGACTTCAATCTTTCAGTTTTAACTGCCACCGGCAGGGATGCCGATCGGTGGACTGACTTGTTACATACCATCGAAGGTGATATCTATTTTTATCCTCAATACCTCTCGCTGTTCGACGGGACGAACCCCAGCATCTCCGGACGGTTCGGCCAGGATCCACGGCTGATCTGTTATGGCGATGAAGATAATTATATCGTCCATCCGATTCTCCTGAAATCCCTCAATTCCTTCCCTTGGTTTGATTCCGGGCGCGAAGATGGCGATGCAGGAAACTATTCCGATGCGGTGTCCCCGTGGTATTACGGCGGGCCCCTCCTGCACATGTCCGATGAAACCAAAAAAGAGTCCCTGGTTAAAGGATTTTTTGCCGCAATGAATGAATACTGCAGGGAACATGCGATCGTGTCCGAGTTCACCCGGCTGCACCCGCTGCTGAAAAACCAGGCCCTCGTTTCCCTGTATGCCAAGACGGATTTCGTGAACCAGATCGTCTATGTCGACCTGACCCCCGATGAGGCGGTGATCTGGGAGAATTACAAGCAGGAGAACAGGAAATCGATCAACCGGGCAGTCCGGAACGGTGTCGAGGTCGAAGTCTCGAAAACACCTGCCGATATCACGGCTTTCCACAAGCTCTACACCAGGGCCATGATCCGGCTCGGGGCGGACAATGCCTATTTCTTCTCCTTGGAATTTATCAGCAACCTCTTCAAAAACCTGGGTGACGGCGCCCAGCTGTTCCTTGCGAAATACCAAGGGGAAATTATTTCCGGGTCGATCCTCATAGGCAAGGGAAATTATTCCCACGATTATCTGCGGGCTTTTAATACCGATTTTTCAAAACTGGTTCCGAACAACCTGATCGTCCATAAAAAAATCCTCTGGGCAAAACAGGCCGGGTACAAGATCTTTTCATTGCAGGGCGGTCACAGCCCGGATGACGGTATATTCCGGTTTAAATCAACCTTTTCCAAAACCACTGCAGACTTTTATGTATACAAAACGATCCACGACCAGTCGGCCTATGACATGCTTTCACTGGCACGGGATGCATACGACCGGAAGAACGGAATAACACCCGTTGCGACTGAGTATTTCCCTTACTACCGGCGATAATTTTTTTTGCAATCCCCGCAAGGTCACGCCGGGTTGTCAGGCTCACGAAAAAAAGTCCGGGGGATCTCATCTTCCCAGGATAAGGAGCTGGAAGAGTCGTCCTGCCGATTTGCACTTCCTTCTCCATGAGTTGGTATATTTGATGTCCTGTCGGATCGTCGGGTAAATATAGACGGCCTTGAAGAACCGGTTCGGCGGGAGTTTAACCAGTTGTCTCACAACGGAGTCGGTCCATGGATAGTGGATAAGGCAGTTAAAGAAGTAGAGAAGGTTCACCATCTCCCGCTGGTGCTCCATTTTCAGGGGGATAAAGTCTGTGCTGCCGGCAAAGTCGACCTGGAAACCCATGACAGATTTTGAGTAATCATAATGTTCGTCCAGGAAACCGTTCTTCAGGGCATACTCGTTGATCTCGGTCTTGGGATACGGCTGCAGGATGAAACAGTTGGCGTGCTCCGGCTGTACCTGGCGGTTCACTTCAATCGTACTGAATACGGTTTCAATGGTCTCGTGGGGGACCCCGATGATATTGGAGGTGTGGACGCGTATGTGGTATTTATTGAACAGTTTCCCGTTCCTGATAATCACCTCGTTGCTCATCATCCGTTTCAGGATGTTCCTGCGGATCCATTCGTCTCCGTTCTCTATGGCGTAATCGACCCGTTCGCACCCGGCCTCCTTCATCAGCCGGACCATCTCTTCGTCAACGAGGTCCACCCGCACGTTCAGCAGGAAGGGCATGGTAAAGGTTTTTTTGTATTCTGTCAGGAACTCAATGAACCATTTTTTGTCAGTGTTGATCGTATCCCCGATGATCTGGAGCCATGTCATCCCGTACCGGTCATTCAGGTCCTTGATCTCCGCGATCGCTTTTCCCACGGACTGGTACCGCACGAACGGTCCTTTATCCTTGTAGATCTTCTTCATACTGTGATTGAAGCAATACGTGCAGCTGAACGGGCATCCCCGCGTGATAAAGATCTGTTTCGTCAGGGCATCCCGCAGTTCCGGAAATTTCGCATAGTACAGATCCCGGTCGTACGGGGGGAGCTTGTTGACATCAACCAGATCCCGCACTTCATTTTTATAAATATTCCCGCCTTTTTTCACCCAGAGATTCTGTATCCCGGTAAAATCCGTTTTTGCATCGAGGGCGTCTGCCAGGTCCCGTAATGCATCTTCACCTTCGCCAATGCAGATGACATCCAGGCAGTCTTCTTCAATCACTTCCGGGTAAAATGTCGGGTGCGGACCCCCCATGACGATCAATGCATCAGACCTGCCGCGGAATTTCCTTGCCATGTCGAGGGCAAACGTGATCCCGGGAGTCATGGTCGAAAGTGAGATGAGATCCGGCCGGTACTGGAGTACCTCGTTGACAATGTCCTCGGACTTCTCGTCGATGAACACTTCGCACTGGTGACCGGCGCTCTTCAGTACAGCGGATAAGATCATTATCCCGAACCTGGTTCTCTCCTCTTCCTGGATGAATGCAATCCTTGCCATACTACTGCCCCGCCAATCTTTTTATGATAATGAAACGATCCCGGTAAAATTTTCAGGGGTTGTTTTAGGATTCACGATTGTCCTGTTCACATAAGTCATGAAAAATGCCGCATATCAAAACACGGTATTTTCACACGTTTTTTTAGACATCTGTTGATGTGACAACCGGGATATTATTGTTACTCTTATGTTTCCCCTTTACCGATAAAAACATTCCACTACCTGACGTGAGCACCTATGCATGTTTCATGATAATATCCACGATGTTCTCCGAGGCATTTCCTTTCGCGTACGGGTTGCTCAGATTTTTAAGGGACTGCAGGTATTTTTTATCGGATACAGCCTTTTTTATTGCCGTCCCGATTGCCTTCTGGTCGTACGGCACCTCAATTACATGTGCCGGAAGAAGCCTGTCATGTTGCCGGGTGCCAATGCAGACGAATGGTTTCGAAAACGAGGCAAGTTCGACCAGTCCTGAACTGGAATTCCCGAGCATGCAGTCGCATACATTCATCAGCCCGAGAAAATCGGCTCTCGGGATATTCGGGAATACGGTGAATGATGGATTTTTTTCACTCATCTCACCCAGCCTGGCATTGATGATCTTACCGCCGGCATCGGCATTGGAAAAAACGGCAATGGTCTGGATTCTGGATCCGGCAATTGCGGCCAGCGTTGCGTTAATCTGTTGTTCGGTCTCGTCGTACTCTTCCGTGTTGGGGTGCTGGACCAGCAGGATCAGCGGCTCACCCTTGCGAATCCCGTACTTCTGGATAATCTCATCCCGGGGGGTATACGCTTTCAGGAAGATATCATCGAGTCCCGGCTCTCCCACGCAATACACCCGGTCCGGGGGGATTCCCGAACGGATCAGTTTCTCATAACTCCGCTCGTTGCCGACCAGGTGGTATAGGGAAAAAGCGGTGATCGCATCCCGGATCTTGTTATCGACCGATCCGCTGGTGTCCCCGCCGCCATGGTGCATGATCGGTATGTTCAGGTACCCTCCTGCAACAGCCGCAGCCAGGCTCTCGCCCCGGTCACCCTCCAGAAGCATCAGGTCCGGCCCGATCTCTTCGAGGACTTGGGTGATCCCGTACGCACCGAGCCCGAAGGATTTTGCCATGGACCCGGGATCGCCGCTCTCGAGCAGCATGTCCACTTTCCGGATTTTATGCCCGTCGCTCTCGATTTCACGGAGGGTGTTCCCGTATTTCGGGCTCAGATGCATGCATGTTGCAATAATAGTCAGCTCGACTTTCGTGCTGAGCAGTTTCAGCGTCCGTTTCATCAGCGAGTAATCCGACCTGGCTCCTGACACGTACACAACTTTTTTCATGAGATCACCTTGTTAAGAATGGTAACAACCGTTGACATATTCTTCTCATCATATCGCTGATCGACCGGTATCGACAATATTTTCCGGGAGAGGTCATGCTCGTACTCGAACTTCTCCGGTATCACGCGGGCGATGTCCCAGTGGACCGGGGGATAGATCTCCTTCTCGATCAGCGCCTGCCGCACGGCATCTCTCTGTGCCTCGTCCTTGAAAATGAGAGGGAGCATGAAGGGAGAATGGATCTCATTGCGGGGGAAAAGGAAGAGATCACGACGGGTCATATGGCGGTAACAGAAATCCAGGTTGGCCTCTCGTCTCCGGATCAGTCGGGAGATGTCGATCTGTTTCAGCATCTCTTTTGCGATGAACGGGATGTCACGGATCCGGATCTCCAGCCCGGCTTTTCCATCATCGTGGCGGCGGTAGATCTGCAGAAAATGGTCCTTGATGTGCTGCAGCCCCGGGTCCGGACGCTTTTTTTTGCAGTCAAGATACATTCTCTTGAGGATCATCGCCTCCGGCATGGGGTGGGGGCTCCCGTCAGGTACGTACCGGATCGCAAATTGGCTCCGGTGGTGATACACGATCCCCCCGTCAGGAATCGGGAACATCTTCCGGAGGCTTGCGATCAGGAAGAAATTTTCATGCTGTATGCGGAACCGGTCAGGACTGAACAGCGAGTGCGTGTTGTCGACGATGACGATGTTGTCCTGATCCAGGTACTCCGCAATCTGTTCATTGGAGACCGGTTCCGCCCCGAAATAATCGATAATAAGGATGATCGCTTTCCGGAGCGTGCCGGGTATCACGGGCTTCAGGGGATGTTCATGGGGATACAGGGTGATGGGAAGGAGGAGTTCCTCGAACGGCTGGAGGACCGCATAACAGAGGTATGACGGGACATGGACCTCCCTGCGGTACTTCTCCTCAAGGTTCTCCAGCACCGCCTTTATCGCGGTCCTACCGTCATTGACAAAAACCGCAGTACCTTTGTCCCCGGAGGTGAGCCAGGAAAATGCAGACCTCGTGCTGTCGCAGCACGGGAATTCCGGCAGTTCGTAAAATCCCCCGAATTCCATTTGGGACTCCCCGCCTAACCCCTCTTTTTGCTGCAGCAGATCAGGTGTTCCCGGATCTCGTGCTGCCCGTTGTTGTCGCTCCGGATGACGTAATCGATGCTGTCGATGGTGAACGGGGAGTAAAGGCGATAGATATCCTCTTTTGAAATAAACCGTTGGGTGCCCGCAAAATTACTCAGGGGACCTTCCCGGATATTCCGGTAGGTGTTCGGCTCGCCGGTACCTTCGGAACCCTTCCCCTCCCCGGCAGTACCGACCATGAAGGCCTTGCTATAGAATTTTCCGTTAGGTTTTAGGACCCTGATGATCTCGCTGAAGATCTTCCTTGTATCCGCAAGGGAGTTGGTGTAGATGCACTCGATGTCGATGACGGCATCAAAGAAACTATCCTCAAAGGGAAGGGACAGGATATCCCCGACAGTAAAATGGCCTGTGAGGTGCTCTTTTGCAAAACGCTGTTTTGCCCGATCTATTGCAACCCTGCTCCCGTCGATACCGTAAGCGGAAAAGCCTTCCTGCGCCATGTACCAGACGTTTGCACCCGGCCCGCACCCTACCTCAAGGATCCGGACCTGGCCCCGGTCCTTTGCCTTGTAATAATTCCTTGCGACGAAGCGGATCAGATCTTCCGGCGGATATTTCCCCCATTCGTTCTTCTCGAAAATGTCGTCCCAGTCTGTATTCCATGACATCCGGTATCCCCCTTACCTGTGATCACTGAAATCAATGTCGTTCAGCCGGATAAGCTGGTCTCTCCTGACGGCAGCCCTGCTCCTCGACCCGATAATATGCGGCAGGAAATCCGGGTGCAGCCCGGTCCCCGGTCTCTTTAGCACCAGCATATCTTCCGTAATCATGGTGCCTTTTGGGATATCCTTGCCGGCAATAATACTCCTCCGGGCAACCTTTTTGATCTCTGCCTCGGCAGGTGACAATCTCCTCTCGCCCGTGCCCATGGCCGATTCGATCTGGCGTATGCCTTTGACGAGCTCCTTCAGTTCGCCCGGGTCGAGCGATGCGCTGTGATCCGGTCCCGGCAGGGATTTATCGAGCGTGAAATGCTTCTCAACCACGCATGCACCCATAGCGACCGCCGCAAGGGACGTGATGATCCCCTCGGTGTGATCGGAAAAACCCACCGGGTATTTGAATGCCGACCGGAGCGTATCCATAACCCTCAGGTTCGCATCTTCTATGCGTGACGGGTAGTTCGTGATGCAGTGGAGGATGGTGATGTTGGTTATGCCTCCCGATTCAAGGATCCGCACGGCCTCTTCGATCTCCCCCAGCGTTGACATCCCGGTGGAGAGGATCACAGGCTTCTTTTTGGCAGCCAGGTGTTTCAGCAGCGGATAGTTGGTGACCTCTCCCGATGAGATCTTGAAGAGCGGTACGCCCAGCCGGTCCAGGAAATCCGCACACTCGTTATCGGCCGGCGTGGATAAAAAGAGAATATTGCGTTTTTCGGCATATTTTTTCAGTTCCCGGAACTGATCGAATGATAACTCGAGTTTCTTGATCATGGAATACTGGGATTCCTCTTCCCCAGTGGTAACCTTCTGGTATGCTGCCTTTTCAGCAACCCGGGTGACGACATTTTCCGCAATAAATGTCTGGAATTTTACTGCACTGGCACCCGCTTCGCTGGCGACATCGATGAGTTTTTTCGCGAGACTGATATCCCCGTTATGGTTTACCCCGGCTTCAGCAATGATGAAACAGGGTTTTTCCGGTCCTACCTGTACCCTACATGCGTGAACATCTGACATAAAAAACACCCGTTTTTCAGATTACCTCAATAAATAAACCGCAATTGCGCATTCTCGTACCCACTATCTCCCTGATAAAATAAAGGATTTGCGTACCCGCCATCGCAGACCGCCGGGATCTGTGCCGGTATTACCAAGTGGAAAACCCACCATCCACGACGAGGTTATGGCCGGTCACGTAAGCGGACAGATCACTTGCTAGGAAGAGCGCTGCGCCCTTGACATCCTCTTCCGTTGCCATCCGCTGCATGGGGGTCTTGTATACGTATCTCGTATGGAACGACTCGGGCTGTCCCCGCTCGACCCCGCCGAGCGTGATCGCATTGACCCTTACCCGGGGTGCAAGGACGGTCGCCATCCAGCGGGTAAGCTGGACGAGCCCTCCCTTGCTTGCGGCATAGGCGGCGGAGTTTCCCATCTCCGTCCCTTCGTAGAGCCGTAGGTCCGGGCCGCAGATCCCGTAGATCGAACTGATGTTAATCACCGAGCCGTGATGCGATTCAACCAGGGCGTTTGTGCAGACCTGCGCCAGAATGAACGGGACCGTGAGGTTGATCTCCAGTTCCCGCCGCCAGGTGCCGGAGTTCTGGTCCACGAAGTCCACGCACCACCCTTTCAGGGGCTCCCTCTCGATGAGCATCGCACTGTTCACGAGGATGTCAATCGATCCGAATTTTTTCAACACTTTATCCGGGACTTTCCGCAGCTTCTTCTCATCGGTCAGGTCCATGACGATCGGGAACGCATCCGTTCCGTACTCCTGCGAGATCGCTTCGCACCGCTCGTCACATGCCTCCTTGTTGAAATCGATGATCACGACGCGTGCGCCATGTTCGGCACAGGTATCGCAGATTGTCGATCCAATGTGTCCTGCCCCGCCGGTGACAATGGCGACACGGTCTTTTAAGTCCATCAGTTCTTTTGTCTTTCTCATAGGTTCACCTGCTTATTTCTGTTTCTCCCTCTCTTTCATGAGGCATTCCGCTACCCGGAAGTCCAGCTCGGTGTCGATATCGAGGGCCCGCTCGGGAGGGATCTCCACGACCTGGACCTTCCCCTCGAAGAGCCCGCGTGCGTGCAGGATGAAGTCCGGCCGTGCGGCGTATGCAACGGTCGTGACGTCATAGACCTGCGGGACGTCCTGGCGCCGTACCGGTACATTGCCAACGTTGCTGATGACGATGCTCGCGTACCCCTTGTCATCCAGCTTCACCATGTTGAAATAGGGGCTGCGGTCCGATTTTCTCACCGTGATGACGATATCCGCATCCGTCCCCAGCAGCCGTGTGATGCACGCGTCAACATCGGCAGTGGATCGCAGGGGGGATGTTGCCGGGATGCTGACAAAGACATCGAACGCCCCGGTATCATGTTTCTGCACTTCGGTGATCGCGTGCTGCCACGCGAGCCATTCGGATGCCTTGTCCGTGGCGAGTTCCGCGGGCCGCATGAAGGGGACATCCGCCCCGAACCGCTGTGCAACATCCGCGATCTCTTTATCATCGGTTGAGATGACGACCCGGCGGATGAACCTGCTCTTCCTGGCGGTCTCGATTGACCAGGCGATCAGGGGTTTTCCTGCAAGTATGCGGATGTTCTTTCGCGGGACACCTTTGGATCCCCCGCGGGCGAAAACGAATCCTACGGCATCGGTGCTCATAACTGGATACACCTCTGTTCACGGGACGACTGCAGCGCGGCAAGGGCGATCTCGAGGACGCGTCTCCCGTCTTCGCCGCTGACAACCGGAGTGCCCCGTTCCCGGACACAGCGGACCGCCTGCTGCAGTTCTTCGATATACATCACGTTCCTGTCGAGCTTCTCTGTTTGGTGGACCGCTGTCCATTTCCCTTCGGCTGCCGTATAGAGCATCACCGCATCGGTGTTGCCGTCCCACGTGATGGTCCCCTTCGAGCCGATCACGCGGCAGTGCCGGTGGGGAACACGCTGGACCATGTCCAGGTGAACGCTCCCCATCGCCCCGTTTTCGAACCGGAGGATGATCTCAGCGGTGTCCTCGACATCGATCTCAAGACTGCTGATATGGTCCGTCACGGCCGTGACCGTTGTCACCTCTCCGGCAAACCAGCGGACGTAATCAAGTTCATGGCTGAGTTCCAGCACTGCACCGCCGCCCAGTGCCCTCCGGGCACTCACCGATGTGCGGTAATCCGTTCCCGGGCGCCATTCGGGAAGATACTGACCGACTTCCGCGTGAATACTGATAATTCTCCCGATTTTTCCCTCGTCAATGCACTGCTTCAGGATCTGGAGGGGGCGGTGGTACCGGAAATTGTATCCCACGATGATCCTGACGTCATTTGCTGTTGCAAGCGCCAGGAGTTCGCTTGTGCCGTCAAGGTCAATGGAGAGCGGTTTCTCGATAAAGAGATCGATCTTTTCAGAGACAAACTTTTTTGCAATCGGGATATGCGTTGAGGAAGGGCTCGTGATGAGAGCGATGTCCGGTCTCGGCTGTATGGCCTCATCAAATGAATAAACGACCCGTGCTCCGGCAGTGCTCCCGTCGCTGCTTCCGCTTTTTTGCGTATGGGTATGCCAGATCGTGACGGATCCCTGTGGATCGGTTTTCCTGATATTTGCCAAGTGTCTTTTCCCGATGCTTCCCAAGCCCACAAGCAGATATCTCAAGATTTTACTCCGGTTTTTCAGTTAATTTGCTGTTATGCCGTTAAATTATTTTGGTCTGGCGTTTTTACTGGCGGATGTGAACGGGCCGGGAGAAATGTTCCTGCCATCGCAGGATTCCTGGTATAATCGGTACAACAGGTCGACTAGTAATAACAAATAGCGAAACAGGATAGTCAGATAATTGAACCGAACGAAAAATGAATTATTTTCAGTTTATTGAAAACCTTACATTCTGGAGAGAGATTGAAAATTAAAAGCAGCTTCTCTGTTAAAGAGTGAGCCCCCAAGAGTATTCATCACTATCTGGTAACAGGGACTCATGGATATCAGATATCCATAGCAGCGTTAAGAAAATTTTCTGAGAATTTCTATGGAGCAAATTTTTCAGATCCCGGCCGGAACAAAACGGGAACCGTCTGGATCTTCTTTATTACCGGTGATGAGAACTTACCGATAATCATCATTTTTTGCCCCGCAATGCCGAAAAATTCTGTCATAGCCTCGTCCAGTACGGGGTTTGGCCGTTCTACAAGGTGTAAATTGTGCCAAAAACAGGTCTTCCGGAACACCACCAAAGGGGAACACTATTCTGTTCCGGTCCTGAGGAATTCTCTCCGAATATCCTGAAATGTTTCCGGGTGGTGGACATCCGCCTCCGGATCCGGTGTTCACCAGAATCCGGCACCGGCAAACGGAGCCCTATACAGGCTTATTTTAACCCTGAAGGGGATGAAGTCTCCACATTAATGGGATACACAGAATATCCGGCAAGCTCATGTTACTAGGGATATGCACTGCCATAACTCCGAGAATTTTCCGGAAATAATCGGGAAAAGTTCTCATACTTTCGAGCTTATTGTTTCCGGATCCCGGCTGCAAAATTTTCCAGAGTTCCGGTGAAGGATCCACTCTCAACATCTTTCTCGATGGTCGATGCGGACGAGACGAACGTCATTCCCTTGTTCTCCAGCGCTTTCCTCACAACCGCGACAGCAGACTTGTCGCCCCGGCCGCCCATCTCGATCAGCACGTGGAACGGTTTCCCGGCGCCGCCCATCACCGAGTCGAGGTACGCGTTCACGTACGGCGGAACCTTCCCGGCCCAGACCGGGCTTGCGATGACGAGCGTGTCGATGCCGGTGAGATCGGACTTCGTGGGTTTGATGGACGATTTCATTCCAAAGAACGCCTTCATCGCACCCCCAGCCACGCGAACATCTTGGGCCGGCTCGATCCGGACCAGTTCCGCATCCAGCAGTTTCGCAAGGGCGGTAGCAGTTTTTTCCGTATGCCCTTTCCACGAGAAATATACAATCCTGGTTGTCATCTCTTGTACCGGTGTTAGTGGTTGGGGAAAAAGGTGACGATGGGGTGAGGGGATGATGCTGATATGATGATGTCTGAAAATAAACTAAAAAAGTAAGCCTCAGCCAAGAACCGAGACTTTATGTTCGATTCTATCATTTTTTCAGACTTTTTAGAAAATTTTTGGAATTATGCTCTTACTGAGAAGTAATTGGTTATTCCTCTTTAAAAATTCGCTCATTTCTGTAAAGCACCCAAAAGTGACGCACAGATTTTCGTCGGAAAAATCTTGATTTCGGGGGTTACGCTCAACGGGGTCCAGGCCCCTTGCCGCGTGGGCTTCCCCACTTGATCGGACATATTCCTGGAAGCCGGTCGCGGAGCAGATCTCCCCTTGAATCCCTTCAGTTTTCCTCAATCCTGATGATCTGCACAGGGCAAAGATCCGCAGCATCCCGCGCGCAATCGTTCAGATCCGCCGGAGGCGTACCCTGTGCAATATCCCCGTTGAGCCTGAATTTCTCAATTACCTAGCTGAACGAATCATCGGGATTCTGTTCGAAAAAGCCCGGGCAGGTATCCCAGCAGGATCCGCAACTGACGCATGTCGAACGATCAATTATTACTTTCACGACATTTCTCCGCCTCTTCCCTATTGATTCTGGTCATAGGTTCGACAGGGATTCTGTAATACTGCTTGCATTACTTCACTCGGCTCGTCTTCAGGTTTGTAAATTCGTGATCTATGTCATCATCGGAATACCCAAGCAACAGTAACTCCCTTTTCAGGTCATCGAGAGGTAATATCAGAGAACCCGCCTGAGAGAACCCCGCCAGAATCCGGGTGAACAATGCAAGGAATTCATCCGGCCGGCAATGAGAAATATGGTGCAAAAATAAAACCAAAGCGTTTTTCATCACATCGCGACCGTATAAATCCGGCCGGTCCCGGGAAGATTCCAGTTTTTCTTTCCAGGCATCGCTCAAATCATGTTCCCTGCAGAACTCTGAAATATTTCCCGATGACAGATAATCATCGATAGGATACCGAAATAACTGAGTAGTCATTCTTTTGATTGTTTTTTCAGTATCCTGAGACATAGTGAAGTTCCCTGAATTTGATATCCGGCTACGGTCAGTAGGTATTATTCTCAACCCGATGTTACTGAATTATTATTGTACTTTCGCAAACTGATCTTTTTCTACCCCACACTCCGGGCAGATCCAATCATCTGGTAATGCATTAAATTCCATACCGGGTTGAATTCCCGCTTTGGGATCTCCTTTCTTCGGGTCATAGATATATCCGCAAACCAGACACTCGTAAGACGCCATATGAGCTGTTATTTCTGTCGCCATATTTTCTCTTGAGTTAGTGTGTCAATGGTGCCCGCACCCGGCTTTCTCCTCATGCTTCTCACCATGTCCGGCTGCAGTTGTCACTGACTGCCAGAGATGATGGGAATAAACGACCCAGCCGATGAATGCCTCTATGTATTCCCGGCCGGCAGCCACATCGTTCACGTCATACTTTTTCTTTGCCATAACGTGATGGAAGCGATGGGTCAGATCGTCTTCAACGGTCTTGAGAATAAACCCGATCGATTCCTTGGGATCCCCGGTCTCGATGGCTTTCTCCGCTCTTGGGACAACCGGACCTTCGCTGAGACCGGCGGGTTTCATGCCGGTATATGCTGCTCCCTCACCGGCGCGGTGGAGCCGGATAGTATTTTCGAAGAACCAGTCATCGGCAACTTCCATCGCATCCTTTCCGGCTTTCCTCGTACGCAGGGTTTTCTCGAAGATACCTTTGAGTTCTGTCTCGGACTCTTTCGGTATCCAGATCAGTACATAATTAAGATTCCCCGTTTCCAGCGCTTTCATCGCAGCTTTCACAACGGGCCCATCTCTTGTATCGCAATGTGGTGGCATAGACTTTCACTTTTATTTAGTTTCATTCAAATTTCTGAGCAGAGCGTTTGGCTCTTTATTCGACCGGTGTTGATTATTTTCTGGTCAGAGAACTTCACCTGATATTGTGAACTTCCCATCATCCCTCTTTCATCTCTATGAGTTTCCGATACGTCTCCTCACCCACACACTCCTTTGCATACTACACCACTGGACACACGAGAGAATATCGTTATAGATGATAAAGCCGCAGTTGTCACAGGCCACTTTGACATCATTTGAGAAGATCTCGACTTCGTTACCGCACTGCGGGCACTTTTTTATCGAGAGCGTTGGGGTCCTGAGGTTGGCAGCTCCGGGACAATGGTCAAGCACCGGTTACCCTCCTGGTTTTTTATATTCCAACAACAACGCTTCGCCATACTCCTTTGTTTTTTTAGTAGGGACATAGTTGAGCGCCTTCGTCCGTGTGAGCAGTTCCTCGGTAATGACGGTGTCATCGGAAAGATTCAGTTTCCTTACCTCTGCGATAATCCAGTCCAGTTTGTCAATTCCCGTTCCTTTCCCGTCTACGAGAATCTGTTTGATGTTAATCTTGTCCGGGGGGATACCTCCGCAGATGGTGCAATAGTATCCGTCCTGATCATTCCCGCCCATTTGTTACCCCCGTATCATGGTCAGCGTCATCTTGAATTTCGTGATGGCACTAAGTGCGTGGGGAGCATTTGCCGGAAAGATGATGGTCTGGCCCGCTTTCATCTGGAGGGTAGCACCGGCAACCCAAACCTCACACTCACCTTCGAGGATAGTAACCACAGCGTCATACGGGGCCGTGTGCTCGGAGAGTCCCTCATTCTCATCGAAGGAAAAGACGGTGATACTCCCTGCCTTGTTGTTGATGATCATCCGGCTCGCGACCGTGCCCTCCGCATAGTCCACAAGCTCCGGAAGAGTGATGATCTTTCCTTTCAGTTCCTCGCGCTTCTTGTCGTGCTTATCCGGATTTTCTAATTTGAATTCCACCATACAATCCCCCCTTATCTCTTCCTGGTTATGCTGAACCGGGCAACATGCCCAGCTGCTGCATCAGTCCCATCAGGTTGACCTCGCCCCACAACTCGGCGATCTTCCCGTCCTTGATACGAAAAATCTCAATGGCCGTCAGGGTAATTGCTTTTCCCGTAGGTGGAACGCCCATGAATTCCCCGTTGTGTGTGCCGCGTGCCGTGAAACGGGCAATTACCCGATCCCCGTCAGCCATGATGTCGTCAATGGTCACATACAATCCGGCAAAGGCAGCCCGGCAGGTTGTGATCACATTGTTCATCTCCTCTATGCCGGGTCCGGGTGTCGGCAGCGGTGTGTGCAGGGAAAATTCGGGATGAAGCAGTGCGCCGGCTGTCGCAAGGTCGCCTTTTGACGGTCCCACCTCGAAAAATTTCCGGACAATTGCGATATTTGCATTCTCTGTTCGTGTCTGAGTCATGCAGTATGCTTGGCAGATAACTATATAATTTTGTTGTCCCTAACAAAGTAACAAATGGATTCAGCAGTGGAAAACCTAGTCCAGCTGGGACTCAAAGAATATGAGGCCAAGATCTATGTCGCTCTCGTCGGCCTTGGTGAAACAAATGTCCGCAGAATCCATGAAGTTAGTGGTGTCCCGCGCCCCCGCGTGTACGATGTTCTTCATGCACTCGATGAAAAGGGATTCATCGAGATACGGCAGGGAAGTCCGTTGATGTATTATGCGGTCCGGCCGGATATTGTCGTATCTTTCTTAAAAAAAGATCTCGATACTGCTGCATCGGAAAGTGTAAAGACCCTGGAGGCTCTCTCGCTCGATGCCCAGCAGGATTATTCGCCGATATGGTATGTTCATTCAGACTGGACTATCCAGCGGAATCTTGAGGTGCTGGTTGAAGGGGTTACCCGTGAACTCATCATTCTTTGTTTCAACAAGGAGACACTGGTAAAATTCCAGGAGCCTATCTTGTCTATCGCAAAGGATCATGCGGCAAAAATCCTGTTCCCGGAAGGTTCTGCAGAGGGGATCGCACCCCTGGATGGCGTCAGGTACTTTGAAGCCGGAATCCTCAAGGATTTCTTTGGTGTGAATGTTTTCGGAAAAATATTCTCCGCACCAATTCGCAGAGAAGGTGCACTCTTCGAACTTGAGTGTATTTTTATTGCCGATGATCAGGAATCAATGCTTATCTACTCACAGAACGGGAAACGAATGGCGGTCATTATCACGCTCCCCTTTATTACCTGTGTCCAGAGCATTTTGTTCTCCCGAATGATCGAAGAAGCGCATGAAATTACCGGCAACGTGGAGAGCACAAGGGAAAGCACAAACAAGACCGGAAAAAAATCTCATCGAAAACGTTCAACTAAGGAGTCGTGAGGACTATGACAAATTCCACAGAAGGAGCAATTCTCCAGCGGGACGGCCGGACATATGCGGTCACTACGCGAATACCTGCCGGTATTATTACGCCGGATCAACTGGAAACAATTGCCAGAGTAGGGAGGAAGTTCAATGTTCCGATTCTGAAGATTACTTCAGGCCAGCGTGTTCTGTTTGCTGGTCTTGAGCCCGAAGATATGCAGAACATCATCAATGATCTGGGTCCGCTTGCAAAACCCGAGTGTGCTCCCTGCGTTAAGTTTGTCCAGGCATGCCTTGGTACTGACTGGTGCAAGTACGGCAAACAGGACTCAATCGGGCTTGCCCGCGCCATTGATGAAAAGTTCAAAGACCAGACCTTCCCGGCAAAGATTAAGATTGGGGTCTCAGGCTGCCCGCGCTGTTGTAGTGAAAGTCATACGCGGGATATTGGAATTGTAGCAACCCCAAATGGCTGGACCGTCTTTTTCGGAGGGAACGCTGGTACCCGGCCCCGGTTCGGAGATCTCATCGCACGGGATCTCTCTGCCGACGAGGTGGTGGATTGTGCGCAGCGTCTTGCCCAGTATTACGGGAGCCATGCAAAACCGCACGAACGAACCGCTCGCTTCATAGAACGCATTGGTATTGACTTGGTGAAATCGGAATTGCTTTCGCTGATTCCATACATTCCTCTTGAAAAGGTGAAATGAGTATGAAGATTACTGAAGTTGCAAAAATAGCGTCAATCAAGAATCCGCACAATGTTGATGTGCGTAAGATTTTCGAATCCCCGGATACCGCTGCTGTTGTAATTACCCTTAAACCCGGTGAATCACTCAAGAAACATGTTACGCCTGTCAATGTTTTTTTCTATGTACTCGAAGGAACCGGAATTGTCGAAATTGGTGACGAACGGCAGACTGTCGGTAAGGATTCCGTGGTTGAGAGTCCCGCCATGATTGCTCATACCTGGATAAATGAAAGCAAAGCGGTGTTCCGGGTGATGGTGGTAAAGATGTTAACGACCGGCAAAGGAAAAGATTCCCGGCTGCTCTGAAACTACGATATAAGACGGTCGCGGAGCAGGGGCGAGCACGGCGGAGCTGTACGAAGAATGCGACGCGGTCGGTGGCAAACCGTTTCCGCGGCATTCCCGCTCGCTACACTTTCCTCTATTCTGCTCGCTCACATATTCACCCTTGCTTTCGCGGGATCGCCCTTTTTGGTACGATGACGTTCCTTCCTTGTCGCGATGATCCGGTGCCAACGGTGCCCTAAGCGAAATGCTAATCGTTATGTAGTGGTGAAATCTAAGTGACTCACGACTGCATGACAACTCTCTTAATGCGTGTCCTGACGTTTTAAATAGATAATTAATGTTCAAATCTCTAAAAAGCCATAAATGCCAAGAAAAACCTTAAAATAAGCTCTAAATCAAAAAATAACTCAAATTTGAGCCCAAGCCTCAGCCGTGATTTGAACACGGGACCTGCTGATTACAAGTCAGCCGCTCTGCCAACTAAGCCACTGAGGCGCTATAGTATTTTGACGCTGGATAGTAAAAAAGATGGTGCCCGGCCCGACAGTAACCCGCAGGAAAGTGAATTACCGGCAGAATCCGGAAGTACAAGAAATAATGCAAATGCCTTATACCCACCGGCACAGACGTAGTTATACAGATGGCCCAACTGACCGTGGATATCGGGGGCAGCCCGGGTGTCGGCTGCCGCGGTTTCTGCGAATACTGTTATTTCAAGAAAGTCCGGGGGGTTCAGCCCCTCGGATGCCGTTACTGCCTGCCGTTCAAGAAGGGCTGCGACTACTGCACCCGGGGTGTGAAGGAGGAGTACGCCGGGTTCAAGGATCTCCGGAGCATCGCGGACGAGACGCTCGCAGCCCTCCAGTCAAAGCAGGGTGATGTCGAGCGGATTACGATCAGCGGTGGGGGTGATCCGAGCTGTTACCCGCAGTTTGCGGACCTCATCGAGCTGCTCGGCAGCACACAAGCCCCGCTCCATATCGGGTACACGAGCGGGAAGGGGTGGGACGACCCGGCAATCGCCGACCTCCTGATCGAGAACGGGCTTTCCGAGATCTCCTTCACGGTCTTTGCCACCGACCCGAAACTCCGGAAGAAGTACATGCACGACCCGACCCCGGAGGCCTCGCTCGCGATCCTCGAAAAGCTCTGCGGTGCGGTTGATGTATATGCCGCAACGGTCGTCCTCCCGGGCGTGAATGACGGCAAGGTGCTGGAGGAGACCTGCCAGTGGCTTCAAGACCGGGGGGCAAAAGGCCTGATCCTGATGCGGTTTGCAAACAATGCCGACCAGGGTCTCATCCTCGGCAACGGCCCGGTCATGGGAAAGCAGAAGATCCAGAGCGTGGAATCGTTCCGCGACCTGATCACGGACCTGAGTAAGAAGTTCGCGATGAAAATTTCCGGCACGCCGCTCTGGGACCCGGAGATTGGGTCGCCATTCGTTATCCGCTACGAACCGGACCTGCTCGCAAAACTCCCCCGGGTCACAAAACGGGCGAGCGTGATCAGCGGGAGCATCGCCACGCCATTCATTGACACAATACTCTCTGCCTGCGGTTCGGAGGTGCCGGTCGTCCCGGTAAAGAAGGAGATCGCCTGTCTGATCACTGCTGATGATCTCCGTAGTCTCGATCTCAGGGCGCTCGAACCGGTTGTCATCATTCCCGGCCGGGTTTTCGTGCACGATGCTGAGGCGCAGGAGATCCTGTCACGCGATGGTATCGATCGTGTTGTGATCCGGGGGCCTGAGCAGCTGACTGCCGATGCCGAGACCAGTATGGGGATGACCCGCGACCAGGTGCTCGCCATGGAGATGGAAGGGTTTGCCAGCCTGATTTGGACGATCAATCAGAACGGGGTATAACGGCGACTGTTCAATCTTCCGCTTTAATCGTAAAAGTTATCAATATCTTTTATGAGGTCTCCCCGCATCAGGGCCTCTCCGGGGATTGAGTGGTTCATCAGAACCACGAAATCGAGAAGAACCATCAGGTTCTTCG
>Ga0187861_10001222_pt1 | contig 27253 bp, 31 predicted proteins | sample June2016WEW_10_1_3_FD_132986 | JGI IMG/M metagenome (GOLD analysis project Ga0187861, IMG submission 132986) | Peatland microbial communities from SPRUCE experiment site at the Marcell Experimental Forest, Minnesota, USA - June2016WEW_10_100 | ecosystem: Environmental > Terrestrial > Soil >...
AAGTTTATCAGATGTAATGCCAACGGTGTATAATGACAAAAGGACACCATGATTATTCTCCTGAAGCTCTCGCCGCCAGCATGAATATCCCTGGTGTCAGCCCGGAACTGAGGGACCGGGTACAGCAGTGCGTGGCCTTTCATACCTACCCGGCCCCGGGCGTCCTCATCGGGGCATTCATGGTGGACTATGCGCTGGAGCTGCTCGGTGCAAACCCGGAGCAGAAGCTCTACGCGGTCTGCGAGACGCCCAAGTGCCTTCCCGATGCGGTCCAGGTGATTGCCCGGTGCACGACCGGCAACCAGCGGCTGCGCGTTGTACCGATCGGGAAGTTCGCGATCACCCTCAACGGGGTTTCTGACCAGAAAACGACCGATGCGATACGGGTCTACGTGGACCTGGAGAAACTCAAAAAATTCCCCACCATCGATACCTGGTATGCAAACAGTCCTGCCTACGACAAGGCAACGATGAAAGGCGCCCTGCAGGACGAGATCTTCAGGGCGGGACGGGCGATCCTGTCCTTTGAGCGGGTGCAGGTGGGTGTCAGGTCCAAACGGAAATGGAAATCGGTCACCTGTCCCTCCTGCGGCGAGACCGTCCCCGATTACATGATCGAAGGGGATCACTGCGGTGCCTGCGGCTCGATGAAATATTATAAGCGGTTGTCCTGATAACGGATCGGGAGATGCAAAACCATCTTTTTTAACATCGCGGTTCTTCTCCGGGCCGGAGAGAGCCTGCGCATGTTTCTCATGCTGATAACAGGACGCAACACCGTTGCCCGGAAGAACGGGTAACCCATACAACGGGGTGCAGACCGGGTTACGTGACCCGGGTCAGCGCGCCGGTGGCAAGATCGTAATAGAGCCCGTGGACTGCCACCCGTTTCTCAGCGAGCGCCTTTTTGAGGAGCGGGTAGCTATGCAGGTGCTCGATCTGGAGCCGGACGTTCTCCTGCTCGATGAGGCGGTACCGCTCCTCCTTCTCAGGTACGGTCTCCGGGACGGAAATTTTCTTATCAACCCGCGACTGTGCCTCGCGGGCATTGTTCAGCCAGAGCGGGATGTAGGCATCGTTGCTCTCCTGGTCAAGGGCACGGATGGCTCCGCAGTTCGAGTGCCCGCAGATGACCACGTCATTCACTTTAAGGTGGACAACGGCATATTCCAGCACGGTGGCAAAGTTCCAGTCATGGATCGGCACGATGTTGCCGATGTTGCGCTGGATGAAGAGTTCACCGGCCCGGGCCTGCGTGATATGCCCGGACTGGAGCCGTGAGTCCGAACAGGCGATCCAGAGCGTACTCGGGTGCTGGCTCCCCGCCAGTTCCTTGTAATAGTCAATGTTCGGGGTAAAATCCGTCTTCTGAAACCTCAGGTTACCGAGTAAGAGATTATCGATCATGCCACAAACCTCTAACGTACATATACCGGTTTCGAGCCAGTTTATGAGTATACTGATACTGGCAGGAAAAGAGAAAGAATGTTTCGGAATGATGCCATGCAGGGCTGCGTGATCGTCCGAGACGCCGGGAACCGGGCACACAGGATCCGGCAGCTGTTCATGAATAGGTCTGCCGGGCTGCATTTCTCTGGATATTCAATCAGTTTCAACCCAATTACAGGATAATGGATAGAACCTGAAACAGAGAGATTGATCGATTTTTATCAAGCATAACCAGTTGTCCTGTCGCAGTTTCTCGCGTGGTCCGTATATTACGGCGCGAAAAGTTTCAGAGCGAAACCCTGTCCGGTGAGCAGGAGAGGTTGATCCTTTGCTGATGCATTCCATGCTACGGCATACAGGAGGAGCAGGGCATTGTCCAGTGACACCTCGAAACGGGTAGTGTATTTGCCTTCCGGTAGCAGGGACTTCGCCAGAAGACCGGCATCCGGTGCGGAAAAATCAATGAACTGGTCCGGTTGATCCAATGAGTCTTCAAGCAGCAGTCCCTGTTCCCGGATAATAGAAAACGCCGTTACAAGAAGCGGCCAGGGGTTTGTGTACTCCAGCTCTGCCATTGCCGCCTCAGCCACGCGTGCCGCTTCCCGGTAATCTCCCTCGGCAAACCGGGCAAACCCCACAGCCGCATAATGTGCTGCTTCAGGACTCACATCGGCCATCTGTTCACGGACGGTTTCGCAGTAGGTTTTGAGCGGTTCTTCAAGGGCTTTCCCCGCCCCCCTGCCGGACTCCGGAGCAGCGCCGAACCGGAATTTCAGCCGCACGAGCAGTATCGTAAGGCTCGCTGCATACAGCAGTTCGAGAATAATATTGACCGCAAAATCCGAGGGCAAGACAAAGAAGAGAAAGGAATAGATCGGCGTTGTCAGCGCAACAATATCTTTCTGGGGCCGTATCCACGCCAGGTACGCCAGAATGAAGGATCCTATGACACAACCGGCGGCATAATACCGGACATCGACGCTGCTTCCCCTACCGGAAAAAAACAGGGCAAGCAATGCACCGCCAAAGGAGAATACCGGTACTGCCAGCTCCAGGAGCAGGACCATGGAACCGGTTATCCGGAAAGTTTGGGAATTTTTTTTACCTGACATCTGCATCATCATCTCCGGTGTAAATTCTGGTATCTTGTTACAGGAAGATCTCAAAAATCCCGATACGGGTACTCAACATCAGGTCTTGGATTTTTTTACTTTCCTGATGGACACGCAGTTGATTACCGGCTCGCCGACAAGGATGTACCGGCGGATTACCTGTCCGAGCACCTCAACGATATCGTTCACTTTCACGTCCTCTTCCGGGCTGGTGAACATCTTGACCGATATTGCACCGGACCGGTCTGCGACGAGGTACTGGGGGCGGTTCAGGAACTGAAAATACACCCGTTCCACAACGCCCTCAATCCGCACCGGTTTCCCGACCATGTTCTCGTTGATCAGCCTGACCCGCACCGTCTTTGCCTCGGCTTCATACTGGGGAGCAATATCCGCATACTGGCTCCGGCTCATGTAATTGAGCGCAATAGGGATGACCAGCAGCATGAACAGACAGGGGATAAGCCAGATGAGCTGCGACCTCACCTCGGGACTGATCACAGATGCACCAAGTAAAAGAATGGTAAAGATCACAAACACCACGATGGTGATAGTGGAGACCCTCACTTCGATATTTCCGATCTTCATCAGAACAATTGTTTGCCGTTTATCTACTTCAGTCCTGCGATTGCGTTGCGGGATGCCGTAAAGTGAGGGTAACCGGGCGATGCCACAATAGCAAGTATAAAAAACGAAATCCGTGTTTATCCGGATGAGATGAACGCGGGCCGCAGGGCTGAAAGGTGAGGCGACGACAGACGGGACTGCGTTAAACAACCCCTGCTGTTGCGGTTACGGATACCCTGAGACGGGTATCCTCCGTTTATCATAAAAAAATATGATTGTAGTGGAACATTACTTCAGCGCTGCAATCTCTTTCCGGAATGCGACCCAGTACAGGACACCGACAAAGAACAGTCCGCCGACGATGTTACCAATTGTCACCGGTATGAGGTTTACGGTCCACATGTTGATCCAGTTTACCGTCGTCGCTGTATTGGTTACACCAGCGGTCAGGATACCCGCCGGAATAAAGTACATGTTTGCAACACTGTGTTCGAACCCGCTGGACACGAAGGCCATGATCGGGAACCAGATACCGAAGAATTTCCCTGCCGCATCATCTGCACAGATACCGAGCAGGATAGCGAGGTTGACGAGCCAGTTGCAGGCAATACCCTTGAGGAACGCAGACCACATGCCCATCATTCCGACATAGCTGGTCTTTGCCACAGCAATGGCAATCGCACGGGTACCGAAGGCAGTGATCGTCGCCGTGCCATCGGCACCGAAGGAAACAAACGGTCCATTTGCCATGATATAGGCAAATACGATGGATCCGATCAGGTTGCCGATGTAGACGAAGATCCACAGGTTGATGACCTGCATCCAGCTGACCTTGTGGATAAACGCTGCCATCGGGGCGAGCATAGCGTCACCGGTGAAGAGTTCTGCACCGGTAAGGACGATGATAATAAGCCCAACAGGGAACGTCGCTCCCAGGATCAGCTGTGCCATACCGGCTGATGCGAAGCCGCCGGCAACGGCCCCGGCTTTAATTGCATCTGCAGAATAAGCGATTCCTGTACTGCAGACCGTTGCGAGAGCAGCACCCATAGCGATATAGGCACCAGCCATGAATCCGCGAAGGAGCATGTTCCATGCGGGCAGGCCTACCTTGTATTTTCCGGCATCTCCTGCCTTTGCAGTAATTGCTACCGGAGGATGAAACACCATTTTTTTACACACCTCTGAAATCTTCACCTATACCAGCAACATACAATACGAATCTTGTATAGGTCAAAGAGAAATTCTCTTATGTTGTTATTAATAATTTTCGAATTGTTCGCCGTTCCGGGCCAGATTTCCGGGTATTCCCCGGCCGGATGCAGATCGAACAAGGATATCGTTCATTCACTTTTTTGCCATGTTAAGTATTTTATTTCACGACGTCAGAAGGCAGGAAGATCACGCTGCTGATCTCATCATGGATTTTGCATACTTTTCCCTGACGCGCATTTTAAACCCACAAAAACATCCCGGAAATGAAAAAATTTTCACATTTTATGAAATTTTTTATCACATTACAGAAAATTTCATGTAAATTCACAACATTCATCCATGAAAAAGGAATAATTACTCATCGGACTTCCGGGAATATTCTCATGAAATGTTCAGCGATAACCGGCAACGTATTCGGCAACCATGACTGCAAGGGGCATAAGGAATGCCATGACCGGCTGGTCTCCATACTCCCCAGACTGCCGGACACCCTCAAAATCCATGAGCCGGTTCCCGCTTCCGTTGAAGATCTCGAGCGCGTCCATGTTCCGGGATACCTCACGTGGCTCGAGAACCAATGCGTGAAACATGTCGACTTTTGCATGCTCGACGATTATGTCTATACCGGCGGATACCTGGAGCAGAACCAGATCGTACCGGGTTTCCTGGATCCGAATACCTATATCAATCCCTGTTCCTACGAGGTGGCGACCTATGCGGCGGGGTCAGCCATCGATGCCGTGAACCGGTCCCTTGACGGGGAATGCTGTTTTGCGCTGGTACGCCCGCCGGGCCACCATGCGGAGGCAGACCGCGCCATGGGGTTCTGCCTCCTGAACAATGCCGCCGTTGGAGCAGCGCATGCCCTCAACCATGTCGATCGCGTGGCCATCATCGACTGGGACGCCCATCACGGGAACGGGACGCAGAATATCTTTTATGACAGTAACCGGGTGCTTTACTGTTCGGTACACCAGAAAGACATCTTCCCCCATACCGGGTTCACCGAAGAGACCGGCAGGCATGAAGGGGAGGGGTATACGATCAATGCCCCGCTTGCCCAGAACTCGGGGATTGCTGACTATGCCTGCGTATTTTCGGAGATATTCATTCCGGCTCTTGAGCGGTTCAGACCGGACCTCGTCATCATATCCGCGGGCCAGGACGTTCTTTCCGATGACCCCCTGGAATGCATGAACCTGAGTCCCGCAGACATCGGCAGCCTTACGGCATGGGTCCGTGATGCAGGAGAGAGCGCCCTTGCACTCGTACTTGAAGGGGGATATGGCCCTTCCCATCCGGAAGCAATCTGCCGTATCTTTGACACGCTCGAGAAACAGCTCCCTGCCGGAGTACCCGCAGGTACGCCCGGAAAAGCAACAACAGAGACGGTCCGTCTCTTAAAAAAACTGCACCGGCTTTCTTAAAAAAATCCTCCGGATCCCTGCCGACCGATGAACGGTTTATCAGCACCACACGCTGCCCGGTGTATCCTGCTCCTGTTGTCTGCCAGCATAAAACCGTTAAACACAATACCAACGGGGCACTATTGGTCTGTATGGACCGGAAGATACAGATCCTGCTGGTGTCGGGGATCGTTATCACCCTCATTGTATCTCTCATCAATATCTATGCTGCCGGCATTGTCTTCGTCATCCTTATTGCTCTCCTGATGTCGGTCGCGATCATGCAGGACAGCATGCTCCTGCCGGATGTCACGGCTGAACTCAGAGAGGATGCAAAGGCAGTGGTCATCCGGAACACCGGCACTGCGACAGCGGTGAAGATACACGTAGCGCTTGTCCCCATGAATATCGAGTTCGATCTCCCGGCCCTTGATGCGGACCAGGCACACGAGTACCCGCTTGAGAAGATGATCGAAGAGGTCAAGGCAGTCGTGACCTTCGAGAACACGAAGGGGGATATCTTCTCCCACTCGTACAAATTGTCTGCCTGTGGCAGCGAGTACGATCCCCTCAAACCCATGATCCCCCTCTTTCAGTGGAAGTGAGCGGCAGCTCTGCCGGCCGACACACCCGGAACTTTATCGGGCCATTGTGGGATAGGCGTGCTGCAGCACCGGGCAGGGCGCTCATCGGGACCACCGGGATCCGTCTTCCATGCATGGTGATCGTACCGGTTTCCCACGGGAAGGCATCGGTTTTTTATCAGCCGTATCCTCCGGAACAGAGGGGAAGTCTCCGAAAGCGGGATTGCACCGTGGATTTCCTCACCTGAAAAGAGCAGCAGCTGGACTATGAGGGATCTCCCGTTGGTTTTGCAGGAATGCTGATGCGAAAAAAGGTAAGGAATGCAAGGGTAGTGCTGATACGATAATCTGCACATTATCTGTTTTTTAACGTCCGAAAAGAGGTAACGGAGGTCATACTGCCTTCGGTATAACAGGCAACGTTCCTGCAATCGTTATCAATGCACTTATATAGGAAAATTGGTCATATTATGAATCTGAAAACAATTTTTCAAAAAAGAGGTGTGTATTCAATCATGAAACCAGAAGATGCAAAGAAAATTATAGCAATGGCAATCGACAGGGAAGTCGAGTCATACACGTTTTACCGTGGTGTTGCTGATAAGGTAAAGGCCCCGGCGTTAAAATCGCTTTTCGCAGAACTTGCCGGAGAAGAGAAGAAGCACCGCGTGTTCCTGGAGGGAATGCTCACGAAGGATGTATCGAAGCTGAAGTTTGATCCCTCGCATGACTACAAGGTGGCAGATACACTCCCCTCGCCACCCCTGAGCGTTGACATGAAACCTCTCGAAGGTATTGTCGTCGCGATCAAGAAGGAACTGGAAGCCATGCAGATGTACACCCAGCTCGCAAACCTGGCCAAGGACAACGAAACGCAGCTGCTCTTTTCCCAGCTGGCAAACATGGAAAGAGGCCACAAGGCCCGTCTTGAAGATATCTACACAAACATGGCCTTCCCGGAAGTCTGGTAAACGAACCGGATGTGCGTGCGGGGATTATATCCCCCATTTTCTTTTTACATACCCTACAAAACGACGATAGCTCGCCGCATCTGTTCTGGAATTAACCGTTGATAAAACGAGGAATTCGGGAGAACGAAGGTATTCCAAACGCCCCGGAGGCGTGTTTGCGCCACGTCTCTCCGGATTTCATCATTGCACCTCTTTGTTTTTTAGTCCTTTCCCTCTCCGGTCCTGCCGTCGGGAACTTCAAGGGGAGTTGCATCCCAGGGACAGAAGCGCTCGCTGCCGGTGGTTTCCCATACGCACGCAGGGCAGCGCCGGATATGCCGGTCCCATCGGAAGAACGGGATGATCGGGATAAAAAGGAACAGAAAGAAAAACGGTAATCCCAGGTACCACATCAGGGCCGTGGCGGCGATTGATACAGCCAGCAGTATAAGGCTCGTTCTCCACGCGTTCATCGTACACCTTTTGGAAAATTAACGGGAAAATACCCGGTCCCGCAGGGCAATTTCCCTGACTGCAAAGGCCGGCAGGGCATCAGCCGCAGGCCCCAGTTCACGTGCAAGATCCACACCGCCAAGTTCCCGGGTAAAGAGCGGGGCTCCGATACCGGCGACAATGATCTCAGCCGCGGAGCAGGCTGCCGCACAGTTCCTTACCGCATCGCAGACCATATTCCGCTGCTTTTCCCAAAACTGCCAGGCGATCTGCACCGCACCGTCCTCCCCGATCTCTTCAAGGTCTGCACAGACAACACGGGCCAGCCGTCGCAGGGATGCTGCCCGGGTCTTCTCCCTGTGGTCCGGGGTATCACAGGTATATTGTCCTGGTGTGATATTCCCGAGAACGAGATGGGCATCGGCACTCGTGGCAAAATATTCCGTGCTCACCGGGGTCCGGACACCTCCAAGTTCCACCGATTGCAGGAGCGTCGCGATGTTCGTCCGCAGCATCCCCGTGTAGAGCAGGAATCCCTTCTGGAGCCGGGCAAGGTCGGTCAGGCCCGGCAGCTCGGGAAACCGCGCGAGGGGGATGATATCTGCCGTGGTACTGCCGATATCCAGCAGGACTGCCCGGGGATGGTTCGTTCTGAGGCAATCAGCCGAGGCCAGCCAGTTGGCGGCAGCCAGCTGCGGCACGGCATCCCTGTGGAACGCAGCATCCGTACCGTAAAACCGGGCCCGGGGGAAAGCCTCCCTTACCGCATCCACGATAAATGCAACCCCCTGCATCTTGTTGTCGAAACAATCAGCGAGTTCCCCGCTCATGACAACGGCCACCGGCTCCTCCCGGTCGGTCACGTACCGCTCCAGGAGTGCGGTGATCGGCGCCTTCTCCCAGAGCGGGCAGTAGTGGATATGGACCCCCTCGTCATCCACCACTTTCAGGTTTGCCCCGCCAACGTCAATGCCGATCATGCACGGGTTACCTTCCCGTTGGTATCGAACCGGACATGCCCGCTGAGATGAACGTCCTTTGGCCCTTCGCCCTTTGACGCGGCGATGAGGAGTGACGCGATCTCTTCCTTCATACAGGCAGCGATACCCACGAGACTTGTCGTGATCCGCGGGTTGACATCCACCACGTACACCTTGTCGGCAACCACCACGTCCACGCCGCAATATCCCTGGCAGCCGAGGACCGCAACCGCTTTTTGTGCGGTCTCTGCGATCTCAGTTTCGCGGACCGGATGGACCGGGGTTTCGCCGCCACGGTAATGGAACGATCCGTCAGGAGCAATCTCGATCTCCTGCCGGTTCACCGCGAGAATGACCGGGGAATTGCCGGAAAAGTAGAGGCAGGCATCGCCGATGACCCGGTTCGCGATGAGGCTCACTGAATAATGTTCACCCTCGATATATTCCTGTGCAAACTCGCCATCGGACGGCTGGCCTGCGGACAGCCGGACTCCCTGTGCCCCGCAGCCCTTTACCGGCTTTATCACACGCTTCCCGGTCCCTGCCTCTCCCGGGACCGGGATGCCGTTGTCCCGGAGGATCTTTCCGGTCTGCACCTTGTTTGCACAGAGCGCCGCGGTCATGAACCCGCAGCCGAGGTTATGCGTGGACTGCTCCAGGAGAAACGTGTAGTTCGAGAGGAGGTGATCCGGGGCGATCACGAGCCCCATGTCGCAGCTCGGGGCGAGCCTTGTTATCTCCTCGCCAAAGTCGCCGGGGCCGGGCGTCACGACTTCGTAACCGCAGCGTTCGAAACTTGCCCTGAGCACGGACAGCATCGCGGCCCCTTCGTGGGCAAGGGAGGGATCGTGCGCAACCGTATATTCGGCGAGGAGGACGTTCATCCCTCTTCTTTACGCTCTGCAATGAAATTACCCTATCCGATCGGTGAGTTATTTGTACCACGCCAGCTATAGAACAATGCACATGAGACCATCGATCCTGCTGACCAATGATGACGGCGTGACCTCCATCGGGCTCTGGGCCGCATACGAAGCACTCAAACCCATCGCAGACGTCACGGTGGTCGCCCCCGCCACCCAGCAGAGTGCGGTCGGCCGATCGATCTCGATCTTCGAGCCCCTGCGGGCGAACCAGGTGATCATAAACGGCGAGTCTGCGTGGTCGGTGGCCGGCAAGCCCACCGATGCGGTGATCATCGGCCTCTATGCCCTGAAACTCAACCCCACGCTGGTTGTGAGCGGGATCAATATCGGTGAGAACCTCTCGTTTGAATCGATCATGACCTCAGGAACGGTCGGTGCTGCACTTGAGGCGTCCAACCAGGGCACAAAAGCGATTGCCTTCTCGCTCCAGGTGGAAGACCAGGGGGACAAATTTGACGATCCGAGCACGCACGGCCGGAGTTTTGCGGAGTCAAAGAAGATTGTGCGGGACGTGGTCTCCCGCGTGCTGGAGAAAGGGTTCTGCCCGCATGCTGACGTGATAAACGTCAACATCCCCTCCCATGTCAGAGGCGGGTATGAGGTGACACGGCTTGCCCACAAGCTCTTCCATACGGGGGTCGAGAAGCGGCTCGACCCGCGGGGGAGACCGTATTTCTGGATCAACGGCCCGCTCTTTGAGGATGCAGAGGAAGGGACGGATGTCCATGCGGTCCGGAAGGGAAATGTATCGGTAACCCCGATCACCCTCGACTGCACCGCCCACGATGCAAATGAGGAGATAAAAAAGGTTTTTTTCCCATAATTCCTGCCTGCCGGCCGCCGCTTGTATATCACCAGTTTTAATTATTCCCGCACTGATACCTATCACGAGCATGGACGAGAAGGCACGTGCCCAGACGGCATCAAAGAGTGCGGCCGGGTTCCGGGCTGCTGACATGGTGGAAGACGAAATGGTAGTCGGGCTTGGCACCGGTTCGACCGTATTCTATATGATCGAACGGCTCTCTGCCCGCATCCGTGAGGGGCTGAAAGTTTCCGGCATACCGACGTCATACCAGACGGCTATACGAGCGAGGGAATATGGCATACCGCTCACTACGCTCGATGATTATCCAATCATTGATATAGCCATTGACGGGGCCGATGAGGTCGATCCCCACCTGAACCTGATCAAAGGAAGGGGTGCTGCCCATACACGGGAAAAATGCGTCGCATCTGCAGCATTCCGGTTTGTTGTCGTCGTGGACGAGCAGAAGGTCGTCCCCCGCCTGAGTGCCCCGGTTCCCGTTGAAGTGATCCCGTTTGCCGTGCGCCCGGCCATGAGCCAGCTCCGGGAATTCGGCTGCCTGCCGGTGATCCGCGAGGGCGTCAAAAAGGACGGCCCGGTGATTACGGACAATGGCAATTTCATTGTTGACTGCACATTTTCGGAGATAGCACGGCCTGCAGAACTCGAAGATGCAATCGCCCGTATCCCCGGGGTCGTGGAGAGCGGGTTATTCTGCGGTTTTGCGGAAAAGACCACGCTCATCGTGGGCAATGAAAAAAAATGTAGGATAATTACATCAGCGGATATAGTCCCGTAACTTCTGTACAAGAGCCAGCTGGTTGTTTGCTTCTTTCTTCTTCTCTTTCTCAATGCTGTCCATGATCTCATGGATCGGTTTTGCCAGCTCGTAGATCTTGACCGGGCGGCCCTTGCTCTCTGCCTTGCTCTCCCTGCTGGAGATCCAGTTCTGTTCAATCAGGTAGCGCATGGCAATGCTGACTTCCGGTTGCCGGAGATCCGTCCCACGCTCAATGGCGCGTGAGGTTGCTTCCGGTGTATTCGCAAGAAATACCAGGACTTTTGCCACATTCCGCTTCGTTCCAATCTCGATGAGAAGGTTGGCAAACTCTTCCTCCTTCTCGGTAAAGTACATCACGTTTTCAGTTCTCATGCATCACATCCATCTGTTTTTCACAATGTATAGAGTATAATTATCTAAATTAGGATATATAGGCTCTGTTATTGGCATGCAACCAACGCGAAATTTATATATTAAAAGAACGGGGCAGGGTATAAAATACTGCATACACGTTATAAAAATGAGAATAAATTTAATTTATTCTGCAGGCAAAAAGGAGAATTACAGGAGGCCCAGGCTCCGCAGGTCCGACAGAATCTTGACAACCGCTTTCTTTGCATCTTCCGGTACCTTGCCACCGGTAATAATCAGTTTGCCGGATCCGAAAAGCAGGACCACAACTTTCGGGTTATCAAGGCGGTAGACAAGCCCCGGGAATTGTTCAGGTTCATATTCGATCTTGTCGAGGTTGAAACCAACGGCAATTTTATTGAGGTTGATGGGCGTTGCAAGATCTGCAGAGGTTACAATATTCTGGATCTTGTAGTCCAGTTTCTTGGGGATATCGATCCCCTGTTTGCGCAGGAGTCCCCCGAGAATGTTAAGGCCTTTGCTCAGGCTGTCGATGCTCTTGGCACCGGTAAGGACGACCTTGCCCGATCCAAAGACGAGCGCGGCGATCTTCGGGTCCTGCATCCGGAGGACCACGCCCGGGAACCGCTTCTTGTTATATTCGGCATCCTTGATCTTGGATGCAAGAGCGGGAAGATCCAGATAATCGCACACCTTCGCGGAGGCAACGATGTTTTCGATCTTGAGGGAGTCTTCTGGTCTGACCTTCATATTTATAAATGCCACAAAACAGTATTTAAAAAGTTGGGTTCATATTCCGGACTTTTATTCTTCCAGGGTCGATATGTCGCCCGGGTCCAGACCCATCTCTTTTGCCTTGAGCACACGCCGCATGATCTTGCCGCTCCGGGTCTTGGGCAGGGAGTCCGCAAACTCGATCTCGGAGGGCATCGCGATAGGCCCGAGGGTAATCCGGACATGGTAGATGAGTTCTTTTTTGAGCTTGTCGCTGGGGGTGTGGCCGACCCTCAGGGTTACGAATGCTTTTATGGTGTTGCCCTTCAGGGGATCCGGTTTCCCGATGACTGCCGCTTCCGCCACTGCCTTGTGGGAAACAAGCGCGCTTTCGACCTCGGCAGTCCCGATGTTATGCCCGGCTACCACAATCAGGTCGTCGGACCGCCCGATCACCATGATATACCCGTCCTTGTTTTTAACCGCGAGGTCTCCGACCGCATAGCAGCCCGGGATCGTATTCCAGTATTTCTTGTACCGTTCCTCATCATGGTATACCGTGCGCAGCATGGAAGGCCAGGGTTCCCGGATTGCAAGGAACCCGCCGGTCCCCGGGGGAAGGGATTTGCCATCTTTGTCGACAACATCCGCTACTACACCGGGGATGGGTTTTCCGGCAAATCCGGGCATCATCGGCTCGCCGATGACCGTCGTAATCATGTGCATACCGGTCTCGGTCTGCCACCACGTGTCGACGATCGGGCACTGGCTTTTTCCGATGACCCGGTAGAACCACTCGAACGCCTCCGGGTTGAGCGGTTCGCCCACCGAGCCAAGAATACGCAGGGTGCTCAGGTTGGACTTGTTGGGCCATTCCTCGCCCAGCTTCATGAACATGCGGATTGCCGTGGGGGCGGTGTAGAGAATAGTGACCCCGAATTCCTCGACCATGCGCCAGTAGACACCGGGATCAGGATGATCCGGTGTACTTTCGGTAACCATAATTGTCGCACCCATTAACAGCGGACCGTAGACAACGTAGGAGTGGCCGGTGATCCAGCCCGGGTCTGCAGTGCACCAGTAGACGTCGTTGTCCTTGATGTCAAAGACATTTTTGGTGGTATAATATGCACCGACCATGTACCCCCCACAGGTATGCACGATTCCTTTCGGTGCACCGGTCGACCCGCTTGTGTACAGGATAAATAACGGGTCTTCCGCGTCCATGACCTCCGGCTCGCAATCAGATTTGACATCCTTGATCAGGTCGTAGAAATCCACTTCCATCTCGCGGTGGATCTCGACGGGCTGGCGGAGCCCGCGCCGGAGGACGACGATATGCTCAACACTGGGTGCGTTGATGATGGCTTCCTCGATGATCTGCTTCAGGGGGATTGACTTGCCACGCCGGAACGTGACATCCGCCGTGATGACAACCTTTGCCCCGGCCCCGACAATCCGGCTGTTGAGGGCTGTCGCCCCAAAGCCGCCGAAAACCACGCTGTGGATGGCGCCGATCCGGGCACAGGCCAGCATCGATATGATCTGTTCAGGGACCATCGGCATATAGATGCAGACACGGTCACCTTTCACGACACCCAGGTTTTTCAACCCGTTTGCAACCTTCATCACTTCGCGGTAAAGCTGGCGGTACGTGTAGATCCGCTCGGAATCATCCTCTCCTTTCCATATGAGGGCTACCTTGTTTCTGCGGGAGCTCATCACATGGCGGTCAAGACAGTTGTACGTGATGTTGGTCTTGCCGCCAGTAAACCAGCGTGCATACGGGTAATTCCATTCCTTCACCTTTGTATAGGGAGTAAACCAGTGCAGCTCTTGCGCGGCACGATCCCAGAAACCGTCAGGATCGTTTCGGAATTCAGCATACGCCTCCTGGTAATCCCCCATCCAGCTGTTTTTCCGGTAGGATGGGTCGGGCGTGTAATACTTGTCGGTCAGTTTGACATCAAAGTCTTCAGCCATGAACAACACCGATTTAACACTATTAATAATGAGTGATTCAAAAAAAAGGTTGTCGTTTTCGGTCGGGAAAAAACCGGATATTTCCGGTTTCCCTTGTAAAAATTACGAGATTATTTTATTCGCGAGAATAGTATTTGCGAGAATAGGGAACATCGGAATGATGATGATCTTGATCCGGATAAAAATGGATTGTTCACGTATTTTTTTACCTAGTCATATTGGCGCCATGTGTGGCCGCATTCCGTGCAGCGGAAGAACCTCACTTCGCTCTCATCGGCAGCCCGGAGCTGGCGCAGCCACCAGATTGCAAGGTTATTCTCGCACTTGGGGCACTTGATCTGGATCGTGGGCATGGTATTGATCTTGTCATCTTCATCATCCACGATCGTAATTTCGTTTTCCGTGCGTTTCCTCTCTTTTTTCATGATATCATTGCCATCGATCTTCCTGATATATCCGCACTTGCGGCATTTGAGCTGCCCTCCGGACGACATCATTAAGGTTTTACATTCAGGACAAAACATCGGTATACTATGCGTGATGATAGGAGATTAACCCTCTTATAACGGCGAAGACGCGTGCCGGAGTGGGTATTATAACTGATGCGATCTCCGGGAGGCCTGGCATGCGCCCCGGATACTACCCGTACATGATAGGGCATTTCAGAATCCTTTTTTTGGTATTGCGTGGATAATTTAACAATGATCGAGTATCTGGTCCTGCTGTCCTGTGCCGGATTTCTGGCATTCCTGATACCCGGTCGTCATCGGAAATATGCAGCCATCATCGGCTGGACGTTCATTGTCCTGACCCTTTTTGCCATGCTTCCGGAATTTTTCCAGGAATACAATTTTATGTATCCCCTGATCGCAGCGATGTCCGTGCCATTCCTGGTGATCACGGTGAAGTACCTTCTTGCCGAAGATGACCGGGCAATCCACCTTACACGGGCGGCAGCGGTATCATTCCTCATCTATGCACCGTTCGGGTTTACGGAAGTGCCGCTCTTTGCCTGGCTCGGGAACCAGCTCATCACCCTTGTTGTCAGCCAGATCCTCTGGATACTGGGTGCATTCAGTTTCCCGGTATCACTGACCTGCATGAACTCTGCCACGCAGATGGCGATGGATCCTTCAGCCTGTGCCGACCTGATCCGCGATACCATTACCCGCAACGGGTACAGCGTCCAGATCATCCTGGGGTGCACGGGTATCCAGAGCATTGCCATCATGCTGGGGGTGGCCGCTGCTGTCCCGACAGACCTGCGACAGAAGATCCTCGCATTCCTCATCATCGTGCCAACGATTTATATCCTCAACCTCTTCCGCAATGTCTTTGTCATTATGGCGTATACCCAACAATGGTTCCCGTACTATCCGGATATAGCAAGCAACGGGGAACTGGGGTATGAGAGTTTCTTCTGGGCACACAATGTCATTGCAGAACTCCTCGCCCTCGTCTGCCTGATTATAATCGCGTACGGGCTCTTTTCCCTTATCCCCCGTCTCGGGGAGTTTGCCGACGACCTTTACCAGATGTATACCGGCGAGGTCAAGAAAGCGTTCGGTAAAGGTAAATAATCCGCTGCAGTGCTGAAAGGTTTGTGCAGACGGCAATAATGATGACCGATGCCCAGATAACGCCAAAAATGCCCCCGAGGATCAGGACCACGAACGTCTCCGGCCTCCCGAAGAACCCGACACCCTCAAGGGGATCGTCTATCTTGCCTTCGACTTTTTCCCGGTAGCCGATCTCTGCGTATGTCACCGGTTTGATGAACGTATTCATCAGCGAGCCGATGATTGCAAGCGCAACGACACCGAAATCGGCAACCGGGGGCAGGGAAAAAAACTGGCTGAGAATCGGGATCCCGGCAAGCCCGATACCAAGGATGGCCAGGGCATCCACATACTTGTCGACAATCCAGTCAAAGACCGCACCGAAATTTGTGTGTGCACTGGTTTTCCGGGCAACACTGCCATCCACAAGGTCAAAAACTGCCGAGAGCAACAGGGCAAGCGCACCCGGGAGGAACTGGCGCTGGAAGAAAAGGACAGCGCACAGGATACCTGCAGCAAGCGAGAGCAGCGAGATCTGGTTGGGTGTGATCCGGAGCCGGATAAATATGTCTGCGACCGGTTCAAGGTACCTGATGAACCTTGGCCGGAGTGCAGTAATGTTCATAACTCAATTCATGGGTACATAAACCATTAATAGTTGCCCATCCGGCGTCAGTCCGGGATCAGCCGGAATGCCGGATCGCCGCTATCGTCACGTTATTTATATCCGCCGGCCCAATTATTCCGGAGAGACGAGGTGCAATGACCGGAACTACAGACCGTCCGCATGTTCTCATGATGTCAGAGATCACGGCTGACGGCAAACTCACGCTCAAAAAAGGGGCATCCTCAAAGATCCTGATGAAATACATGGCGCCTGAGACCGAGATCCTGCTCCACACGACACGGGCGGAATACGATGCGATCATGGTCGGGGCCAATACCATCCGGATCGATAACTCGTTCCTTACGGTCAGGCTGGTGCCGGGTAAAAGCCCGCTCCGGGTGATTCCCTGCAGTATGGCAGACATCCCGCTTGATGCGAATGTGCTGGGGCCCGATGCGCCCACTGCCATCGCTGTCGCGGAAGCTGCACCAAAAGACCGGGTTGACGCAATAAAAAAGAAAGGTGTGCATGTCATCGTAGCCGGGAAAAACCATGTCGAACTCCCGCTGCTCATGAAGATCCTCAAGGAAAAGTTTGGCGTGAACAAGCTCATGATTGAGGGAGGACCGACCCTGAACTGGCACATGCTGCACGACCGGCTCGTGGACGAGATCCGGCTCATCCACCTCCCTTTCATTGTCGGCGGTTCCGACACCCCGTCCCTTGTCGGCGGCATGCATATCAATAACGAGAATGAGATGATACGGCTCAACCTGAAAAAATATTACATGTGCGGGAGCAATCTCGTCTCAGAATTCGATGTCCTCTATACCGGGGCATGATTATGGACGAGACTCCGTCGCAGGACCATACCGTCATCGTGCATCCCAGACCCCGATCCGGCCTGAAATGGCTCCTCATCATCCTTTTCGCCCTGATTATCATCTCGGGGGTCATCATTGCGGTGTATTTCCTCACGCATTCGGATAATACCCGCGGCGTTACGGTAGTCCGGATGGAGGGCTCGATGCAGACCGGTGATATCAACGATGGCGAGACGATTGGCAGCGAAGTTGTCGGGAAACAGCTGCGCGACGCGGCCGATGATCCAATGGTCGAAGCCATCGTGCTCAGGGTGGACAGTCCCGGGGGAACTCCTGCGGCAGCACAGGAAATAATCGGCGATCTCGAATACGCGAAGACCAAAAAACCGGTCGTCGTCTCCATGGGGGACATGGCTACGTCTGCGGCCTACTATGTGAGCGCCCATGCCAACAGGATATACGCGGACCCGGATACGTTCACTGCCGGCGTGGGAGTTATCTGGAAATTCTCGGACATCAGTGGCTGGATGAAAAATGAGGGCTATAATATCAGCGTGGTGAAATCCGGCAGCAAGAAGGACATGGGCTCAACATCCCGCCCGATGACCGATGAGGAAGAGGCATATGCCGCGAAGATCGTCCACGACAGCTTTGAGCATTTCATCACCGATGTGACCACCCAGCGGGCGATCGCCCGCTCCGATATTGAAGACGGGAGAGTGATCCGCGGTGCCGACGCGGTCAAACTGAATATTGTCGACGAGCTCGGGAACCTCAACGACGCGATAGATGGCGCAAAAAAGATGGCAGAGTCCCGGTCTAAATCATCCTGACCGGGTCTGCCTTCATGAACTCGCGGCATACGGTCGTCGCATAGTGGCCTGGCGGCAGGGTGAACTCCAGGTGCACACTCTTTTCCGCAATGGATGATTCAATTGCTGCCTTCAGGGAGATCGGGCGGAAAGCGCCCTCGAATTTTGTATCGACAAAGTGCGATGCCCTGCCGAAATCTTCCGGGGTTATCGCATGTTCAGCCAGCAGGGCATCGATTGCGGGCGCGGATGTCGCCGTCCCGCCGGCCTTTTCTTTTCCGGGCATAAAGAGAGCAATACTGCACCGTCCCCTTCGGATATGCATGGCCGCGGCGCCGGCGTTTCCCGAAGTCACCGTATCAGTCCGGCCGTTAGCAAAGACCAGGTGGTCGCCCGGGACCGGCCCGGTGAGCTGGTGGCCATCGTCAAACCGCTGGCTCAGTGCGCAGTTGAAGAGATATGACTGGAACGCGGAGACAAACATGGACAACAATTTTGGCGGCAGTTCGTGGAGGGCCCCGGGATAATCGCCCGGATGGTTGTAGAGATGCTGCAGCATGGCCCGCTCATAGTTCATCTGGACGGGGAACTCTTTGAGGGCCGGACCGGGCTCACGGGTGGTAAAAAATGTCCCGCGGATTGCCCTGACCGTAGCGGATTCGGAGGGAAAAGCAAGCCCGACGTACGTGAGGACTGCCTGCTCATAGTCTCCCCGCAGGATCCATTCCCCGACCGCGTGCGTTACCGGGCGGATTGCCCCGAACCGCTGGAGGCCGAAATAATTGGGTACACCTTCGCGGACCGTTTCCGTGATTGCCTGTACGCGCGATGCAAGGTCAGGTACTTCGCTATCCCGGATAACAATCCCGAACCGGTTCCCCAGCAGGTCGCCAAGGGATAACGCCTCGTTTGCGTTCCGTACCGGCTCAAGGACGATATCCTTCAGATGGACCGCGGCCACCCGTTCCGGCGTGACATCATAGATGGAGATCCACTGTTCCGTAATGGCGTTCCGGTCCTTGGTACCGGCCCAGCCGATCCTCCGGTGGCTGATGCCAAGCCGTTTTGCGATCTCTTTTACTGCATGCTGGAGTTCCCAGTTCGTTTTTTTCAGGGTGCAGATGAGATAGGGACCGGTTGTACCCCCTTTGCTCTCCAGGGGAATCTCCCCGACAATGAAATCTTCGGGAGTCGCCCTGAGCCTGCCACCGATCCCTTCGGCATCGCTTGCGTAATACCGCATACCGAGTTCGCGCTCAAGAGGGTAGGTGCTCTGTTTCATAGGAGGGTGAGCGAACCGGTGATCTTATCGAGTTCCTCGCTCTTTGCCGGGCCGAGGCCGAGCGCGGTGATCGTGCCCGGCGGGATCTCGGTCATGCCTGCATCCTGGATCAGGGACGTGGAGATGCCGATACGTTCTGCAAGAACCTTGAGCTCAAACAGGGTCCGCTCGTCATTCGCCTTCAGGACGACCTTTTTCTGCCCCTCGGAAAGCCATGCCTTCTGCAATGACTTGTCTGCGCCGTTGTAGGCACCGATTGCTGCGTGTCCGGCCTGTGCGCACCGCTTGCCGCAGCTCATCTTGACATCGTTACGTATGATAAGACATTGCTTGTACCGGAATTCGGGCTCGGGTTTGAGATTAGTTTGTTTTTCGGGAGGTTTCGGCATCTTGAAATCTCTTTATTTTATGCTTGGATTAACCTTATCATACCTTATAAAAATGAGTTAAAACCGGCTAGTTTTTCGTTAAGGGGATACAATCCAACCCATCACTTATGAGAAACGCAGGGCGACATCTCTCTCTATTCCGCGGAGTGTCTGATGGTGAGAGGCTGTGTATGCCTGTAAATTTGCCGGCGTAACTGGCGCAGAAATTATCAGACTGTCGCATTTGCCCTGGCAAGATCCGCCGCTGCTAGGTTTTGGTCGGTTTTTAATGTCGCTTCATCGGCGGCTTTGAGCTCATTATATTCAATTGTAAGGCTTCGCATCTCCGATACATCCCCACCAGCGGCCTGCATTTCTGTGAGATAATTGGCCTTAAGTGTGCTGAGAGCCGTTTGATCATATGCAATATTCTTGAGATCAATCTGGTAATCTTCGTAAGCGGCGGTATTTTTGTTGATTGTTGGTATTGGTGTTGGTGTTGGTGTGACGGTTGTAGGGGGTGCGGTAACCGGTTGATCGGAGCATACCCCTTTCGTAGAGTCCCAATAACAATGAGTGGGTGTCGGTATCGGAGTGACAATGACAGTCACGTAAACGATCTGTGGTGTTGGTGTTGCCACTGGCGCCGGGGCGGAACTTGCGCACCCGGCTAAAAGAATAGCACTTATGACTAGGACAATAAAAACAGCAGCATATTTTAATTTCATATGTTCACAATTGAATTTTGATCAGATAATTATTGCCTTTTACTAATCTCGAAATGAATATGATTTGATGCTGCATTACCGGGAATAAAAAAATTTATGCGGGGGTAATATCTATGGACCATGGGCCATTTGCAGTCACTTCGGCATAATATGTATCGGCTTCCAATTTTACCATTTTTGATCCTTGATATGAACCAATTGCATTAGCCGCTAATCCAACCTCATTTCCACTACTATCTTTAATCCAAACGATAAAATTTCCGCTTCCTGAATATGTGCTTGAAAAAATGTATGCTCCTGATTGGTAAGTGTCAAATTTCTTAAGATCGCTACCGCTTCCGCTTAAATGGATTGGTGCAGACGAGGGGACAGAAGGTAAATTATCTGGATTTGCGGTGCCAGTCTTATAAGGATCTTCCGTCTCAACTTTTGTTCTGCTCCATTCTTCATCCGGACCAAAAATGTTTGGATCTGTTCCATGATACCAAGTTCCGTCATTGCTTTCTTGGACCCATGTTATTAGATAAGAATCTGTTGATGGATCGTAATTCTTAATAAGAAGTCCTCCTCCGGGATTATCATTTGAAACCGTAACCACATCCCCTTTATGGAATATCGGATTTGCATGGGGTACTATCGGAGTAACCGTGACCGTCACGTAAACGATCTGAGGAGTTGGTGTGGCTGCTGTGCTCGTTGATCCGGTAAGGCTCATGCACCCTGACGTTAAAACCACTATAATGCAAACAACCAGAATAGAGATAATTATTCTTTTCTGCATGATCTTCTAATAATATTTCGACACGTTAATTATAGCCTAATATCTCCGGGCAGAACAACCCTGCTTCGATGGCTGTGGATTTATACAACAACGTAAAACCGGATGAGAGAATGAGGATATGATCCATCTGTTTTTTTAAGGCTGCCCTGCTAACATTCCGGGGATCAGCATGACCGGCGAAAAGAGGGACTTCGATGCCGTAAACGGGGAGAAGCGCAACTTCGACACAGCGGCAAAGACCTGGGACGAGAACCCGGGCCGGGTGAAGATGGCGCACGATGTAGCACGGGCGATCCGGGCCACGGTCCCCCTCAGGCCAGACATGGACGTGCTGGACTTCGGGTGCGGGACCGGCCTGCTGACGCTCCAGCTCCAGCCGTCCGTACGTTCAATCACGGGCGTTGACAGCTCGCAGGGAATGATCGATATCCTCCTGGCGAAAGTACGGGAGCAGGGACTGAAGAACGTGACCGCCCGGCACGTGGATCTCGATAAGGGTGGTGTGCTGAAGGGACAGTACGATCTCGTGGTCAGCAGCATGACGCTCCACCACGTTCCGGAGATCCAGCCACTGATCGACCGTTTCGCTGCGATCCTGAAGCCATCAGGCATGCTCGCTATCGCTGACCTCGACTGCGATGAGGGGAAGTTCCACGATTCGCCCGAGGGCGTGTTCCATCACGGGTTCGACCGGTGCATCATGCAGAAGCATTTCGAGAGAGCCGGGTTTGAAGAGGTCCGGAACCGGACTGCGGTGATTGTGGCAAAGCCGGCACCGGAAGGAGGGAGCCGGACGTTTACGGTGTTTCTGATGACCGGGCGAACGCGGGCGGAGGGGTAATAATTTTTAAAAAATATGGTTTTATGCACTTTTTCAGAAGTTAATACAAAAAGACAAAATTTAGAGACTTTTACTTTGTGTTTCTTTAAAAAAACGGATTTCTTTTTTTTTCGTGATGCTTCAAGCTCATCTAGATAAACCTAATAACTCTTCAGAATGATTAGCCTATAAAAAAAAGGTGAGAAAATGGGATCAATGGATCGTGATTATATGAAACCAAATTACAACAAAAAATCACCATCACCGAAGAAAAATCTATTGAACAAACTCTTCAGAAAAATTACGAAAATCTTTAAAAAAACCTAAAACGGATGTTCTTTCAAAAGCAACGGATGTAGTGGTGTTAACTGATTATTTCATTATCGTATGCATCCCATCATTCCAAAAAATTTCAACTTTAGTTATGATGTCGTCTTCTGAAACTTCTGATAAGATGGCCGAATACCGACGCCCGATCACTACATCCTCTTCATTGGCACTCTGTGGTTCAAAAAATTTTAATCCGTAATCGGTTTCAAAAGCAACAATCGCATGCCCAGTCGGACTTCTATGAAACCCGATTATTACGACTCCGCATCTTATTCCACGTTTCGTGGCAGCATCCTGTACATCTTTAGAGAACTTAAAACAATTATTTTTGTCGAGGACATAATATCCCTTTATTATAAAGGGTATTTCGGCCAAAAACATTTTAACGCCAAGTAATAAGGGATTCCTCACTTTCAACGTCTCTACCAATAATTTTTCATCTGTTTTCTGTCTTCTCGCGTATGTATTTAGCGGATCTGGCACCCATTTTATTACTCTTAATATTTCGTAATTTTCTTCGTTTATTTTCTGGCGTTTCTCGTTATTTCTCCGATTAATTGGATTCTTTTCAGATTCTTTTTCTTTAACTTTTCGGAGATTCTCTTTTAGTGCCTTCAAATCAAAATCCGAATTTTCCTGTTTATCTTCACCTCCGAAAATAAAGTGATAGACCTTCTCCAGAATACCCATGTTTGGGTTAATATCGCTAGAGATAATAAAAAGACTTTTACTTGGTTCGGTAGAACCTATAATTTACAAAAAAGTCCCAGAGTTTTTGATTGAATAGTCTGGGCTCATATAGAATAAGTCATAGTAGCGGAGGGGATTAAAAGTAATACATTGTTGAGTGTGAGCACCAATTTACTTATCCACGATTAAATGGGTTTAGATTGCTAAGGTGTTCTGCGGTTATATTGGTCTTGCCCAATATGTCTTTGCGGATGGCAAGGAAGATGAGATTTACTAGCTCGGTTTCTTTGATGAAATCGTGTTTTTGAGTGTCTGATTTTTCGGTGTCGTCAAATCTAATCCATGCATCGTATGCCTTTATGACTTCATCACTGGCATAAAGCAAAAGTTGAGATCTAGCCAGCATCCGTTTTCGGTCTTCATCCTTTCCCGATACATCATCTCCGTGCATGATAGCAACCGAGGTCTCAGTGAAGTTATTCAGAAAATTACTGTATGCCTCACGTTTTCGTTCCGCTATTTTGAGTTTTAATTCTTTGTTCCTCTGAAATAGGTAAGGAATTACCGCACCGAAAACAGCGATGAGTGCAACAATGATTTCCGTATAACCGAACATGAACAAACCACTAGTTTGTGATGGATGTGGGTCAAGAATAAATTATCCGATAGGGATTGCTCACATGTGTTTTTCAGACGTTGACGCAAAAAGAGTAAGATTGAGGGATTTTACTTTGCGTCTCTTTAAAAAAATTCAGTGATAGCGATGCCTTACGCGCAAAACGCCTGTCGGGTTTTGCGCTACTCACTTACCTGTTTCTGGAAATGAAACGTCCCTGATCCGCCGCGGGGGCGCCCCGCCGGGGGCGGCGGCGTGTATCGCTTCTTGGACTGCGCCGCGCATTCATCAAAACCACAAAAGAAGAGGGCAAGCAGGCTTGGAGCGCGATCCCATGGGAATTTTGCCCGGTATGCCGGGTCATGCTGCCGGATTAATCAAAGTCCCGGTTGGCGCATACTACCTTGATGTTCAAGGCGCTGCGTTTTTTTTAAAGTTCTATTCTCCATAACAGCACTTTAACACCGACGGTACAATGCTCTTTTTTAAGAACAGACCTTCTGCTTCGTTAGGATAGGTATGGGCAGTAGATCCTATTTTTCAGCCACCGAATTTTTAGCCATCGACATGCCTCAATAGGATCGCTCTGCATCGCTTCTGGATGATTAGCACGAGCTGCGGCCTCATCACTATCCATGCACAATCTAGCATGACATTTTCTTGTCCCAGCATACCAGCAACGGGGTTTCCAGTCGGTGCGCATATAGTGTATTACCTTTTCTTTTGCCACTTGGATCGGGCTCTAGGTCTGGATTTGGGTTTTGCTCGGGGTACCGGTAATTGAGGCCTTTCCTCACCTGCCGCCCAGCGTTGAGGCACGTCATTAATGGTACTCATCCACTTGATTGTATCCAGATCGAGGGAAATAATCCAGTCGAGATCCACAGGGCGATAATTGACAAGCTCTGCAACGACGTTTATGCGCTTATTAATCCCGTCGATAAATGGGTATAAATTGCCATCTTTATCACGTCCCCCGTGATGGTGCCCATGAATAATCCATCCCGAATAATTTGAAGGGATAATGTAATTATCATCATCAGGGTCATGGACTAGAATGAAAGAATGTTCGCCTCTTCGGAGAATGGCATATGGCTTCATCCATCTCGAATGAGTGTCGTGATTACCTCGAATGAATAGTGCTTTACCATGCAATTTATGGATCCAGAATTTCGGATGTTGAGTCCAATTAAGATCACCGAGATGCCAGATAACGTCACCCGATTTGACAGTATCATTCCAATTCTTAATTAGGGCAACATTCATATCGTGAGTGCTTTCAAACGGTCGTGGGACGAATAAAAGGGTCAACTCATGTCCGAAATGGAGGTCACTGATTAGGAATGTCTTTTTCTTTATTCGAAAGAGTTTATCCAGAACACCCATGTTTGGGTTAATATCGTTAGAGATTATAAAAAGACTTTTACTTGGTCCGGTAGAACCTGTCGTTTGCAAAAAAGTCCCAGAGTTTTTGATTGAATAGTCTGGGCTCATATAGAATAACTCACAGCATCTCAATTGAGATGTAAAAACTAAATCGCATCATTAATTGTATATTAACATTTATTTACACACATGACCGAAAAATCAAATCTTTCGGGGAAGCCTATGGTGTGGTATGGCATTATTTTGATAATTGTTGGCTTGCTATTGCTCACTTTTGTGAATTTTCCCATTTTATTCCTTCAACTTGGGATTGTTCTTTTTCCAGTGATATTAGCAGTAGGTGCAGGATATGTAATGTATAAAAAGAACTCTCATAAGGTTGGTGAAGCCTTTTTGTATTCTTCTGGTGCTCTCGTTCTAGCGGCATCAGTCGAACTTATCGTCTTATTTTTTATCTTACAATCTGATGTTTATTCCAAACTTATATCCAATTTCCAAGGACTTGAATTTCCAATCGCAGTTTTTGCATTAGCAGTTTCAATTGTAACGGGCATTGAATCAACTGTATCAATTCGTAATAACCTCGCAGAAATTAACGAACGTCTTAAAATAAATGATGTTGAATAACCGACCAACATTTTTCATTAAATCACACTTAACAGTATGTTATTTAAAAAAAATATTTGACCGCAGCGATGCCTTACGCGCAAAACGTCTGTCGGGTTTTGCGCTACTCACTTACCTGTATCCGGAAATAAAACGTCTCTGATCCGCCGCGGGGCGCCCTTTTAGGCGGCGGCGTGCATTGCAATTTTTGAGAAAACATAGGAAAAAATTTTGGTAAAAATTTCCGGCACTGATTGCAATCTCAAAATTATCACTGATTTTTCCAGCCGTCCCTCAAATCCACGGGCACCGGAACATCCCCTTGCCAGGTCTCCCCGGACCATGTCCACTGGGGTAAACCGGTGGAGACCTACCTTCCTTCAGGGAAACTGACCGTTTCGTCGGAGACCTGGAAATACCAGGACCTTGGGAGAGATACACTCCCGGTACAGTAACTCTCCGTCGGAGACATCCCACCAGGTATGCCGAAACCCCCTCCCAAGACACGGTAATTCCCGGAAATGCCACGGTAATTCACCGTTTTCAGCTCATTTTAACGCCGGATAATGACCCACGCTATTTAGCAGTATTCCAGCGGCCGATCTCCCCCCGGGACGGATTTTATCCTGTCCCGCCACCCGAACCGGGGTCCGGAGTGGTCCTGTGGCCCGCTACCAGGCTGATCGGATTTCACGTCGGAAAGGGGGCATTCCACGTCGGATAAAATGAGTGATCCTAAATTATCTCCGTCGGAGAGTGGCAGGTGCCGATCAGGTTAGAGATATGAACCTGAGGGTTATATCTCTACCAGTGGGGATCTGGCTTGGGGAGTCCAAACCGCACCTGCTCACAAGATCTGTTTAACTTTTTACAGCCAGACCCTGCTTGAAAATTTTTGAACAAGGGTCGTTTAAAAAATTTCGATCGCGAAAAAGATCGCGTTTGAAAAATTTAAACTCGAAAACGATCGCGATTAAAAAAATTCGATCGCAATCAATCCGGAAATCAGAAGGGCCCTCACGTCTGGCAGACCTTTGTTTCTCATGGAAATTTTTCACACTCGCAACCGCGATCAGCGGGTCGATTGAAAATTTTTGATTGCGATCATGATCGCGATCGTAAAAAGTTAAACATGTTTGAATCGGAAAAAGTTAAACCAATTCTCTGTTATCCCTTAGCAATACATTCATCAGCTATATTCCTGAAAAATATTCGCAGGATCGATCCGGAACGGTCACGATCATCGGGTTCAAGTAATCCGGAACCGGAACACTTCTCTATGGCAGAGACCGCCCCGCATCGCGATGATGCGATAATCGTTGTCGAGAACCTCGAACATTCCTATGGCAGTTTCAGGGCAGTCGACGGGATCAGTTTCACCGTGAAAAAAGGCGAGATCTTCTCGTTCCTCGGGCCGAACGGTGCGGGCAAGAGCACGGTCATCAATATCCTGATCACCCTGCTCTCACTCCAGAAAGGAAAGGCCATCGTTGCCGGCTATGATGTGACCGGTGACGCGCAGAAGGTCCGGGAGTCCATCGGGA
>Ga0187861_10001238_pt1 | contig 26968 bp, 22 predicted proteins | sample June2016WEW_10_1_3_FD_132986 | JGI IMG/M metagenome (GOLD analysis project Ga0187861, IMG submission 132986) | Peatland microbial communities from SPRUCE experiment site at the Marcell Experimental Forest, Minnesota, USA - June2016WEW_10_100 | ecosystem: Environmental > Terrestrial > Soil >...
AAATGGGTTGTGGAGCTTGACTCCCCACGTTGAACGACTTGCGAACCTTGCGCTTTGACGGGCACTGGAGTCACGCCTAACCTATTCATCATTTCGATTCGGATGCAGCTTCCCTCCCATTGAAAAGGTGAGGGTTTCGAATGGCACTGGTACTGGCACCGTTTGGTTTTGAGAATAGCGCGGGCTATTGGGAGAATACAGGAGATAGGGGTGTTGGAGTGTTGGAGCGTTGGAGCGTTGGAAGGAATCTGGAGCAGACGGAAACGACAGAGATTTGCCGCGACGGCCCGGGGCGGTTTCGACAAGCTCAGGATGACAGAAGCGGAGCGGGTCGAGCCCTCCTTAGGCGGGTAAACCCCGCGACGGCAGGGCGCTGTCGAGCCCCGATCTCGGAATCGCGGGCAGGCCAGCGCACTCCAAAGCGGAGCGGCCTAAGGGCGGCAAGCGGGACCAGAAGTTTCAAGGGGCTGTGGATGGTTTCATGGCAGGCACGGTGTCGGCCTACTGTTCTTGGAACAAGTGGGATTGACCCTGCACCGGAATGTCCGACGAGGACCACACGTCGTTGAGTAGGGAGCTGCCATTCCATCCTCCGAGCACCCACATCCGCCCACCAGACACAACCGCCGCAAACGCATACCGAGTGCTCCACGGGGCGGCGGGAGTCGCCTGCGTCCAGTTTGTGCCGTCCGACGAGGACCACACGTCATTGCGAGAGTCGCTGCCATTCCATCCTCCCAGCACCCACATCCGCCCATTGAACACGACCGCCGCGTGCCCATTCCGGACGCTCCACGGGGCGGCGGGAGTCGCTTGGGTCCAGTTTGTGCCGTCCGACGAGGACCACACGTCGTTGCGATAGCCGCGGTCATTCCATCCTCCCAGCACCCACATCCGCCCATTGAACACGACCGCCACGTGCTCACTTCGGGCGCTCCACGGGGCGGCGGGAGTCGCGTGCGTCCAGTTCACCCCGTCCGGCGAGGACCACACGTCGTTGCGAGAGTCGGTGCCATTCCATCCTCCCAGCACCCACATCCGCCCATTGAACACAACCGCCACGTGCTCACTTCGGGCGCTCCACGGGGCGGCGGGAGTCGCCTGGGTCCAGTTTGTGCCGTCTGACGAGGACCACACGTCGTTGCGATAGCCGCGGTCATTCCATCCTCCCAGCACCCACATCCGCTCATTGAACACGACCGCCGCGTGCTCACTTCGAGCGCTCCACGGGACGGCGGGAGTCGCGTGCGTCCAGTTTGTGCCGTCTGACGAGGACCACACGTCGTTGAGGAAGGTGTTGCCATCCGCATTCAACCCCCCGAGCACCCACATCTGCCCATTGAAGACGACCGCCGCGTGCCCATTCCGAGCGCTCCATTGGGCGGCGGGAGTCGCTTGGGTCCAGTTTGTGCCGGAGAGGAAAACGTTCGCGGTGAAGGGAGTGGACCCAGCAGCCGTCAGGGAGGGATTGCTAACCGTTTGGGAAAGCACAAAGGCACCCGACGGGACCGCTCCGGCTCCCGGTGCCATATTCGCCGCAGTGATGGTGTTGCTGACGATGTTGACGGACGTGACCGCGCCGCCAAAGTTGGTGCGGTCGACGCTGACGCGCCCTTGATTGTTGAGCATCTGCGGCACCTGCGCCTTGACGATGAAAGTCGGCAGGAAGAAACTCGTCACGATTGCGGCCACGGTGAATCTGTTCATGGTCGTGCTTTCACTAACGGCGCATTGTCATTTGAATCCAGCGTGGCTCGTTGTGCGACGCGATAATCCAAGAGATGCTTGAGGAACTTCAGCGCATACGTCATTCAAGATAGCCTCCGCAGGTCACTCGCAACCGGATTCAGAATGTCCCAGCTTTGCGCAAACGAAACGCGTTGGAGTCGAGAAGCGGCTCCCCAAACTGGGTGATACTTGGCTTATACGCCTGTGGGTATCGGGACTACAAGACATTTGCGCGACCACTTTGCAGAGGAAACCCTTACAGGATCGGTCTGAAACGAAGAAGCAGTCAGTTCGTTTTTCGTTAGTCACGGCATCTATTCATGGTGACAATCGAACCGACCCTTTCCCCATCGACGGCAAAGGCTACGGGTTTCGAATGGCACTGGTACTGGCACCGTTTGGTTTTGAGAATGCCGGGGCCTATTGGCATTTCCGCAAGACCGTTTAGGGCGGAGCGGCGTAATGGCGGCAAGCGAGCCGGATGCGCTAGTGACCCCGCACACGCCACGTAGAACGTGGTAAACCACGCGAGCAGCCCCGAACACTACTCGGGGCAGGCCGCACGGTACACCCGAGGGGATGGTTGCCGCGGGAGTACGGCGTGCGGCGTGTCGTCAGACTCCGCTATCGGAAACCGATAGTTTTGCTGGACGCGGAGTTGCGGGGCGGGTATAATGGCGACAGTTGTTTGAAAAAGGAGTTGGGAAGAAGGGGAGCGGACGCCCACCTCGGCGGGTAAACCTCGGAGAGGCGTCGCTACCAACGGCGAAGGAAGGTCGGTTGGGAGGGGGAATTGCACTCGCTCGCGCCCGCTCGGCTCGCCCTGATGGGACGCCTACGGCGTTGCGTCTCCTCCGTCGATTCGCGGAATTGTCGGAGTTGGCTCTCTATAGAGAAGAGTGTTTTTACCAAACGAACCCAACTGAAAAATTCACATCTATGTCGGCATGAATGAGTTAGGAAAAATATGAGTTGGGTTCGTTCTGCAAAAATGACCCCAAAAAACGTGATTTGAACGCCAAAAACAGGGTCGGGAGGGTGATTTTATGCAGAAACGAAGCCGAAACCAAGGGACAGGGAGACAGAATTCAGGAGTCAGGAGACAGAAAATGAGGCGGTTGCGAAGCCAAGGGCGAGCACGCCGACGGAGCGGCGTGGCTACAATGGTGGACGGAATCCGCTGGTGACAGCGGACGCTACGCCGGCGGGCGGGTACTATGGCACTCGACAGATTGCGGGACTGCGATTACAGTTCGGTTGTCGCAGAGATGGCGGGTACATCATTTTGAGGAATCAATCATGACTGGCATTGAAACTCTTCATGTTTCGGACGAAGTGCAGTTCGGCAGGGACTGCGAAGGGACGCAAATCCCGAGCGGGGTGCGGATCGTGGTGCCCAAAGGCACGACCGCTTATGTCGGGCAGACGCTGGGCGGCAACGTCACCCTGCAGGTGTCCACCCTCGGTCTCGTGCAGGTCACGGGCCGCAACCTGGATGCGTTGCTCAAGGACGGCGTTCCCGTTGCCGAGTCGGCCGCCACTTCGGGTGCGGACGATCAGAAACCGGGAGGCCCGGCCGACGAGAAAGCTCTCTGGGAGGCGATGAAGCAGTGTTATGACCCTGAGATTCCGTGCAACGTCGTCGATCTGGGTTTGATCTACGACGTGAAGACGACGCCCCTGCCTTCCACGCGAAGCCGCGTCGACGTGAAGATGACGCTTACCGCGATGGGCTGCGGGATGGGGCCGGCCATTGCCGGGCAGGTGCGCGACCGTTTGCTGGAAGTGCCGGGCGTCGAAGAGGCCGATGTCCAGATCGTCTGGGACCCGCCGTGGAACCAGAGTATGATCACCGACGACGGCAAGAAACGCCTCGGGCTTTGGTAATCAGCGACTTCTGAGCTGTTGCCCCCCCGGCAGGGCCTTCGCGTTTTTGACTTGATGCCGACATGCGGGAAGAGCACAATACACCTGCTTGGAGATAACGCGATGGCCTATATCGTGCGCAAGAAGTTGGACGGCTCCACGGCGGAACGCTGGGAGATCAAGAACAACCCCGTCAGTTTTGGACGAGGCGACGAGGCGGACGTCCAGATCAAAGATGAACGCATGTCGCGTCAGCACTTCGTCGTCGAGCCCCGTGAGGAGAACTTTGTCGCGCGTGACCTCAATTCCACCAACGGCACGTTCGTCAACAACAACCGCATCACCGAAGTGGTTTTGCAGCCGAACGACCGCATCCGCGGCGGCCAGACGGTGCTGGTCTTCGAGATGGAAAAACCGAAGCCCGTCGCCAACGTGATCAACGAGTTGTCCTCGCAAGAGAGAGGCAACAAGCCGTATCTTGGCGCGGCTGCCAGGGGAGCGGGACCGCGTTGAAGAGAGTGCGGCTCGATTGTGAGCCGTTGCGAGATCCGGCCGGTCGACAAAGATGCCTTCCTGAGTCCCACCCTGTTGCGCCCGCCTTACTTCACGCGCTTGGCGTCGCCCCAGAGATCTTCCAGACCGTATCGCTGGCGGAGTTCGGGATGGAAGATGTGGATGAGAACGTCATTGTAGTCCATGACGATCCAGCGGCTGGGCGGAAAGCCGTCGCGGTGCAGCGGGCGGATGCCGACATCGCGGAGACGGCGCGTAATCTCATCGGCGATGGCCTTGAGGTGCGGTTCGGACGTGCCGTTGCAGATCAGGAAGAAATCGGCAACGTTGGAAATGCCGCGAACATCGAGAATAATGGCGTCCTCGGCCTTCTTGTCGAGGGCGATTTCGCGGCAGAGTTTGACCAGTTTGACGGAGGGGAGCCCGCTAGTGCCCTTCACTGATAAAGCCTTCGCCTCCGAATGTATTCGTAGACCGCATCGGGAACAAGATAGCGTATCGACCGTCCGCTGGCAACTCGCGAGCGAATCTCCCGCGAGGCGATATCACAAGCGTGCCCTCGCAGCACATGCTGACGCAACCGCCGACGGGTGGCGGCAGCCAGCCGCGGATCCACAACCGGCTTTGGCTCGAAACCCGGTCGCGGCACGGTCACGAAGGTGCAAAGCCCGACCAAGCGCTCCGCCTCGCGCCACAGGTGCAGTTCGCGTAGCGAGTCCGCGCCGATAATGAAGTAGAAGTCCGCCCGTGGATCGCGCCGCCGCAGTTCCGCCAACGTGTCCACGGAGTACGACTTGCCGCCGCGCTTGATTTCAATATCGTCCGCTTCGAAGCCGTCATGGCCGCGAATCGCGAGTTGGATCATGTGCATCCGGTCGCGCTCACTGGCCAGCGTGTCGACCGTCTTGTGCGGTGGCGTGGCGGACGGGATGAACTTCACGCGATCGAGCCGCATCTGCTCCCTCGCATCCTGCGCGATGAGGAGATGCCCGAGATGGATCGGGTTGAACGTCCCGCCGAGAATGCCGATTCGCCTGCGCCGCTTCATGCCCATTCAGTACAAGACCGCTTCACGAAACGCAACGAATTTGCGCACCAGACCGCCGCGGTCGCGAACGAATTTGCTTCTCTTCGGTCGTTACGTTGGCGATATTCCACGCCGCCAATCACCTGACTGGCTAAACTGATGGCACGCTCTACCGAATCGAGGACTCTGGCGTTCCACGTTGAGGCGCTGGCCTATATCTACACCTTCAACGTGCTGCTGCTGGCGGTCGTTGGGCGCAGTTACCTGGCGAGCATCCCGGATGGGACATCGTTCCTGGGCTGGGCGATGACGATCCTCGCCTATACGGCCAATTTTGCGATGATGGCGCTCGTTCCCGGCATTCTCTGCCTGCCCGCGCTGTTCGTGCGACGACGCTGGTTGACGTTGACACTGGCGGCGTTGCTGTTCGGGCTGCTGAACGTGTTCATTTACGCGGACTCGATCATCTACGTGCTGTGGCGCTTTCACTTCAACGGCATGGTTTGGAATCTCCTGACCACGTCCGGCGCCGGCGACACGGTCACTGCCGGCAAAGGCACGGTCGTGTACACCGCCGTGGCGATTCTTGTCATCTTTGCGGTGGAATTTGGGTTTGCGTGGGGTGGCCTGCCTCAATTGCGCGCGCGTGAGTTCGCGGGTCGCTGGCGCACGCGGCGCGCTTTCGGCATGTTCGGCGCGGCGGTTGCCTCGCTCATCGTCCTCGACAAGGCTGTGTACGACGTCGGCGACTTGGCCGACAATCTGGAAGTGATCCGGTTGCGCACCATGCTGCCGCTGTACCAGACCGTCACCATGAAGCACTTTGCCCGCCGCACCCTGGGTATGAGCATCTCACCGAAAACGCAACTGAAGGTGAAAACGGGCAGCGCGCTCAACTATCCGAAGTCACCCCTCCGCTTTCGCCCCAATGGCCCGCGACCGAACGTCGTCGTCATTGCGATCGAAGGGGCGCGCTCCGACGTGCTCACGGCGGACGTGATGCCCTCGCTGACGAGTTGGGGTGAGAAGCATCTCGTGGGTGAAGACAATTACAGCGGTGGGAACACGACGCGCTACGGCATCTTCGCTCTCCTGTACGGGATTCACGGCACGTACTGGCAAAGCGCGCTCGGCAGTCATCAGGGACCGGTGCTGATCCGCGCCCTCAAGCAACTCGGGTACAACTTCCGCATTCTCTGCTGCACCGATCTCAACTACCCCGAGTTCCGCAGCACCGCGTTCATCGACGTGCCGGAAACGATCACGGACCAGTGGAAATCATCGCGGGTGGACCGGGATCGCGTGATGACCGACGAATTCATCAAGTTCGTCGACGAGAAACGGGCGCCGTTCTTCGCGTTCCTGTTCTATGACGCATCGCACCAGCCTTATCGTTATCCCGCCGAACATGCCATCTTTGACACGGGGACATTGACCGAGGAGATCAATTACATTGAGATCGCCCGCAAGGGCAGCCGCGACAGCGTCCGTTTCGCCCAGAATCGCTACCGAAACAGCCTGCACTACGTGGATGCGGAGATCCACCGCGCATTGCAGACCCTGGAAGACCGGGGACTGCTGGACAACACGCTGGTGTTCATCGTGGGCGACCACGGCGAAGCGTTCAATGAATTGGGACTGTTCGGACACGACAGCGCCTTCGACCGTTATCAAACAAAGACCCTGTGCGTTGCCAGTATTCCCGGCGAAGCGCCACACCACATCCAGCGGACGACGAGCCATGAGGACGTGCCCTCCACCATCCTCACCTACATGGGCGTCGAAAACCCGCTGTCGGACTATACCCAAGGCCTACCCCTGACGACCAACGCAACCCGGCCGTTCGTTCTCATAGCCAGTTGGGGTTCAGCAGCCATCGTGGACACGAATTCCATCACCGAGTTTGGGCTCGAGGCGTACAACACAGCCATTACCGTGATGAGCACGAACGATCTGCCGCTGCCGAATCAGCGCCAGACCCTGGCCGCGCATCACGACGAGCTGGTGGCGGGTCTGGAAGCGATGCGTCAGTTCATGAAGAAGTAAACCGTGGCCATTGCTGTTTCCCTGCGGAGTTTTAGTTGGACAAACCCATCCGAGCTTCGGAAACTGAACGGGATGAGGAGAAGACGCAATCAAATCGTCACAGCTCCCGACTGGCAAGCGCGCTTGCACGCCCGCCAATTGGCCAGTGTCGAGGCGGTCTATGCCCTGCAAACCGGGACGGTCCTGAAGCCGGGCGTCACAACGGAAGTGCGGCGCCTCGAATGGCTCGACCACGGTTTGCGACGGGAACTTTACGTCAAAAAGTATTGGTACCCGACCGTGGGCGACCGCTGGAGCGGTTTCCATCGTGGCACGTTTTGGGGCGTGTCCAAGGTGCGGCGGGAATTCGAGAACCTGGCGCGGTTGCGGGCGTGGGGACTGGATGCGCCGGCACCCGTCGCGTACGGCGAAGAACGTCAGGCCGGTTGGTTGCATCGGTCGTTTCTCATCAGCGAAGGCATTCACGATCCCGTTTCGCTGGACTTGTTCATTCGCGACTGGCTGCCGACGCTGCCCTCGCCCGAACACCGGCACTTGCGGCGCGAGCTGATCGAGCGCCTGGCGGATTACACGCGACGGATGCACGAACATCGCTTCGTGCACCACGACTTCTTCTGGCGGAACATTCTTCTCAGCGGCCATTCGCTGGCGCATTTCTTCCTCATCGACTCCCACAAAGGCCGTTGTTGGAAATCGTGGATGGAACAGCGCTGCCGCGCGAAGGATCTGGCGACGTTGGATGCACCCGCGCCCTCGTTTTTTCGACGCACCGAACGATTGCGCTTCTTTCTACACTACCGTGGGCAGAGACGGCTGACGGGTGACGACAAGCGGTTGCTGCGCGCCATTCTCCGGGTGGCCAACCCGATGCGCTCCGCACAGCTTCAACGAGTCCAGCGCGCACAATTGACTTCCACAACGGTAAAGGGTTGACGTGAGCACCAGGCGAAAACTTCCTTCACGTTGGAAACGCTTCCGCTACCGCCTGGAAGGTTTTCTTCTGGAGCTCCTGGCGGCGGTAATCCCCTTGTTGCCACGAAGAATGTTGGTGCGGCTGGCGAAGGCCGCCGGCTGGCTGGCGTTTCATCTGATGACGCGGGAACGGCGCATTGCGCTGACGAACCTGGACATCGCCTTCGGCCGGAGCAAACCGCTGGCGGAAAAACGGCGCATCGCCTGCTCAGCCTTTCAAAATTTTGCCCGCAGTTTACTCGGCCTGTTTTGGTCGAGGCGACTCAACCAGTCAACGCTCGACAAGTTGGTCGAAGTCGACACGGAAAGCCTGCGGCTGATTGAGAAAGCGCGGGCGCGCGGCAAGGGAATTATTTTCATCACACTCCATTATGGCGAATGGGAATTGCTCGGGTTGGCCACGGCACTGCTCGGCTTCCCCATGACCATCGTGACCGAACAACTCCGCAATCCTTACGTGACCCGCCTCTTTGAGCGGTTGCGCGGGAGCGCGGGCAGCCGCATCATTTTGCAGCGGAATGCGGTGACCAAGCTGTTCAAGGCGTTGAAACGGGGCGAGTGCATCGCCTTGCTGATTGACCTGAATGCCCTGCCGAGCCGTGGCGGAATCTGGGTCGATTTCTTCGGCAAGCCCGTGTTCAGCTATTCGGCAGCGGCCGCGCTGGCGTTGCGCACAGGAGCGATCCTCGTCGGTGCCGTGTCGCATCCATTGCCTGATGGACGCATTCGCATCGTCTACGGGCCTGAAATCCCCTGCGTCGCGACCGGCAATGACGAAGCGGATTTGCGTGCCGTCAGCCAGGACTGTCTGCGGTACTGCGAAGGGGTCATCCGCCAGCGGCCTGAGTATTGGCTGTGGATTTATCGGCGCTGGAAGTTCCGACCCACGGCGGAATTGGGCAGTTTCCCATATTACTCGCGTTACATCGAGGAAGTCCGTCCGCAACGCAGCCAAACGATCCCAGCCAACCAATGACCGAACTCCAACACGCTTTCACGAGCGTGAACGGACGCGCAGTCCAAACCCGCCGGAACCGCCCGGGCTTGGACTACGCGCCGCCGCGAACAGCAGCGCCCCCCAGATTCCCAATCCCCCCCAACAGAGCGGGCCGTATGCCTGCGCCGCGCGGCTCCCACCGAGCCCCAGGGAAAGAACTGCGAATAACATGAGCGCTCCGCCCGCGACTTGACGCACCACCTTGTTCGGGGCCGTGATCGCGGTGACAACGAGCGCCGGCAACGGCAGCAGGAGCAACAGAAAATAGTGCGACCACGAGACGGGCGGTATCAGGAGCATCCACACGACAGCGGCTGACAAGATATATATTTCGTTGCCGGCGCTGACTCGCAATCCCACGAGAAGAATGGCTGCCGCCATGATCACACCGACGGCCATGCCGATCCAACGCGCGTTGGGATTGCCTGTCAGTCTGGTCAGCACCGCGGACAGAGATTGGTTGCGCGGCAACTGCGAACTTAACAACTGGCCATAGAGCGGGTTATCGGCGCGTTCCGACTCCGTTTCGAGCGCGGGCTTCCCGATCACACTTACCCATTTCTTCAGGTAGTCGATATTTCCCTGCCAGCCATAGACGGCGGACGGAACAACGAGTGCGCCGATTGCGGTGGCCGCCAATGTTGCCGCCACAAACCGCCAGCGTTTTCGCCAGACAAAATACGCGAGCAAGACAACCGGAAACACCTTCAGCAGGATCCCCCCGGCAAAGCACACCCCGCCGCGCCAATCCTGTCCTTTCCAGGCGTAAAACAATCCGGCGGTGAACAACCACAGCAAGGCCGGGGTTGCTTGTCCACGCGCCAGCGCGGACATCAGCGGCAACATCACGAGCAGAAGCGGGAGCACGTACAGGACAAACGGGTCGCCTTCGAAGTTCAAGGTCGTTTTCACGAGCGGAACACACATCTTCACCGCCCACGCCACGAATATCACGGACAGTAGATACCATGCGAGCGCGGCCCAGAACGTCGACATCAAGGCGAACGGCACCATCACGATGGCGAACAGCGGGGGATAGATGTAATACCAGCCGCGAACGTTGTGCGCCTGGTAAATGTCCGTGCCGTTCAGTACCGCCGATCCGGCCGCTGTCTCCACAGTGAAATCGGTGCGATGGACGCGCGATCCCCACGGCTTTCCTCCGAGCGTGTGTGGCCCGGCGCGATAGACGGTGCTGACTCCCAATCCAACAAACAACGCAACGGCAACCACGATGGTCACCGTCCGCAGCCACGCCGGCGGCGATACACGAGACGCGGCGTGTCGCAACGGCGGTGTGATTGTTGTCGGAACGGGAGGGTTCGGTGTCATCCTGCCTGCGCATTGTAAATCAAACGACCTCGTTGTCGAGGATAACGGCAAATGGCGGACGGCTTTTGCTTCCCCGCTTGACCAACGATACGGGCACAACTATTCTCGCACGCAAATGCCATCAAGCAGCAAATCAAAGAAGCGTGTCATTCTTCTCGTTGGGGCGCTCGTAGCAATCGCGGCCGTCGCCAGACTCATCGACAGGGTGAACTTCTGGTACCGCCAGCAATGGCATTATGTCGCATCCCTGCAAGACCTGCCTCCCGTGGATCGTTCGCACTGGCCCAAACCGCCCGTGGCGTGGTCCAATGAAACGGTCGAGATTCAGGCCGCCACGCCGGAGGGAATGAAATCGGTCAAGGTCACCTACTACATCAACTCGCTCGGCATGAAGTTGGTGAGGATCGAGCCCGGCACATTCCTAATGGGTCTGCCTGAGAATTTGACCAATGCGGTCGGACCGATCAGTCCTGTTGGCGGCCCCATGTACACGCAACACAAGGTCACCCTTACGAAGCCGTACTTCATCGGGGCGTTCGAGGTCACCAATAAACAATTCGACATGTTTGACGTGAATCACGAACATCGTCGTCCGAAATACCAGGAGGGTCCCGATTACGACAATCACCCTGTTCAGCCCGTTACCTGGCAGGAAGCGCAGTTGTTCTGCCGCTGGTTGTCGGAAAAGGAGGGGCACCTGTACGGCTTGAACACCGAAGCACAGTGGGAATTCGCCTGCCGCGCCGGTACCACGACCCGTACCTATTGGGGCGACAACGTTGAAGACCGCACCAAAGCCAATGTCGGGGGCGGCGACGGCAATGAGGCTCACGCCCATTGGACCGACGACGGCTTTGAATACACGGCGCCCGTGGGCTCTTACCCGCCGAATCCTTGGGGACTTTTCGACATGATTGGGAACGCGCGCGAATGGGTGGCCGACTGGTATTCACCATTCACGAGCGAACCGGTGACCGACCCTGTCGGGCCGCCCACGGGCCACTGTCGCGCGAACAAGAGCGACGGTTGGATGGCCCCGGTGCACCGCGTCTGCTCGGCTTATCGCGACGGCGACGCGCCTCATGACGTGAAGGACATTCATGGATTTCGCGTCGGCTGCGTCGTCGAATAACACTGTCATGACCGAGAACACCACTTCCTACCGCGGTCGCGTCAAGTATAACGACCAGCAGTCGCGGAAATACCAGGTCCGCAAGCCGCACAAGCATCAGGCCGAGATGCGGTTGATCGACCGCGCCTTTGCTTTCGTTCCCAAACACCACCGCGTTCTCGATGTGCCATGCGGCGGCGGCCGCGTCATGCTGCATCTCGCACGAAAGGGCTACCAGGCCGACGGCGCGGATTTATCCGAGTCCATGCTTGCGATTGCCCGCGAGAGAGCCTCTGAAGAACATTTGCCCTGCACAGTGGAGCGGCAGGATTTGGAGAGGCTGAGCTACACCAATGGGCAATTCGACACCATCGTATGCTTCCGGTTATTTCACCACTTCCCAAATCCTGAGATTCGGCAGCGAGTCGTCAGTGAACTTTGCCGCGTGGCCGCCGCCTCCGTGGTGCTGTCGTACTTCAGTCCGTACTCGGTGCAATCGGTCCGTCGTAAACTCAGCGGCAAGGACCGCGACCGCTTTGCGACGCCGTTGGCCGAGGTGGAAGGCTATTTCGGCAACGCTGGTTTTCGCTTGGTGAAGGACTTAGCGCAGTTGCCCGTCATCCACACGCTGCACCTGGCTGTGTTCGAGCGAATTGAGCTCAGGAAATAATCCCTCCCAACGCGCTTGACTGGTTTATGTCGAAGACGTACTTTGCAGCGCGAATGGCGTCCTCTGGAAAGTCTGCGAAGATCATCACGCGGCTAATGGCCGCAGTCGTGTTGATCGCGGTGTTGTGGGTGGTTGGGGATCGGTTGAACCATTGGTACCGCAAGCAGTGGCATTTTGTGCCGTGGATGCAAGACCTGCCCCCTGTTGATCGCTCAAATTGGCCGAACCCGCCCGCGGCGTGGTCCAATGTAACGGTTGACGTACAAGCCGTGACACCCGAGGGGTTCAAGCCCGTCAAGGTCATCTACGCCGTCAACTCAATCGGGATGAAATTGGTGCGTATCGAACCGGGCACGTTTGTGATGGGCCTCGACAGCGAACTTTCGAAGGAAGTCGGTCCCCTACATCCCCTTGCCGGCCCGATGTACGTGCAACATCGTGTGCGGCTGACGAAGCCATACTACCTCGGCGCGTTTGAGGTTACGAACAAACAGTATGATCAGTACGACACGCAACACACGCATCGTCGCCCGAAGTACCAGCTTGTTCCCGACGGCGACAACCATCCCGTCGAACCGATTACCTGGCGCGACGCGCAATTGTTTTGCCGTTGGCTCTCCGCGAAAGAAGGTCGCTTGTATCGTTTGCCCACCGAAGCGGAATGGGAGTATGCCTGCCGCGCCGGAACAACGAACCGCACGTACTGGGGTGACAATGTCCAGGATCGTACGAAAGCGAACCTCGGTGGAGACCGCAAGAGTTCGTATGCCCAGTTTGCGGAGGATGGCTTTGAGCGCACTGCACCCGTCGGCTCGTTCCCGCCGAACCCGTGGGGTTTCTATGACATGATCGGCAATTCCTGGGAGTGGGCACAGGATTGGTATTCAGTGTTCACGACCAACGATGCGGTAGACCCGCAAGGCCCACCCACGGGGCACTGCCGCGTGGACAAGGGCGGCAGTTGGCGCGGCGCGCTGCATTATACATCCAGTGCGCTGCGTGACGGCGATGATCCCGGCGACGTCAAGGATATCCGCGGCTTCCGTGTGGCATGTGAAGCCGAGTAAAGACGATCATACGCTTAGAGCGACTTCGTGACAAAGTAGCCACGCACCACAACCCCCAGCAAGCGCTTGTCCGCAGCCGCAACCGGGCGCGGCGCGGATTCACCCATCAACTCGCTGCCGTAAGCCTTACGATAGGCCTTTTTGCCGGAGCGATAGGCAAGGCGGTTGACCACAAGACCATTGGGATTGTCTATCTGCCTGTCGGGGTCTTGCAGGATCCTCTCCAGCCTTTCATCCAGATACGCCCGGCGAATGTGCCATTGCAAACCGCCGATTCGCTTTCTGACCACTTCATGCGAGTGCGTCAGGCAAATGCGCGACCACCTCGCCACGCACGCCTGCCGCACCGCTGCGGCTCGCTCGTCAATCCCAGCGGCATGGCGTGAAAACCCGCTTCCGTAACCGTCGTAAAAGGCGGGAGCCAGTGCAAAGCGTGAGCGAAACGTGACCAGATGGGCAATTCTTTGTTGCTCGTCGATCGTCGGGCAAAGCTGGACCTTGTCGATATCAATCAGGCAGAATTTATGTTCGACCGCCGAATACAATACGTTTTTCGCGGAGATATCCAAGTACAAGATGCCGGCATCGTGCATGCGGCGCAGGAATTGGCCCAACGCAGATTGGAATTCGGAATTGGTCGCGTCGCGTATTGTCAGCAGCGACGCGTAGCCCACCAGTCCCTCGGTGATCAATACGCTTTCCAACAGCCCGTACCATCCCCAGCGTTCCCCGTGCGCAAGATGCGGCACGACGGCGATCCCGCGCGCCTGAAATTGCGGGGCCTGGTTCCATTCTCTCCGGCTCTTGGAGGCACGAACAAAATAGGATAGCGGCGCCAGACCGCGCCGCTCATGCAGGTAGCGTTTAACGTAGAACTCCCGATTGGCCACGCCGTGCCGTGTGACGATCGTCGCCGAGGAAGTCTTGACGGATTCTCCCGGTTGTTGCAGCACTTCCGGCAAGAGAGATTCAAACTCTGGCGCGAGTTCCCATCGCAATCCCTGATATTCAGTCCGACGCACGACACCATCGTAGGGAAGTTGGCATGAATCGTCAACCAACAGGTGCCCCAGCCCGGCCTTGCGACGCATTAAGCCGGCTTTTGGGCGACGAAGGAGATGTAGTCAGTGAGATTCCGTTCCTCCAGCACGCGGTGAAACCATCGCTGCAACGGCGTAGGATTGACGTTGTATTTCATCTTCGACCAGGAGCGGCAGTAAATCAGCCGAAGGCCGGATTTCTCGACCATCTGGCGCAAGCTGTGGTCGTCGAAGATGAACACATGATGGGGAATACCGAAATGTTTGAACTGCTTCCGCGCGAACCCGTGGCGATTCAGGAACGTCTTGTAACGGTTGGATAATCCCCGCCAGTTCGGCACCTGTCCAAAGAGATAGCCGCCCGGCCGCACGATCCGGTGGATCTCCGCCAGGATTTCCAGCGGATTATGTACGTGTTCCAGCACATCCCAGAAGATCACGCCGTCGTACATGCTGTCTGGGAAATGCAGGTCCTCGACCCGCCCCTGTCGCAACGTCAGGCCCAGTTTTTCGCGCGCCAATTTCAGAAACCTTGTTGAGATATCGATGCCGTCCGCGCGAAAGCCGCGTTTATTCGCTTCGTACACGGTCAGGCCGAATCCGCAACCGACGTCCAACAATCGTGCGCCGGGTTGCAGGTAGTTTGCAATCAAATCGAGGAGCATCCCCTTGACCTTGTAACTGGTCATCGGCCGGACGTTGTATCCTTTTTGCTGCTTCCACTGCTCGTAGTCGAAATTCGCAAAGACGGAGACGTCCGAATAATCCTCGCGCTCGTAGATCTCCGCCAGTTTGCGGGCGGAAAATCGCGGCGACGTGAAGATGAGCCCGCATTCGTCGCAGAATCGGATCCCGTGTCCGTCCGTGCGCTGAAACAACGAGTGGCTTGGCGCTCGCTGCCCGCACGTCGGGCAAGGCACTTCATCCCAATCCGAGGGTGACTGCGTTCGCTCACGAATGTCGGGAGTCGCTGGTGGCATCAGTGAATAACTATCTCAGCGCGCGCACCCAAGTAAACAGGAATCTCCACGGAGAATCGGCTGGATACGAGCCGCCGAATTGGTTTATAGGGTCTGTGTGATGGAGTCTGCGCAGACGCAACCAGCAGGTACGGCAACCGGGACACGGCCTCTGCCCATTTCCGTGTCGGTGATTACGTTGAACGAAGAGCGCAATTTGCCGCGGTGTTTGGAAAGCATTCGCGGTCTCGCAACGGAGATTGCGGTGCTGGATTCAGGCTCGACGGATCGCACCGCTGAAATCGCCAAGGGTTTCGACGCCAAGTTCGAGGTGCTTCCGTGGCAGGGGCATTCGGGACAATACACCGCCGCGTTCAAGATTTGCTCGCAACCGTGGATTTTGACCATTGACGCCGACGAGGCGGTCACTCCCGAATTAGTGGCGTCGATTCGCACGTTGTTTGCCAATGGCGACCCGAAGGAAAACGGGTTTTGGATAAATCGTCGCACGTTTTACCTAGGCGACTGGATCTGGCACACTTGGCAGCCGGAGTGGCGGTTGCGGCTCGTCCGTCAGAGCTGCGTCCGTATGCACGGGATCAATCCCCACGTCGAGCCGAAGGTCGAAGGCCCGACGGGGAGACTGGCGGGGGACCTGCTTCACTATCCGGTGTTTCACGATTTCCACGATCACCTCACCAAAACGATCAAGTACGCGCGATCCACGGCGGATTCGTACGCGGCGGCCGGCCGGCGCGCTCACTGGTATCATCTGGTGTTCTCCCCGGCGGCGGCCTTCTTCAAGCATCTCATTCTCAAGCAAGGGTGGCGGGATGGTTGGCGCGGCTGGCTGATATCGTCGGCCAAACTGGTGAACGTTCTCGCCAAGTATGCCTTCCTGATGGAAAAACAGCGTGCCAACTGCCAGTCCGAGCGCCGCCCATGAACGTCGTCGTCATTTGTTCGGATACATTCCGCTACGATCACCTCGGCTTCCTGAAAAAGCATGACGTGCAGACGCCGAATCTCGATCGGCTGGCCCGTGAAAGTGCAACGTTCTCGGACTTCCAACTGGCCTCTTTCCCCAGTCTGAGCAACCGCATCGAGATCTTTTCGGGCCGTTTCGCGTTTCCGTTTTTCAATACCGGACCAATGCCGTTCGAGTTCCCCACGCTGGCAGAGGTGTTGAGCCGCCACGGTGTCACCAGTGCTCTTTGGGGCGACAATTTTCAGGTGATGAAAAAGCGCCGGCAATATGGACGCGGTTTCGACCATCTGCAGGCAATACCGGGACGTTCGCGGGACGAGTTTCAGCCGTCAACCACGCCGATGATCGAATTGTCATGCGCAGCGGAAAAGTTGGAGCCGGTCCGCGAGCGTCTGGACCAGTATCGGCGCAACGCTTGGTGGTATCGCCAGCAGGGCACGCCCACCACGGCGATTCTTTTCCGCAAGGTCACGGAATGGCTGAAACAAGCACGCAGCCCATTCTTTACCTGGATTGAGGTTTTTGACCCGCATCAACCTTGGGATCCGTCCCCGCAATTCCGCGAACTTTATCCGTGGAACAAGGATGGTGAAGTGCTGATCTGGCCCAAGTCCGGTTATGCCTCCCGCTACAGCACCGCCGACCTGGAAAACATCCACAGCCTTTACAAAGCGCAAGTCACACAGTTCGACAGCATGTTGGGGACGTTCCTCGACTCCTTGCGCGACCAAGGGTTATTGGATAACACGGCTTTACTATTCTGCTCGGATCACGGCTATTATCTTGGCGAGCACGGTTTTCTGGGCAAGCCAAGCCTGCGGCAGACGTCGGAACCGACCATGTTTTATGAGGAACTCGCCCATCTTCCGCTGTTGTTTCGGCATCCCGAAGGTTTGGCGGCGGGCAAGACCATCTCGGGTTTGTGCCAGCCTCCTGATCTGTATGCCACGGTGCTGGAACTATTGGAAATTCCCCTCGTCCCTTGGGTGCAAGGCAACTCTCTGGCGCCGCGGTTGCGGGGCCACGGCACTGCGCGCAGCGTGGCCGTAGCCGGTTCGTATCCCACCCGTCCCGGACGGTTGGCGAGCCTGGCGGTCTGGACTGACCAGTGGTGTCTGATGTACTCGCCGTTCGCCGGACTGGACGGGTCGGCGTTGTTTCAACGCGACCGCGATCCCGGGCAGACCCACAATGTGTTGGCGGAGTATCACGGCGTTGCCGACAACCTGTTCGAACAGTTGGTGCAGTGGCTCGACGACCTCGGCGTTCCCCGCCATCGCCAGCAACAACTGCTGCGTAACACGCAATTCCCCGTACTCTACAAGCTTCACTATAATGCCATGCTCCTGCAAAAACGCTTCTCGCACTGGCGTCACTACCGAAACTACCGTAAGCGTCGGCGGTAGCACATATCCCGGGCAGAAGACCACCGGTAAATCATCCACCAGTGACGCTTTTTTGCTGGAGTGAGATTGTGCAAAAGACGATAAAGTCGATCACGCATGAACGTCGTCGTCATTTGCTCGGATACATTCCGCTACGATCACCTCGGCTTTCTGAAAAAGCATGACGTGCAGACGCCAAACCTCGATCGGCTGGCGGCGGAGAGCGCTGCCTTTTCCGACTTCTGGCTGTGCTCGTTCCCGACATTGGTCAACCGCATCGAGGTGTTCTCGGGCCGCTACACGTTCCCGTTATTCGATTGGGGTGCGCTGCCCTACGAGTTTCCCGTGTTGTCGGAAGTGTTTCAGCGCCATGGATTCACAACGGCGTTGATTGCGGACAATTTGCACCTGTTTGAGAACGGTTTTGGTTTCGACCGCGGGTTCGGTTTTGTGAACCATGTGCCTGGCCAAACCCACGAGCATTTTCAGCCGTCGTCCGCGCCGATGGTCGATCTGCCGTGCGCGGAAGAGAAGCTCGAACCTCCCGCACGCCGTTTGGAGCGCTATCGCCGCAATGCCTATTGGTATCGGCAGCAAGGTACGAACACGACCGCCATGGTGTTTCGTTCCGCGATCGAGTGGTTCGACAATCCGCCGGAGAAGTTCTTCATGTGGATCGATGCGTTCGATCCCCACGAGCCATGGGACGCGCCGTCCCAGTTTCTGAAGCCGTATCCGTGGAATGACAAAGGCGATGCGGTTTTCTGGCCAAAATCCGGTTGCGCGAACGCCTATCCCGAAGCCGACGTACAGAACATGCGCAGCCTGTACAAAGCCGAAGTCACGCAAACCGATTACTGGCTGGGGAATCTGCTGGCGCGCCTGCGTGACAAGGGCGTTCTGAACCACACCGCCGTGCTGTTTTGCTCCGACCACGGCTATTATTTCGGCGAACACGGCCTTCTCGGCAAACCGATGCGCATCGACAAGCCGACGCCGATTTACGAGGAACTGGGACACATCCCCCTGTTGGTCCGGCACCCTGACGCCTTGGCCGCCGGCAAGACGATCCCAGGACTTTGCCAGCCACCTGATCTTTATGCCACCGCACTCGAACTCGCAGGCATTCCCCAAGTGCCGTGGACACAAGGCCATTCGCTTGTCCCGCGCCTGGCGGGCCTAACCAACGGGCAGCCATTTGCCGTTGCCGGATGCCACCCCCACAGCGGTCGCGTGAGCTGCCTCACCGTATTGACGGACGAATGGTGCCTTCTCTATTCCCCGAAAAAACAACTCGAAGGTTCCGAGTTGTATCATCTTCGATCCGACCCGACGCAAACGCGGAATGTGATTGCGGACAACCGCGCTATCGCCCAACAACTCTTCAGCATGCTGAAGGGTTGGTTGGACACGCTGGCTGTTCCCGCCGCGCGCAAGAAGCAGCTTCTTCAGAATGCCCCGTTTACCGGCTGGAACAATTTCCAACATCGGTTCGACGTTTGGACCAAGCGCCGCTCGTATTCGCGCCGATATAAACACTACTCGTGCGGCGGATGAATGCACGAGGCGTGGGTACGAACAAAGCGCAAGGCCTTGTCGTGGTGTAAAATTGGTGCTAGGGGGGAGAGTTGAACTCGCGACCAACCCCGAAAGCCTTCGGGGCTGCTCTACCCTTGCCGTTGCAGGCAAAAGAGCGCAAGTCTCGGGTTCTTCTTTGCCTTGAGCGCGCGCCCGATTCTCCTGGCCGCATCCAAACTCGCGTACCGTCTACTGGCCAGCAACTCGATGCACTCTCCGATACGCCTTGTGGTGTGAGTGTGGCCTCGCCGGTGTTCCGCCAAGCGCCGCTCCAGATCGGTGGTCGAGCCGGTGTAATGGCGACCGTTCGACCCCGTAAGTATGTAGACCTACGCAGTCATCGATTTCAAATGTAGAATGGTGCCAGGGGGGAGAGTTGAACTCCCGACCAAGGGCTTATGAGTCCCCTGCTCTACCACTGAGCTACCCTGGCACTATTCAAATCGTCGATCATACCGCCCCGAATCCTTTCGGGGCTGGCGCGGAATGCGGCGTAAGATTAGCGAGGCCGCGGGAAATATCAATCGTCTTTTCCAACCACGATAATGCGCTCATGCTGAATGACAAACAGACGCGCGAAGTTGAACGGACTGCATTGACCCGCCAAGAAGCCGCTGCCGATCCGGTGCCGGCGTGGGAAAGCCTGTTGCGTGAAGAGGCGGCGACGCTGGGAGAGACGCTGTTTGAGGTGCGGGATCGTCAAGTCATGGAGGTGTTCTGATGGACGTGGAAACGGAGATTGTTGCCTACGGGGAAACGGCGGCATGGGTCGAAGCATGAGTCGAATGCGATCTGTGTGGAACCGCGTACGGCGGGCCAAGCGTGAACAAGGCGATTGTCGCGGTAGGACAGGCTAACGTTTGCGCCGATTGCCTGAACAAAGGCGAGAGCAAGGTTGAGAAAAAGAGAATGGGGAACCTCTGCTGAGGGGGTGGGCTGTCGAAGCCCACAACCCTAGGTGGGTGGGGTCCTTTTCTTGCTTTCCTTACGTACGTATCAGAGATCTAAGCCGGAACGATGCAGTTGATCCCGTGTTTTGAAGTAATTTCATTGGGTTAGGCTTGCAGAGTTCCAACTGCATGGCAGTTGGGTGGAGCGGTGAGTTTCGTTCAGGATCTGGCGCCACCAATGCCGCGCTTGCGCGCCGTGTACGGCCAGTCGTAGCGTCGGTTTGCCGCGCGCCCGACTCCAGACTGCCGCCCGCCCAAACAGCCGCCAGCGCAGCGTGTTCAGTTCGCACTTGGCCAATTGCCCCAACCGTCGTTGCAGCAGCACGCACAGGTTGTACGCCGCAATGGCCAGGTGATGCAGCGCCTCCGTTGCCCAGAAACTCTGGCAGCACAGCCGTTTGATCCCGAATTGCTGGCCCAACTCCCGAATCCGATTCTCGATCTCGGCCCGACCGTTGTAGCGCCGCCACACACCCAACGCCTCCACGCTCGGCGGCAGGTTGGTCACCAATGCCTGAACCCGATACCCCGGCACGTCCCACAAGGTCTTGCCCCCGGCCTGCGCTCGCTCGGCCACTCGTTGCCGCAGCACAATCAACCGTCGCCGCGGTCGCTCCAGCGCCACTTCTTGCACGGCCAGCCCGGCCACTTCGGTCGACTGCCACTGCGTGTCGTCATGGCGACACAGCGTCTGCACCTTCTGGGTCAGCCGCGCTACGAAGATGAAGTTCAATCCCAAGGCCTCGGTCGCGTCCTGCACCCCGGCCTCGCCGAAGCCCGCGTCGCCCCGCACCAGCCCGACGCGAATATGCGTCGGCAACGACGCCACGGTCTGGTGCAGAAACTCCGCCGCCCCGGTGACACACGCGGTGTTGCCAGGCCGCAGCCAGTAATTGGCGACCAGTTGGCTTTCGGCCAACGCCGCGATCAGCGGTCGGTGGCACGGCTTCAACCCGTGGCGCGTGTAGCCCACGGCCACGCCTTGCTGATGGCCGTCCTCGTGCAGCAACGCCCACGAATCCAAGTCCAGCGTGTACCCGTCGCGCCGTGATGGCAGGGCAAACACTGCCCGGGTGTGCAACCCACTCAAGGCCTGACAGGAGCGCTGCGTGAACGCCGCAAAGAAGCGGCTCAAGGTGGACTGACTCGGCACGGCTTCAATGCCCAGCACCTCGGCCACGGCGGGGTCGCTTTGCAGCCAGGCGACACGGGAGAGCTTATCAGCCCCGACCAGAATCCCCCCGAGGTAGCCCAACGCGATGTCGGCGGGCGTGAACGCATTGGGACTGGTGGGCGCGTGCGGCAGCAGGTGATCGAGTGGCTGACGGAAGTGTTGCTGCCTTAGAAAGTGAGTCCAGACAATCATCCCCCCATGAGCGGTGAGCCGCTGATCGGTGAACCCGATTCGGATGGACGGTGACCCGTGGTGAGTGTCAATCTGCAAGCGCACCGTTTGGTGCGCCTCTGGCTGAGGCGAGCGTGCGTGGTTTGTAGGCATACATCCCAGCCCACCAAACGGTGCTCACTCTTTCAAACTGCATCGTTCCGGCTAAGGTGAGCGCGCATGGGAAAAAGGAGATTGACTCCGCGAGCGAAAAGCAGAAACTGGGTGTGACTCAGAAAAAGGTATGCCCTCCTTTAAATTTCCAGGCGACGCGTTCTACTGGCAGCAAGACGGTGACCAGCGCAGCGCAGCGGTTAAGAAGAGCGCATTCGATCAATTCAACCCAAGCGTGCTGGGTTTGGGGGACATTAAGACTGAGTCGGTCGCGAGACCAGCGGTCGCAGCGCTTTTCGATCTCCAGGGATTTACGATCTTTTGTAGTCAGATCGAACCTCAACTGTCGGTTGCGATTTACCTGAGCGGATTTCTCAGCTGGATATTCTCGGCCATAAGAAAGGAAACGATATGTAAGGAGTACGCAGAAGGGGTCTCGGTTTGGCATAATCTCCCATTCTTTACCAAGTTTATGGGTGACGGTCTCTTAGTGCTTTGGGACACGACTGATATGTCGCAAGTGGGACAGCACAATTTGATATTGTCTTGCGACAACATTCTGGAGAGCTATGTGAAACAGTTATATCCTTCGATGCGACGGAAGGTAGTTGATGTGCCACCCGTACTTCGGTGTGGGATAGCAAAGGGTACGGTTTTTTCCGTTGGCAACGGGGAAGATTATGTCGGCTCGTGCATTAACATGGCTGCGCGCTTGCAGAAACTGGCGGCGTTACGAATCGCGTTTGCAAGGAGAGGATTCGATCCAGAAGAACGATGGAAGGAAACGAAGCACATGGAAAAATGGGTGCTAAAGAAGGTATCAATCGGTGGCATAGGTGAGCATGAACTGGTTTACGTGAAAAAGGCCGATTTCGAGGAACTTGAGCCCTCAGACAAGGCACAATTCCAGGAGCCATGAAGAGTGACAATATCCGTGAAGCTAGAATTATGAGTCCCCTGGCCCAGGAATCTGAAATCTCAAGGTTCGCAAACCGTCCAAAGCGGGGAGGCGGGCTGAACGGATCGGTGTGGTAGTTCTTGGCGGCGTAAGGCGCAGTTGGTCGTCATGCGGCAAGCGGAGTGTGGCGACGGAGTTGCCCATCCCGCGCAGACCAAGGCGATCCATCGGCGAATACTTTTCTCTGGTGGGGGAATGGAGTCCAGAGGAAAACTGGGGCGGCAGCCGCCCGAGTGTTCCTTCGTCGCGTTGGGGTCAGAAAAGTTGTCACTCCTCGGTCGAAAATGAGGCGATTCAGGTGAAGTGAGAAGAAGTGTTAAGGGCGCGAACTCTTTGATTCTACTGGCTTAGATGACAGAAGCGCATAAGAGATAAAACTAGACAAAAACGCCCTTGAGAATTATGAGTCCCCTGCTCTACCACTGAGCTACCCTGGCACGGACACCTGCAAGCACCGAATCGTCGGTCGGCTACTATGCTGTATCCCCGCGTGACGGCAAGCAGATTTCCAAGCTACTCTAAACGACGGCCACACCGGGCGCACTCGACACATGAGAACGAACGTGTCCGTCCTTTAATGCCCTGCTTGCTGTACATGTCCACCCCATCGGTTGGCAGTGGTTTCCACTGGTTACCACTTGGCACTCTTGAGGGAAAACGCCATCCTGTTGGACTGCAGCCTTTTACAATTTGCAGGAAACCCCACCAGCACGACGCAATGGCAGCCAACCACTTGGCATGCAGTTAGCTATCTAAAGTTCGGGGGCGAGCTTGGTGTTCGTCTAGCTAAGTTGAAGGGGCCCTGAACGGAAGAATACAGAGTCATAGGACTTTTGCGTACCAAGAATTCTTTTATGGATGAAACAATGATCTTGGAGAGACGTCTTTTCCCGTCCTCTATTCGCAATCATCTTACGCGTCATGCGGTACGCGCCTTCGCTCAGTCGCAGTTGGTTGTGCGTGCGGCTGGCAGCGTGGTGAATTTCTCTCGACATCCGTGGAGGCCTTTGCTTTACTGCCCTCGGAGAAGTGCGGGTCGCGTCCGCTCACTTTTCTTCGGTTTCAACCACTCGGGGGAGCATAGGGGCATCGTGAAGTCGAAATTCATTCTTGCGCTTGGCGGTCAATGGAGTCCGTTCGTTCTCGACGCGACTGCCGCGGAAGCGCAACTCACCAACAGTTGGATCAGCAATCTAGGCGGCTTCTGCACATGCCCTTTCGTCAACGAGAGCAATTGAACAGAAAAATCACAGGTAATCTTATGAAGAAGTCATTCGTCGCGTTCTTACTGACAGCCGGGCTGGTTCTGGTCACGGCCAAGTCCGCGTTCGCAACAGCCGCCGGCGATTACCGTAGCTTTCAGACCGGCCCTTGGAATACTGCGGGCACCTGGCAAATCTGGGATGGTGCGAATTGGGTCACGGCTAGCACTCCGCCTGCAGGTGGTGCCGGCACCAACATCACAATTCAAAGCACCCACCGGGTGACGAATAACGTGGCCGTCGCTCTCTCGGGCACACTCATTTCCCAGGGAACGTTGACCTTCTCCGGAGGATCGATCACCGTCGGGTCCGGCGGCTTGGTGCTGAACTCCGGGGCCGTCACCAACAGTTCCGTGAGCACTCTGATCTTTAATTCGGGTGGGAAATACCAGCACAATTTCACAACGACCGCCGGCACCATTCCGACCGCGACGTGGAACGCCGGCTCTACCTGCGAAATAATCGGCTACACCACTCTTGACAACAGTACGAACGGCACGCCCGTAATCGGCGGCCTCAATCAGTCATTTGCGAACTTCACGTGGAACTGTCTCAGCCAGTCAGGTACGATGACCGCCCAAGGAAGCCTGACCACGGTTAACGGCAATTTCACATTGGCCAGCAGTGGAACAGGCCAGCTAAGGCTCGGGAACAACGCGCTTGGCAACCTGGCCATCGGCGGGAGTTATTCTCAAACAAGCGGCAGTTTCCAGCTTACTGGCAACTCGAACCGCGTCGTGACAGTCGCGAGCAGCTTTTCCCTCAGCGGGGGCACGGTTGACATGACCGCGAGGGGCAATGCCACATTGAATGTGGCCGGTGATTTCATCCATACCGGCGGCACTCTCACCGAAAGCGGTACGTTGTCCCCCGTGGCGACCGTTGTCTTCAACGGCACTGGGATACAGAATTACACATCTGGCGGGACTGTTTCGGGCACGGTCAACTTCAACGTCAGCAACAACGCCACGCTGTTCATGGGCACAAACTTCCTCGGCAGCGGCAGCAGCGGCTCGTTCACCTTGTCCTCCGGCGGAACCTTGGGCATCGGCGATGCCTTGGGCATCACAACTTCAGGAGCGAGCGGCAACATTCGCGTGTCCGGTACCCGCACCTACAACACCGGCGCCAATTATATCTACAACGGCCCGGCCTCGCAGGTCACAAGCAACGGCTTGCCCGCGACCGTCAACAGCTTGACCGTCAGTAATACGGGAGGAATCGTCACGCTGGGCTCCAATGTGAGCGTCACCAGCAACTTGACCGTTTCCGCCGGCACGTTTGATTTGCGCAGCTTCACCGCGAACCGCGCCAGCAACGGCGGTACGGTAACGGTCGCCAACGGCGCGGCCTTAAAGATCGGCGGCACGAATACCTTCCCGACCAATTATGTCAACCGCGTCCTCGGACCGAGCAGCACCGTGGAGTACGAAGGGTCGGCCCAAAGTGTGTCAGCCTTGGCCTACGGCAATCTCGCCACGAGTGGAAGCGGGGTCAAGACGCTTCTAGCTGGCCCGACGACCCTTGCCGGAGATTTGAACATTGGTGCCGGTACCACCTTCGACGCCGTCACCAACAGTTTCAGCATCGCCGGGAATTTGACCAACAACGGCACCGCTTTCTCGTTTACTATCGGCCAGCAGACCGTTACCTTCAACGGTTCCAGCGCCCAGAATATCGCCGGCGCGTCTTCGATAACCTTCAACACGTTCGCCATTGGCAGCAACTCCGTGATCAATCTGGCCAACAACCATACCGCCCTCGAGTTCACGATTAATGGTCAGGACCAGAACGGCGGCACGTGGGGCTCGTCGGTCTCGGGTGCAACCAACATTGACGACACGAATTTCCAGGGAACCGGAACGTTGAACGTCACACCGCTGACGTTTAACATGGCCTTCCTGCAGGATGCGCCTGCCGTGACCAATGCTGGGGCGGTGTTCTCGCCGGCAGTGACGGTTCAGCTAACCAGCTCGGTTACCAACTTGGTCGGCAACAGGACAGTCACGCTGTCTCTTCTGGGCGGCGGCACCCTGAACGGGCCGCTATCGCAACTAACAGATGTCAATGGTTTGGCGACATTCACGAACTTGAGCATCAATGTGGCCGGAGCCAACTACGCCCTGATTGCAGCCATCTCCAATCCTTCCTTGTCTGTGACCGGCAACACCTTCACCGTGACTTCCGCCGCCGCCTCCAAACTCGTCTTCACCAGTGTGCCGGCCACCACGAACGTTGCCGGCTCGACACTGTCCAGCTTCACCGTGCAGATCACCGATCCATTCGGGAACTCTATTCCGACCAGCGACGTGCCGATTACGATGAGCTTGAGCAACGGCACCTTTGCCAGTGGCACCACCGCGACCAACACGGACTCGAATGGCTCGGCCACCTTCAGCGACCTGGTCATTACCAACGCCGGCAACAATACCCTGACCGCCTCGGCTCCGGGCCTGACTTCTGCCAACACTGCGTTGGTCATTCTCCCCACGGCGTACGCCATCACCTTCCAGCAAGATGCACCTTCCCCGGCCACCGCCGGCGTGACATTCGCACCCCCGGTTGCCGTCAGGATCGCCGACCAATACAACAACTTCCTCACGAATGCGCCGGTCACGCTGACGCTCCTGCCTACCAACCTCCTCGGCGTCTCAACAGTGCGCACGACCGCCGTCAACGGCGTGGCCTCGTTCACCAATTTGTTTATCAACGTCGCCGGCACGAACTACACCCTCGTCGCCAATTCCGTCAACTCCCTGTCGGTGACCGGCGCGACCTTCACCGTCAACACGGCCCCCGCCTCGAAACTCGTCTACACCAGCGTACCGGCCGTCACGAACATTGCCGGGTCGCAACTGTCCAGCTTTGGCATCCAGATTCAGGATCCGTTCAACAACAACATCCTGACCAACGGCGTGCTGATCACGATGACCTTGAGCAACGGCACCTTTGCCAGTGGCGCCACCTCGACTAACACGGACTCGAACGGCTCGGCCACCATCAGCGACCTGGTCATTACCA